>Ga0075120_10001460_pt1 | contig 18333 bp, 18 predicted proteins | sample AntAceMetag02UKL_FD_69792 | JGI IMG/M metagenome (GOLD analysis project Ga0075120, IMG submission 69792) | Saline lake microbial communities from Ace Lake, Antarctica - Antarctic Ace Lake Metagenome 02UKL | ecosystem: Environmental > Aquatic > Non-marine Saline and Alkaline > Saline | place... | reverse complement strand
TTGTGTCCCAGGGGCAACATATTGTATGTGTGTACCTGAAACTGAAGATGATTGTACAGACCAGATTGATAATGATGCCGATGGTTATACCGATTGCGAAGATAGGGATTGCACAGAAGATCCCGCTTGCGGACCAGTCCTACAAATAGCCTGCGCGGATGCGTCATACGGCTCTTGTAGCATTGGCACCTGTTACTCGGGACAAAATATGCAGTGTATAGAAGTTCGTGGTGGATGTGCCTGTGTTCCAATGTCCGAAATAGATTGCAGCAACAGGTTTGACGATGACTATGATGGGTATGTAGATTGCGACGACCCGGATTGTTGGTACAGCCAAGATTGTATAATGTAAGGGAGCCCTTAGTATGAGGGCCTTTCTTATCATTTTAAAATGAAAGAAGCCTCCTTTTGGGTTCTGGAGAAATCTGGGGACATATCTTGCAAACTCTGTTCGCATTATTGCAATCTGACACAGCAGAAAAGAGGAATATGTTCAGTACGTGAGCATAGAGACCACAAACTTTTCTCACTTAATTACGGCAAGATATGTGCCGCAAATTTAGACCCGATAGAAAAAAAGCCACTTTATCACGTTCTTCCCGGTTCGCGCGCATTTTCAATAGCTTCCATGGGTTGTAATTTCTCATGCCAGTTTTGTCAGAATTGGGGTATAGCACAATATCCTAAGGGACATTCAGGTGCAATAGTGGGCGAGAATGCGACACCAAATGATATTGTATCAACCGCGAAAAAGAACTGCGCAGAGTCTATAGCCTATACTTATACTGAGCCGACAGTATGGATGGAGTTTGCCCGCGATTGCGGAATGCTCGCAAAAGAAGAATGCATAAAGAACTTATGGGTATCTAATGGCTTTATGTCTAAGGAATCCTGTAAAGACCTTACAAACTGGGTTGATGCGGCAAACATAGACCTAAAATCCTTCTCAGACAAGTTCTACAGGGAAATCTGCGGTGGACGCCTTGAACCCGTGCTTGATAACCTAAAAACACTTAAGGAAAACGGAGTCTGGGTCGAGATTACAACCCTCATCATACCCAAGAAAAACGACTCGGAAAAAGAGCTTAAGGAAACGGCTAGGTTTATTGCAGAAGAAATAGGAGTCGAAACGCCTTGGCACATTTCAGCTTTCCATCCGGATTACAAGATGACTGACACCGAACCAACCTCCAAAAAGTCCTTAGAAAAAGCCTACGCGATTGGCAAAAAAGCAGGACTTGAGAATGTATATATCGGAAATCTTGATGTAGGATTAGGAAAGGATACGCTTTGTCCGGCGTGTGGCGAGCCTGTGATCATAAGGGAAGGCTACTTGGTAATTGATAATCGCCTGAATGCGGGCAAATGTTCCGAGTGCGGCGGAAAAATAGCCGGAATCTGGAAGTAAGATTTTCTTACTTTTAACATTTCTATTACGTTGGGTTACAAAGTAACCCGACCATACTCATCGGGTATTTCCGATAAAGTAAGATTTTCTTACTTTTTGGCGTTAAGCGTTTTTCCAGCACTTATTACTAGGTTTTTAGCGCCTTTGACATCACCTTCCTGTATTTTACTTGCGGCAATAGTCATGTTTTTCTCAAACTCACTTTTTGGAAGGATTGCGCCAAGTAAGTTTAGATTTGAAGCTAAATGATCTGCTGTAAACTCCTCATGGCTTTTTGGTGAATGCCAATATTCTAGGTTTTCAGAATAAACCTTTGCTTGTTTTTTTGCTATTTTTTCCTTAAACTTGGGGTCAGGGTGTTTTGCAACTTGTTCAAGCCTTAAGGGATTTAACCATATGTGGGCTGCCGCTGTTGAAAGGGCGTATCTATTTGCCTGTTTTATATGTTCGCGACTTTTTGTGATGTCCCCAGCATTAATTGACATTTGCGCCTTTTTGATATAGTCACGTGTTCCTCTTATTGATGGTGACTGAGAGTACCTGTTCTTGTTTGCCTCATCTTCTAAGAGTTTCTTTGCAGCTTCTAATCCAGAACCCTCTACACCATCTCCTGTAAGGGCATAAGCTTCTGAAAGTGAATCTACCAAGCGATGAACTCTGTAATCATGTTCTGCCTTCCTTTTGATTAATGCGGCTCTTCGTCTGGGAATCTGTTTTGCTTGTCCCTTAAGCGCATTTCTCCTTCCCCTTATTTCTTCTTGAGAGCCTGTAAGAAGGTTTATTATTGCGGTAGGACTCTTTTTTTTATCCGAGAGGATGCTATCAAGTTCTGTTGCAGCAACTAGTTTTTCACCAGAGACGCCCCCGTGTATTTTGCTATCCCCGACAAGAATTGCTCTTGCAGCGTTAAGCTTCCCTAGGTCTTCTGTAGTGAGTTTTCCAGAATCCCCGACCTTGTCCCTTACGCTACTGAGCGTCTTACCCACTTCTTTTAGGGCATCCCTCTCATTTACTACAGATTCTTCCTTATGCCACTCTGCACGTATGGCGCCATACAAATCTTTAAATGTAACTTCACGAAGACGTCCGTGTTCGTATTCCTTAGGATATCTTGGAACCCTGACTCCATCTTTTCCAACAACTATCCTGGTCTTACCCATAGATCCATAGATCTTAGGAACTATCCAGACGCCGTGAGGTATCTGCGGACTTTTTCTGGCTTCACCCCAGGAGATTTTCACAGGACCGCGTCTTGAGCCTTTTGGAGGGGGCATTTGTAATATAATTTAGACAATAAAAGATAAGAATAGATTTTATGTTTATACAGTTTAATATATCACTAAGACGTTAAGATGCCCGCCCCCAAGAAACTCAAGAAAAGCGCTCCAAGAACACAAGACCGCCAAATTAGCAAGGATTATGGTGGACTTGATTCCAGGACAATTCTTCGCTGGCGCAGAAAAAAGGTCAACCCAAAAACCAAACGAATCCTTGTGAAGCACTACGTTGAAAAAAGACCATACCCAGAAGGAGATTATGGGCATCGCAGACGTTTTGATTTTTCCGAGCACCACTACAAAATATCAAAGCAACTTAGGCGCATAGGACTTCCTGCAGTAGGCTACATGCGAATAGAGCCACAACATAAAAGACTCACCAGGTTTTTCCAAAAGGATCTTACAGAAGGGGACAAAAGAGAAGCATTGGAGCCAGTTTTATTCGGCGAGTTCGAAAACAAAGTATTAAACCGTGGCATAGATGACAGACTCCCTAACATGTATGGAAAGATGCTAGAAGACCTTGCGGTTTTACATAAGAACGGATTTCGCCTTAATCCCGAAAGAAATCCTCTTGAGGCATGGATGTTCACATATCATCCTGAAACAAAGGACATAAGAAGGCACATCAGTGATTTTGGCGGTATAGTCAAAACAAAAAATCCAGACATTGCTGCAAAGGAAGATTTAGAAGCTTTCTCGAAGATTTTGTCACACAGATTCGGACCTAACTTTGATGAACTTGCAAAGGAAAACATTATGCTAACATACCAGCTGAAAAAAGATAGTATAGCCCTAACAAATGAGGATGTTAAACCCAAATCCCCATGATTAGGAAAAAACGCAAGACCCTTATCTAGAAGAAAAGGTTCTTCATCTTTAAATACTGCAAGGACGAGTTCACGGAAGATTACCACAAGATGAGTATGTCCAGACGGCATCTCACGCCGCAAAGCTGAACTTTATCAATAGCTTATAGTTTTTTTGAACAAAGCCCCTTCAAAACAGAAAGCTTTTTATAGGTGTAACTGCAAAATAAACCAGTCAACGGCCATAGCGGAGTGGTTCCACCTGGTCTCATCCCGAACCCAGAAGTTAAGAACTCCAGCGATTTGGCCTGTACTGCGTAATACGTGGGAAAACCAAGACGCTGTTGACTACTTTACTATAACTCGCCTGAGTTCTATTAGGCATTTTGGCAAGAAAGTAATTTTTTGCCGCGCAGTCCCTTCTGCTACGGCGTAGTGATAACTCAAGACTGATTTCTATTTGTAACCTATTGTAATCTACCCCACACAGGAAGCTCCTTTATTTCTCCTCATTTTTTGTGACAGGATAACAACAAGTCATTAAAATATTTCTCTCCAGTTTCTTATAGCTGATAACTTTAATCGTTTTATCCTTTATCCCACAAATTATATCAATGGTAAACCACGCCCGGTTCGTTGCTGAAAAAGCTTGGAAGAGCAAAAATACAGGCAGATTTAAAATAAAGCATACTAATTTAAAGCAATCAAGGCATCCTGATGCAGCAAGGGTACCGATTAACCATTATATTGTTGTAAAAGACAAGAAGATGCTTGTTCTTAGAAAGAATGAACAAAAGGGCAGTAAAGGACATTTTGATATAGCGGTTTTCCCAAAACCAGAACACATGAACGCATTTGAGGAAGCTTCAGACGGTGTTGCAACACTTGGACCAGCATTTGATAACCCTGCCGCTGTCGGAACAGTTCGAATAAATGTTGGAGACACTGCCAGAATAGATTTTGCACAAGCCCATTTTAGGACAACAAAAAAGCTTTTTGGGAAAAAACCAACACTAAAACGAAGCCTCGCAACAAAGTATTACGGCTGGCGCAGGCGAGCCTTTGAAGAGGCACTTGATGTCATGAAAGAAAGTGGAAAGCCCATGAATGTCGCCAAATATGCTACTGATAATCGCGTTGGCCATGGCAATAATTTCTTTGAAGATTTAAGGTCAGCATGCGATAAAAAAGGCTTGGAATTAAAACGCAATATGATGGGTAATTATGACATTGTGAAAAAAGAACCCAAAATCAATACGGATGAGCATGATGTAATCATCTAGTCGTAACTTCACACCCGTCTGCAGTTACTATCAAAGTATGCTCAGCTTGCGATACAAGTCCGCCATCAATCTCGTGAAGAACTGCGTATCCGTGAAGAGCGTCTCTTTTTGTAAGTTCGCGAAGAGCCATTGTGCGCTTTAGGCTATTTGTCCCTGCAAACCAGCGCTCTGGAAATGGCAAGCCCTGCCTTTCTTGGGCAAGAGCCATAATCTTGCGCCCTTCTATGAGGCGTATTGGAACACTTCTAATGAATGAGAATATCTCTGTGATGTTCCCTTCGATGACGCGCCCGCGCCCCGTTGTTGCAAAAGGTTCTATTGCAAAAGCTTGACCTTCTGTTAGCACTTTATCAAAAGTCACTTTGATGTTGGGTATTGCCATCCCTGCATGAAGCTCATACTGTTTTAGTTCGTGACCAGTAAGGTTTTCAATAGGGTTAAACCCGCGGCTTCTTATCTCATCCTCAACTGTAGCTCCTATATCTGAAACCGAAACGCCTGGTGCCACCATTGCAATCGCGGCGTCAAGTGCTGCCTTTGAAGCCTCGACAAGGTCTTCGTTTTCCCCTGAAAGGTCAATAGTATAAGCAGTATCTGAGATGTAACCATCAACATGCGCGCCAAGGTCTATTGTCACAAGGTCATTTTCCCCTAAGGTTAGGGTATCGTTTTCCTTAGGCGTATAATGTGCCGCAACATCGTTTAAGGAAACATTGCACGGAAATGCGATTCCCGCACCATTATCCTTTATCCGCTCTTCAACGCTATTTGCAATATCAAGGGCCAATGCCCCCGGTTTTATGAGTCCTTTACTCCATTCCCTTACTTCAGAAGCTATTTTTCCGGCTTCTCTGTACTCATCAATACCTTCCATTTTTTGGTCTTTTTATATGATTCTTCCTTAAAATAGTAAAATGGTCAAAAATCCCAAAGTAACTCTTGCCCCACATTATAAAATCTGGCTTTGCGTTATCATAATAAATTTTGCAATAGCTGTTTTTAGCCTGGGCATGCTTCTTGTAAATACGTATTACAGTACCTATGAGGAATTTGTTATGGTGGGGCTTCTTTTTGTCCTGACAATATCTTTGGCCTACGGCATCTCAAAACCCGACGAAAAAATAATAACTTATGCTGCAATAGTCGAATTTATACTACTACTACTCCCACTCCTCTCCTTTGATGCCTGGGCAGGTTATCTCCCCTATTACTTGCCCGGCCTGATGGTGGTCTTATTCCCGATTCTATGGGTAATCCTTCCCATTGGAGTTATGCATCAAATAAGCTCAAAAAAGGCAAAAAAGCGCTTTATGACAGCACTTGTTGCCATAATATTTTTGATAGGTGCATCATGGCTTGCGATAAGCCAAATGGCGCCATATGAAGCTGCGGAAGCATATTACGATGGAGTAGCTGTAATAAACTATGAGCATCTCGTAGGGGCCGACTGGACTATGTTTTTAGTGTTCTTCCTTCTTCTTTTGGCATCCCTTGCAATGTGGTTGTTTGAATATCAGCATATAACTGGCGGTCGTGATTATAACGTTGCCCCAGGCAAGCTCAACCGTATGCGTTACTATATCCCAGAACTCCTATTGACTGTTATTGTACTCTTCCTTTTTTTCTTAGGTTTTATTGTTCCCGCAATGTATACTCCTATGTGTGGGGACATGCTTTGCGATGCCTCTGAAGATGCGTTTAGCTGCGCTTATGATTGTGGCTACTGTGGAGACGGATTCTGTGACGACTTGCTCGAGGAAGACAACCTGACATGCGCGGATGATTGCATGTATGGATATGTCGTAAGCTATTGAGTATTAGCAATCCTCAAGAATCTCTGCTATAACTCGTAAGTCGTTTATATCAAAGAAAGCTCGCCCGTCATCATTTTTTGGCACGACTTGTTCATATTTACCTCTAAGGAGCCTTATTGATTTCATCCCAGCCGAGTTTGCCCCCTTTATGTCAGTATCCGGTCTGTCACCGACGTAAGCACACTCTTTGGCGTTAAGCTTGAGTCTTCTTGCAGCTTCATGAAATATGTCTGGGTCTGGTTTAGCTAGTCCAACTTCCCCGGAAATGACAACAGCATCAAAGTCCTTTTCAATGCCCATGCGGATTAGTTTTTCCCACTGCTTTATGGGCGCCCCATTTGAGATGATGCCTAATTTGTAGTCTTTTAGCCTTAGATTTTTTATTGCGTCTATCGCGTCAGGGTATGGTATAAGGAGTTCCCGCTTTTTTTCGTGGTAAGCACAGACTCCCGATGCGATAAGCTTTGAGGCGTCCCCTGAAGAATAGCTTTTTACAAGCTCATTGAAATGAACTGGACTATTGGGGCCTTCCTTAGACACGATTTGGCAAAGACGGGAATACGCATCATCCAAATCGAGACAAAGGCCTTGGGCGCACATTGCAGAGATTGCAGCGCGGCGCGCTGCCTCAACCTGCCCTGCCGAATCATAAAGGACATTATCAAGGTCAAAAATCACAGCACGAATCATTCTTGTTTAGGTTCTTTACGGCACTAAGCTAATAAAATTAGAGCTTTTATTCTTTTTACTTATAGATTTAATCTAAAATGGAAAGAATACCGACTGGAGTAAAAGGACTTGATCCACTTATGAATGGTGGCTTTATTGCAGGAAGATCCGTTCTTATCGCAGGGTCGCCTGGAACCGGAAAAACAACCCTGGGTTTACAATTCATATGCGAAGGCGCGCTTAGAGGTGAGCCTGGTGTGGTACTTACTCTTGAAGAAGAACCCCAAACCTTCCGTGAGGACATGAAAGGGTATGGTTATGATATGGAAGAGCTTGAATCAAGAAATCTTGTAAGGATAATTGATGCCTCACTAATCCGATTAGGACTTCAAAGCAACGAGAAGTTCTCGATTGCCCCCCAGGAGTTTGACATGAACCACATATTGACTCACGTCATAAAAGCCACAAGGGAAATTGGAGCAAAGCGCGTCCTTGTTGACTCGCTTCCGGCACTTGACCTTCTTTTTGAGGACTTGCACGCAGTGCGTTCAGAAATTCTCAAACTCAACTATCTCTTTAAGGCAAATGGCCTCACCACAATGCTTATCTCGGAGATTTCAGAAGGCGATAAGAACTATTCCACCCATGGCGTCGAAGAGTTTGTTGTTGACGGCGTCATAACAATGCACTATCTTTCATTAGGCAGCGAGTCTGGAAGAACTCTTGTCATCCGCAAGATGCGGGGGACTGCGCACTCTGAAGACATACACCCGCTTGAGTTTATAGATGGACAGGGAATCGTTATAAAAAACATCTCTTCTGAAGAACTTTAGGCTTTTATAAAACTCACTTCAAATTCCTTTTGTTCCCCAGGAATGTAATTTAGATTTAATTTTGAAATGGTTTCAGACATAAAGCGAGAAGTTGCGCGTTGCATCGAGCACTTTGGCGAAACAAATGGCGTAAGAAGGATATTCTGGCAGATGGACGAGAAAGTGCCTGATTTAATTGAAGGAATACGCCAGGGCGACGACTGTGTTGTCGTCGGAAAAAACGTCATCAATATGGAAGGGCCATACCCTATGAAAATCGGGATGAAAACAGGTCTTATCCACACATGCTCTGATATTGTTGTTACAGGCGGACGTCCACTTTATGGACTTAACGCGATGCAGGTCGATTCACTTGACCAAGCGCACGAAGCTTCCGAGATGATAAAAAAGCAGTCAAACGGAATCGGTGTTCCAATTGTCGGGGGCAACACACAGCTTGAAAACGGTCTTGTGCCATGCATATCATTTTGCATATTCGGCGAGCTTATTGTCGATAAACCAATTCTTGATTCCGGGGCAAAAGCCGGAAATACCATGGTCATGATTGGTGGTGCGCTTTCGGGTGAGACTGGAGACCGCATAAGAATAGCAAACGAAAAGTTTAAAACATTCCAAGATGTCATAAAAGAAATTCCAGTTTATGCGGCAAAAGACGCGTCACGCGGCGGCTGGTTCGGAAACCTTCTTGAAATGATGGTAAAATCACAAACCGGATTTAATATCACATCAATCCCATACCCATCATTTGGAAGTTATATGGGCAACTACATGACATGTATCGATGAAGAAGACGTTCCGACCGTAATGGAGATTGCGACAAAATATGCATGCCCCGTTTCAATAATGGGTGAGGTCACAAAAGAAAAAGAAATACGTCTCGGAAAAAACGCCCTGATTGATGAGAAAAAGATGCTGGAAATTATAAAAGATACTCCTTTTAGGAAGCCTAAAATAGGACTTAAATCAAAAAAGAAATAGGATTATTTCATATCAGGTGGCTTTCGTATGACCATACCCCAACGAGGTATACTTCCTGAGGCTATTTTTTCATTATTTACTATGGCAGTATCAAATCCACGATTTTTTAGCTCTTTTTGAGCCCGCATAAGTTCCCCCTCTATGTCGTGAGGACCCTTACTAGTTCCAAATACCCCTCCCATAGCTTTATATCTTTTAGCCGAGAGTTCAGTTCGACTTTGTTCCCCTAAATGACTTCCAATAGCAAAAACACCACCTGGCGCAAGAGACTCTGCAGTCCTCATAACATATGCCGGACGAAGCCAGGGAGCCATGTAGGTTCCTGCACCGAGAATATCAACGGCAAAATGCGGTCTTTCTGTTGGAACCCAGTCCTCAGCATAGCTTTTTATAAAACTTATTCCCGGATTTTTTCTTGCCAGATGTTCCTGTAAACCATGTTCATAAGGCCCAATCCCAATGAGTTTTGGTTCAAAACCAGCCTGCCTAATCTCTTGTGCGTGACCTGCCAGGGCAAAACCGTCCCCGGGGCCGTACTCATGTCCGATTACCTGTTTTGAACCAAGATCATTTGCAATAGACACCCCTGTTAAAGCAATATTGGGATTTAGACCAAGCTTCTCTAATGCTGGACCAAAAGTCCCTTTGTGATGTATCTGATCCCTTCTAATTATCCAGGTATCCCCTTCTTCTAAACCACGGCTTGAACGGTTTACAGCCTCAACAAGCGCTCTGTTCTTTAGAGCATACTGTCGCGAAAGAGGTCTTGACATCGAGCGTTGTATCGCTTCATGATGTCGCATCACATGCGGGTCTTCCTTAGGGCTTAAAGAATGTCTCCTACTTGGCATCAGCTAGAATTATATGGGATTAAGAGAAAAATTAAAGAATAAAAAAGGAGTTTAATCTAGAGGGCGGAACTTATAACCATATTGAATTATACCACCATCTTTACTGTCCCTAATCTTTCGGAACACAGTTTCAACCTCATCACCGATTTTCAGTTCCTTGTCTTTACAATCAACAATCTGGCCTGTAATCTTTGGACCTTCTTCAAGGTCTATTATGCCAAGTGCATAAGGTTTTTCAAGCTCAAAGCCTTCAGGAGGCGCATAAATAGTAGTATAAGAATAAATTTTTCCCTTACCTGAGAACGTAAAAGGCTTTAATTCCCCCCCACGACGGCAGTTTGGACAGATGCTTCTAATAGGGAAAAACGTTTCCCCGCATGATTCGCAGGCAACACCTTCCAGACGATACCATTGTGGCATCTTTCGCCAGTAGTTTGCAAGGCTTTTTGTGTGTGGCATTTTATGTCCCTTTGTGTTCTCTTAGTTTGAAAAGCACGCTATTTAAATCGCCCTTTTCTCTAATTAGAGGGCTAAGAATCAGAACTATTAAATCCATCATGGGTTTTTCACAATACAAAAAGGATTTCCAGGAGCTTTTGCCGCAAATACGTGAGCGTGCCCTTCTGGCATTTAATGATGACCTAGGAAACGAAGGCGATATCACCACAAAAGCTGCGCTTGGCCTTCAACGACGCGAGGATGCAAAAGCAGTAATCATCGCCGAAGAACCTTTTTGTCTTGCAGGAGCAATCGAGGCAAGAGCAATATTGGAAAAAGGCGGAATAACAATCAGTTCAAAAGAGGGTGGCGAACACTGCGCAAAAGGCGACATAATAATGGAGCTTTCAGGCCCGATTGATGAAATCCTTGCTAGGGAACGCGTCGCACTAAACTACCTTACGCGCATGAGTGGCATTGCCACAATGTCGCGAAGAATCGCAAGGAAGCATGGAAAACGTGTTGCTTTCCTTAGAAAAACAGACCCATGTTTGTCCCTTTCTGAAAAATATGCAGTTTCCTTAGGTGGATGCCTCCCACACAGGCTAAATCTCTCAGACGGACTACTCATAAAAGACAATCACCTTGATGAGATAGCAAAGGCCGCGGGGTCGCGTCTTGATGCGATTCATGTTGCAATATACCGGACTGATGCATGGAAGAAAAAGACAGGGTTAAAATACCTGCCAATAGAACTTGAAGTAGACTCTGTTGAAGAAGCGCATTACGCGGCAATCGAGCTTTCGATGATTCCCGGAAAAAACATAATACTTCTTGATAATTTTAATGTGCGGGATTCCAAGCGCGCAGTTTCTCTTATACGAGCAAAATGTCCAGAAGCCATAATAGAAGCATCCGGCGGCATAACTGAAGAATCAATAAAAGAATATCTGGGCGTTGGTGTGGATTTTGTCTCAGGCTCTATGTTTCTTTCGGCTCCGCCTACCAGCTTAAAATTAGAGATTCTTTAACACATTTAACCTATAATAAAAGGTGAGTCATCCGCAAGTTTTCTTATTGCAGAAATCGCACTCATTGCGGCAATATAAGAGGTTTTGGGATTCTTTTTCGAAGGAACGTTAGTGCATTTTGTATGCAGTTTTAAATACTCTGAATCAAGCCTCACTTCGTGGCAGTTCTCTTTTATGCCAGGGTCTGCAACAAGCTTCACCTTAGTCTTATCAAAACCCGCTCCCGCAAGTGAGACGGTCGCCGCAATATTAAGGTTTTTTGGATACTTTTTAACAGCTTCTTTTGCGTTCCCTTCAAAGACTATCTTTTTCGTTTTTGTCTTGACACCAAGACTGGATGGGGGTTTTGTACTTGTGAGTACCAATGAATTTATCTCCCCACAGGATGCGGCACGGATACCATCAATTCCTGCTATCGCACCTGACGGGAGTATTACTTTTGCCCCACTCTTTTTTGCAAGAGATTCTATTCCAGACTTGAGTTTCTCATCTGAAAGTGCGCCAATACTCATGACAAGAGTGTTTGTGCCTTTTTCCGCAAAGTAAGGGATGAACTCACGAACGGCATTTGCACTTGCTACTTCAACAACAAGGTCGCATTTGGGAAAGTCCAAGGGATGATTGATGGCACAAAGGAATTTTTTTGAGAAGGAATCTACCTTTTTTTGGTCTATATCCCATACAGAAAGTATCTTAAATGAATCGGCATGTTCTGCAATCGCAGTTCCAAGGTTCCCGCAACCGATGATGCAGATGTTCATTCTTTTTTTAAGCTAAAACTCATTATTTTGAGTAGATGTGGACAACACAAGTCGCCCCCGAACCACCAACGTTATGGGAAAGTCCGATTTCCGGGTTTTCGAGCTGACGCCCTCCGGCTTCGCCCCTGAGCTGCCAGGAGATTTCAACTGCCTGTTTGATTCCTGTCGCGCCGACCGGGTGTCCACAAGCTTTGAGTCCACCTGAAGTGTTTATTGGAATCTCTCCGGTTCTTTTGGTCTTCCCTTCTGCGCTTGCAGGACCGCCTTGTCCTTTTGGGAAAAAGCCTAAATCTTCTATTGCAAGTATTTCAGCGATAGTAAAACAGTCGTGGACTTCAGCAAGATCGATATCTTTTGAAGTGACTCCTGCGCGGTCGTATGCCTTTTTGGCTGCAAACTTTGCCGCCCTAAGTTCTGTTAAGCTGGCTCTGTCATGCAGTGCAAGAGCGTCGCTTGCCTGAGCAGACGAAAGGATCTTTATGGGTGAATCCGAATATTTCTTTGCAACATCATCACGCGCCAGAATAACGGCCGCTGCACCATCTGTAACTGGTGAGCAGTCAAAAAGTTTAAGTGGGGTTGCAATGGGTGATGATTTCATCACCTTCTCAATTGTTATCTCAAAAGGATACTGTGCATAAGGGTTTTTTGCACCATTCTCGTGGTTCTTAACGGCAACTGCTGCCATTTGTTCCTCAGTTGTTCCGTATTCGTGCATATGGCGCTTTGCCATCATAGCATAAAGTGCAGGGAAAGTTGCGCCAAAGGCTGCCTCCCAATCAGTATCTGCAGCACCACCAAGAGTTGTTGTAACCTGAGACATGCCGACATCATTCATCTTCTCGACACCACCTGCAATAACAATATCATGTTCTCCTGCCATGATTGAAAGGATTGCCTGGCGCAGTGCAAGACCGCCTGAAGCGCACGCAGCTTCGACTCTTGTTGCAGGAATTGGTGTAAGACCGCTTTGGTCAGAAATAAGCGCTCCGATATGCTCTTGACCGCTTAAACGTCCGCCACTCATGTTACCGCCGTATACTGCGTCTATATCAGGACCGTCAACACCCGCATCAATTATCGCTTTGACACCAGCTTCAGCCATAAGCTCGCGCAAGCCCTTGTCCCAGCATTCGCCGAATTGGGTCATACCGACCCCGATTATCGAGACTCCTGTGCCTTTTGATGTCATTTTGATTATATCCCCTTTAATTTCTTCCTGAGTTTGGCGTATTGGCCGTATGTTACATACTCCTTTTTTGAGATGTAATACTCCAAAGGTTTTCCACCGCGTTCTCTTGCTTTACTTAGTTCATCGGTCACAGTTATATCAAAAGCGTCGCTTCCAGAACCTGAGCCGTATGAGACTGCAAGAATCCGGTCTCCCGCCTTTGCGATGTCAAGAGTTGCCGCAAGACCAAGAGGCGTTGCACCAGAATAAGTGTTTCCGATTCTTGTTACAAGAAGCCCAGGCATAACTTTTTCCTTAGGCACCCCAAGTCTTTTTGCAAGTGCAAGCGGGAACTTCCCGTTTGGCTGATGGAAGACAAAATAATCATAATCCTCTACACAAGTAGAGCATTTCTCCATGATGAGCTTTGCTGAGCCCTGTGAATGTTTGAAATAGGCGGGTTCTCCAGTAAATCTCCCCGCGTGGCGTGGGAACTCTTCGCCTTCACGTCTCCAGAAGTCAGGAGTGTCGGTTGTAAAAGTACATGTGTCATTAATTTCTGCAATAACGTTCTTATCTCCCATGAGGTATGCTGCGCCGCCGGCTGCTGCGCTGTATTCAAGGGCGTCCCCTGGGCGGCCTTGTGAAGTATCTGCGCCAATCCCCATAGCATACTCTACCATCTTTGACTTTACAAGAGAAAGAGCTATTTGCATGCCTGCAGTTCCTGCCTTACAGGCAAACTCAAGGTCGGCTGCCATGACATTAGGTACTGCATTGATATATTCTGCAACTGTTGCTGCACTTGACTTTACTGCATAAGGGTGTGATTCTGAACCGACATAGATTGCACCTATTCTTTGTGGGTCGATTGCTGCCATCCTAACGGCGTCCTTTGCCGTCTGTGATGCTATTGTGATACAATCCTCGTCAATATTGGGGACTGTTTTCTCTTCAATAAGGAGTCCCTTAGATATTCGATCGGGGTCCTCGTTCCAAATTGAAGCGATTTCGCCCGACTTTATCCTGAGGCGCGGAACATATGCGCCGTAACCCACGATTCCAGCCATTTTGGGTAATTAGAAGTTTGAGTTAAAAAAGGGCAAGTCAAAAGTAAGATTTTCTTATTTTTTTTAAGTTGGATTACAACGTAACCCGACCATAATCCTTTCGGTATTTCGAAAGAAAGTAAGATTTTCTTACTTTTTATCTCACATGTATCAATATCTTCAAGTCAAAAGTAAGATTTTCTTATTTTTTAAGTTGGGTTACAACGTAACCCGACAATACTCCTCGGGTATTTCCGAGAAAGTAAGATTTTCTTACTTTTTGGAGATAATTACCTTAAACTTAAAAATGGAAAAAAACGTCTCGTATGAAATCGAAACTGAACTTACGACCCTTTCCTCAAGAGGACAGGTTGTAATCCCAAAAGGCTTTAGAAGGCGGATGAAGCTTAGCGCAGGCGACTTTTTGGGAATGGCTCTTATCGGCGATATGTTAGTAATAAAGCGTATTGACATGCCAACAGAAGACATAGCAAAGTCGGCGCGCGCGGCTGAAAAGAACGTTGATGCCGCATTTGAAGAGCTCCTTTACAGAAAAGAATAAACAAGAGAATACAATGACAAAAGCAAAAAGCGTATATGGACTTTTAATTGAAGATTATTTCACAACAGATTCGATGTCTGTTCACATAAAAGAAGGTCTTGTTCCTACAAGAAAATGCGGAAAACCTGGAGCCTGGAAACTTGAGGATGCAGGAAAAGAACCTCTTGACTCCCACGAAATAGCAGAGATAATCGGAGAATTCCTTGACGAGTGCGACGGACATGGCGATGGCATGATTGAAATGGAAAAGAAGGGCTGCACAGTAATTCAGCTTGGCCCATATAGAATCGTCATAACAAAGTTCCCGTTTTCAGAAAGTACAGAGATTACGGCGGTACGTCCGATAAAGTCTCTTTGCCTAGAAGACTACAAGATGTCAGCAAAGCTTAAAAACAGGCTTGAGTCGCGAGCAGAGGGAATACTTGTTGCAGGGCCTCCTGGTGCCGGAAAATCAACGTTTGCATGCGCTCTTGCTGAGTTCTACAACGCCCTTGGAAAGACTGTTAAGACTATGGAGCATCCACGAGACTTACAGGTCAGTCGGGAGATAACACAATATTCAGCACTTGACGGCTCAATGGTTAACACCGGAGACATACTCCTTCTTGTGCGTCCGGACTACACAGTCTATGACGAAGTAAGAAAACCCGACGATTTCCTGATATTTGAGGATCTTCGCCTTGCCGGCGTCGGAATGATTGGAGTCTGTCACGGTTCTCTTGCAATTGACGCCATACAAAGATTTGTCGGAAAAGTGGAGCTTGGCGTAATACCCCAGGTCATTGACACCCTTATATTCATAAAAGGGGGGCAGGTCTCAAAGACTCTCACCCTTAAGATGACTGTTAAAACACCGACTGGGATGACAGAAAAAGACCTGGCACGGCCAGTCGTTGAAGTCACAGACTTTGAGTCAGGGGATTTAGAATACGAGATTTATACATATGGCGAGCAGGTTGTTGTAATTCCAGTTAAAGAAGTCGCGGCAAAAGCTGCGCGGGAGTACGCACAGATTTCAGAAGGACTTGAAGACCGCATAATGGGATTTGTCCCAGAGGCGGACATCAAGGCAAACGGAACCAACGTTGATGTATGCGTCCCGGAGAAATTCATAAAAAGGCTTATCGGACGCGGCGGTTCGACCATAAACGGCATCGAGCGCGAGTTTGGTGTCTCAATAAACGTAAACCCAATGCAGGAGAAAACAGGCGGCGGGCGAAAGTCGGTTCCGATAGATTCGGGAAGTAAAGCAGTCGTAATCAATGCAGGAAAACACAATGCAGGGCGTTACATGCGAGTTCTTGCAAACGGCGAAGAGATACTCATGGCACCAGTCTCACGAAGAGGCGAGATTCAGGTGAAAAAGAAGTCTAAAAAAGGACGGCAGTTGATGATGGCAATGGACGCGGGAAAAGACATTAAATTCGAAGCTGTTGTATAAACTTCCACGAACTTACAAAAATAGAGTAAACTGGGTCAGAACCTAAAACAAAAATTAAAAAGAAAGAGATTAAAGGAGCGTAACGCCGGTTACCTCAACTGATTCTACACCCGGAATTGCTTTAATCGTGTTTTCAAGTTCGTCGGTTCCTCCATCTTTATCCTCACGGATAAACTGGATTTCAAGACACTTGATGCCAAATGCAACAGGCTTTTCAGCTATTGCGTGAGGGGATAGTTTTTCAATCTCTTTTGCAACAAGAGAGAGATCAACATCAGTTCCTGTCGGCATAACCTTTATGTTTGATAATACTTCACCCATTTTTCGTTATTTATTTAAGGACCCGTAAAACCGCACTTGGGGCACTTATACATATTGTTCATCGCGCGGCAGTGTGCACAGCGAAGGAGACCTTCCCCGCACTCGGGACATGGGAACGAAACGATTGTTGTTCCGCGCCCGCCGCATGTCATGCAAATTCTTTCAGCCATTTTAAAATTTAGATATTTATTGTTTTATAATAATATTGCGGTGTGATTTTGAGGGTGGAGGTATAAAAGCCTTTTAACTCTTTTTCAATAAACTAATAAACTTCCAAAACAAAATGAATAAAAAAGCTCTTCTCCTGACAATAGCAGTCCTTGCAGTATTTTTTGTTGCAGGAACATGTGCGCAGTATGTGAAAATCGACTCGGCGACAAACCCCACGATGGTATTTGATTCGGGGACATGTGTAGCATTTGTCGGTGACAATATGCCTGTGGGAAAAGCTGCAAAGGAAATTTTTGAAAAGGAATTAAGTGACGAATCCTCAGTCGGAAGCACCGTTGCAGGCTGGTTCACAACGACAGTTGATGATGTTAAGGGCGAAGCTAAAAATCCTATTTTAGGAAAGCAAGGCAGCGACGGATTCTTTTATTGCTACACGGCCGTAGCAGGAAGACAGATACCTTTAGAAAGTCACCCAAAGGTCATGGCAATCGAGTTTTGGACGCCCTCCATGGGAGATTCCCCAACATTGTCCGGTTGCGAAATCTATAAAGATAACTTTAAGACTACAGCACCAAACTCCAATATATTAACAGACGGCAACGGAAAAATTTATTTTTCCGGCTCGGGATTCTATGCATCATGCGGAGTGGAAACAAAAACTTTTCCTGATTCTGGAAAAACAGCTCAAGTCCAAAAGATACTTGTAGCAGGTGCGAGCCAGGAGGCTCTTAAGGCCGCTGCAGAAGACTTGGCCGAAGCAATAGGCGACATGGATGCAAGCGATTATGAATCCAAGGTCAAATACTATGTTGATGAGCCTTGGGCAAAAAGCCTTTTAGTCTACACTAAAAACGGTGATAAGGGAGCTGCCTATGGCCTTGCTGAAACGGAGCTCGAATACAAAGACAGTATGTCAAAAACTCCTCTAGCATATATCAGCGATGATAGCAAAGAAACAAACAGCAATTATATCGCTCTTATCCTAAATCCTGGTGAGGATGGTCATGTCTATGTCTTTGCGTCCGCAGCAGATATCGTCAATAAACCCACGACAACCCCACAGGCTGTCGCCGCAACGCTAAACAAGCAAAATGCAGATAAAGAAAACGGCGGAGAGGGTTACTCGATAGTCAATGCGACAGCATACGGTTGCATAAATGCGGCAACAGCAAAACAGAAATCAAAGAATACTCAGTTATCTTCATCAGATTTTTCAACAGGCTCTGCTTATGCTTTAGACAACGACGGGATATATGCATTAAATGTAACTGGTGAAGATTACGCTTATATAGGCCTTAACGGTTTTGTCTGCAATTTTGACGGCACTGAAGAAAAAGGTTCATGTACAGCGGCAATCTTAGGAACAGACACTTATGTAAAAGATCCAAAAGAGGATCACGCATATTGCGCGCAGGCAAAGTCCGACGATGTGTCGGGGGCCTGGCAAAATCTTGGAGTCTACTGGG
>Ga0075120_10001458_pt1 | contig 18358 bp, 9 predicted proteins | sample AntAceMetag02UKL_FD_69792 | JGI IMG/M metagenome (GOLD analysis project Ga0075120, IMG submission 69792) | Saline lake microbial communities from Ace Lake, Antarctica - Antarctic Ace Lake Metagenome 02UKL | ecosystem: Environmental > Aquatic > Non-marine Saline and Alkaline > Saline | place... | reverse complement strand
CCCACTGCTCGACGTCAGTCGCCAATAACTGCCCCACCATAAATGCGGAGGCGAACGGGCTCATGTGCAGGTCGGATAGGACGACGACCCGTCCGAGGTGGTTGCTGTTCGCGGCGCTTTCCTGCAGGCGGAAGAAGCGGTAGGGATCCGGGGCGAGTGGATTGGTGTAACTGTTGAGTACGTCCGCTGCGGGCAGATTGGTGACCACCGGCACAAAGGGTTCGGGAAGGTCCAGGCGCTCCGCGCTTTCGACGTCTACGGGCATTCCTGCGGGCCCCTGCCAGATCAGGCCGAGGCGTCCGTCATGGATATTGATCTGGTGCACGAGGAGCGGCAGGCTGAAAGCCACCTCATACGCGCCGGTCTGCGCGCCATCGACATCCGGTTGAATGGAGAGCAGCAGCGGCGAGGTTCCGCCGGAGACCTCCAACGTCCCATTGCCGCGCTGGGTGCCGGCCGGCGTTATGCCGTCCGACTCGAAAAGGCGCAGCAGGAAATTCGTGGGCGCGCCGGAGAGGGTGAGTTCATACACGACATTTGAGACGCCGCCCACATCCTGCGTCGGTCCCTGCGGCGCAATTTCAACCCAGCGCGCCTCGCCGGCGAGGACGATCGATCCGGAAAGGTTGGACTGCACCGGCACGTTTTCTGGTCCCGGCCCATAGATATAACCGCTCGTTAACAGCACCTCAAACCCTTCGGGCTCCAGCACCTGCACGCAGGAATCGCCGCGATTATTCGGCCCAACGATGAAGGCGAGAGAATCACTGACCGGATTCAGCACCCGGTTGGCGACATAGGCCCCGCTCTTGCAGTAGAGCACTCCGTTGCTGTAGTGCAGCTCATAAAACGGGGGCACTCCGATCAAGGGAAAATAACTGAGCGGCGTTTCGTTTTGCAGATACCATGTCCGGTCGAGGCGATTACTCCAGACCTCGCTGATCCCCGCCGGCTCATACCAAAAAGAGAGGGGAGTCTGCATAATGGTTCCGCTGCTCACTGTTTTGTAGACAACGAATGAATCTCCCTCGCTGTTCGTGGTGAACATCAGGGCCGTGCTCGGATGATCTTCCGCAACAAACCATCCGTTGGTGCGCAGGATCAAATTGCTAAGCGCGCCGCCCGGCGCTGGCACATTGATCCGGTATGTGAGCGACCCCGGATTCGCCTCCACCAGATCATATCCCTTCGAGCCGACGTAGACACCCGCCAGCGCATCCAGCTCGGCCTGATTCACAGCCTGGGTCTCTATGTTGAAGGTGATTTCATTCGTGGGCCAGGAAATGCCTGCTTTTTCAAGCAGCGCATAGCGCAGGGCTAGGGTGGAGGCTGCGTCTGGAATCTCGGAGGACGAGCTGACAGCAATGGCTACGCCCAGCTTTTGATCGATCATGAGCTGCATGATGGCTGAGTAAGCCAGTGTGCCCCCGTTTTTGCTGCACATGCGTCCGGCATAATCTAACGGTGGATACTGGACGAAATCCCAACCCAATCCCGGAGAAAAGGAAAAGAAGGGCGCAAAGACAGCGTTCGTTCCCTGGGCTTTCACCATTTCATCAAAGGTGGATTTTTCCAGCAGTGGCGTACCGTCGGCCAACATGGCGGCGATGAATTTTGCCATATCGGTCGGACGGCTGTACATGCTGCCGGTGCCGTAGATGTTCACGTATTCCTCGGGCATTTCCTGTCCGTTCAGATACGGCTTGGCGAGTTCATTGCTGATGGCTGCCTTATCTTTGAGGAAGGAGGTGGCATCCATGCCCAGCGGGATGAACAGTTGGTCATCGGCAATCTGTGAAAATGAGCGGGTGACCACGTCCGTGTTGGCCATCGCTTCAATCACGCCTTCCATAATCACAAATCCGGCGTTGCAATAATTCCAGTAATAATTAGGCGGGCAGACCGGGTAGGTTTGGGCGAGATCGTTCGTGAGCACGGCGTATCCTGGAGCGAGCGGCTGCGTGGAAAAGCCATCGTGCCAAAGGTCGCCGGGCAGGCCCGAGTACATATCCAGCAGGTCGCGCACGGTGATCGCCGGGGCGGAGGGATAGCGTTCTTTCCACGACAGTTCCGGCAGGATATTCGTCAGCGGGATGTCGATGTCGAGCGCGCCGGAATCGACATAGTGCAGCGCGGTGACGGCGGTGAACGCCTTCGAGCACGAGCCGATATGAAAGACGGTATTGGTGGTAACGGGCCGGCCGGCCTCGGCGTCGGCATAGCCAAAGCCTTGCGCCCAGACCACCTCCTGATCATCCACCAACGCAATGGAGCAGCCGATCGATCCTTCCATCGCCATGGCATTGGTAATCCAGGCGGTCATCTGCGCAATCGTATTGGTGTAGCCCAGGGCAACCGAGAGCGTCACTTCCGCGTTCGTGACGCCATAGGCATTCTCCGCCGTGAGCTGTATCGGGAAATCGCCCACCTGAAAGGTGATGCCGGTGATTTCGCCGAGTGTCGGATCATATCCGAGGCCCTCCGGCAGGCCGGTGATGCTCCAGTTGGTCGGGAAGTTGAATGCGAGCGCCTGAAACCGATAGGCCGCGCCCTGGCGGGTTGACGTGAGCGCGGGGAAAACCTTCGGCGGTGCCCGCCCCAAATCGCCCGCCTCGAAGCCCATCGCGTTCTTCAGCAAGCCGGCGGCGCTGTGCATCGCGAACAGCGTGGCGTACAGCCGTTCGTCCTCATATTGCATATTCATGCAGGTGGCTACGCTGACTCCGTTGTTGGTGTCGATGCGTGCCGAGGAAAGAGAACCCCACATTGTGCCGTCGTGTCCCCATCCAAGTCCAGGTATAAGGCTGCATCCGCGCCCGTAGGTGGAGAGGTCGCCCGGGCTGACCGGGTCCATCATCAGCGCATGGGTGGAGGCATTCAGCACATTGGTTTCCATGAAGAAGGCGCGCGGCATCATCAGCAGATCGCGCAGCGAGGCGATGATGCTGCCGCAACCGAACTCGACGGAAGGACACCACACCGTGCGATCCTGAACCTCGCCATGGATCATCGCATAGGCGCTCATGGCGGGTTCCTGCACGTTCACCTCATCATTGTACGGCACGAAGGTGTTGCTCATGCCCAGCGGCGCGAGAACCTCATCGCTCACAAATGCCTGATAGTTCGTGCCGGATATTTTCTCCACGATAGCGGCGAGGATGTTGAATCCGGTGTCCGTATAGTGATAGGCCGTCCCCGGTTCAAACATCAGATTCGGATACATGTTCGAGGCCACGGCCACGATTTCCTCCACCGTGAATTCCAGCAGCGGGTCTTCTTCCAGCTTGCCATCAACCCACACCGAGTTGTTGGCGTCGGGCAGGCCGGAGCGGTGTTCGAGCAGAAGCTCCACGGTGATCTCGCCGCCGCGCGGCACGTTCAATTCCGGAACAAGATCCGCCGCCGTGTCGGAGAGATTGAGCAGGCTGCGTTGCTGCAACAGGAAGATGGCGGCGGCGGTATAGGTTTTGGAAATGCTGGCAATGTGAAAGTGCTCGTCGCCGGTCAGCAGGACATCCCCGTTGGTGGACGGCGGGTCCACCCGTGCATAGCCTTCGGCCAGAACAATCGGCAGGAAGCCCGGTTCCTGAGCGGCCACGCCGAACCCCGGCAGCAGGGGAAGCTGCGACAGCGTGCGCTGCATGGCCGCGCGGGTTTCCGTGACATCCACGACCTTGATCTGCGCATCCACCGGGTTCGCGGAACCGAGGTTAATCACGGCGGTATCCGAATCGCACACCCACTCCACGGAGCCCGTACCACAGCCAATCGCTTCATTGAGTTCCAGACTGAACACCGTCACGACCACATCCGCCGCCTGGGTGCTTAACACCACCGACACGTGCCGTCCCACCGCGCCGCCCGCGTACACAAGAAGCCCATTGGTGTGCGGGCCGATCGACGCGCTTGCCACGCCTTGATTCGTGATGACCGGAAGATCTTCCAGCCGGGTGCAGCGGTATCCGCCGAACCAGAGCCGCTCCTGCCCGGACGCATTGGTTTCGATGCGCACGGCGCTGTCCCCGCGCGTCGAGAGTCCGGCCACGAAAGCCAGCGTGTCATTCGTCGGGATCAGCACGGCGTTGCCCCCACTACTTTCCATCGACAGGATTCCGTGGGCGCACGTCAGCATGCACCCGGAGGGATTTCCGTCCGCGAGGAAGCCGTCATCCACCATGATATTCTCCGCCATCCAGAACGTATCGCACCGGTTCGACCAGGCCGCAGAAATCGCAGGTGGCGTGAAGCGCGTGCCATGCAGGGTCTCCACATAGCCCCCGTATATCGCCACATCCCGCAAGCTGCCATCACTGCCGTAGCGGAGCACCACATCGTAACCAGCGATATTCGTGAACGCCCATTGTACCTCGGGGGAGTCTGGCACATAAAAACGACCGTTCACATGCGGGCGGTAATTGGTTGTCACGGTTGTATCGGCCTGTGCGTTCAGGATGCGTGAAAGCGTACCATTTGTTTCCGCGATAAACCGGTCCGCGCCCTCCTTGGTGGCATAATAGCCTTCGATAGCCTGAAGCTGTGCAAGCGACCAGGTGGCCTCTGCGGGATCCGGCATCGGCGGAACATCCGGCGGCGAGAGGCCGCATTTTTCAAGCACCGCGTTGGCCAGGATGGCCCGAATAATGACGAAGGTCATGCTGTTCGCGCAGTTGATGTTCACGAATGCCCCGAGTTGCTGATCCGGCAGCACCTCGAAGAGCGATTCGAATTTCCCCGTGGAGCCGTTTTTCATCCAGGTGCGTCCGGCATAGGTCAGTGCCGGGTCGGCCACACTGTCCAGCCCCAGCCCTGGGCGGAAAAAATTATCCACATCCAGCGCGCCGGGTGTCTCGGTGCCTAATTGATTGAGCGCGTCCGTCGAGAGAAACTCCAAGCTATTGAATTCGCCGTCCGCCAGCATCATTTTAATCACGTTGGCCATATCGAGCGGACGTGAAAATGCGCCGCCTGTGGCGGGCATGTTGGCCAGCAGGTCCGGCGCCCGCGAGCCGTCGGGATTGTAGCTGGCCGATAGATTGTTACTGACCGCCGCCTTATCCAGCAGGAAGGAGGAGTAGGGCATATTCAACGGCGTAAAGATACGGGTTTCGGCCGACACCGTGAAATCTACGCCATCGTACCGTGCAATCGCCTCCCCCGCGATGTTCACACCACTGTTGCAATAATTCGCCAGCAGATGCGGCGGTCCCAGGGGATAATCCTCTGCAAAATAGTTGATCAGCCATGGCGTATAGCCCGGCCAGTAGGAACCCGTTGTGAACGACCCATTGTAAATATCCCCCGGCAACCCCGAGTGATGATTCAGCATCGTACGAAGCGTCCACCCGTTTGTCTGGTCCGCAAAACGAGGCCGCATGGAAAACTCATTCACATAATTGGTGATGCACGCATCCAGATCGAAGCCCCCCTGGTCCATCACCTGCAAGGCCATGATCGCCGCCAGCATTTTCGAGACCGACCCGATGGCCATCACCGTATTCGTCGTCACCGGTAATTGATTTTCTACATCCGCAAACCCAAACCCTTCCGCCCAGACCACGCGCTGACTCTCCACGAGCACCACCGTGCATCCCGGAATGTCATGCACCGCCATCAGATTCGTGATGGCCATCTGCGCCGCTGCAATGGTTCCGGTATAGGCCAACCCATACGAGGCCGTTAATTCAATGTTGGTTCCCGGCATCGTGACCAGCGGGGTAGCACTATGCACATCATTCACATATTGCGTATCGCCCAGCCAGCAGGTAAAGACCTGACCTGCCGGAGCCATCGGAGCTATGATCTGTGCGGTGGCATTGGAATACACCAGCGCATAGTCCGAACCATCAACCGACACCGTATAAACCGGATCACCAGCCACCGACGCTGCAAATTTGTCATTCGGAATCGTGCGCTCAAAATAAACCGTTGCGCCACCGCTGATAAGAAACTCGTTGACGCCTATGTGATTGCTGTCTGCGATTCCCAGCGCCGGATCCCAGTTCCAGGTATACCCCATCGCGGTCCACGGATAGGTGGTGCCGAAGTTGTTGGTCACAAAATCATTAAATGTGTTCTGCCCCATGACGTACCAGTTGCCGATATAATCCTGAATACGAAACGCATCGCGCACATTATCGTCGGCATTGCTGACGGTGAAATAACGTCCCTGACCATCCACAGGCGGAACGGTCAGGTTCGTCAAACTATTGTTGTACGCCGGACGAATCAAATCTTCTGGACGCACCCACATCTGCACAATCACTGAACCATCGCTGACCGGCATACCCAGTGCCATACAGATTTTTTCTTCCACCACATTGGTCGCGATCGAACTCGAATACGTCGAGGCCAGGTAGTCCTGTAAGTCATCGCCATACGACACCCAGGAGCTGATATAATTGGTGGTCGGTCCCGAAACATACTGCAAATCAATCGGATCAAAGCGCCCATGTCCCTGCCACGTCCCGTAATTCCATGTATACGTCGACATCTTCACCCGCCAGTCCGGTGAACCATCCGACCCGAAGTTATGCCAATTCACCTCATTGGTATCGACCGGCGCATTCGGGATTTGCCGCGAGATCCCAACCGGCATAGCCAGATAATTCGTTAAATCGACCGTGCTGTACGAACACTGTGTGCGTTCCACGGCCTTGTCGTAAAACGATGGACCATCATATTCGCTGCGCGGATAAACACTCTCAAAGAAATCCAGTTGCATGTCCTCCCATTTCGACACCGTCGAAAACGCCGCATTCGTATCCACCACCAGCGCCACCTCATTCGTGCCGAACTGCGGCCACACATCCAGCCCCGTCCCATTCTGATCACCCGTCGTTGCAAAATTCACCCAGTCCACATAAATCTGCGGACACCCTGCCGAGAAATTCGTACACACCAAGGTATTCGTCCAAACCGCCGGCACCTGCGGAGCCGCCCAGCGCAATGCACCCACAGGCGGAGCCGCAAACGGAATGCCCTTAAAATTCTGAACCCCATACGCCTCCACCCCGCGCACCGGACCATATACTGTATCCACATCCACCGGATCACCCTCCGCTGCAAAAGCAACCGAAGGCACCAGTAAAAGACAGCACAACAAAGACAAAGACAAAGACCTCAATCCGAGGTTTCCAATCATTGGAAAACACGAAGAACTACACCTAAAGTCACTCATGATAATCTCCCAAAACGATAGACGGATTGACCAACAATTCAATTATGCTGTTCCACCCGACAATCAACGATACAGGTGGATATGCTACAAAAAATGGCTCATGCAGTAAACCCGTTTTGAATGTAATATTAAGAAACAGAAGTATAGGCACAGAGTGAGAGGCTGGATCATCATGAGATTACGCCAAAGATATGTGCGCTGGGCGGTGCCGGTAGTGCTGTGCTTGAGCCATCCGGTTTGGCGCTTTCGCCCTGCGACGGATAAAAATACCCCAGTAAATCGCCATCAAATTCGCCAGAAAAAATATGGGACAGAGATATTGTTTCTTTTCCCTTTTTCCCAGTTGTCTTTCTACTCTGAAGCACCTAATTTCACATGATGAAATCAGCAAATAGACACGCTTCCAACCACAAAGCAAAAAGCACTATTTTGTCAGGTCTTCCGTTGATTATTTGTATCTCCCTGATATGCCTTGGGATGGTCCTTCCGGTCACTGCGGCGGATACTGCTTCGCCCGAGCTGCTTGGTGGCCTGAAAAGGTTTCAGGATCAAGGGTCGTTGCGCATAGGAATCATGGAGATGCCGGTCGAGCCCTTTGTTTTTGAAAAGAACGGAACGCTCACCGGATATGATGTGGATATTTGTAGGGGGATGGCCGCATCGCTAGGTATTGAACCCGTTTTCGTTAAAATCAAAGGGAGCTTTGATGACGTTATTCGCGCGGTAGCTGCGGGAGATGTGGATATAGGCATGTGTGAGCTGAGCAAAACCGCCAAGCGTTCACAGACCGTATATTATAGCCGCACCTATTTTGTTGAACAAAATAACATTATCGTAAATCGCCTTACTCTGGCCCGCGAGGGCATTCAGATTGGAACGCTGAACGAGGCCGGATTGCAAGGCCTGGAAGCTCAGTTCAGCAGGCCCGAGTTCAAGGTGGCCACTCTGGCCCATTCATCCTTCATCCCGCTGGTAGAAAAACTGTTTCCAAACGCGCAGAAGATACCGTATCCCTCCTGGGATGAGGCCGTGCTAAGCGTTCAAAGCGGTGAGGCGGATATGGCCGTTCTGTCGGGTTCTTCTTATGAAGTCATGGTGCAGAAGAAACCGGGGCTTTTCTATAAAATTGCGACCCTCGATCTGACCATCAGTGATCCCCTGGCCATTGCTGTATCGCCCGGACACCCGGATTTGGTGCGCTGGATCAATGACTATCTGGAAACAAACGTGCTGGATCAGGAGGTCAGTATACAACAATTGATCGCCACCTATCTCGGTGAAGATCAATCAGCCTCACATCAGGAAGTCGGCATGCTTCCATCCTCGGACGGGCGGGAAAAGAAAAAGAACCGCATTCTTCTGATCGTTGCGCTACATCTGCTGATAGGTGTCATCTTCTGGGGAACCGTTATTCGTAAAAGAGGCCGTCAACATTGGCTGCTCTCCCCTTGGGCCGTGTTTGCCGCGATGTTGCTAGGAGGGATCACCGGCTCCAATTTTCCTAATCTTGCCGAGTTCTTTTCGCGCCCCGCAACTTTATACATGGGTTTTTGGCGTTTGTGCATCCTGCCGATCATGGTCACCATCATTATCACCAGCGTCCACCAGCTCCTTACAGATAAGGACAACGCTCTCCTGGTCAGGCGGCTGCTGTTCTGGAGCCCTATACTTTTAGTTGCAGCATCCCTGATCGGCGTTGCCTGCGGTGCGCTGGGGCAGCCCGGCGCAAATTTCCCCGCAACGTCTCAAAAGATCCTTGTAACTGAAATGGGAGCGGGACTGAGCGCGGCCAGTAATCATGGCCTATTCAATCAACTCATGGATATCGCCGCCAATATTGTTCCTGATAATATTTTAAAACCGGTGGTCAACAATCAGAACCTTGGGGTCTTGTTCGTTGCCGTGTTGTTCGGCATCGCACTGTCAAAGAGCAGCCGGAATGGAACGGAGCCCATGATACATCTCCTGGAGCTCATTCTGGATGTGTTTACTAAAATGATTAATGCGTCGTTATACCTGCTTCCGTTCGCCCTGTATGCACTTTGCCTGGACTTCATGGCTCGAACGGGAATGGAATTACTTTCCTCGATCCTGAAATTAATCGTCTGGATGTCGCTCGCCTTCATTCCTTTTCTCGTGCCGATCTTTTTTGTGTTAGTCATGCGCCTGCGGATGCCAGTCAAAACGATCTTTCAGCATTTTGCTCCAGTGTATATGGTCTCCTTTTCGGCCAACAGCAGCGTCCTTTCTATGCCTCTCGCTCTGGAATCGCTGGAACGGTGCCACCAGATAGACAAAAATAAGGCCATGGTGGCTTATCCGTTTGTTTTGCTGGTCTGCCACTACGGCTATGCCGTTTTTTTTGCCATCACTCCGGTATTCATTGCCCAGGTCTTTGGTATAGATTTAACCCTCAGTCAGTATCTCGTCATGGCCCTGCTGGCCGTCCTTTGTGCGATCGCATCGATTGGTAGCGTAGGCGTGTCAGCCATCCTTTTATTCTCCCTTATTTGCGGGCCGTTCGGATTACCGCTGGAGCCAACCATACTCGTGGGGTTAGCCATTATGTCTGTTTTAGGACCGTTTATGGCTGGAAATCAGGCCTTTTTCAGTTGTGGACTGACCGCCTGGCTGGCGGCAAAGCCCGTGGAAAATGGCATTCAAGAAGACCACGCAGTGATCGAACCCGAAGGTTCCATGAAAAGCCCGATTTAATTTGTCAGTGGGGACGTCTCTACCGTCCAAACAGGTAAGAAGTTATGAACATGAAATCATTGAAGATGACGTATTGTGGAATCGAATTTGAAAATCCTTTTGTTTTAGCATCCGGCCCGCCAACAGCCACCGTTGAAATGATTGAACGCGCCCTTCAGGCTGGATGGAGCGGTGCGGTCACCAAAACGATCAAACCCGACCACTTGCAGATTGAGGATGCCAGTCCACGCTTTGCAACGCTGAAGCAGGGGGAAAGCATCATTGGATTTGAAAATATCGAAATTGTCAGCAAAATGTCGCTCAAATACTGGGTCGACGGCATCAAAAAACTACGTGCCGAATACCCAAACAAGGTGTTGATCGCCAGCATCATGGGCGACAGTAACAAAGAAAGCTGGGGCACACTGGCCCATACTCTCGAAAAGGCGGGTGCACAAGCCATCGAACTCAATTTTTCCTGTCCGCACGGCATGCCGGAAAAGGGTGTAGGCACCGCCATTGGACAAGATCCGCTGATCACGAAAACAATCACCAGCTGGGTAAGACACGTGGTGTCCATCCCCCTCATCGTCAAGCTAACGCCCAACGTAACGTCCGTTGGGAAAATTGCACAGGCCGCACACGAAGGCGGTGCCGATGGGTTAGCTGCGATTAACACCGTGGAATCTCTCATCGCGATTGATATTCGAAAACTCACGCCTCTACCAGATGTCGGCGGCCAATCCACATTCGGCGGGTATTCGGGAAAAGCAATCAAACCCATTGGTCTGCGGGTTGTTGCGCAGGCGCTGAATGCGGTGGAGCTGCCGATTATGGGTATCGGAGGAATTTCATGCGGCGAAGATGCCCTTGAATACATGGCCGTGGGGGCATCGCTGATTCAGGTCTGCACGGAAGTCATGATCAAAGGCTTTGGCATCATTGATGAAATGATAGAAAGCACCGAAAAATACATGGAGGAGATGAATCTGTCCTCCCTAGAAGAGATTCGCGGTCTTGCACGCAAAAAATTGAGCCCATATATGGCACTCGACAAACAGAACATCGTCTATCCTGAAGTCAATAAGGAGCTGTGTATCGGATGCGGCATGTGTGTGACCGCGTGTGCAGATGGCGGCTCTCAGGCCTTGAACCTTTTCGACAATACCTGCCAGGTGAATCGTGCCGCCTGCGATGGGTGTTCACTATGCAGTCATGTATGTCCCGTGAACGCCATTACTCTCGGACCGCGTGTTAAACGTCCGGCTTTGTCGGCATCGATGACTTCATCCACGAAAACAACGGAAGCAATCTGCTATGAAACGACTGATTAAAAATGGACTGATCATTACCGCCGGGGACTCCATCCTGGCGGACATTCTGATTGAGGACGAAACCATCTGCGCTCTCGGAAAAAACGTCGACGAAAGCACGGTGGATGAAGTCATTGATGCCTCGGGACTTTACATCATGCCCGGCGGCATTGATCCACACACCCATTTAGAAATGCCCTTTGGCGATACGGTTACTTCTGACGATTTTTTTACCGGCCAGAAAGCAGCGGCTTTTGGAGGAACCACCTTTCATATCGATTTTGCCCTGCAAAGTCTGGGTGACACCATGGTACATGCCATCGACACTTGGAAAGAACGCGCCAAAGACAAAGCCGTCATCGATTACAGTTTTCATGTGGCCTTAACAGATGCCATCCAGCGGTCTATTGATGAAATACCTGCACTTAAAGAGGCCGGTGTAACCAGTCTGAAAGTGTTTATGGCGTACAAAGATCTTTTTCAGGTCGACGACACCACGTTTATCAAAACGCTTCTCAAATGCGCAGAACAGGGTATCACCACCATGGTTCATGCCGAAAATGGAGATGCCATTGCCTTGATGACAGAACAATTGCTCGCACAAGGCAAAACCGGCATGAAATATCACAGTGTGGCGCATTCGGCAGCCATCGAAGCGGAAGCAACATCACGGGCCGTGTCCTTTGTTGAAATGACTGGCGCGCCTCTCTACATCGTGCATATTGCCTGCAAAGAGGGGCTTGATGCCGTGCGCAGAGGACGTCGCAAGGGCCTGCCGGTCATGGGGGAAACCTGTACGCAATATTTGTTTCTTACCGAAGAGGATATCGACACAGAAGACTTTGAAGGCGCAAAATTCATCTGTTCTCCTCCCCCCAAAGGCAAAGCGGATCAACAGGCAGTCTGGGAAGCCCTAAGGGATGGAACGTTGCAGACGATCGCAACCGATCACTGTCCATTCTGGTATGAAGGCGGCATCAAGGGACGGATCGCAGGCAAAGAACTGGGACGGGGCAACTGGTCCAAGGTGCCCAACGGCGTGCCCGGCATCGAAGATCGCTTCTGTGTGATGTGGCAGAACGGGGTCAATACGGGACGTTTTTCTCCCAATCGTTTTGTTCAACTCGTCTCCACCAATCCGGCAAAAATTTTTGGCCTTTATCCAAAAAAAGGCACGATTGCGGTAGGTTCCGATGCCGACCTGGTTCTTTTTGATCCCCACAAAGGAAAAGTTATTTCTGCCGAAACACACCACATGAATGTGGACTACAATCTGTATGAGGGCATGACCATCAAAGGCTGGCCTCAGGAAGTTATGGTTCGTGGAAAAACGATTGTAAAAAATGATCAATGGCTGGGCGAACAAGGCTACGGTCAGTTCACCGCGCGCAAAGACCACGGCGAAATCATTTAGTGCCCAAAAAAAGGAAAATCAAATGGACGTAAAAGACCTACGAGTAAACGGAAAAAGACTACAGGAAAGCCTGGAAATCATGGCCAAAATCGGGGGCACCGAAAACAACGGCGTGCAACGCTGCGCCGCCACCGATGAAGACAAAATCGCACGTGATTTGCTCTCCAAATGGTACAAAGAATGCGGATGCGAACTCATCCTCGATGAAATGGGCAATATGTTTGCCATTCGCAAAGGTAAAAATCCCGAACTCGGCGCTGTAATGAGCGGTTCTCACGCCGATACCCAACGCCCCGGCGGTCGATTTGATGGTATTCTCGGCGTGCTGGCTGCCTTAGAAGTTATGCGCACCATCAACGACAATCATATCGAACTGGAACGTGATTTGATCATCACCAACTGGACCAACGAAGAAGGCGGCTGGTTTGCACCGGCCTGTATGGGTTCTGGCGTCTGGGTGGGCAATCTTACCAAAGAATTTGCATATGCTCGTAAAGATCGTGACGGAATCAGCACCTTTGGCGAAGAACTGGAACGAATCGGTTACAAAGGCACCTATCCATGCTCCTACAAGGCATGGAACATCGATGCCGCTTACGAACTGCACATCGAACAAGGTCCGCAATTATACGATGAAAAACTGCAAATTGGTGTCCCAAAAGGCATTCTGTGTCTGCATTGGTATGATATCTACCTCGAAGGCACCGCCAACCAGGTTGGACCCACACCCATGCATGGACGCAACGATGCGCTGCTGGCCTTTTCGGAAATGAACCTCGTCGTAAACAACGTGACACACCAGATGGGAAACATGGTTGGAACCGTTGGCGAAATCCAGAATTATCCCAATTCGCGCAATATTATCCCCAGCAAAGTCCATTTCACCGTTGATATTCGTTCCTGGGATGATGAACACGCCCAAAAAGCCTGGGAAATGATGAAAAAAGAGTTCGAAATCATCGCCCAACGCCGGGGCTGCCCCATTCGCACCGAGGAAACATGGAAAGTCGAACATGCTCCCTTTGATGCCGAACTTTTCGACCGCGTAATCCAAACGGCCGACGAATTGGGCTACAGCAGCAAGCGCATGGTCAGCGGCGCAGGTCACGACATGAGCGAAGTAAATAAAATCACCCGTGGAGCCATGATTTTTGTTCCCAGCATTGATGGCCGCAGCCATGTCGAATGCGAAGACACCCCCTACGAAGACTGCGAACGCGGAACCAACGTTCTGTTGCACTGCCTGATTAAATCCGCGTCATAAAGTCCATTTTCACCGCAAAACCGGTTCTTCACGAAAGGGCGTCGTACAGCGTTTCCTTTGCGCTCTTGCGGTTCAACCTAAATCCGGCAGTTGAGAACCGCGAATGGACGTTAATAGACGCGAATATGCTAAAAACACGAAGGTTTACCTGTGCATTAGTGTGATCGTCCAATGTGAACATGCACACCCAAAGGGTGAGCGTCCGTTTTTCATAATATCCTTGCTATTAGCGTTCATTGGCGTCCATTCGCGGTTCAACTGCTCTTTTTAGGTTCAAAAATGGACGGACCAAAAATCCATCCTACGACAAAAAATCCGCGTTCATCTGTGTCCATCTGTGGTTAACCCCCGTAGGAAGGCGTCCGCAGGACCAAGGGCCACGACGGCACGTAGCAAAAATACGTCGTGTGCGTTATCAAGTAGTCATCGTTGCTGCTTGGCCATGATTTTGACAGAACGTCGCAATCAGAGGATTTTGGTTCTCTACCCGTGACCGTTATTGTCTTTGGACGCTGATTTATTTGTACATTCTATTTCATCGCGTGCGGAACCAAAATACTCTGCATTGACTTGTTCAAGTTCTTGATTGGGAATTTTCAAAACAACCTTTTCTCCGTCCCAGATAGGTATGGCCTCTTCGTCGCGAACGGCCTTTCCCAATACGCCTATCGCAGCCCGCTGCATGGCCTTTTTCGCTAGTCTTGTGCTTTCTCGTTTTGCTTCAACTTTCATCTATCAACTCCGGTTCTCCTGTTGATGTGTCCCAAACTTTCCATTCATCTACAGAATCTTGATAATATTTAAGGTTGGTTGACCCTCTCATAAAGCGCCTTTTGATAACGTCTTCAGGAATATTGTGCCCTCCATGTTTAACCCGAAGTTCAACACGCTTTATTGCTAAATCAATTGATGGCAATTTAAGGAAATGGAGCACGACGCAATAACCTTGCTCCTGCCATTCTGGGATCATTCGCAAGTATGTTCTTCCACTGAGCGTCGATTCAAGCCCAAATGATTCCCCATGCCTACAGCAGTCATTGATTCTGGATAGAAGCAGTTTGGATGCTTCAATAGCGACTTTCTCAGGAGCAAAAGGGGATAACCCGTATGCAATAAGATCTGCATTAATGAAGTTGACCGTTTCAGCTTCTTGAGGCAAGAATTCTTGAGCGAAAGTGGTTTTGCCTGCACCGTTTGGCCCTGCGATTATGATAATCTGTTTCATGCTAGAAGTATACGAGATACGCTCCGCGATGTCGACAACAAGGGTTTGTGATTACCAAATTCGAACAAGTTATTCATAAGTTTTCCTATGTTCCTGCTCCAACTTCTTTTGTGGCTATTTCTCTTCTTACAAATGCCTTTTTCTTTGCAGAGTTCTTGCCTGAGAAAGGCTGACACGTTTTCAGTGTTCCGACCGTTTTCGTCATCCACATCCCTCTTATCGAAAACTACTCCGCGCCCTTCCGATTCACACATAAAAAACCTGTGAAATCTGCGCATTGGAGCGTAGCGAAAAAGGGCTGGAGCCTGCGACAGCAACGAGGTGTCAACTCGGCGAACAAAAACCTCCACTTTCCTCATCACATGCCCTAAAACCGGTCAAATTATGGATAACATCGGCATTCCGGTCAATGAAATGCACCATTTATGGCGTCATGATGCGGATTATCCGATCACGTTGATGGTTTTCCATCGCCCCTGGAAGAAACGCACACTGAATCCGAGGGCCAGCAACAGCACGTAGAGCCCGGTCCAGCACCAGGCAGCGACAATGCCGAGTTTCAGCCACTCGATAATCACGAGCTGACCGGGCACCAGCATGAACCAGGACGCTGCGAGGGAAAAGATCATGACGAACCGCGTATCGCCGGCGCCTTTCAACGCGCTGGCATAGATCAGATTGCCCGCATCCGCCAGGCCCCACAGAGTGAGAATAACCAGCAGATAGCGCCCGACGGGGAGAATTTCTGCGGCGAGCGTCGCCGAGTCGGGACGCAGAAAGAGGCCGATGAAAAAGTCCGGAATGGAAACAAAGAGGGCCCCGGTGGTGCACATGTAGAGCAGGGCCACCTGAAAGGCGGCGTGCGCGGCTTGTCGCGCCCGTTCGGGTTCGCGGCGACCTTGGTATTGCCCCACGATAATCGAGGTGGCAATGCCGAAGCCAATCAGCGGCATGAAGGCAAGGGTGTTGATGCTCAGAGCGATGTTGCTGGACGCCAGGGCTACGGCACCCATGCGGCCCGTCAGTAGGACAAACGCCGAAAAGGAAGCCAGGTCGAGCGCGAGGTGAATGCCCGCAGGCACGGAAAATCGAATCATCCGCCAGAAGAGCCGGTGATCGTATCCGAAGGTCGCGCGGGTTTGAAACAGGTGCTGCTCGCGCTTGGAGAAGTAGACGGTGAACAGAATGGCCGGGCTGATGAAGCCGGCGATGATGGTACCGATGGCGGCCCCTCGTATGCCCATTTCCGGGAAGCCGAAATGTCCAAAGATCAGCGCGTAATCCAGTGCGATATTGACCACATTGCCGAGTATGGTGGTCACCATGGTGATTTTGGTGCGCCCCTGTCCGGTGAAGTAGCTGCTGATGGCGGCATTCAGCGGGATGGCCACGCATCCCAGCATGAGAATGGTGAAGTAGGGAAGTTCGTTCGCCAACACGTCCGGCGCATGTCCCGCGTGGGCCAGCAACCAGCGTCCGGGGAAAATCAGCAGCAGCAGAATAGGCGCTGTGAATAGGGTGAAGAGAACGCCCTGCGCGGTTGATCGACTGCATGCCGGACGATTTTTCGCGCCGAAAAACTGCGCCACAAAGGTGCTGGTATAACCCGCCACCGACATAAAGCCGCAGCAAAGCGTAAAGGAAAGAATCCCCCCCGGAAGGGCCGCCTGAATGGCCACTTCGCTGTAGCGCGCCAGCAGCAGGCGATCGATGAAGAGCATCAGGGTGAAGGAGGCCTGGGTCGCAATAAGTGGCCAGGCGATGTGTAGAACTTCCTTGTATAGTTTGGCTGGATAAAAGATGCGCATGACCATTCCCGATTAAAAAGTGATCCTCCATAGCACCGGCCTACAAAGCAGGCAACGTATTACACTGTTTTTATTTCTTTTTTCTGTCGCGGGATGTGCGGCGTGCTATGCTGCGCGGTATGTCTGAATATACGATTGAGATAACAGCCATGGCGTACCGGGGAAGGGGTGTCGGGCGGCAGGATGGCAAGGTGGTTTTTGTTCCCGGCGTGATACCTGGCGAGCGCGTTCGCGTGCGTACGGTGCGTTCCTGCAAAAGCTATGATGAGGCGGAACTGGTGGCGGTGGAGCAGGCTGCGCCGTCGCGCCGCGCGCCGGAATGTCCCTATGTCGGACTCTGTCCGGGGTGCTGCTATCAGCATTTGGATTATGAGGAAGAGGTGCGCCTCAAGGAGGATCAGCTGCAGGGCTTTCTGCGCCGTATCCCAGAGGTGACGCCGGAGGTGCGGCAGGCACCGGTTCCCTCGCCGGAACCGCTGCATTACCGGAACAAAATTGTGCTGCACGCGGTGAACACAAAGGACGGTCTGCGCCTAGGATATGTCGGGGCGGATAATCGGACGGTGGTTCCGATTGATCGCTGTGCGTTGGCTCTTCCCGAGATCAATGAGGCGCTCGCACGATGGCCGGAGTTCTCCGCCTCGTTCCAGCCGGGCGACCGTATCACGTTCCGTCACTCCCCGGAGCGCGGCGTACTTTGGTGGAACTCGAAAAACCCGCCGGAAGAGACGCTCACCGAAGTTATCCTGCCGGGCGCGGTTCAACTTCCCGCCGCAGGTTTCTTTCAGGTGAATCGTCCGGTGGCCGATTTGTTAATGCGCGAGGTGACGCAACTCGTGCGCTCGCTCCGGATCGATTCCATGCTCGACCTGTACTGCGGTAGCGGGATGTTTGCGCTGGCCGCCGCAGCGGCAGGCGTGGAGCGGGTGGCGGGCGTGGATGTGGATGAGGTGGCGATACGGCTGGCCCAGCAGAATGCCGCCGTGCTGAATGTGCCCTTCATCCGCTTTTCCGCCGCACCGGCGGAACGTATGCTTCGAGAGTTGCCGAAAACGGCGGCGGGAGAAAATAATGCGTGGCTGGTGGATCCGCCGCGTCAGGGATTGGATGCACGTACGGTGGAAGAGCTGCTGAACCATCATCCCGCGCATCTGCTGTATATTTCCTGTGCGCCGGATACGCTCGCGCGCGATCTGGCCAAACTCTGCGCCGGGGCCTATCGTGTCGAACGCGTGCAGCTTTTCGATATGTTTCCGCGAACGTACGGCTTCGAATCGCTCATTCTTCTTTCAGCCTGTCATTCACGTTGACACCTTTGGCTTCATCCCCGTATCGTCCGCCCAGCAGTGAAAGGAAAAGAGACATGGATGCGGCACTTTATCTCGTGGGTACACCGATCGGCAATCTGGCCGATATGACGTACCGTGCCGTGACGACGCTTCGGGAAGCCGACGTCATCCTGG
>Ga0075120_10001456_pt1 | contig 18391 bp, 10 predicted proteins | sample AntAceMetag02UKL_FD_69792 | JGI IMG/M metagenome (GOLD analysis project Ga0075120, IMG submission 69792) | Saline lake microbial communities from Ace Lake, Antarctica - Antarctic Ace Lake Metagenome 02UKL | ecosystem: Environmental > Aquatic > Non-marine Saline and Alkaline > Saline | place... | reverse complement strand
GCCGGCTCGTGGCCCAATTCGTTCGGTCGGGCAACCTCTTGCCGGCCCGCGCCCGGTTGGAAGGCGATCGGTTGCGTCTGACTTGTTCCGACGGCATCGAGTTGCTGGCTCCCAAGCCGGCGGGCGATTTTTTTAAGGCGGGTGTTGCCGAGGCGGATGTTACCGTCGTGGTGCGGCCGGAAAACATCCGGCTGGCGACCGGCGGTGTCGAAGCGACACCGGACGCCACGGTACTGGAAGGTTCGGTACGGTACATGGCCGATCTTGGCCCGACGGTTTGCGTGACGGTCGCCTGCGGACCGGAGATCGAGTTGCTGGTAATGCTGGCGAAGAAGGAATATGGCGGTCTGAACCTTGAAGTCGGCAGCCGCGTGCGTCCCGTGATCGCCACCGAAGACATCCACGTACTTGCGGAGACTTAGCTAATGTCCGTTGCGCTTGCGAACGTCGGAGCCGCCCCGTCCTCGGGGCGGGTTACGTCGCGGCGGAACGGATTTTGCTATCGCGGCCCATGTCGACAACGCACCGTAACCCGCGGCGAGGACGCCGCGGCTCCATATCGGGAGACACCGAAGCATGCACAAGGTCCCTTATACCGTGAAACTGATTGCACCCATTTGTGGCCGCACATACGCGTAACGATCTCCAGGAACAATAACGAGCAAGCTCCGGTTTGTATTGCACTGGCGAGACGCCAGTGGCACCCATCACCGCGGCTCGAATATACAATCTGACGGTCACAAACAATTCCTCACTGGGAGACACCAAAACATGCATAAGGTCCCTTGCACGATGAAGCTGATTGCACCTGTTGTCGCCGCACTGTGTCTGCTTGGATGTCTCAGCATCCCCGCCGTGGCCGGCGATTGGCCGCAGTGGGGCTACGACGCGGGCGGCGGAGCCGTCTCGCCCGACGAACTGCCAGCCAAGCTCCACTTGCAGTGGACCCGCGTGCTGCCCCAGCCCAAGCCGGTCTGGCCGGCCAGCCAGCCCTCGCTACGGTTCGACGAATCCTACTCGCCGGTGGCCGCCGGCAAGCTGCTTTTCGTGCCTTCGATGGTCAGCGACAGCGTGACGGCCCATGATACCGAAACTGGCGAGCGGCGCTGGCGATTCCATGCCGAGGGCCCGGTCCGCTTCGCGCCGATAGCCGCCGACGGCAAGGTCTACTTCGGCTCCGACGACGGTTACCTGTATTGCCTCGACGCTGCTCGGGGCTCGCTCATTTGGAAACGTCGCGGCGGACCAACCGATCGCCGCGTGCTGGGTAACGAACGGCTGATCTCCACCTGGCCGATCCGAACCGGCCCGGTCCTACACGACGGAACCGTCTACTTCACGGCCAGCATCTGGACCTTCATGGGCATATTCATCCAGGCGGTCGACGCCAGGACGGGCGAGCCCATCTGGACAAACAGTGGCGACGGGTCGAACTATACGATTCAGCCGCACAACAGCCCCGCTTTCAGCGGCTTCATTCCACGCGGACAGCTTGCGGCTACCGAGCATGGGCTGGTCGCGCCGGGTGGTCGAACCTCGCCGGCCTGCTTCGATCTGAAGACGGGCCGGCAACTCCATTTCCACTGGGCCAAGAAGGGCAGTCGTACACATCGCGTCAGCTCCGTCGGAGAATGGTTCTTCGACGGCATCAACATGAGCCAGATCTCCGACGGCAAGGCCATCTGCCGGATGCCGATGGTCATCCACGACGCCCAGGCCGTCTACCATGTATCGGGCGGACAACTGGTCGCCCAGAGTTTGCAGGTAGAAGAGAAGTCGTCCAAATCAACCGATCGCAAGGGCAAGCCGGTGACGGTCAAGCGGCAGGAACTCGCGCCGCTATGGAAGGTGCAACTCCCCGACGGCCCCCAACGGTTGTTCCTCAAGGCGGGTTCGCGGTTCTATTTTGGCGACGAAGATACCGTAACGGCCGTTCGAGTAGATTCCGAAAAGGGTCGGGCGGAGATTGCCTGGCAGGGTTCCTTCGAAGGCAAGCCCTGGACAATGCTGGCCGCCGACGAGAAGCTCTTCGTGGTTACCACCGACGGGCGTATCCGTTGCTTCGGCGCAAAACGGGGAATGCCAACGGTTCACCAGGCCAAGGCCGACCCGCCGGGCGATGTGAACCCCTTGCAGGATCAGGCCGATTCGATCGGCAAGACGTCTCACGTGGATGAAGGCTACTGCCTGATGTTCGGCCTGGGCAGCGGCCGGCTGGCCGAGGCGCTGGTGCGCGGCTCGAAGCTGCATCTGCTGGCGATCGATCCCGACGCCCAGAAGGTCGAAGCCTTCCGCTGCCGCATGGACGACGCCGGGCTGTACGGCACTCGGGTTTCCGCCCACGTGGGCGATCCGGCCACCTTCGCCCTGCCACCGTACATGGCCAGTCTGGCCGTGTCTGGCGATTTGCGGGCGGCGGGTATTGATCGGGGTACGCCGTCCATCAAAACTCCGGGTACGCCGTTTATTAAAACGCTGTTCAGGTCGCTGCGGCCTTACGGCGGCAAGGCATGTCTGAGGGTCAACGCCGAGAAGCTCCGGCGTTTGGTGGATGAAGCAAAGTTGGTCTCCGCCCGGGTGAAATCGGCTGGCGAGAACTGGTCGATGTTGATTCGCGACGGTGCCCTGCCCGGCTCGGCCGATTGGACGCATAATTACGGCGACGCGGCCAACAGCGTCGTATCCAACGATACGCTAGTCAAAACACCGCTTGGCCTGTTATGGTTCGGCGGGCCGTCGAATGACGAGGTGTTGCCCCGACACGGTCACGGACCCTCGCCGCAAGTGGCCGGTGGTCGACTGCTTATCGAAGGCCGCAACATGCTCCGCGCGATCGATATTTACACCGGCCGGCTGCTCTGGCAGAAGGAGATGCCCGACTTGGGTGAGTTCTACGATAACACGTCCCATCAGCCGGGCGCCGGCGAGATCGGCGGCAACTACGTCACGCTGGTGGACTGTGTCTACGTCGTGCTTGCCGATACGATTCTGGAACTCGACGCGGCTAGCGGCCGGGAGAAGAAACGCTTCACGCTCAAGGCGGGGCCCGACGGAAAGCGGCCGAATTGGGGATTCATCGCGGCCGACGGCGATATGCTGGTGGCCACCTCCACGCCGGTCGTCGTTGAGCCGTCCGCCGGGCCGGCGAAATCGACCGCCAACTCGGGCGATAAACATCTGATCAAACCGAACGACAAGTGGGAGTACGTGATGGGCGCCGATCTGGCCGATCGCTGGACCGGCGTTGATTTCAAAATGCGCGGTTGGAAGACGGGTGTCGCCGGGTTCGGCTACGGCGACGACGACGACCGCACCACGCTAAAGATGCAGGGCCGCTTCAGCCGGCTTTACATTCGCAAGAGCTTTGACGGCCGGGAGGCGGCCGACGCCAAGCGAATGGCCCTGCTGATAAACTACGACGACGCCTTCATCGCCTACCTGAACGGCCAAGAGGTGGTTCGGTCGGGCATAGCCGCCGGACGGGGGCCCGACGTCACCGAGATCCGTAGCCACGAGATAGCCGGCCACGAACGCTTTCCGATCAAGGAGTTCCGCAAGCTGATCCGGCCGGGCCGAAACGTGATCGCCATCGAAGGCCATAACGTTACCGCCGCCAGCAGCGATTTCAGCCTCGACCCTTATCTGGTCGTCGACAATGGCAACGGCGCGGTCACTGCCGAAGCCGACGAAAAGCCGGCTCGATCCGTAAGCAGCGAGTTGACTCCGGCGCGCTACGCGTCCGCCAGCCGGCGATTGGTCGTCTTCAACCGGCAGACGGGCGAGCAGCTTTGGGAGCGGGACGCGGTTTACGGCTTCCGTCACAACAACATCGCCGTCGCCGGCGGCAAGCTATTTGCCATCGACGCCGTCTCGCCCGAAAAGCAGAAGGCCCTGAAGCGTCGCGGCCAAATGTTGGAGCAATACGCGCCGCGACTGATGGCCTTGAACCTGGGAAGCGGAAAAGAACTTTGGAGCGCCGGCGAGGACGTCTTCGGCACGTTCCTCAACTACTCGGCCGAACACGACATTCTGCTGCAAGCCGGCAGTGCCGCTCGGGACCGGGCACGCGATGAAGTAAACCAGGGAATGGTCGCCTATCGGGGCGCCGACGGAAAGGTAATTTGGAAGGACCTTGCGCTCAGCTACGGCGGGCCTTGCCTGTTGCACGGCGATTCGATCATCACGCAGGGGCCCGCCTACTCGCTCCTGACCGGCAAGCCCAAGATCCGAAAACACCCGCTCACCGGCGAACCGGTCAGTTGGCGGTTCACCCGAAACTACGGCTGCAACACGGCAACCGGCTCGCGGAACCTGCTGCTGTTCCGCTCGGCGGCGGCCGGGTTCTACGACCTACAAAACGACGGCGGGACGGGCAATTTCGGCGGGTTCAAGTCGGGCTGCACCTCGAACCTGGTCGCCGCCGGCGGCCTGCTCAACGCGCCCGAATATACGCGAACCTGCACCTGCAACTATCAGAATCAAACCTCGCTAGCCATGTGCCACGATCCGGCGGTGGAGGTTTGGACGTTCAATTCGCTCGTCTGGGAGGGTCTGCCGATTCGTCGCGTGGGGATCAACTTCGGCGCGCCGGGCGACCGTCGCGTGGGTGACGGCACGCTCTGGCTCGATTGGCCCAGCGGCGGCAGCCCTTCGCCCAATATCCCCATTGCGCTGGACCCCGATCCGCCCAAGCCGTTCCGCTATCACTCTTCGCGCATCGAGGCCGACAGGGCCGCCGACAGGGCCGCTGACAGGGCCGCCGGAACGCTCGATTGGGTCGCGGCATCCGGGCTGAAGGAGTTCAGTTCCGCCACGCTCACCCTGGCCAAGAACGCCGACGCGCCTCGCAAGTATACCGTGCGACTGCACTTCGCCGAGCTGGACCAGATCGAGCCGGGCCGGCGGGTGTTCGATATCTTCATTCAGGACAAAAAAGTGCTCGCCGGATTCGACATCCTCAAGCAGGCTGGCCGAACCAACAAGGCCGTGGTCAGGGAGTTCAAGGGTGTCGAGGTCGTCAACCAATTGAAAGTTTCGCTAACACCGGCCGCCGGCAGCACGGCCAAACCGGTGCTCTGCGGCATCGAAGTAACCGCCGAGAGATGGTAATGGAAGAGAAATCCGACACAAGGAAACCTATACCCTATTCTTACCTGTTTCGCCTGGTGCATTGGCTGTTGGGGCTCAGCATGCTGGTGCTGATGGCGACCGGCCTGAGCCTGCACGCAATCGCCCAACCCGACTGGTCGCTGACAACCGGTCACTTGCCCTGGTGGTTTTGGCCGGGTCGGGTGAACATGGTGCATCTGCTTGCGGCCATTATCTTCGCTGCCGCGGTGATCTGTTCGTTGATAGCGTACGCTTTGCGAAAAAGACAAGTACGAAGGTCGCACCTGACGCTCCTGATCGGTGGCCTGGTGATGTTCGCAACCGCCCAGGTGTTGTTGAACCCGATGGGCCCGCCCGTCGTGTACACATTGGCCCGACTGACGCACGCGATCGTGGGGCTGGTGGTGTTGCCGGTAACGCTGATCTGGCACGTATCGGTCGGGTTGGGGCGATACCGGGGGCTGCTGGTCGCCTCGTTTCATCCGCTGGCCCGACCTAAGTTCTTCCCGGTGGCGCTGTTCATTCTGGTGCTGGCGGGCGTTGCCTGCCTGGTGCTTAACGGTTTGCCGATCCAACCGGCTGGAAAGCAACTGACGGCCGCCAAAATTGCCAAGCCGGGGAAGGACCTCGTCGATCTTCAAAAGCTACCCTGGGACGAGGCGAAGCCGCTAGTGGTCGAGTTGGCTAACGGCGCCGGATTTGTTCGTGGCCGAACCCGGGTCACGCTCCGAGCGCTGCACGACGGCGACGAGTTGTTCGTGTCGGCCGAATGGCTCGATCCGACCGAAGACCGGCAGTATCAACCGTGGCAAAAGACTTCCGACGGCTGGAAGTGGCTACAGACCGGTGGCGGCGACGAGTGCGTCTATTACGAGGATAAGTTCAGCCTGGTGTTTCCGATCGAATCCGATTGGCAATTCGATCGGTTCGGTTGCGCCGCGAGCTGTCATGCCGACAGTACTCGGCCGCACGGCCATAAGGATACCGAGAGCAAGGTCGACGTTTGGCATTGGAAGAGCACCCGGACCGACCCGGTCGGCCAGGTCGACGACAAATACTGGTGGAAGTTCGATCCTTCCGACAAGCCGGGCGGCCGTTTCGGCGACCCGCACCAGAGCGGCGGGTATAAGAAGAACGTCTCCGAGGACAAGACCCGGCCGGCTTTCTTGCCCGACGGCCCGGAAGCGGTCAAGCAGGGAGTGATTCTCGGCGAGCACGCCAAGCCGTATACGAAGGAAGCGGCCGCAAAGATTCGAGAGGGTCAAATTGTGCCGGGAATCGTGGCCTCGCCCGCCGTGGGCGACCGGGGCGACATCCTTTGCCAATCGAGCCACCGGGACAGCGTCTGGAAGCTGTTGATGCGTCGCAAGCTGGATACGGGCAGCCAGTACGACGTGAGATTCATCCCTGGCCAGTCCTATCCGTTCGGCGTGGCCGCCTTCGATTGCACATCCACACGCCACGCTTACGACCTTTCTACCTACCGCCTGCTGCTGGAGCAGTGATCGACCGCGCGAGCACACACAATGAGCGCAAGGCAAACTCGACGCCAGTTTGTTCGCACAACCGCCGCCGCGGCCGCCGCCTGCGTGGGTCGATCCAGTAAGGCCGCCGATCGATCATCCGCGCTCGATACGAAAATACTCGAAGCGCGAGTCAAGTTCGTGCCGCGATCGTTTTTGCGGCCGTTGGTTCTCAGCACGGGAGTGATCTCCAAAATAACCGAGGCGATTGCCGAGGTTACGGTCAGCGTGGGCGGGCGTCGGGCAACCGGCCGGGGTTCGATGTACCTGAGCGACCTCTGGGCCTGGCCCGACAAAGCCTACTCGCACGAAAAGCGCGACGCCGCGCTGCGCAAGCTCTGCAACCGGATCGTCGCCGAACTACCCGCCATGTGCGGCGGCAAGGCGGCCCATCCGCTGGAACTGGGTATGCAACTGCACGAGAGCGTCTGCCACGGCAAGACGCCGCCCGTGCTTGCCCGGGCGATGTGCGCGAGCCCCTTCGACATGGCGCTGCACGACGCGGCCGGCCTGGCCCTGGGCCGTTCGGCCTTCAGCTTCTACAACACACCCGTGCCGCTACCCAGTGCCGATCGCTACTTCCAACGGGGTGACGCCTGCCGGGCGATCGGCCAAATTATCAGGCGGCCGCGGCGCGAGCTTCGCGCCTGGTACATCGTGGGCAGGAACGACTCGTTGGACGAGGACATGGCGCCCTGGATTCGCGATCGGGGCTACCGCTGCTTCAAGATCAAGCTGCTCGGCCGCGACAACAACGATGATGTGGGCCGCACGGTGGAAGTCTATCGGGCGGTGAAGCGGTTGGGCGTGAAGAATCCCGAGATAATTGTCGACTCCAACGAGGCCAATCCGGACGCGGCCAGCGTGAAGGATTACTTCACGCGGCTCGAGGCGGCCGATCCGCAAGCCTTCGCCGCGCTCGGTTACTTCGAGCAGCCCACCGCTCGCGACATCATCGCCAACCCGTTCGATTGGCACCGGATCGCCGCCGTCAAGCCGGTACTGTTGGACGAGGGGTTGACCAGTTTGCGGCTGATGAAAGAGGCGGTCAAGCAGGGCTGGAGCGGCTTCGCCTTGAAAACCTGCAAGGGCCACAGCTTCGCCCTGGTGGCCGCCGCCTGGGCCAAGCGGCGGGGAATGCCCGTCTCGCTTCAGGACCTGACCAACCCGGGCTATGCGTTGATTCACGCCGCGCTGTTTGCCGCCCACGTACCGGTCATCAACGGCGTGGAGTTGAATTCACCCCAATTCACTCCGGCGGCAAACGCTGCCTGGCTGCCGCGACTGCAACCGTTGTTCGCCCCGACCGACGGCCTACACCGCTTGCCGAAAGAGATTCCGCCCGGACTGGGCTCGACGATGTAGCCGGACTGGCAAGAAGTCAATAGCCGGACGGGGAAGAATTCGGTTGCTTGAATCGCGGCTGAATTCTTGCGAATCCAGCTACGGTTACTTCCAGCCGGTCTTCTTACACCAACGCGGCAGACATTGGAAGTTCGCTGAGGAGTCGCTGCCGGATGTTGCCCGCGAAGATGATATCCCGCCGGCTGATCACGCCGATCAACTCGCCGTATCGCGTTACCGGCAGGCGCCGGACGCGCGTGGAGACCAGCAGTTCGGCCAGTTCGACCAGGGTAGTGTCTTCGCTGACCGTAACGACTTCGGTCGACATCAGGTCGGCGACCGTGCCGCACATGTTCAACTCGCTGATACTCCTGAGCAGGTCGTATTCGGTGATGACTCCAAGCAACTGGTTCCGGTCATCCACCACCGGCAGACCGCTGACGCGATGTTGCTCGAACAGGTCGACGGCCTCGTCGATCATCGTCTCCGGCCGCACGGCCACGACGCCGGTTGTCATGATCTCTCGGGCAGTGAACAGTGAGGGCTGTTGAGATTCCATGCGGTGAACTCCTTTGTGGTGTTGACCGGAAGTTAGATTAGGAAAATATAGCTTGCGTTTTTTGGCAATGCGGTTTCCGCGGGTGCCACTGCTGGCTTGCCCAGCAGTGTTTTTGCGGAGTTTATGCTTCACACTGCTGGACGAGCCAGCAGTGGCACCCAAGGCGAATCCCGGGTTCTGCGAGAGAATCCGATTATCCCGGGGGGCTTCCGCTAACCGCCAATCTCCGCTAAGCTCAATTGCCGATTGGCCGACATTTAGCCAAGGTAACTGCCCGGCTGTTCCGGGGGAGACATAATGAGAGTCAGGGAACTGATCGCCGTGCTGAAGCGCTTCGACCCGGAGGCCGAAGTGCATCTGAGCGTTACCTCGCCCGACCGGGTAATTGAAACGCACGACGCACTTTGGGTGGGAGATTACGGCAGCGGGCCGCAGATCAACGCCGCCTTGAACTTCCGCGGCTCGTGCGTCTACGTGGGGTTTAGCCTGGGGCAACTCGTGACCCGTCCGCCCGACGAGCAGATCGACCTGGGCCACTACGCCAACGAAGAGGACGCGGCCAAGGTCCACGACTTCTACGTCATAAACAAGGGCCTGGACGAGCCGCTGAACTATGCCGACTTCGACTACGGCAATTGGATCCCGCCCCGAACATCTTCCGGCACGTTCAACCAACACATCGCCAAGATACTCGAAGAGAAGTTGATGAAGGACTGAGCGACGCGCCGCACCGGGGACTGGTCCATTTTTCGGCCGATTGATTGTCCATTTGGCTTGACGTGCAAGCCGAAAACATGGACCTGTCCCCCTTTCGTTGCGTGAGGGGGACCGGTCTTGAACGGTTGCGTCGAAACTTCCAGCGCGACCAACGGTCGCGGCTTAATCGGTTCAAGAAGAATCCCGCAACTGCCGGTAGAGTTCCAGCGCTGCGGGAAAAGGCTGTAGGGCCCTATCCAGAATGCCCAGCGTGTAGGCGATTGTCAGGCCGTAATTGGTAACGGGTACTCCGGCTTGGTGGCAGTGGAGTATCCGCGTGAGCATCGCCCGGCGGTTCCACATGCACGCACCGCAGTGAATCACCAGTTGGTAGCCGGAAAGGTCTTCGGGGAAGTCGCGGCCCTGGGTGGTAGTGAAATCGAGCCGGCCGCCCACGCGCTCATCGAGCCAACGCGGTATCTTTTCCCGACCGATGTCGTCGGAGATCGGGTGATGCGTACAGGCTTCGGCCACCAGCACGCGGTCGCCCGGCCGTAGCCGCTCGATTGCCAACGCCCCTTCGACCAGTTCACCCAAATCGCCCTTCTGCCTGGCGAAGAGAACCGAGAAGCCGGTTAGCGGCACGTCGGCCGGTATCCGGGCCGCCACTTCGGCGAAGGCTTGCGAGTCGGTTACCACCAGTGCCGGCGGACGGTCGAGCCGGGCCAACGCCTGGCGAATTCCATTCTCCTTGACCATCAGCGCGCAGCAATCGCCGTCCAGTAGGTCGCGGATCGTCTGCACCTGCGGCAGGATCAAGCGGCCCTTGGGAGCCTCCAAATCGATGGGCACCACCAGCAGAACCAATTCGCCCGGCTCGATCAGGTCCGAGACGATCGGCGGTGCATTGATGAACTCCTCGGGCACGGTTTCGATTAGCGCTTCGCGCAGGTCGAGCACACCCTGGCCGGCGGTGGCCACCATCTCGACACGGGGCGTTTTGGATTCCGCAAGCCGGTCGGTCAGCGCGGCGTCGGGCAGCGAGAGGTCCGACTTGTTGAAGACCACCACGGCCGGAACTTCTCGCCGCTTCAGTTCGCCGAGTATGGCTTCCTCGAACGGGCCCCACTGCCCGGCGTCGACCACAATGATCCCCACGTCGGTGCGGTCGAACACCTGTCGGGTTTTCTCCACGCGGAGTTGGCCCAAGGCGCCCGCGTCGTCGATTCCCGCCGTGTCGATAAACAACACCGGCCCGATCGGCAGCAGTTCCATCGGTTTTTCGACCGGGTCGGTGGTGGTGCCGGCCACCTCCGAAACGATCGACACCTGCTGCCGCGTCATCGCGTTGAGCACCGACGACTTGCCCGCGTTGCGACGGCCAAACAATCCGATGTGAAGTCGAAAACCTTTTGGTGTGCGTTGCATGGTTGGTCCGTGTTAGCCCCGTCGCCCGCGACCGTGTTAGCCCCGTCGCCCGCGGCCGTGTTAGCCCCGTCGCCCGCGACGGGAAGAAGTGCGTTAACCGTCACGCTTTCCGGTCGCAGGCGACCGGGCTAACTGTTATCCTCCTGGTCGCGGAACAAGGGCCGCGAAAGGGGACAGGTCCATCTTTTCGGCCAACGACTCATTCGACAAAACGTCTCCCAGCCGAAAAATGGACCGGTCCCCAACTGGTCGTTCTAATCCCTAATCCCTCCTAGAAATACAAATCCCGCTGGTCGGTTTCCCGAATCAGGCGGAGACGATCGATTAGTGTCTGCTTTCGCTCATCCTCGGGCAGCTTTGCCAGTTCTTGTTCGATGAGCCGCTGGCCGGCCGACCGGGTTTCCGGCGTGGCATGGTCGACCAGATACTCCATCAGCGTGCTTAGTGCGTTGGGCGTACACATCTTCTGGATGAAGCCCGGTATGGCGAACTCCATGAAGTGCTCGCCCGTGCGCCCCAACCGGTAGCAGGCGGTGCAGAAGCTTGGGATGTAGTCGTCGCCGATCAGTTCGCGGATGACTTCGTCCAGCGGGCGGATGTCGCCGAGTTGGAACTGCTCGCGCTCGATTGTCTGCGTATCGCCCGCCTCGGTGTAGCCGCCTATTTCGATCCGGCTGCCGGCGTCGATTTGCGACACGCCGAAGGCCATTACCTCTCTGCGCAACTTGGGCGGCTCCCGGGCAGTTAGGATCAAGCCCGTGTAGGGCACGGCCAGACGCAGCACGGCCACCAGCCGCTTGAAGTCGTGGTCGCCGACCAGGTGGCTTTGGTCCAGATCGACGCCGCTGGCCGGCCGCAGCCGGGGGAAGCTGATGGTGTGCGGGCCGACGTTGTAATGCTTCTGCAAATGGAGCGAATGGGCCACCAGCCCCAGCACGTCGAAACGCCAGTCGGCCAGTCCGAACAGCGCGCCGATGCCCACGTCGTCACATTGGGCCTCCATCGCCCGGGCCACGCCGTCCAGCCGCCAAGGATAATCGCCCTTTCGCGTGCCGGCCGGGTGCACTTTGGCGTACGTGGCGTGGTGGTATGTCTCCTGGAATATCTGGTAGGTGCCGATTCCGGCCGCCTTGATCGCGGCATAGCCGGCGTGATCTTGCGGAGCGGCGTTGATGTTCACCCGGCGTATCTCACCCCGCTCGGTAGTGACGGAATATACCTGCCGGACGCACTGGGCGATGAAGTCGGCGTCGTAATGCGGGTGCTCGCCGAAGACGAGGATTAGCCGTTTATGGCCCTTTTGCTCCAGGGCCTCCACCTGCCGGCCGATTTCACCCTGGTCGAGCGTGCGGCGAACCGCCTCGGTATTCGAGCGGCGAAAGGCGCAGTAGCGGCAGTCGTTAACGCACTCGTTGCCGATGTAGAGCGGCGCGAACAACACGATCCGGTTGCCGTAAACGTCGCGTTTGAGTTGCCGGGCGGCGTCGAAAATGCGTTCAATCGATTGAGGGTCACTTGCCCGAAGCAGCAGGGCCGTCTCCTCGACCGAAAGCGGCTCCTTGGCCAGGCTCTTGGCAATGATGTCGCGCACTTCGGCGTCGTCGGCCGTGCCGGCGAGCAGACCTTCGAGGTACGGCTCGTCGATGAAGTCGTACGCGCTAGAGCTGAGTTTGTTGATTGGTGAAGCGCTCATGGTGTGTGTGCCGTCTCGGCCTGCCTCCGTACATAATTTGGCGAGTCGCCCCGACCGACGCCGACCGCGCGTCCGATCGCCTCGATCCGCCGGCGGGCGAGCCGATGCGTGTCGTCGGCTTCGGCAATGCAGGCCTTGTCGGGATAGATTTCGTATAAGGCCCGATATTCGGGCGGGGTCAGGTTGGGCATGAAAACGTTGGCTCCCCGCGTTAGGCCCAATTTCATGCCGTCGCTTTTGTTAACGGTGGCCAGCGCCGTGGTTGCCGGGATGTTTGCCTCGGGGCAGATCAATCGCGACAGGGCAATTACCTTGCAGGTCGTCAGGTCGTCGGCCGGAACTTGGCAGTCGGCATCAATCGCCGCTCGCCGCGAGGCATCGGCCAATGACGCATCCGGATGCCTTAGGAACGGTCCCACGCCGATCATATCGAGTCCCAGCGAACCGAACAACCCGATGTCGCGGGCCAGGTCTTGGTATGATTGGCCGGGAATGCCGATCATCACGCCGCTGCCCTTCTCGTAACCCAGGCGGTCCAGTGTTTCGATCATAGCCAGCCGGTCGCCGTGGATGCCGGGTCGCGGTGGATGGATCCGCTCGTAAAGGGCTCGGTTGGAAGTCTCGAAGCGGAGCAAGTAGCGATCGGCGCCGCCCGCCCGCCAGAGGGCAAGCTCCTCCTCGCTACGTTCACCCAGGCTAAGCGTGACGGCCAGCGGCGTTTCCGCTTTGATACGGCGGATCAGCCGGCTCATCCACCGGGCCTCCAGCGCCGGCTCTTCGCCCGACTGAAGCACCACGGTCCCGTAGCCGAGTTCCACCGCCAGACGCACGCATGCGAAGATTTGCGTATCCGACAGGCGGTAGCGTTTCAGCCGCTTGTTGCCGGCGCGCAAGCCGCAATAGGCGCACTGTCGCCGACAGTTGTTCGAGAACTCGATCAGCCCGCGCAGATGGACTTCATCGCCGACGTTGCTTCTCCTGACCGCGTCGGCGTCGTGCCACAGTTTGTCGAGCCGGGCCTGATCGCTTTCGCGCAGCCAAGCGATGATTTGTTGATGTTCCATCGGGTCAGTATATCCGAGCCGCGGCGTCCTCGCCGCGGGTTACGATGCCCCATTGATAATTGTTCAATCAACACCCGCGCAACGTAACCCGCCCCGAGGACGGGGCGGCTCTCTCGTCCCTCGCCCCTCGTCCCTCGCCCCTAACCCCTCGCACCTACCTTTCGGCTATCGCCAGGAATTTTTCGTGGGCGTCGTCCCAGGCGGCCGTGTCGTGGGGTTCATATTCTTCGACGCCGAAGCTGCGGCGGATGACCTCCCGGGCTTCGGCCACCGAGGCCACGTCGCCGGCGGCGACGGCCTGCATCATCACGTTTCCGATCGCGGTCGCTTCGACCGGCCCGGCCACCACGCGCCGGCCACAGGCGTCGGCGGCCGCCTGGCAAAGCTGTCGGTTCTTGGTGCCGCCGCCAACTATGTGGATCGTCTCGATCCGGCCGCCGGCCAACTCCTCGCACATACCCAACACCTGGCGGAACTTCATGGCCAGGCTGTCCAAGGCACAGCGGAGCACGGCCCCTTCGTCGGCCGGCACGGTCTGACCGGTGCGCTTGCAGAACTGGCGGAAGGCGTCGGGCATGTCGCTGGGGGCGAGGAAGTCTTGCGAGTCGGGGTTGATGAACGAGACCAGCGGCTTGGCGGCGGCCGAAAGCTTGTTCAAGTCCTCCCAGTCCCAGTTGCGGCCCGCCCCATTTTGACCGGCACTATTCCACACGCGACGGCACTCCTGTATCAGCCACATGCCCGTTATGTTCTTCAACAGCCGCGTCGTGCCGGCCACGCCGCCCTCGTTGGTGAAGTTCAGTTTCAACACCTGATCGCTAATCACCGGCCGTGGCGATTCGATACCCATCAGCGCCCAGGTTCCCAGGCTGATGTAGCACCAGTCGGGCCGGCTACCGGGCCGACTGGCGGCGGGCACGGCCATCACGGCGCTTGCCGTGTCGTGCGAGCCGGGCAGAACCACGCTGGCCGCCGACAGGCCGCTCTCGCCGGCCAGATTATCGCGCAGCGAGCCCAGGTTGGTGCCGGGTTGTTCGATCCGGCACAAGATGTCGGTCGGCAGGCCGAATTTTGCGAGCAGTTCGGTCGACCAACGCCCTGCGACCGGATTGAAGAACTGGCTGGTGCTCGCCTCGGTCAACTCGTTGCACTTCACGCCGGTAAGCAGCCAATGGAACAGGTCGGGCACCATCAGCAGTGTTTCGGCCGCTTCCAGCAGGGGCGAGTTGGCCATCTTCATCGCCAGAAGCTGGTAGAGGCTGTTGAGTTGCATGAACTGCAAGCCCGTGTGCTGGAAGATCTCCTCCCGGGAGACAATCGAAAAGGCCTTCGCCATCATGCCGTTGGTTTGGCTGTCGCGATAGTTGTAGGGGTTACCCAGCAGGACGTCGTCGCGTCCCAGTAGTCCGAAATCGACGCCCCAAGTGTCGACGCCCACGCTGGAGACTTCTCCGCCGAATCGGGCTCCGGCCGCGCTCATGCCTTTACGCACGTGCGACCAAAGTCCCAGCAGGTCCCAATGCAGCCGGCCGTTGACCTCGACGGGCCCGTTTTCGAAGCGGTAGATTTCTTCCAACTTGAGCCGTTGTCCGTCGAACAGTCCGACCAGATGCCGCCCGCTCGAAGCGCCCATATCAACAGCCAGATATGCCTTCTCAGCCATCACTCGTCCCCGTGTTAGCCTGTTGACGAATTATCCCACCAAAGCACCAATAGTTTACGCTTATGGCCCAGAATCTCAAGACCCCGGCCCGTTTTGGGGCCAAACCAGTTGCGGGGCGCGCCACATCAAGGGCTAGGGGAAACGGGGAGCGAGGAAGCAGGGCAGGAGAAAGGGGGAAATGGGAAAAGGGGAAAATGTTGTGTCGAGGTTTCGATCTCCTGAAGAAATACGGATAAGAACCAAGCCACCTTAACGCCCTCTAGGATTCACTCCGCCGCTTTCCCCTTTCTCCATTTTTCCCTTTTCCCGAGAAAGCTCTTTTTTACGGCTTTGCGTGGACTTCCAGTCTGCCTTCCCTCTACCCGGCATTGACAACCCTCTGCCAGACCCGTAGGCTGGCGCGCCATCAAACCCGGGAGCATTCTGTGCCAAATTCAGATTGAGACCGCGCCGCAATATGAAAGTGTTTTTTCAACGGAGAGCCCTGGTAAATGCAAATCAAACTCACCCACGTTAGGCTGCTGGTCGAGGACTTTGGAGCCTGTTTCCGGTTCTATCGGGATGTGCTCGGCTTCACTCCGTCCTGGGGTGATGAGGAGACGGGTTACGCCGATTTCGAGACGGGCACGGCCATTCTGGCGCTCTTCGGACGCCAAGCCATGGCCAACGCCGTCGGCAAGTCGGAGTTGCCGTTTGACGCCGTCGCCCAGGATAGGGTGGCGCTGACCTTCAAGGTCCCAAGCGTCGACGAGGCCGCCGCCGAGCTAACCGGCCGGGGAGTCGCACTGGAGACCGAACCGGCGGACCGGACCGATTGGGGCATACGCGCGGCCCATTTCCGCGATCCCGACGGCAACCTGATCGAAATCAACCAACCTTTGCAGAAGAACTGACCGAGCGGGTTTCGGGATCCGGAATCGTGACCGCCTACGTGATTCTATTCTTGGCCACGGATGAAACACGGACAAAGCACGGATTGCGAGGAAGTAACCAAAGAAGCAAATCGACAGGATTAACAAGATTGACAGGATGAACTTGCAGGTATCTATCCCGTCAGCCGAATGAAACAAACCACGGATAACACGAATATGTTGAGAAGCTCGCAACCATGATGCCGGCGTCGTTCTATCCGTGTCATCGGTGAAATCCGTGGTCAATTACGTCAGATGGCCTAATAGTAACGGAGGTGTTACTCGGGAGATAATTGACTTGTTAGGACGCAATTCCTCATCTTGTCAATCTTGTTAATCATGTCTACTGGCTTCCCGTAACTGCGCCAACAATGTGCAATCTCCGTGTCCTCCGTGACTCCGTGGTGAATCTCCCGTTCTTCCGTCCGTCCGTATCCGTGTTTTATCCGTGCTTCATCCGTGGCTCCGTTTCTTCGTGTCGGTGGAAACCGTGGGCCGTTCCACCCATCACTCGCTCGCGTTGCTTATGGTGGCATCCAGCTTGAGGCCGAGGCGGACCGTGTCGACGCCCACGCCGAACCAGACGCGACCGTCCCAATCGGCCGGAGCGAACTTGGCCAGGTCGACGGTCAACTTGTCGCGAGGCTTCTCCAGAATCGTTTGGCTGAAGTCGACGCAGCGGTCGGGTTGGGCCGACTTGCCCCAGTGGGGAGTGGCGACCGGCCGGGGCGTCTCCATGATGCCGAGCCCCAAAGCCACGCGGTGCGTGTAGCCCTTGGACGTGTGATAGTCGACCACGATGCCGACGAAACTGTCGGGACAATCCCGGCTCAGCTCGAAGCCGTCGCGGTGCGGCTCGAAGAAGTTGTGGCGCAGGTCGACCGAAATCCGTTTCGCTCCCCGTACCTCCAGGCCGGCGAAACCGTAGCCCCATTGGCTCTCGGAAGTCTCGGGCAGCCCGCATTGGGCGGTCAGCTTGTCGATGTCGAGCTTGGCGATCTGCTGGCCGCCGTAATGGTCGAAGGTGTCGGTCGCCGCCCGGAGCACTTCCAGGGAGTTGATCTTCCGATTGACTTCCCAGCGTTTGATAACCGGCGCGCCCCGTTTGATTTTGGGCGGAGGCGTCTGCTTCCACGAGCCGGGCTGAACCCGAAGCTGGGCCGCCGGCCCGCTGTCGACCGAACCGATCGGGTTGAAGGCCAACTGGTACATACCCGGCCGGGCGGTCTCGGGAACCTTCAAGACGAACCGGGCCGTACCATTGGTGATGGGCGATTGGGCCACCAAACTGCACGCTAACGCGCGGCCACGCAGCACGCGCAGAACACCCGGCAAGCGGCCGTCGGACGGAACGTCGGCCAGTCGCACCCGCACCGGAACCGACTCGCCCGCCTTGACGGTTGCGGGTGCATCGATCACCAGCCGGCTCAAGTCGGGCGGCGGCTGGGCCGCTCCGTAGCGAACGACCAGATGATGATCCCCCTTGCCGACTCCCAGGCGAGCGAACCAGGCGCCGCCGGCCAACTCGGGCGAGTAATCGGCCGGCTTGCCGTTGATGGTCGCTTCCACAACCCGCTTGCCGCGCGGCACGACGACGGCCAATTCGGCCTCGTTCTCGCCGCATCGGCATTCGATCTGGCTGATGCCCTTGGCCGGATCGTAGCTGCCGCGGCAGTCGATGTGCCGGACCGTGGGCAGCCAGAAGTTCGTCCGCCGCCCGTTTATCGACCAGACCAACGCCGGCGAATGGGTGAGCATCAACATGCGAAGTCGCTCGGGTCGGGCGACGAGCCCACCGACGAATCGGGTCGCCAATTTCGGGCCGGCTTCAAGGAAGCGGCCTTCAACAACCCCTTCCTCGTGCCAGTTCGATGCTTGGTAGGCCTCGCGCTGCTGGCGTTCGGTCAAGCGGCCGGCGTGGTCGCGGCCGTCGGCCAACTCGAATTGCCAGGCGAAGTAGGGCTTGCCCGGCTCCAGACCGATCAGCCGGGAGTCGAACGACAGTTCGGTTTCGACGGGCGTCGGGTCGTGCCCGACCAGGAAGACCATGGCCGCATTGCCTTGCCGGAGCGTGTACGCCTCGATGTTTGTCGCCTGGTCGCGTTGCCAGTCGGGCGAGAGCCGTGCGTCCATGATTTCCAGCCGCCGCGTTTCGAATGCCGCGTTGACGAAGGGGAGTTGCTCAAGAGTGCCGCCCCAGGGCGCCAGGCCCAGCCCGACGCAGTAATTTGTAAAGCCCGGCAGGTTTTCCCCCCGCCAATAGAGCAGCGCGATTACGCGATCCGGATCGCGCTTCTGGAAGGCCTTGAGCGGCCACATTTCGTTGGCCGGGCGGCGCCACTCGGGGTTTTGAATCTCGGCGGTCATAAACTCGGCGAAGGAGATGTCGCCCTGCGGCAAG
>Ga0075120_10001455_pt1 | contig 18402 bp, 16 predicted proteins | sample AntAceMetag02UKL_FD_69792 | JGI IMG/M metagenome (GOLD analysis project Ga0075120, IMG submission 69792) | Saline lake microbial communities from Ace Lake, Antarctica - Antarctic Ace Lake Metagenome 02UKL | ecosystem: Environmental > Aquatic > Non-marine Saline and Alkaline > Saline | place... | reverse complement strand
TTTAAAGCCCTGACCGAAGGAAGGGGATGGAAACCCTGAGGAGTGAAAGTGTTGATAAATCAGGGCCGCTATCCCCTACTGGGGCTTGCATCCCTTACATTTGCATGATAATCTTTGTAGAAACATCGATTAGAATTGATACGGGAGGTGCAGCGCACCGAAATATTAAAGCTAATGATATGGTTTTGTGTTTTTTAGCAAGCCCTACTTATTACAATACCTTTTAATCACATTATACGCATCCTGTACGCCAAGTTCGCCAGCCTTGCTTAGGTCGAGGCATGCATCTTTTGTGTTTTTTAGATAGATAAGCGTGAGGGCACGATTGTAAAAGGCTTCGGCGAAATTGGGTTGTAAAGTCATGGCAGTGGTATAATCCTGGATGGCCCCTTCAAAATCGCGCATCCGGTTTTTTATGTTACCACGGTTATAGTAGGCGAAACTCATCTGTGGATTGAGTGCAATCACCTGGTTGTAATCAGCCAGTACACTACTGAAATCCGGAATTCCTGGTTGTTTGGTTTTTTTTGGATCGGGAGAATTGCCCTGCGTAATGGTGATTTGCGGTGCCGATTCTTCAATCGAGAACTGATGTTCGATCAACTCAAAGTTGATGTTGGCGCGGTTGAAATAAGCCTCCAGGTAATCGGGTTTCAATTCAATGGCCCTGTTAAACGACCTGAGTGCATCATTATAATTCTGCATCATTGCATTAAAAGTGCCCATCCTGAAATAATTTTCCTGATTGAAAGGATCGAAATACTTTACACTGTCGAGTTCCTGGCTCAAGTAACGTGCTATGTCGTTGGACAGGGTGTGATTTTCAGCTGATATCCCATAGGAAAACTCATCATACTTTTCATTATATCTATCCAGTGGTTTATAGATGTAACCTGATTTACGTTCTTCGGCAATCATTTTTTCGGAAGGTAAATACACAATGTTAAAGTTGGGCTTAAGTTGAATAAACACCTGTTGATTTTGGATTTGCCCACCTGAAATATTATTCGAATTAAAATCAGCCTCAAACTCGATGATCCGCTTCATGTAAGAGGAATCCGCTGAATAGCGCTGGTTGAGCATCCCAAAATCCTCACCTGAGTTCACTGCATTAACAATGCCGATACCAATATCGTGATCATTTTTGGCTCCTTCGTAATCACCAAGTTCCTGTTTCGCCCCAGCCCTGCTCATGTATGCCGCCGCAAAATCAGGGAAAATTTCGATGGCACGGGTATAGCTTTCCAGGGCATCCTCATATTTTTCGAGCTTCATGTTTGCATATCCCATATTGTACCAGGTGTAAACATTCTCGGGATTAATCCTCAACACATCTTTAAGGTCTTCAATGGCCGATTCAAAATCCTCCATTTCCATTTTTATCAAAGCGCGATTGTAAAAGGTAAGGTCGTTGTACGGATCCAGATCAATCACCGTGTTAAAATCCCGTAAGGCGCCCAGTGTATCGCCCACCTTAATTTTCGCTGCCCCGCGATAGAAATAGCTTAATGGGTTATTTTCTTCCAAACGGATGGCTTGATCGAAATCGTTCATGGCTTCATCGTAACGATCGAGTTCATTTTTATATAAACCACGCTGAATATAGGCTTCGGTAAAAACAAAGTTAAGCTTGATGGCTGCATTGCAATCTGCTATTGCTTCATCGAAGCGATCTAAATATGCTTTGGCCATTGCCCGGTTCAGAAAAGCTTCTTCAATATCTGGCCTTAACAGGATGAGGGTATCAAAATTTTCGATGGCACCCACATAATCCTTCATGCGTATTTTGGTGGTGCCCATGCTATAAAACACATTGGGGTTGTTGGGCCTGCGTTCGCTAGATTTCCTGAAATCCTCCAATGCACTGTAATAATTAAAAAGATTTGATTTAACTACACCACGGTAATAATAAGCATCAGGATTATAGCTATCGAGCATAACGGCACGGGTAAAGTCAAACTCAGCACCCCTGTAATCTCCCAGCACCATTTTTGCCTGCCCCCTGAAAATATGTGGTTCGGCAAGGTCGGGCTTAGCGCGGATGAGCATATTAAAAGTCTGGATAGATTGGGTGTATTTTTGATTATAGAACTCGTTGATCCCTTTGTTCATGAAGTATTCCACTTTGATCTGGGCACCGGCTTTCAGCGCGAAGATCACGAAAAGGACAACAATGGTATTTCGAATCGATGATAACTTCATTGGCAATAATGAAAGTGGATTTCGTTTAATTCGTTTAATTCGATGATAAGTTAGATTTTTGTTTTTTCGACAAGATGAACGCCTGACATTTCCATTTTCTTATCTACAGCTTTACACATATCGTAAACCGTAAGCAATGCAATATTCACTGCAGTAAGGGCTTCCATCTCGATACCGGTTTTTCCGATGCACTTTGCGAGACTTTTGACCATTACACCATTTTCCTTTAATTCTGTTTTCACTTCAATTTTGGTGATGGAAAGTGGATGACACAAAGGGATGAGTTCGCTGGTTTTTTTACCACCCTGGATGCCGGCAATTTCGGCTATGGTGAGCACATCACCCTTTTTCATTTGATTGTCGCGGATGAGTTGCACTGTTTCGGGAGCCAGGCTGATAAATCCTTCAGCTTTTGCGGTTCTCACCTGATCCGGCTTATGGCCAACATCCACCATAAGTGCTTTGCCTGATTCGTCGGTATGTGATAGCTTGGGCATAGTTTATATATTTTAGTTCAATTGTATGATTTGTATCCTAGAGGAAACAATTTGAAAATTCCCACCACGGAGACACGGAGGCACAAAGGTTTATAAATAACCATAAACAGATTCCAGGAGGCCCGGTCCCATCTCCTTATGAACTGTTATAGCTGAATCAAGAATCTCCTTTGATAAGTAATTATACCTCTGCTTATCCATACTTTGTCTCCTTCTCTGTGCCTTAGTGACTCTGTGGCTATTTTTTCTCTTACCTCCCAATATTATGAAAATGATTAATTTGAGGGGCAGGATTGAGGTTTAACCAAAAAAAATCTAAATGTTTTCGAGTTTTGTAATCCACTCATTAAAATGGGGGCATTTATTTCGTAAGTTGGTTAGTCCAATATCTTCGGCAACCAAAGGACCTACCTGAGCTTTTTGGTTTTTGTAATTAGGTAAATATCGAATTATTCGCTTTGAGGGCGAATTTTGTAAAGATTCGTTAATTTCCTCAGGGTTAGAATTGCCTATAGTTCGTTTCAGTTTGTTTATTCCTGTTTGTTCATCAGGATACATTATAATCAACCTATTAGGGTCAACCAATAGCAATGTTTCGAATTCGTGTAACTGAACATAAGGTATAAAATTCGGATGATCAATGTCCAGGGCAATTGCATCCTCCAATGCTTTAATTCTCTGATAGTGGCTAGCGATATTTTGAATTGGTTCTGTGTATGGACTTTGTGCATCTTTTGGGAATGCATATAAATCAATAAAGCTAGTGTAGAAAGTATTTGGCCTTTCTCTGTCGGATTCAATCCATCTTAATACATCATTCCTAAACTTAATGTACTTCAATAATCCACCTTTCGCTGGTTTTCTATTTCTACTATCCCAACCTGTTCTAATCTTTCGGGAAGACACAAATATATTTAAGGGAGCAAAATGTCTTACCATCACATCATTTACAAAGGTTTCTTCTGAATTTCCTTCTACAACAATTTGCAAGATTTTCATGGGCGGCCTCCAATTATGTTTTTCTCCCAAATCTGCCCCGTCGAAAATTCTTCCAGATATGCATATAGGTTCTCTGAATCCGGACGATGATACTCAGAATCCCTTCCTTTACGATCAATAACAACTAAATCTTCTAATTCAAAATTATTAACTAAACTTATTGATTGTGTTGCGACAAATATCTGGCAATATGATGTGGCTACTTTTATTAATCCTGTAACAGCATCAATTGCACTTGGATGCAATCCTAGTTCAGGTTCATCTAGGAACAAAACTGTTGGCAAATCTTTAGGGTTTTGTGCCAATAGGCTGATTAAAGCGATAGTTCGTAACATTCCGTCCGAAGCTTGTCCTGCATTAAAAATTTTTGTAGTGCCTTTTTCTTTCCAACGTATTAGGATTTGACCGAACTCAGGATAGAGATCAAAATCATCAAAAAAGGGCAATACCAATCGTATATATTTGACAATTCTTATGTAGTAGGCTTTTTCTTCATTTTGAAGACGGTATAAAAAACTACCTAAGTTTTCTCCATTTTGCTTCAACCATCTTCCGTCTGCCTGGGGCCATTTCAATCTCATCGGAGCGGTATCGCTGGTATTGTGGAACTGATACACAATCAGCTTTCTTAGCAAATTTAAAATCACCTTGGCCGATTCGTTTGTGGTTTCAGGTAATTTGGCTTCTTCATGGCCAACACCACAACTGGTCCAATCCTTTTTATCTTTAAACCTATTTGTTGAATAACGATACTTTTCTTCTTTAAAAACAAGCTTGTCAGGTTTCGCAAACATTAAACTAAATTGATATTCATTAGTACCAGTATGTGTTTCCAGTTTAATGAGGGCATCTATGCTTTTGGTAACATCTGCACCATCATACAAAATATCATTTGCACCACCTAAATAAGCAACATGCTCCTGCAATTTCCCGTCTGAGTTTAGCATCCAGCTCAAAAATCTGAAGAAGGAAATGAAATTACTTTTACCTGCTCCATTTGGGCCAATCAGAATATTTACTGCACGGGGCTCAAAATCATCAATTGCTTTTATGCTTTTGTATCCTTTTATAGTAAAGGATTTCAGTTTTATTTCGGGCATCTTATACTAATTTTTTATCAATGATATAATTTTTCATTTTTCCTCCAATACAAACCAACAAATTTAAACCTTTTCTAAGATTGGCATTTAAGGTTGATAATTATGATCAAATTAGGGCATCTGCAATTGGGCTTGTTTTAGCATTTTGCCAGTCCTACCCCCCAATATTATGAAAATGGTTCACATGATTGACAGTCCCCGATTTGGGTTTATTCCCTAAAGCAAGATTTATTGCAGCTTCAGTGCCCAGTTCACGGATATCAAATTCAATATCACTGAAAAGGCAGGGTTTGATTTTGCCGGTTGCAGTTAATCTCAGGCGGTTGCAACTTTTACAATTTCCTCCTTCACCTCCAATTACTTTTCCAAATGATCCTTCTTCAAGGTTCATTTCTGGAATAAATCGAATTTTCAGATTGTTTTCATCGGCAAACTTTTTTACTGCTTGAGCATCAGGTCCACCCGAATTATTTTTCACAACACAGTTGATTTTGATGGGATTTAATTCGGCAAGTTGAGCAGCTTCAATCCCACGAAAAACAGCTTCAATTTTTCCAAGCCGGGTAATACTATGGTATTTTTCAGGATCCATCGTATCCAAACTGATGTTCACCCTATTTAGACCTGCTTCGGCAAGTGGTTTTGCAAAACGATTGAGAAGCACACCATTTGTTGTCATGGCCAGATCGTTGATGCCGGCAATTGCTGAAATCATTTTAATAAGGTCAATAATGCCCTTTCTAACGAGGGGTTCACCGCCGGTAATCCGCACCTTATCAACACCCATCGAAACTGCAACTTTTGTTATTTCAACAATTTCATCAAATGAAAGGATCTCGTCATGGCCCAGCATCTCAATCCCTTCGGCAGGCATGCAATATACACAGCGCAAGTTGCACCTGTCGGTAACAGAAATCCGCAAATAATTTATTTTCCTGTTAAATTGGTCGTACATCTACCATTTCTCCTATTTCCAATTTTGAAGTGCCTCTTTCCACAGCAACCATGCCATCGGCAAAAATATAAGAATGAATGTGTGCCGATCCGTGGTACTCAACTGGTACAACTTTTCCTGATTTTATTTGGACCGGAATAAATGATTTCCGCTTTGTCTTACGCCGGGTAAAAACTTCGCCCATCGGCAAATTCAATATCGGTGGATTAAATGTATGACCCATCAGGGCAAAAAGCATTGGTTTTACCAGCAGTTCGAATTGCACAAACGATGATACCGGGTTTCCGGGTAAACCGAATAAATACTTTCCCTCTTTCAAACCAAAAACCGTGGGACGGCCAGGCTGTACCGCAATGCTTTTAAATTGAATTTCAATACCAAGATCATTCAATACTTTGGGTACAAAATCGAAATCGCCCATCGAAACGCCGCCGGTTAGCAGGGCCACATCACAGGATGCAAGAGCCAGTGTGATAATCTCTCTTGTTGATTCTTCGGTGTCGCGTGCAATGCCAAAATATTTTGGGGACACGCCACATTGCCCAACCTGGGCCATCAGCTGTGAAGCATTGCTGTTTCTAATCTGTGAAGCATTGGGTTTTTTGTTTGGTTCAACTAATTCATCACCCGTGGATATTATACCAACCAAAGGTTTTTTGTAAACCGGAACTTCAGTGCAACCCACCGATGCCAGCACTGCAATTTCCTGTGGCCTGATTAAAGTACCTCGTTTAAGTACAGTTTGACCCAACTTTACATCTTCACCCAAATAGCAAATGTTAGTATTGGTTTTTTCTTCGATAAATTTCACCCGGTCATCAGTAATTATTTCGGTGTGTTCCACCATAATCACGGTATCGGCACCTTTGGGGACAACTCCACCAGTCATTACTTTAGAACACTTTCCAGGTGTAATTTCCATTTTGGGTTGTACTCCTGCCGGGATTACTTCGATTAGCTCAAGTGTTGAGCCCAAATCTTCCTTGCGACAGGCATAGCCATCCATAGCAGCCTTATCGAATGGCGGCATTGGCATGTCCGATAAAATGTCTTTGGCGAGTACCCTGCCCAGAGCATCATTAAGGGGAATATTTTCAGTTCCTAAAATTTTAGCAGCTTCCAGGACTATTTTGTAAGCATCATTAAATTCGATCATATCTCAATTTCAAAATTCCTGCAAAAGTATTAAAACCGAAATAGGTGGGATTTATTTTTGTAAAAACCTGCCAGGTTTGTGCTAATAGAATATTCCATTGATAGAATGCAAATGGAAACTAAGAGAGAAAAACCTGGCAGGATTAGCCACATCCGACATCCATTGATCTTTGCTTTTTTTGTGTCGCTGCTATGCGTTCGAAGTTTGTTGGGTGTTGATAAAAATATTGTTTATGAAGGAGAGCAATAGCAAAGAATAGATTTGTAGCAAAACTTCGAACTCGCACTTTGCTCAATAATTGATTTTCCGGTATCCAGCGTCTATCTTCAGGCTTCCGACTTCTGTCACCCGTCCAATGCTAATAAGTTAAAGTAAAGATGTGAATTTATGATTGTCGATTAACGATTTTTAATTTAAGATGTACCTGATTATCACATTACAATAAATCAAAAATCAGTCCCGCACGTGCGGGATTAATCATCAATCGGAAATGAAATTCTTAACTAATTGACATTGGGCTTTCTTCTTCTGTCTTCTGACTTCCGTCATCCCTCCTTCCTCTTCCGTCAACCGTCTTCCGTCACCTGTCTTCCCCCTACTTCTCAACAGCTTCAACCCCTGTCCAATCTTCGGGCACGCCACTAACAACAAATTGGGCTGAACGGCGCAGGTAGCGCTTTGAGGTTTCGTCTTGTGGGTAGATGGAGAGGCATTGCTCGAAGTCGGAAACTGCCTTGGAAAATTCTTTGTTGAGATAGTGCTTCATCCCGGCATTGTAGGATTCCATGAGTCGCTCTTTTAGTGAACGGACATATTCATTGTCGCCATCAAAAATTTCGTAAACAGCAACAGCCTTATCTTTCCCTTTTACTTTTACTTTACAAAGGAAACGGCTGTTGTATTCGCCAGAATTTTCCATTTTATTAAGCGTTGCTTCGCTAACGGCCAGCGACACGCCAAACTGCTTGGTGAGGCCTTCGAGACGGGAAGAGAGATTTACTGCATCCGATATTACGGTTCCATCCATGCGGTCTTTGTTCCCGATGGTGCCCAGCATTACCGACCCGGTGTGCAAACCAATCCCAATTCTGATTTCATCCAGGCCTTTTTCTTTTCTGCCATTGTTATAAACTTCGAGTTGACGTTGTGTTTCGATGGCAGCTTTTACTGCACATTCAGGTTTTTTTGGGAAAATAGCCATAATGGCGTCGCCGATGTATTTATCGATGAACCCATTATTATTCAAAACGGCAGGAATACAATGGCTCAGGTATTCGTTAAGGAAATCGAAATTCTCTTCAGGTGTCATCTTTTCAGAAATCGTGGTAAACGATCTGATATCAGAGAAAAACAGGGTCATTTCTTCGTTGATCTGGTCGCCCAGTTTCACATCGATGATAGAATCTTTTCCAAGGGTTTGCAAAAATTCCTGAGGGATAAACCTTTCATAAGCTGCATTAATTTTCAACAGGTTGAGGTGGGTGCGCATCCTGGTAAGTAACTCATCCTTAATAAATGGTTTTGGAAGGTAATCGTTCGCACCGCTGCTCAATCCTTCCACCAAATCGCTTACCTGGTTTTTGGCCGTAAGCATAATGATAGGCAATTCGCTGGGCAGGTACTTTTCCCTGATCTTTTTGCATACTTCATAACCCGACATCTTTGGCATCATCACATCCAACAAAATGATGTCGAAATTCTGATCGCTCTCAATTAAATCCAGTGCTTCTTGTCCGCTATAGGCAGGTGTAAAAGAATATTTATTCATGCTCAACAAATTGGCCAATACCTGCTGATTTATCTCTTCATCATCAACAACCAGCACATGGTATTCTCCATCTATTGAAGACATGCTCCAGGGAGTTTTTTCTATTTCGGTAACTTCAACATCCCGCACGTGTGTAATTTCGCTTGCTTCGGTTTCTTCGATTTCACTGGTAGAAATTGGCATTGTAAAGGTAAAGGTAGAGCCCTTGCCCGGTTCCGATTTTACCCTGATTTTGCCGCCATGCAATTCCACAAGGTTTCTACTTACTGCAAGGCCAAGTCCTGTGCCTTGTTGCGATCGGGTATTGGCATCGTCCACCTGCTCAAAAGAGGCAAATATATCTTCCAGTTTGTCCTCCGGGATCCCAACTCCGGTATCAGTTACTGATATGGCAACCATATCATTTTCCTTTTCGGCTGTAACCACAACACGGCCTTTATCGGTAAATTTAATTGCATTTCCCATCAGATTGTAAATGACCTGCTGCAGGCGGTCTTCGTCGGCATTAACATGAGGGGCATCTTCCGAAATATTATTTATCAACTCAAGTTTTTTGCCCTTTGTAAGTGGTTTAATCATTTGAATCGCTACATCGAAATGAGATTTGAGGTCAACTGCTTTAAGATGTAAACTGAGCTCGTTATTCTGCATCTTGGAAAAATCGAGAATGTCATTTACCAGGTTAACCAATCGTTTTCCACTTTTTATGATCAACGAAAGATTTGATGCCATGCGCTTGTTGACCTCGCCGGCAACACCATCGAAAAGTGATTCGGTAATTCCGATAATACCGTTCAATGGAGTCCTTAATTCGTGGGAAGTTTTGGCGAGGAATTCATCCTTCATTTTATCTATTTGTGTCAGGCGTTCAGAGATTCCTCTTTCGGTGGATATCTCCTCTTTCTGCCTTGTAACCTCTTCAATAAGTTGCTCCAGTTTTGTATTTTTGTTTTCGATGACCTTCTTTTGTTGGCTCAACAACCTATTGGCGCGTTGTTTTTGTTTAAATTGGACAAATTGGATTATAGCCAAAACAAGTATTACAAGGAAACCGGCCATAGAAAACCACATGATCAGCGAATTGCGCCTGGCTTGCTTTTCCTGTATGGCAAATAATTGATCCTGCAATTCTTTTTCACTTTCGAGTTTTTCGATTTCCAACTGTTTTTTTTCGGATTGGTACAGGGCATCCATCTCAGTGATAGCCCGATTTTTATCAGCCGAAATAAGTGAGTCCTTGGTATCGTGGTACAGTTCCGCGTTTTCAAGGGCCAGGCTATCATTGCCCGATTCCTTGTAGGCTTTGTAAAGCACCTCATAAGCATCTTTAATTCCTGAAAGAGAATTCACTTCCCGGGCAAATCCCAATGATTCATCCCCATAATTGATTGCTGTTTGAAGATATTCTGCTTTTTGACTTTCGGGGATACCAGGTGATTTGGCTTTGCTGATGTACAGGTCAGCCATATTTTTAAGGCAGGATGCCATAGCCAGTTTGTTGCCCTGCTCTTTATTGATACGGTAAGCTTTATTGATATATTCCAGGGCTTTATCATAGTTTTCCAATTCCCTGTAAACATCGCCAATTGCATTGTAATTACTCGACATAATGCGGGAAATCTTCAAATCTTCAGCAATTTTCAAAGATTCAATAAAATACTCCAGTGCCTTTTCATATTTTTTCATTTTCTCATAGGTACTCCCCATATTTGAAAATGTGATACTGGCCATCACCACATCATCACTTTCTTTGGCAGCAGTGAGGGCCTTTTCTTTGTATTCAAGAGACGTTTCATAATTACCAATCTCTTCGTGAATTCCCCCGATAGTTAAATAGCATGACCCGGCCCGTCTGACATCGCCCATTTCCTCGAATTGCTTAACCACGCCAACAAGGTACTCAAGTGCAGAGTCGAAATTTCCCTGTTTAAAATACAACATCCCGATATTGGCAGTAACATTTGCAACTCTTTGGGTATTGCCCAAATCATCTTCAAGATCTCTTGATTCCAGAAAGTGGTTCAAAGCATTGTCAAATTCTCCCCGGCCGGCATTAAGTTGTCCAAGGTTGAGGTGGCACTTTGCCAGATCGGCTTTATTTCCTGTTTCTTCAAATATTCCTTTCGAAATCTCCAAGGACTCCAAAGCCTGATTCAACTCACCCTGGTCTTCATATATCGAACCAATGCTGAGGTATGACTTTCCTATCCAGTTTTTATCGTCCGCTTCCTTCGCCAGGGCAAGCGATTGCTGAAAATATTCAAGTGCCTTGTCAATATTTTTATGGTCATCATAATAATCTCCCAATTGATAATTGGCTTTAATCCGGAAAGATTTATCGTCAGATTCCTGTGCAAGAATTAAAGCATTGGAAAGAAAATAGAGGGCAGTATCTGGGTTCGATTTTGAAAAATCCTGCCCGAGAAGCAACATCAGTTCTATCTTTTTGGCATCCGTATTAGCAGTATCAAGCGCTTCAATTAGTGAGTCAGTTTGCGAATAAACTTTACCCCAAAAGTTAAGCAGAAAGAAAAGTAAGAAGCAAGTAAGAAAAACTGGTTTTATCATGGTTGATAATTTTGATCTGACAAGAATGAACAAATTTAACCATAAAAGGCTTGGGTAAACATCAAATATTTAACATTTTAAGAAAAAATGTTATTGGCGATGTGGATTTGGAGACCTACAAAAACTTCCAGGTTGATGTTTTACATCCACAGGTTGATGAATTAACACTTGTATGGGTAACCGTTGAAAACAACTTGCTGGAAAAGTGGGAATACACCAGTGTGGATCCGGGAGTTTATTTTGCCAATTATGAAAGTGCTGAAGGTAGCAGGACTGAGAAGATTATAATTCAATAAGACTTTCTTTTGTATTTTGATCAATAACGCAGAAGTTTGACTTTATCGACGAACACTAAATTATTTTTTTGCTATCGCGATAGAAGATGCCCCGGAACAGGACAAACAATCTGCTGAAAAGAAATCCAAGCACCATCCCAAACAGCCCGCCACAGAAAATATCTGCCGGATAATGAACACCAAGATAGACCCGTGAATAGGCTACAGTTGCAGCCCAGAAAATGATAAAGACTGCAAAGTATCGGAATTTATCACGGAGTAATGGAATAAGGAAAAAGGCCAGTGCGAATGAACTGGCTGCATGGCCCGACATAAAACCATAGGGGCCGCCGCAAGCATTTTTAACGGTATGCACAAGGTGGCCGATATGCTCGTCATGACAAGGACGGGGGCGCTCAAAGTAGTTTTTAAAAAATACGGTAACCTGGTCGCTGAGGGTAATCATTATGGCAACCAAAATTAAAACCAGGATTGATTGCTTCTTGTACTTTTTGATGATGAGGTAAATAAACCAGGTGTACATCGGAACCCAGATAAATTTATTGCTCACCCAATACATCACAAAATCAAAAAAAGAGTTGTGCAATCCGTTAAGGAAAAGAAAAAGTTCCTGGTCGATGTTTTGTAGAATTTCAAGCATCGCTTAGATTATATGATGTTTTAGAAATGTCAGGTGTCAATTTTGAATTTTAACTACGGATTATCAAATTACTTGATTTAGACGCGGATTTTCACTGGTTTGACGGGTTTTTTTATCCGTTACATCCGTGATGATCCGCGTCACATCTTCACAATAGTGTTTCTTTCCCAAATAAAAATAGAACCCTTCGTTTCATCGGCCTAAAAACCCACTCCTATCAACATGTTTAAGATATGACATTTCCGATGTTACAGCCTCAATTTTCAAATTAGAACATCATCAAATCAATTAAGTTCCTTCCAAATCATATCTTTCAATTTTTGCAGTCCCTGGTTTGCAACTGAAGAAATAAAAATGTATGGGATTTTTGGTAAATCCTTTGATATTTCCTCTTTAAGTTCATCATCAAGTAAATCCGATTTTGAAATAGCCAGCAACTTTGCTTTATCCAACAATTCAGGATTGTATTCTTTAAGTTCGTTCAATAGGATCTTATATTCCTGTCTGATGTCGTTGCTGTCGGCAGGGACCAGGAAAAGCAACATTGAGTTGCGCTCGATGTGCCTCAGGAATCGCAATCCGAGCCCTTTACCTTCGTGAGCACCTTCGATGATTCCGGGGATGTCTGCCATTACAAATGAACGGTGGTCACGATACTCGACAATCCCAAGGTTAGGCCTTAAAGTGGTGAACGGATAGTCAGCGATTTCGGGTTTTGCGGCGGAAACCACAGATAATAAAGTTGATTTTCCGGCATTTGGAAACCCAACCAGGCCAACGTCAGCCAGTAATTTCAGTTCTAAAATTTTCCAGAATTCCTGACCTTCTTCACCAGGCTGGGCAAATTTTGGTGCTTGATTGGTTGACGATTTAAAATGATCGTTTCCCAGGCCACCTCTGCCACCTGGCACCAAAATCCTTTCTTCGCCCTCTTCCGTTATTTCAAACTCAAATTCTCCGGTTTCGGCATCGCGGGCAATAGTTCCTAAAGGTACATTTAGTATGGCATCTTTGCCAATGGCACCTGACCTGAGCTGACGACTTCCCGCCACACCATGTTCAGCTTTAATGTGTTTTGTGTATTTGAGATGTAATAATGTCCAAAGCTGGGCATTTCCCCGCAGGATAACATGGCCGCCCCTGCCGCCATCGCCACCATCAGGGCCACCTTTGGCATTGCTCCTCGACCGTTCAAAATGCGCCGAGCCAGCCCCGCCGTGGCCTGAGCGACAATTGATTTTTACGTAATCTACAAAATTTGAATTGCCCATATAATTTTGATTTATTCAACCCTGCATGGATTGCATGTAATCCTTCTTTATTCCAATTTCTTCTGGTTGTTGAGACAAGTCATGCCTTGTCTCTGCCAGTTTGATTCCTACTCTTCCACCACCTTATAAATATCCGGATAATTCCTGGCCAGGCCATCATAATCCAAACCGTAACCAATAATAAAATCATTGGGTATTTCTATTCCGATGTAATCAATTTTGAAATCTTTTTGAAAAGAATCAGGTTTAAAAAGAAATGTTGCCAGCTTAACCTCTGCAGCCTGCAAGTGCTTTAGCTTTTCGATGGTGCTGGCCATAGTTATCCCGGTATCAATAATATCTTCAACAATTACAACTGTACGGTCGGTAAGTACCTCGTCCAATCCAATAAGTTCGCGGACAACAGAAGTCGTTTTTGTACCTGCATACGAGGATAGTTTAACAAAAGAAACCTCACAATCAAAATCCATTTGCCTCACCAGGTCTGCCGCAAAAACAAAGGCTCCATTCAACACTATCAAAAACAGGGGGTTTTTGCCTTTAAGGTCCTTGCCAATTTGCCTGGCCATTTCATTCACGGTTTCCCGGATTTTTTCTTCTGGTATTGAAATTTCAAAAGTCTTGTCGTGAACTGTTACCTGCTTTGCCATTTTTTGTGTATTTTTATCTTATTATTTAACGCTATACCTGGGACACATCTGTTTGGAGAAGAAAGCTGTATGTTGGTGAAAAGTTGAAAGTCTATTGAAATATCCAAACAATAATTAAGACAATGCATAACCCGCAACCCACATCCTGCAACTCCTTACCAATTTTTTGCAAAGATAAGGGGAAAAAAGAGAATCATAATTTCAAATAAGTATTAAATTTGCGCATCGCTTCAAAAAGAGATGGATGGTAATGGCTAGATTAATTTGAAAAAACTTTTAGTAGTTGATGGCGAACTAATGTCATTGGTAGTGATGGTGGGTATTTGTAAAGAAAAAATGTGATTATTTAGTTAGTTGAATTGTTTACCAAATCCAAATCACCCCTTCCCCGCCCCTTCCCCTCGAGGGGAAGGGAGACCAGCCGCACAAGCGGCTGCAGGAGCTGGTGCGGTGGCATCCTCCCCCTCGAGAGGGGGAGTTAGAGGGGGTCTATGATAGAAGCTATTATTGGAGTTGAAAGTAGTGGCTAAACAATTACGAAAAAATAATGATAAATTCCGATGACAGCGAAGCTAATTGACTGAAAATGACAGCAAAGCCAAGTGACCACAACATAAGCGAAATAAAAAGTACAAAATAAATTACAAAAACATGGACCCAACGGTTAGCATCATCATGGGCAGTACATCGGATTTACCGGTAATGGAAAAGGCTGCTAAAATTTTGGATGAATTTGAAATCCCATTTGAAATGAATGCACTTTCGGCACACCGCACTCCCGAAAAAGTTGAGAATTTTGCAAAATCAGCCTATAACAGGGGCGTAAGAGTGATTATTGCGGGAGCAGGAATGGCAGCACATCTTCCTGGTGTAATCGCTGCTATGACACCAATTCCAATTATCGGTGTTCCAATCAAGGCCACCCTTGATGGTATGGATGCGTTGCTTGCTATAGTTCAAATGCCCCCGGGTATTCCGGTTGCAACAGTTGCAATCAATGGAGCGCAAAATGCCGGGATACTTGCTGTTCAAATCTTAGCCACTGGCAATGAAGAACTGCATCAAAAAGTGATTGATTACAAAGAAACCCTTAAAGGAAAAATTGTTAAGGCCAACGAAGATTTGTCGAAGGTCGAATATAAATTTAAAACTAACTAAGGGCCCAGACAAGTATTGAAGAATTATTTAACCATCCCTACAATGAATTAACCCCCATACCCCATGAAAGTTAAAAAAGAAACAGCACTTAAAATGGCACAATTTCTATTGCAGATCAAAGCCATAAAATTGAATTTGGAACAGCCCTACACATGGGCTTCGGGTTGGAAATCGCCCATTTATTGCGATAACCGCATCACCCTTTCTTATCCGGTTATCAGAACATACATCAGGCAGCAATTTGCAGAACTTATAAATGATGACTTTGGTGATATTGATTTAATTGCAGGGGTTGCCACCGGCGGAATTGCACACGGTGTGCTGGTAGCACAGGATATGGGGCTTCCGTTCGCTTATGTCAGAAGTTCGGCAAAAGGACATGGCCTTACCAACAGTATCGAAGGCGTGGTGGAGTCAGGTCAGTCGGTTATCGTCATCGAGGATTTGATTTCAACCGGCGGAAGCAGCCTCAAAGTAGTTGAAGCTTTGCGTGAAGCCGGGGCTAATGTAAAAGGTTTAGTTTCGATTTTTAATTATGGTTTTCAGGTCGCCGATGATACATTTAAGGATGCCGGTTGTATAGTTCATTCGCTTTCAGATTATAACTTTCTTATTGAACAAGCTCTGGCCGATGGTTTTATCAGGGAAGCAGATATGGCAATATTGAAAAAATGGAGGGAAAATCCAGCCGATTGGAACAATAAATAATTAAACCTCAAATAATAGATTATAAAAATAAAAGATTACCAATCATATTTTATGGCAAAATTTAAGAGCGATATTACCGATATTCAAACTACTCCTGAAAAAGTATTTCCGTTTTTGGGAGATTTAAATAACCTGCGTTTGATTATGCCCGAACAGGTCGAAAACTGGACTTCAGATAATGATGAATGTTCGTTTTCCATCAAGAATTTGGGCAATTTGGGCTTAAAGAATGGCAGGGCAACTTTCCCTGAAAAAATTTCTTTTGCATCTTCTGGCCAATCGAAAGTGACTTTTGAACTAATTTTCAGTCTAAACCCAGTGGGTAATGAAAGCCACTCAGCCAGTTTCGAAATTATAGCTGAGATGAATTCGATGGTAGGGATGATGGCCAAGCGCCCACTTACAAACTTTGTTAATCTTCTGATAGTAAACCTAAAATCCCTAATTGAAAAGTAAATAATTCGAAACGATATTTCGTTTTAACTAAAGTGAATTTCTTTGAACGTAATTCAACAAAACTAACAAACCACTAAACTGTGAGATTATTTAGCTTCCTATTGTATCCTTTTGCATTGCTTTATGGCCTGGTTACTTTAATACGTAACAAGCTGTACGATTGGCGTGTGCTGAAATCTACAGGCTTCGGATTTCCGGTAATTTCGGTCGGAAACCTGTCAGTTGGCGGAACAGGAAAAACGCCACATGTAGAGTATTTGATTAAATTGTTGATGGGCGATTATAAGGTTGCCACATTAAGCAGGGGTTACAAAAGAAATACTAAAGGTTATATCGAAGCAGGGATGGGTTCGGCGACCTCTGAAGTTGGGGATGAAGCCGTACAAAAGAAACAAAAATTTAGCGAAGTGGCAGTTGCTGTTGACGAAAAAAGGGTAAGGGGCATAGAGCTACTTTTGGCGGATCATCCCCAAACAGGAGCAATCATCCTTGATGATGCTTTTCAGCATCGGGCAGTAAAGCCGGGATTGAATATTTTGCTCACCGATTTCCATAAACTTTACCCCGAAGATTACCCCATGCCCATGGGATCGTTGAGGGAATTCAGAATTGGGGCCAGAAGGGCCGACATGATTGTAATAACAAAATCACCTACTACCCTTTCGCCCATAACTGCACGAAGGATCGCTTCTTTGATAAAGGCCCGGGATCATCAAAAGCTCTATTTTTCGTATATTAAATATGGACAAATCACCCCAATTCCAGGATTGAAAAACCTTCCTGATTTAGCGAAAGCAATAAATAATATCCTGGTGTTTGCCGGTATTGCAAATATGTATCCGCTGGTAGATCATCTTAAAAAGATGGCCAATCAGGTGGAAGTGCTGCGCTTTGGCGACCACCATAAATATACAGACAGCGATTTAGCGAAGATCAAGGAAACTTTTGATGGTATGTTTACCAAAAATAAGATCATCGTTACAACCGAGAAAGATGCCATGCGGCTGTTTTTTCCAAAAATTCCGGATATTTTGAAAGACCTCCCAATTTTTTATATCCCCATCGAAATAAAAATCAACAGGGATTACAGAACAGAATTTAATGACCAAATAATAAACTATGTTAAAGAAAATTCAGGAAACCGTTAATTATATTCAAGCGCAAACTGATATTGCACCAAAAATCGGAATTGTACTGGGCACCGGACTTGCCAACTTCACCAATGAGATAAAAATTTCATGTAGCATCCCTTATGATGAGATTCCAAATTTTCCGGTATCTACCGTAAAAGGTCATCATGGGCAACTGATTTTTGGCCACATCCACGACACACCGGTTGTTGCACTAAAAGGCCGTTTTCACTTTTATGAGGGTTATTCCATGCAGGAAGTAACCTTTCCGATAAGGGTGTTGAAATTTTTGGGGATCGAACACATTTTCCTTTCCAATGCCAGCGGTGGTACAAATGCCGATTTTAGCGTTGGTGATATGATGATCATCGATGATCATATCAATCTCACCGGGCAAAACCCATTGATTGGTGTGAATGACGATAAACTCGGGCCACGCTTTCCCGACATGAGCGAAGTTTACAATTCGTCGCTGATTAAACTGGCAGAAGCGATTTCAGTTGAGCTGGACTTGAATTGCCAAAAGGGTGTGTATGCTGCCGTTACCGGCCCCAACTACGAAACACAAGCCGAGTACAAGTACATCAGGATAATTGGTGCCGATGCCGTGGGCATGTCAACCGTGCCCGAAGCAATCGTTGCCCGACATATGGATTTATCCTGCTTTGCTGTTTCGGTTATTTCGGATTTGGGTGTTGGCGATGAAATTGAATACATTACCCACGACGGTGTGATTGATGCAGCAAGCCTGGCCGAACCAAAGATGACGAAACTGATCCTGGAGATGATTAAGAGGCTGTATTAATTTGGAAATGTGATGATGTGATAATTTGTGCATTGCACCACCA
>Ga0075120_10001453_pt1 | contig 18416 bp, 15 predicted proteins | sample AntAceMetag02UKL_FD_69792 | JGI IMG/M metagenome (GOLD analysis project Ga0075120, IMG submission 69792) | Saline lake microbial communities from Ace Lake, Antarctica - Antarctic Ace Lake Metagenome 02UKL | ecosystem: Environmental > Aquatic > Non-marine Saline and Alkaline > Saline | place... | reverse complement strand
TGTTTTCAACGGCCTGTCCAGCGGTATATCCACCCAGCCGGGCGACGACTTCTTCCTGCACGTGTTCGAGCTCGGTCAGCTTGAGCTGAGGATCTTTGATGATGAAGGCTTCGCCGGTTTTTTTATGTTCGTAGATGCGAATGAGTTCTCCGACTTCATTTTTGCGCACTTCTTTTTCGGCCAGGATACGGCGGCGCTCGAGCATGACGCTGAGGATATAAATGGTGTTGATCGAGGAGACGTCTTCCTCTTCAATGAGGTTGCGCAGAAGTGTTTCGGCGGTTTCGCGCTGTACGGCTTCTGGCTTGGGAGGCGGCGGCTTGCGATAGATGCCACGCCAGTAACTGATGAGTCCCTCTTTCTTTTCGCGCTGGGCCCAGCAATCGGCGCAGCGGTCCCCGCGCACGTATCCTTCTTCACTGAAGACGAGCCGAGAGCAGATGGCCTCGCCATCGTCAAAGCGTTTTCCGCAATCGAGGCACTGATCGGCACGCGAGCGTATCTGCCATTCCTGATTCTTCATGAGGCGACGTTCCTAGATGTTTCGGCTGATCAGCTCGAAATTTTCGGCAACATACAGATAGCCCGAAACGAGGGTGATGGCGGCCACGGCACACCCCAGCGCCAGGGCAATCCAGTGGAAGGCAAAATCATAATCGGTCAGCAGGAGTACATCGGCGTGGCGCAGCAAATCGTTGCGCACGGCCAACCCGAGCAGAATGACTGCGATGGCGACTATCTGCCAGACGGTCTTGTGTTTGCCCCAGCGGCCCGCCGAGATGATCTTTCCCTTGCCGGCTCCGAGCAGGCGCAGACCCGTCACCGTGAATTCACGGGCAATGACAATCACCACAATCCAAGCCGGAAGCAGCGGAGCGCTCGGATAATAGGGCAGGCGTATTTCCACAAAACTGACCAAGGCGACGCAAACCAAAATCTTATCGGCCAGCGGGTCCATCAGTTTTCCGAAGGAGGATACGCCATATACGTTGCGGGCGAGGTAGCCATCAAAATAATCCGTCATGGCCGCCAGCAGGAAGACCAGCAGGGCCAAACTTTTCCCGAAGGGCAACGGAAGGGCCAGCAGAAGAAGCAATATAATGGCGGCAATGATCCGGCTCATGGTCAGCGTGTTTGGAATATTCATGGCGGCCTCGTTCAGGGGGAGTCCAGGTAGGGTTCGGCGGGTTCTTCAATCACGGCCCCGCTCCGATGAAGCTCACGTCCGGGCGGGTTCGGGCGTTCTCTCAGCGCGGACGCACAACTTTTTATTCCAACAACGAACAGGACGATCACCAGGCCCAGTGCGAGGAGAAGCCCTCCCGCCACCAAGACCTTTATCACCTGCTCGCGCGAGACGCGCGAGGGAAGACTCTTGGCGACCGAGACGACCTTGCCCACCTGTTGCTGCACTGCATCGGAAAGTTCCGCCTTCAACTCGGAACGAGATGAAGACGGCGGCGTCAACACAGGCTTCTCGTTTTTCCTGAAGGTTCTTTTGCCGATTTCATTCAGGATGGCCTCCTGATCCAGACCGAGGAATTCCGCATACAACTTGACGAATCCCTTGGCATAAATCGGCGCGCCCAAGGACGAAATGTCGTCCGACTCGATGGCGCGGACATGCTTTTCCATCATATGGGTGGCGGCCCCCACTTCCGAAATGGAAAGCCCACGGGCCGCCCGCGCGGATGCAAAGCGCTGTCCGACGGATTCGTCGGCGTTACCGTTCTGTAAAGTCTTCTTCTCCGGCGTCATTCGTTGGAATTTCTCCATCCATGTCTATCAAAATGTCCCGCGGGTCGGACCCATTCGGCGGGCCGACAATACCGCGCTCCTCGAGCATATCCATTAAACGGGCGGCTCTTGTGTACCCTATACGCAGGCGGCGTTGCAATGATGAAGTGGAGGCTCTGCGCGTTTGGCGCAAAATCTCGACAGCCTGCTCCAGCAACCCACTGTCCTTTTCATCATCCTGCTCCGGCAAATCCACCGGCGTGTTTTCAATCTTTTCCTTGATGGCAGATTCATACTGCGGTTCGCCCTGGTTTTTCCAGAAGTCCACAATTTCATGAATTTCGCGGTCGGTGGTCATCGTGCCCTGTGCCCGCACCAGCTTGCCGGTTCCAGGCGGCAGAAAGAGCATATCACCCCTGCCGAGCAGCGTATCGGCCCCATTTCCGTCGAGGATGGTCCGACTATCCACCTTCTGGGCCACTTGAAAGGCGATGCGGGCGGGGAAATTGGCCTTGATGGTGCCAGTAATGACATTAACGGACGGGCGCTGCGTGGCAATGATCATGTGAATGCCGACCGCCCGCGAAAGTTGCGCGAGACGCGCAATGGCATTTTCCACATCGGCCTGCGCCACCATCATGAGGTCGGCCAGTTCGTCAATTACAATGACAATGTAGGGCAATCGGTCGGGTTCTTTTTTGGGTGGCAGAGGAGCCGGAATCTGCGCCGATTCCAGTTCGCCGTCCGGGAACAATTCTTCCTGCTTGGCAATGGGTCGCTGATTATAAGCCTGAATATTGCGTACGCCGACCCGCGAAAAGAGCTTGTAACGCTTCTCCATCTCATTGATCGCCCAACGCAGGCCGAGCGCCACCTTTTTGGGATCGGTAATGACGGGCACCACCAGATGCGGCAGCTCGTTGAAAAAAGAAAATTCCACCATTTTTGGGTCCACCAGCATCAGGCGCAACTGATCCGGACTGCGCGACATGAGCATGCCGGCCAGCAGCGAATTCATGCAGACGGATTTGCCCGAGCCCGTGGCCCCCGCGATCAACAAGTGCGGCATTTTGGCCAGATCCGCCACAATGTCGTGCCCGCTCACATCCTTCCCCAGCACCAGCGGCAGGGCCGCCTTCGAGGTTTTCCACGAGTTGCTCTCCAGAATCTCGCGCAGAAACACCATGGTGGAAATCTGGTTGGGCACTTCAATGCCCACCACGCCCTTGCCGGGAATGGGTGCCTGTACGCGCACGCTGACAGCCTTCATGGAAAGCGCAATATTGTTACTCAGCCCGGTGATGCGTTCCACCCGTATACCCGGCGCGGGAAGCACTTCGTAGCTCGTGACGACCGGCCCCACCTCCGCGTTCGTGACCTCCGCCTCGATACCGAATTGGGCCAGTGTGGCCTCCAAAATGCGTGCGCTGGCCGCCGTATCAACGCCCCCCTCATTGTCCTTCCGCTCGGGAACTGGATCCAGCAGGTCAAAGGGAGGCAGTTGGTAATCCGTGGCGCTCAGGGCGGGCAGCGGCTGATCTTCCTCGGCGGCGGCCAGTTCTTCCGCAAGTGACGGTGCTTTTTTCTGCTTGGGCGGTTTTTTCTCGAACAACCGCTTGAGTGGTGTGGACGGCTTATCCTGCTCATCCTTTTGCATCGGCTCGGGTTTGATTACTGTAGTCTTTCTGGAAAGGCCACGCCCTTGCGCCAGCATGGCCTTTTCGAGCTTGCGCCGTTTTTTCTCCAGATCCAGGGCCTCGCGTTCGAGCAGATCCTGCGCACTGCGCCGACGGGCCATCCACCTGTTGATCCAGGAAGGCACCGCCTTGATCCAATCGAAAATCTGTGTCAGAAAGGCCAGCGACTCGATCTCAAAGAGAAAGACGGCGCAAACCAGCAGTGTGCCCAGAGCGATAATCGCCGCACCCGCCGTACCCAGAAAACGCACGAGCAGATTCTGCGCCAGCAGCATGCCCAGAATGCCGCCAGGTGAAGCGATGTTTAGTGTGCGCATAAGCGGTGCCCACAGCTCCTGCTGAAGCTCCACCAGACACGTCAACGCCAGAATCAGCGTCAGCATCCAAACAGCTTTTCCACGCACACGGCCCGTGCGCTTGAAGAGCAGAAAAAATCCCTGCGTGCAAACCGCCAACGCCACCGGCCAGGCACACAGCCCGAACAGCATAACCAGCAAGTATGAAATCCAGGCACCAAGCGGGCCGATCAGGTTGGTCGGCGGGGAATTGGGAGGACTCTGCACGAGGGAAATATCCCCCGGATCATAGGAAATCAACCCCAGTAGCAGAAAAGCGCCAAGTGCAAGAAGAATCATGCCAAACGCATTATGCCAACCGGTGTGACGAATCTCTTTGCTGATATTTGCCATGCACGCACCTTATCAGATTGCCAAAATGAAGCAAGTGTTTGCATTGCAGGCTGTGGGATTGCATAAAGCAATCCGTCCCGCCGTCCAGGGGTAGGTCGAACCCATTGGAGTTGAGCTGGCCCGCGCGGATTTTAAACACCTAAAGTTCGACGGATTGCTAGCGCAGCAGCAGCACCGGAATGTCTGATTTGGCGATCAATTGCGTGGTAGTGCTACCCAGAATCATTTCACGAATACGGCTGTGCCCATAGGCTCCGACCACCAGCAGCTCACAATCGAATTCGGCAATGGCGGCCAGGATGCGCTCGCGGGCATCACCACTCTCGGTGATGACATTCGCCGTCAGGCCATAGCTCTGAATCAGGGCCAGTCCTTCATCGGCCACCCGTTGATTCTGCTCGGTATTCACGCCATCCGCCACGCAAATCATCACGAGTTCGAAGGCATTGGCCTTGGCCATTTCCGCTGCCATAATCAGCGCTTCGCGGGCGTTATCACTGCCGTCATAGGCGGCCAAAATCTTGGAAACGGGTTTGAACACGGCGGGCGTCACCAAGCAGGGTTTGGCGCTGTGACGGGCCACGCGCTCGGCCGTCGAGCCAATCATCCCGCCAATCCAGGAGGCATCTTCGCCCCGCTGACCAAGAACCACCAGGTCGGCATCGGCTTCTTCATCCAGCAACACGGTGGGCGGATGACCCATGCATAGGCGGATGGGTGCCTCCACGTCCTGCGATTCGGCCAGCTTGGTGAACGCCTCGGCGATGGCCTGCCCCTTCTTCTCGGTGACCTCGCGAAACAAGTGAAGCTGTGTGCCAAAGCTTTCGGCGCCGATCCAGCCAGCATTGTCCACCATCACCGGCCCTTCCAGCATGCGCGAATCCAGCACATGAATGCCCGTCACTCGGGCCTTCTCCAGTCCTGCAAAATAAAAAGCATACTCACAGGCTGTTTTTGCGTAATCCGAACCATCCGTACCCACTAGAATGTGCTGCATGACAAGCCCCTTTCCATTGTTAGTTTCATCTTGATGCGCAGTGTATGCCTGTGGTGGAATGATGTCCAGCAAAGAGACGGCATGAACAAAAAAATAAAATCGGAAAACGGACTCCCCGGACGACTTGGCGTGGCCCTGGGAGGCGGGGGTGTGCGCGGTTTTGCGCACGCCTTGGTGCTGGAGCTGCTGGACGAACTGGGCCTGCGCCCCGCCGTCATCGCGGGAACGAGCATGGGGGCCGTGGTTGGCGCGCTCTACGCCTCCGGCGTATCCGGACGCGAAATCAAGGAGCGCATTCTCCGCCACACCCTTTCACACAGCGGTGTCTGGAAAGAAGTGATGGAGAAAAAAACCGATCTGCTGAATCTGTTCAATGCCATATCGCTCGAACTGGGCCGGGGCGGACTGCTCAGCACCGACCGTTTTCTGAAATACGTATTTCAAGAGATGCAGGACGCCCGCTTCGAGGATATGCAAATTCCGCTCCTGGTCATTGCCGCCGATTACTGGCGCGGCGAAGAAGTGGTCCTGCGTTCGGGCACCCTTCTTCCTGCCGTGAAAGCGAGCATGGCCGTACCGGGCGTCTTTGCGCCCGTGAAGCTGGATGGCCGCATTCTGGTGGACGGCGGCATCGTGAATCAGGTGCCCTACGACCACCTGAAGGAGTGCGATTTCACGCTCGCCGTGGATGTCACGACGGAACGCCTCCCGGACAAAGATCACCCCGTTCCAAATCTCGTGGAATCCATCCTGGGGTCGTTTGAAATCATGCAGGAAGAGGCGATAAAAAGGAAGTTGAAGGAATCCCGCCCGACCTTCTATGTACGCCCGCACATTCAGGATGTAAGCGTGTTTGATTTCGACAAAGTCGCGGAGGTCTTCAAGCAATCTCAACCCGCAGTGGACTCCCTCCGCCAGGAATTGACGCATGCCATGAAACTGAATCGTAAGGAACGCCCGGCCTGACCGACTACCGAATACCACCTATGAACAAAATCAGCCTTATAGGGATGCTCCTGATCTTGGCGACAGTCTGGCCCACCACCACCCGCGCCGCCGATCCGGATGCGAACGGCACCGCCGCAGATGAAATCGCCACCGTTCAACTCCTGATTACAGAGTGTTACGAAGAATATCTGGAACGTCCGCCCGACGCCAACGGGCTTTCCACCTACACCCGATACCTTCTCAAAGAGGGAAAAAATGAAGCCTGGCTGCGGGAGATACTCGCCGCCTCGCCGGAACACCGGGCCATTCTGCTCGCACACCAACGGGACGAGCAACGGCGCACCAACCTGCTGCTCGCCGGACTGGTGCTGGCGATCGCCCTGCCCCTCTCCAGACTAGCCTCCAGAAAAGGCCTGCTCAACAGGCTGAAGCGGAAGGCTTATTGTTTTCTGAACGCCGTGCCGACCGACCGGGCAAAATCCGCTGCGCAATTTTTCTTTCGGCATCGCATCCTCTTGGTCGGCGCGTTGTTCACTGTTTGCGTTTTCCTGGAATGGCATGGCTATTCCATCGGCCTATGGGACGAATTCGTCCGCGAAAAATCTCCGGCCTATTCATTTTTCTCCATCGGAAAAAACCGCGCCATCCGTTCCGATGAATGGCTGGTCTCCACCCCATGGTGCTTGGCCCAAACACAAACCGTTCCCCGCTTCCCAGCCGTGAACCGGCGCCTCTATACCGACGGCATGTATATGGGCCTTTGTACACCGAACGCACCCGTCCTAAATGCAACGGCCATTGGACAGGCACACCACTGGGGCTTCTTTCTTTTCGGACCCGCACGCGGCCTCGCGTGGAACTACGGGATCCGTTATCTCGGTCTCTTCCTGCTGGCACTGGAATTTTTCCTGATGGTGCTGCAGCGAAACCGCCTGCTGGCTTTTTCCGGCGCCCTCATGATCATCCTAGCCTCCCCCACACAGTGGTGGGACACCACCATGCCGTATCACCTGCTCTACTTTTTTGGATGCTGCGTCACGTTTTGGCACCTTCTGCGCCCGAACCATCTGCTCAAAATGATGCTTTGGGCGGCCCTGTTTCTCGTTTGTTTTTTATCCTTTCTCCTTCTTCCGTATCCGCCTTTTCAACTCGCGCTTTTCCCGGCGCTTGCGGCGGTCTGCTTCTGCTTCATTAGAAACAGGCCAGAGCCTATCTTCAAAGGCTGGCGCGTGATTTCTCTATCAGGAATCCTGCTTGCATTCCTAATCGTGACGGGCCGGTTTGCGACGGAAAACTGGGTAGGCTTGGCGCGCCTGGCGCAAACCGTTTATCCGGGTGCCCGTATTGCAACCGGAGGCGACTGGACCCAACTGGGCAACCTGATCAAACCCTTACTCAGTCTGTACTTCCCTTTCCGGGAGCCGACCTTTTCCAACGCCTGTGAGATGAGCATGTTTCTGGTGCCCTTCCCCGCCCTGCTCCTGATAACTCCCCGCCTGCTTTTCCGCGCTGAAAATGGCCTGCAAAAACAGCTCTTCGGTCTGTTCATCGCGCTCGGCACCCTTCTGATGGCGTGGGGCCTCTTTCAATGGCCCACCTGGGTGGCCAAAATATCCCTGCTCTATCTTATTCCGGCCTCGCGTGCCTGGGTTGTCAGCGGTTTTTTCCTGCAGGTCGGAACGCTGATCGGGCTCTTTTTAATCCACCGGGACCACCTTTTTTTTGGGCCACGCCTCTCGATGGCCATCGCCGGCGCAACCGCCTGCGTCCTTCCGGTTTATCTGCTGTTGAATAGAGCCGCCTGGGGCTATTACTTCCCCGAAGGCCTCTCCCTGACCGGCCTTTTCCTGTCGGGCGGCGCGACCCTCCTTTTCGCCCTGCTGAATATGGGCCTCCTCCGAGGGCGCGTACGTCTCTTTTGCGCCGCACTCATTCTTTATTCGCTGATTGCAGGCACAACAGTCCATCCGCTCAGCCGGGGTATCAGCCCGATTATGGACAAAAAACTGGCCGTGACAGCCCGTGCCCTGCAGGCGCAGTACCCCTCGGCCAGATGGATCGAAATCGGCACCTGGCCGGTTCTATCTCAATATCTCACGGCACTTGGTTTGCCAGTGATTACAGGCGTACACGCCGTGCCAAACACCCGCTTTTGGCGTCGCTTCGATCCGGAAGGCCGTTATGATGCGTGCTATAATCGATATGCCCACGTGGTCGTGCGATGGACCCATGAAAAAACGCCCCGCTTCGCCAACCCTTCAGGCGACCGCCTGGATTGCTATCTGCGCACGGAAGACCTGCAAAACCTCCCCGGCCCGATCCTGATTATATCCTCCGAAGATCTGCCCGCCCCCCTCTTTGAACGGGTGGCCCGCTTGGAGGTGGACCGCCTATCCATCTATCTGCTTACCCCGGCCAACCAGACAGAAAATAAGTCCTGACCGTGATACCGCCTAACCCGATCGTTGAGTCACTAAATATCGAGAATAACATCGTCGCTTTTGTGATCATGACCCTGCGCGTAGGGAACCGTCTTATATTCGGTGACGCTGCCGAGCTTACGAAGAATTTCACCGATACGGTCCATCGCCTCCTCGCACGAGTCGATCAATTCGGGATCTCCCCGATAATTCATTTTCATCATGGCCAGATTGGCCATTAGAATCTGTGCGGGCTGACCCAAATGATGGCAGGCGGCCCCGAGGGACGCAATCATCGCCTTCTGCTGCTCGGCTTTCTTACGGTCCGAAATGTCCACCAGCGAGAGGACCAGGCCCCGCATGATGCCGTCGTTGTCAAAATTGCAGGCGATGGATATCTCTGCACCGAAGACCGTGTTGTCTTTGCGCAGCATCTGCGTTTCGGCAATGGAGTTTTCGCCGGATTCCTGGACGACTTGCAGCAGTTGCTGGCATTCCATCGGGTCCGACCAGATGCGGATGGCCGCATTACCAAGCAACTCCCCTAAATAATCATAGCCCAACATACGAACCGCCGCAGGGTTGAGGTAGGTTATGATGAAATTGGAATCCAGAATGGCAATGCCCGTCCCCGCATTTTCCACGGCGCAATGCTCGCGACGAAACATTTCCTCCATGTGACGCCGCGCCGTAATATCGTGGTTAATGCTGTAGACATACTGCCGTTCGCCGAGTTCCACCGGCACGGTGCGCGAGGCGATGTAGTTCTCGTCGCCGTCGGGCCGGTTCCAGGAAAAAATTCGCTCAAAGTCATCCTCCGCCCCGCCCAACCCCGTGGAACGAGAGGGCACTGGCTCGATGAGCTGCTCAATGTCGGTCCGCATCAGTTCCTGCCGGCTGCGCCCGGCCATGCGCACGTAACTGTCGTTGCACATAATCAGCTTCGGGCGCTCTCCGTTGGAGGCGGGCTGTTCAAAAAGCGCAAGGCCGTCCGTGGAATAATCAAAAAGCGTGAGAAATTTTACTTCCATGGCGATGCGTGCTTCGTCGTCGGAGCTCGCCCCGCTCTGGGGACGGAACAGGACGCAGCAATGGTCCGGCGCGGCCTGAATGCGGCTAATAAAGAGCTGAAACTTCGCTTCGGTATCCCGCGCCGACGACTGCTCCTGGATGACGAAGGAGATCTTTTTTGCACGTTCCCGGAGCAACTTCCACTCGGCCGTGGAGCACTGCGAAAAGCAATCGCCCAGACGGGCGCCCTGTAGCTCCGTAAGCGAAACGCCGAGATACCTCACCGCCTGCTCGTTGGCCCGGCGGATCACCCCCTCTCGATCAACCACCAGCACCCCGTCATAAATGGATTCGAGTAATGCGTACATTCTATCCATAAAAAACGCCCCCGATTCGACGGCTTATCTTTTTGACACATGTCCCTTTAAAAATATCGCTTTGCATTCTATACTCCTACGCATGATACCGCAATGGATAATCGAACGTAAGCGTGACGGACACGCTCTCTCCGAAGAAGAGATACGTTTCTTCATCAACGGATTCACCCTCGGTGATATCCCGGACTACCAGATGGCCGCCATGGCTATGGCCATTTACCTCAAAGGCATGAACCCGGCAGAAATCGCCATACTCACCGATGTGATGATGCGCTCGGGTGATGTGATCGACACCTCCGCCATTACCAAACCCAAGGTGGACAAACACTCCACCGGCGGCATTGGCGACAAGGTCTCGCTGATCCTCGCACCCATGGTCGCCTGCTGCGGCATCGCCGTACCCATGGTTTCCGGGCGCGGCCTCGGCATCACTGGCGGCACCCTGGACAAACTCGAAGCGGTTGAAGGCTACCGCTGCGACCTCTCCACCGAGGAATTCCTGCGCGTGGTGGATGCCTGCGGATGCTGCATCACCGGCCAAACCGGCAAGCTCGCCCCCGCCGATAAAAAACTCTACGCCCTGCGCGATGTCACAGCCACCGTGCCATCCATCGCCCTCATCACCGCCAGCATCATGTGCAAAAAAATGGCCGAGGGCATTGATTCACTCGTGCTGGACGTCAAATGGGGTGCAGGTGCCTTCATGAAAACCGTGGCGGATGCCCGCATCCTGGCCAACAGCATGGTCTCTGTCGGACGTGAAATGGGCAAAGGTGTCTCCGCTCTGATTACGGACATGAACCAGCCACTCGGGCGTTGCGCGGGCAACGCGCTCGAAATACGCGAAACCCTGCAATGCCTCTGCGGAGAGCCATGCGCCGACCTGATGGAAGTCACCATGGCCTTGGCCGAGCGCATGCTTTTGTTGGCCAAAAAGGCACCCGATGCCTCCGCCGCACGCTCGATGCTGCAGGCCACGCTCGATTCCGGACAGGCGCTGGCGAAATTCAAGGAGATGATGGCCCTTCAGGGGGCCGACGTCGCCATGCTGGATGAGCCCGACCGGCTCCCCACCGCCGTCTTGCAGAATGACTTCAACGCCCTGCGCGGCGGCTATATATCCGGTGTCAGCGCCGATCACATCGGACGTGCCTGCCTCACCATGGGCGCCGGACGCAAACGCACCGACGATACCATTGACTTCGCCGTCGGGATATCCGATCTCGCCAAGATCGGCGACGCGGTTGAGCCCGGCCAACGCCTGCTCACCCTGCACGCAAACGATGCCTTCAAGCTGGAGGATGCCGAGCGCCTCGTGGCTCAGGCCTTCACTTACGCCGACGAACCCGTCGCACGTACACCGCTGGTCGCCGAGCAAATTGGATGATTACCCGGCTGCGGCGCGAAACAAACCACGCGCCGCAGTCCTTTTTTTGACACTGTAATAAAGGAGAGCGCCATGGATTATCAGGAATTGGACAACGCCCTGCAGGCCGTAAAAAAACGCTGGCCGGAGGCACGCCCGGCGTGCGGGCTGATTCTCGGCTCGGGCTGGAGCGATGTCGCCGAGGCCTTCACCATCCGCGATACCATGCCCTACACCGATATCCCCGGCCTCGGCGCCACCGGCGTGGTGGGCCATGCCGGGCGCCTAGCTCTGGCCGAATACGCCGGAAAGGAAACACTTATCTTTCAGGGACGCCGCCACTGGTATGAAGGCGTCGGCTGGACGCCTATTGCTATTCCCGTTTATCTGCTCAAGCAACTCGGAGCCTCGATGCTGCTCGTGACCAATGCCGCCGGCGGCATTCGCGAAGACCTCCCTCCCGGAACGCTCATGGCCCTGGACGATCACATTAACTTCCTCGGTGGGCATCCGCTGATTGGAGCGCACAACCCTGTCTGGGGTCCCCGCTTCCCCGATCAGACCTTCATCTACAACCCCGAACTGCGTGCCGCCATGGACCGCGCCGCGAAGGCTGCGGAAATTCCCCTCAAACACGGTGTTTATCTCGCCGCATCCGGCCCCACCTATGAAACCCCCGCCGAAATTCAATTCTACAAACGAATCGGTGCCGATGCCGTGGGCATGTCCACCGTACCCGAAGCCCTGCTGGCCAATGCGGCGGGTCTGCGAGTCGCCGGCCTCTCCTGCATCACCAACTTCGCCGCCGGCATCCTAGCGCAGGCGCTCTCGCATGAAGAGGTCACTGCCGCCACCAAAGAAGCCATGCCGCGCATGAAATCCTTTGTCCTGAAATTCTGGGAGGAGCTCGCACCATGAACCACAGCAAAGAAACCGCCATTCGACTTCTCGAAGCCGCCGCCGAGGCCTCGCGCAACGCCCACGCCCCTTACTCCAAGTTTCATGTCGGGGCCGCCCTGCTCACCGAGGACGGCACCCTCTTCACCGGCTGCAATGTCGAGAACATCTCCTACGGCCTGAGCAACTGCGCCGAGCGGACGGCCATCTTCAAAGCCGTCTCCGAGGGACACCGCCGCCTGACCGCCATCGCCATCACCTGTGCCGATGAAAAAGTATTCCCCTACCCCTGCGGTGCCTGCCGCCAGGTCATGTCGGAATTTTTCCCACCCGAAGCCCCCGTATTCGTCGCCCCCAACACGCGTCTCGACGAATACCAATCCTTCACCGTGAGCGAACTGCTCCCCAAAGGATTCGTTTTTTAATCCGACGCAACCTCCGCTTGCGCTATTCGTTCCGCATGCTATATTCCCCCGCATTCACCAACCAAACGGAGGAACGGTCATGAATAAATTCTGGATGATACTTTGCGTAGCCACGCTCACAGGATGGTACGCCCGCGCTCAGAACGAAGAATCCCCCGTCACAACCGAGGCACCGCCTGCCTTGCAGGCCGAAGAAACAAAGGAGAACACCATGGTCGTCATTAAAACATCCGAAGGGGACATCAAGCTGAAGCTGTACGACGCCGAAGCCCCGATCACCGTCAAAAACTTCCTCGATTACGTGGACAGCGGCCACTACAACGGCACCATCTTTCACCGCGTCATCGGCAACTTCATGATTCAGGGTGGCGGCTTCACCAAAGACATGTCGCAGAAACCCACCCAGGCCCCCGTCAAGAACGAGGCCAACAACGGCAAGCAGAACAAAAAAGGCACCGTCGCCATGGCCCGCACCCAGGTGGTCGACAGCGCCACCAGCCAGTTCTTCATCAACGTGACCGACAACGCCTTCCTCAACTTCCGCGATGCCACCCCGCAGGGCTACGGCTATTGCGTCTTTGCCGAAGTGATTGAGGGCCAGGATGTGGTCGACAAGATTAAGGGCGTAAAGACCGGGAACGTCTCCGGCTTCCAGGACGTGCCCCTCACCCCCGTGGAAATCATCGAAGTCACCCGTGTGACCGAATAAGCGCACGCCCCGCGCCAACACAAAATAAATATAACCACTGCCTCTCCCTTTTCGGGAGAGGCGTTTTTTTATTCAGGCCTTATTCGGGCACGCTCAAACCGACCGGCATCTACACCTGTTTCCAACCCGGCTTTTTCAGTTTATTTATGATCAGCGGGGCGGACACGAAAACAATGAGTCCCGCAGCCACCACCCCCACGTAGAGCTGCGGATTCCCGACCGGCAGATTATCCGGAGGAACAAAGCCCACAATCAGCGAGAAGATGACCCCGAACAATCCGAGACCGGCCACCAAGCACATGCCGAATAGGCCTCCCGGTATCTTATAGGAACGAGGGAGATCGGGTTGTTTAATGCGCAGTTTTATGGCGGCAAGATACATCAGTATATACATCACCAGATAGAGGGTGATGGTCATGGCCGAGAGCAAAAAGAAGGCCACACTCACGTTCTTCATGATAAAATATAGGGATGCAAGAATAGACACAAGAACCGCCTGAATGAGCAGAATGTTAATCTGCATGCCGCTGGAATTGGTCTTTGCCATAAACGGAGGAATTTCCCCCTGCTTGGCTGTTTCCAGCAACCCTCTGCTTGGACCTCCGATCCACGACATCACGCCACCGATCGCGCCGAACGCCGCCAGGAAGCCAATAACGGGAACCAAGAAGCTCAACTTGAATTTGGCAAGCAGATCGCTGAATGCCTGCATCACGCCTGCATCCAGGCTGATATCCTTTGCGGGCAGTACCGTCGCCACTGCCAGGGAGCCAAGCGCGAACAGCACAAACACAACACCCATCGATAAAAACATAGCCGCCGGAAACTGTTTTGCCGGTTGCTCCAATTCATTCGCATGGACGGCATGAACCTCTACGCCAGCAAACAAAAGAATGATCCCGGCAAGAAACGAGATGCTGCCCAAGTTGGTTATATGCGGGAAAAAGCGGGCGTGTTGAAGGGTATGCGACACATTATCCGCGCCGGATGAGACATCCAGAAAGCAGATCGGATTTCCCTGGACCACCCAAAGAACAGCCAGCACAATGATAAACACGCCGGGAAGAAGCGTCCCTAGAAGTACACCATACTTGGCCAATAAGCTTACGGACTTCGTTCCCTTCAGCGTCACAAGGGTCGCGCCCCAGTAACAGATGAGAATGACAATGCCTGTATAGACACCACTGCTTGCAAGCTCCGGCTTCATAAACAGGTACGCCAACGCCCCGGCGGCAAAGGCCAGCGCAGTCGGATACCACACCACGTTCTGAATCCATTGGAGCCAGATGGCTGTAAATCCCCAGCGTGAACCGAATGCTTCTTTCACCCAGGTATATACGCCACCGCCTTTCTGGCTAAACGCCCCGCCCAACTCAGCCGCCACGAGAGAGGCTGGCAGCAGAAAGAACAAAAAGGAGAACCCCAGGTAAAAGATCATGGAGAGGCCTTCTTTTGCCATCATCGGCAGCCCTCGAAGGCTGGTCACCACGGCGGCCACAATCATCATACTCAGCGTAAAAACACTCATTCCGGTTTTCTTCTGCATAGACGTTCCATTCTCCGTTTAACGGTTAGTGACAATATCCGGCCGATTTCAATGGCTTGGTTACTGGGTTGTTTTTGAAATATTCCACGCATGCCTGCATATCGTTGACCAGCATTTGCCCCAAATCTCTGCTGACGCCATGCCGAACCAGAATACGCATAACCACCAGATCCTCACGATGCGCCGGCATAGAATACGCGGCCACCTGCCATCCCCGGGAACGCAGCCGGTCCGACAAATCATACAGTGTAAAACCGGGATCTATTCCCTTTTTCAGCGACCAGCTCAACGCAGGGATTCCGCCCACTCCGTTATAAATGATTTCGAAGGGGCCCAGTGCTTCAACCTGCTTTGCAATGAACCGGGCTGTTTCGTAACAGGCGTTGTGAACTTTCCGATACCCCTCTCTGCCAAGACGTAGGAAATTATAATACTGAGCCACAATCTGTCCTCCGGGCCGTGAAAAATTCAGGGCAAACGTGGGCATGTCGCCTCCCAGATAGTTCACGCGGAAAATCAAATCTTCCGGCAGATCTTCTTTGGAACGCCAGAGAACCCAGCCAACCCCTAACGGCGACAGCCCAAACTTGTGGCCCGACGCATTGATGGATTTAACGCGTGCAAGCCGAAAATCCCACAGCAGCTCCGGATCACAGAACGGAGCAAGAAATCCTCCACTCGCACCATCCACATGGATGGGAATATCCAGGCCGGTCTCCGCCTGAAGTTTGTCCAGCGCATCGCTGACTTCCTTCACCGGTTCATACTGACAGGTAAAGGTCACGCCGAGCGTTGGAACCACGCCAATGGTGTTTTCATCGCACCGCTTGATCACCTCTTCGGCATTCATGATCAGTCGATCGTCTTCCATCGGAATTTCGCGCAGCTCCACATCCCAATATTTGGCGAACTTGTGCCAGCAGACCTGTACCGGGCCGCAGATCATATTCGGTTTGTCCGTGGGCTTTCCTGCCGCTTTCCTTTTTTCGCGCCAGCGCCATTTCAAAGCCATACCGCCCAGCATGGCGGCCTCGCTGGACCCGGTGGTCGAGCAGCCCATCGTGTTTTTCGCCTCGGGAGAATTCCACAAATCGGCCAACATGTGCACACATCGCGCCTCGATTTCAGCCGTTTGAGGGTACTCATCCTTATCAATCATGTTCTTGTCCACACACTCATCCATCAACTTATGCACTTCCGGCTCAACCCACGTCTGACAAAAAGTGGCCAGGTTCTGGCGCGAATTCCCATCCAGCATCAATTCATCATGGACCGCCTGATACACATGCCTGGCCTCCTGTTCGAAATCGGAAAACTTGTATTTGGGCAGACAACACGACAGATCGGACGATGCATAAATATCGTCATCGATCATCTCTCTAATAGTATCTTTCGAGTGCAGTGGCATGGCTTCTCCTTTTCGTATTGACTGACAACAACCGTTTTTATTTTGAGCGAACACAAAAGCCCGCACCTATCATACGCTTGTATCAAAACAAGTGTTTACTTCCGAAGAGGTCTTGTAAAGCATTTAACCGGATTGCACCCCACGGTTTCTGCTGCACGCTCCGTGATCTTTCTGAGAAAATCTCACACTTCACGAAATATTGAATACTTTTCAAAAAATAGATTGAACCCCTCGCTTCCTCGGACTATAACACCCGATTGAAACAGATGTTTTAATCAGTCGATTGAAAGGAAGGCTGTGGTGGAGACCAGTCCAGAACAAACACGCGAGCGCATTCTTCGGGCGGCGGCGGAACTCTTTGCAGACGGTGGGTTGCACGGTACCGGGATTCGCGCCATCTGTGAAAAGGCGGGCACCAATTCGGCCTCCGTGAATTACTATTTCCACTCGAAGGAAAATCTCTACATCGAGGTGTTCCGCAGTTTGTTCGACGGGTTCAAGCAGGTCTTTCAGTCTATTCCCGACAAGATACACGATGCGGCCTCTTGGCGGGCGGCCCTCACGGAATGGGTCGAATATTCGCTGCGCGCCTCAATCAGCGATGACCCCCGCGACCGCTGGATCATCCAATTGGTCTCGCACGAGCGAACCGACCCGACTTCGGCCATGCCTATTCTTCAAAAACAGTTTTTTGACCCGCTGAAGGCGTCCATTCGGCGCATTGTAACTATGGGCATGCCGGCGGACAGTACCGATTTCGATGTGCATCTGGTCACTATTTCGCTAATGGCTCAATGCACGGTGTATCATCACCGAAAACCACCGTGGGACAAACTGTTGATCCCGCCCGGAGTGGACCACGAGACCTGGATATCCCGCACCACCCAATTTATCGTCGAAGGCATTACCTGCCGTTTATCTTTTAGAACCACCCACGTCTAACCATGAGGAATCCATGATGAAAAACAACCGCCACAAAGGTATAACCATGAAGCAAACACTTCTTCTCTGTTCCGCTCTGCTCGGGCTGGCTCTGGCCGCAACCGGCTGCAAGCAGCGAAACGCACCACCGCCCGCACGCATACCCGAAGTGACGGTGGTGACGGTTCAGCCGGAAGTGCTGCAACTCACCACGGAACTGCCCGGGCGCACCACCGCCGTTATGATGGCGGAAATACGCCCGCAGGTTGGTGGGCTCATCCAGAAATGCCTCTTCGAAGAGGGAGCCGATGTCGAGGCCGGTCAGGTTCTCTACCAGATTGATCCCGCCCCCTACGAGGCCGCATTGGACAGCGCCAAGGCATCGCTCGCCCGTGCCGAAGCCGGGTTGAACTCCATCAAACTACGGGTGGAGCGATATGAATCGCTGCTCAAGAAAAAGGCCATCAGTCAGCAGGATTATGATGACGCTTCCGCGAACATGGAACAGGCCAAGGCCGCCATCCTCGTGAGCAAAGCCGCCCGCAAAACGGCCCGCATCAGCTTGGGATATACCAAAATCACCGCCCCGGTTTCCGGACGCATCGGCAGGTCCAGTGTGTCGGAAGGCGCCCTGGTCACGGGCTCGCAACCCATGCCCCTGGCCACCATTCAACAGCTAGATCCTATCTATGTGGACGTACCGCAGGCCGCCAATCAACTGATCGAGTTGCGCCGCCACCGCGATCGCCTCAAGGACAAGGAAACGAATTACCGGAAGGTCCGTCTCAATCTGGTCAACGGAACCGAATATGAACACGAAGGCATTCTGAAGTTCAAGGATGTCAGCGTGGACCCCACCACAGGATCGGTTATCCTGCGGTCCGAGTTCCCGAATCCGGACGAAATGCTGCTGCCGGGCATGTTTGTACGGGCTGTGATTCTCGAAGCCGTGCTGGAACAGGCCATCCTGGTGCCCCAGCAGTGTGTTCGACGCAATCCGAAAGGAGAAGCGTATGTGCTGCTGGTGACCGATGAAAATAAAGCGGAGCAGCGCATGGTCGACGTGGAACGTGCGGTGGGCAATCGCTGGCACATTGCCTCGGGCCTGGAACCAGGTGATCAGGTGATCATGGAGGGATTCCAAAGCGCACGCCCCGGAAGCCCCGTGAAACCGGTCCCCTTCCAAGCGGAAAAACAAGGCGACCCCGCCACCAACAACTCTTCCTCATCTACCCACTAAGCGGAGGCCATCATGCTGTCAAAATACT
>Ga0075120_10001450_pt1 | contig 18445 bp, 17 predicted proteins | sample AntAceMetag02UKL_FD_69792 | JGI IMG/M metagenome (GOLD analysis project Ga0075120, IMG submission 69792) | Saline lake microbial communities from Ace Lake, Antarctica - Antarctic Ace Lake Metagenome 02UKL | ecosystem: Environmental > Aquatic > Non-marine Saline and Alkaline > Saline | place... | reverse complement strand
GAATGATGCGTATGGTGTTTTATGCGGTGTCGCTGGTGGCCCTGGTGATCGTTGGTTCAATTGCACAGGTCTGGCAACCGTTCTGGTGGGCGCTGGTATTGGTGGTGCCGTTTATCCTGCTGGGAATATACGACATGCATTGGGCCACGCACAACGTGTTGCACAACTACCCGGTTGTTGGCCATTTGCGCTACGCACTCGAATTCATAAGCCCTGAAATACGCCAGTATTTCGTTGAGACCAATGAAAGCGGCAAACCCTATAATCGTCTGCAACGCGAATTGGTCTATGCCAGGGCGACCGGCTCTGATGACACCCACCCCTTCGGCACACAGCTTGATCTGATGGAGGTCGGGTTTGTGCGGGCGAGTCACTCCCTCTCACCCAAGAAGGTTGACCCGCAACAGGGTCGGATCATGGTTGGTGGGCCACAATGCAAAAAACCCTATTCGGCCTCGCGGCTGAACATTTCAGCCATGAGCTTTGGTGCCCTCAGTTCAAATGCCATTCACGCACTCAATGCCGGTGCGAGGCTCGGCCAGTTTGCTCATAATACGGGAGAGGGCGGCTTGAGCCCCTATCATCTGGCTGGAGGTGGAGACATCACATGGCAGATAGGCACGGGGTACTTTGGTTGCCGGACAGCGGATGGAAACTTCGACGAAGCCAAATTCACGGAGAATGCCAATCGTGACGCTGTCAAGATGATCGAGATCAAACTGTCGCAGGGCGCCAAACCGGCCCATGGAGGGGTCCTGCCGGCAGCAAAGGTGGATGAGGAGATTGCGCGCATTCGCGGTGTTGCCATGGGCAAGGATGTTATTTCTCCGCCGGCCCACTCGGCGTTTTCGTCTCCCGAGGGGTTGCTGCAATTTGTTGTTCAATTGCGCGATGCGACCGGCGGAAAACCGGTTGGTTTCAAACTGTGTATTGGTCATCACCGGGAATTCATGGGTATTGTCAAAGCCATGTTGAAGACCGGCATTACGCCCGATTTCATTACAGTCGATGGCGCCGAAGGCGGAACCGGTGCAGCACCGGTCGAGTTCACCAATCGCCTGGGGGTCCCCTTGAATGAAGGGTTGGCGTTCGTCCAATCATGCCTCGTTGGCGCCGGTGTCAGAAAAGATATTCGCCTGATCGCCAGCGGCAAGGTGGTGTCGGGGTTCGATATGATTGAAAAAATCGCGCTGGGTGCGGACATGTGCAATGTGGCGCGCCCGATGATGTTCGCGCTGGGATGCATTCAGGCTGTCCGCTGCAACACCAACACATGTCCCACCGGCATTGCGACCCAGGACCGCAAACGAGCCAAGGCCGTCGATATCAATTTGCGTCAGAAACACGTCGCCCGGTTTCACGCGGCAACCGTCGAGAGCTTTCTCGATCTTGTTGGAGCCATGGGCATGTTCTCTCCTGATGAGTTGACGCCAGACCACATTCACCAGCGTGTGGCCGATGAATCAGAGCGGCCGTTTGGAACAACGCACAATTACCTTGAGCCTGGCGAATTGTTGTCGGGAAAAGTGCGTGAAGCCTATAGCAGCGATTGGGAAAAAGCGCGTGCCGAAGCATTTTAGAGCATGTCTGGCTTTCATTGAACCACTCTGTAAGTGATCCAGTGAGTCGATCCGCCAGGAAGGCGGTGAAGAGCGATGCTCTCGCATCGGTCGAGACGTCTGACACAGCGGGCGGCCACTGGTCGCGAACCCTTCGGGCCAGCTGTTTTTTCGCCACTATCTGCGTCGTTCCGCTTGCCCTTACCTTAAGGTACGCGCTGCGCGAACCAACTTGATCCTGACCAAAAAACAACTGGCAGAGTGAATAAATGAAAGCAAGACATGCTCTAATTTCTGTGAAATGCTCCAAAACACCCGACGGCAGACATGAGTATATCTGAGCCAGCACATCAATCGTGATTGTGGGCAGACGCTGAGGCATTCCAGAAGCCAGCAAAACATTCAGCTCTCGATGCAGGAAACCCCTGCCGTCATGTTCAGACCTGCAACCACAGCCAAGGGGAAAGGGAACCGGGCCGTCATCACAAGGATGTGCGCATGGTGGAGCAATTTTGAACTGTTCGACAGGCCGGGTGCATGGTACCAATCCGTTTGATGGCTACAGAAAAATTGATTCAAGTTGCAATTGTGGACGACCATCAGATGTTTGCAGACGGTTTGGCTCATCTGGTAACCAGCGTAAACAAGTCTTACCGTTGCACGACAATCACCTCACCATTGGCTGCAATTCGCCTGGTGGACGATGGACAAAAATTTGATCTGATCATTTCTGATCTGATCATGGACAGTCTCAACGGCATTGCCTTTATCAAAGCATTGCGTGCACGCGGCGTAAGAGCGCCAATTCTCATCGTTTCCGGCATCAGCACGGCACCTCCGGTCGAGGAGGCTCTGCGTTTGGGCGCGCAGGGTTTTCTGCCAAAATCGTCGTCGTCAGAAATGCTGGCCGAAGCGCTCGATACGATCTTGGGCGGCGATATTTATTTGCCGCCGCAATTGTGGAACGCCTATACCGATAGCGACAGGTCACCGGGAAATAAATGCGACACTGTTGGCACTGAACTCAGCCAACGGCAGTTGGAAGTTCTGCAACTTGTCTCTCAGGGCTTTTCCAACCGCGAGATTGCAGACGCCCTCAATGTTAGTGAGAATACGGTGAAAACCCACGTCAAGAGATTGTTCAAACAACTCAACGTAAATACCCGCGCCGCCTGCGTGCGCATGGCGCAGTCAATGGGGCATATTTGAACCTTTTTAGATGCGCTGGGAAACGTTCAGGCATCTTCCCTGTAGGGCTCGCCAATACTCGCCGCCATGGCGGTTGAAGCACGGGCAAGCAGCCTCAGTTCCCAGTGCATCGTGCTGGTATCGACAGGTTTTGTCAGCAATTTGGTGCCTGACGGTCGTGGAACAGTGCCATGGCCATCGATATTCCCGGTGACAAAGATGGCCGGGATGTCGCTTCCAAGCAGCGCGCGAATGCGAATGAGCACCTCCACGCCTGTCTCGCCGCCTTTCAAGCGCATGTCAAGTATGACAATTTCCGGATGAATATCCAGAGCGTTGATCAGTTCCAAAGCTTCCTCGCCTGAGCGCGCACTGAAAACTTCGCACCCCCAGTCAGAAAGAAGGACCGACATGCTGTCGCGGATTTCTCTTTCATCATCAATGACAAGAACAGCCAATCTCAGCGCTGTATGGGGTTCCCAAGGAGAGGGCGTTGTCGCGATCTCCTCGGATTTCGGCACAAGAAACGTAAAACAGGCACCTTTTCCTTCCTCGGATTTCAGCTCGATCTTGATGTCTAGAAGTTCGCAGAGTCTGCCGACAATGGATAAACCAAGGCCAAGCCCTTTATGTCTTTCCCGGTGGTGATTGCCCAATTGCACATATTCTTCAAAAATGTCCGATTGTCGGCTTTCCGGGATGCCAATTCCCGTATCCGCTACCTTGAAAACAATATGATTGTCACGACTTTGCACTGTAACTGTAATCACTCCGCCGCGTGGCGTGAACTTTATCGCATTGGAAAGAATATTGCGCGCAATACGACTAAACAGATTGATATCCGTATGGGCCGTTTGCCGGTCCAGTTGTGTTCGTAACTCAATATGCTTTTGATTTGCTGATCCCGAATACTCTTCGACAATATTTTGTACCAGGCTTGTCAGATCAACCGGTTGCCGGTTTTGCACGATTGCACCAGCTTCAAGCCGTGAGATATCCAAAAGCCCGTCCAGCAGATTGCCCATGCTGCGCCAGCTCGCTTCGAGTTTTTGCAGCAATTCATGTTGTTGAGGCTCGGTCAGCGTATTGCGCAGCGCGGATATATAATTGCCCATCGTGTGCAAAGGCTGAGCAAAGTCGTGGCTGGTGGTCGCCAAAAAGCGCGTTTTGTTTTCGTTTGCTCTGCGGATGGCATCACGTTGAGTACGCAACTCCCTCATCATCGTTTTTTGCTGCTGTCGCAAAATCAGCGTTGCCACGAGATTTCTGTGCATGTTGCTTGCAATAAGGAAATAGGCGACGAGCAAAAGGATGGAAACGAAGCCGAGGAGGTTTTGCGGAGATGGCGCAAAAAACAGCAGATTGCCGCTATACATCAGCAAGGCCGGTGCAGCCGCAGCGGCATAAGACCTTGGATAGGCTCCATGGCTGATGATGGCAGCGGCACCGAAACACGAGACAATCAGAAATGTGATTGCAATCGACTGTTTCGACTCCAAGTCGCTCAGCACCACCATGCCGATACCCCAGGCGAGTCCTGCACAAAGAGCGTTGAACGTGTTGAAAAAGAGGTATTTGTCAATATTTTGCGCGTTGAAGGGATGTCTTTTTGCGACAATCAGATAGAAAATCGCAAGACACCCGGAGACAATCACAGAGAATACCCACAGGACCACCAGACGATTGTCTGCATTAAAATGCAGCATGGTGCCGGATACGGAGGCGAACAAAATTGAAGAAGTGACTGCAGTTGCAGATCGTGCCAGCAGTTGCGTGGCAATGCTGATCTTGATCTGCACCTTTTGGGCGGGCTCCAAGGCTGCTTCTGGCTCATCCCTCAACTGGTTTTCCCCTGCGCATTACAATGCTGGTGAACACTTATGCATAATCTGATGCCCGGGCTGCAACCAATTTTCATTTTCAGTGCTGCTGAGGCGGCATTTCGGGCGACTGGCGTCCTTTGCGAGATGAAAGTGGCTTGTCAGTGCATTGCAGGCAGAACCAGGTGTCACCCAATCGGGTGATTGAGGATTGTATTCATCTCGCATACGTTGAGCGTGTCGTGAAAGATTCCGGGCCTGTGATTCGGTTGTAGTGTTTAATATTTTGGCATTTGACGCAATTTGTGTCAGGCTTTTACTTGTAGGGTTTCTGCCCAATAGAGTTTCTGCCCAGCGGCGCGTGTTTTGGTGATTGGTGGCAAAGCCGCCCACCGCAGAGATTGATTGTCGGTTGTATGTAGCCCATGTCGCCCGGGTTGCATCGGCAAAAGGAAGGCAGGGTGTTTTGCGTTGCGCCTCAGCGTTTGCACCCTGCCTTTCCATTTCTTTCCCAACCCATTCTACCTTCCAATCAGAAACAACCGATTTTCCTGCATGAAATGTACAAGAGGCATGTGTTCTGCCAGGGATTTTCTGCATAGAACGGACTGCAATCTGTCCAAAGCCGGGCGACATTTCCCCGGCAAAATACGTGTCCTTGGCAAAATACACGGCGTGATTGCATTTCAGCAGCTTCCTGCAAGACCAGGCGAGGGCGACGTAGCGATGTCAGCCAGCGTTCTTCCTGTATTTTATACCGATCAGGAGACGGCAGGTGATTGCGGCCAGGGCGTTTCCGCAACGGGTGATATGGGCGCGCCACTGGAAAACCACTGTACCAGATTATCCACCTGCAATTGCGCCATGGCATTGCGTGTGTCAATCGAAGCGGATGCCACATGCGGTAGAAGCACGACCTGGTCCAAATCCACCAGGGCCTGCGGCACATGAGGCTCATTTTCAAAGACATCGAGTCCGGCTGACATGATGGTTTTGTTTTGCAGGGCGGCAATCAGGGCTGACTCGTCAACAACGGAACCGCGCCCGACATTGATGAAAATTCCATCGGGTCCAAGCGCCCGGAATATTTCAGCATTTATAATGTGATGGGTGGACGATCCGCCGGGGGCAACGGCCATGAGGACATCGCATCGGGTGGCAAGTTCCTCAAGGGACGAAAAATAGCCATAGGGCACATCTGGCAGGCGATTGCGGTTGTGGTAATGGATTTCCATCCCCATGGCCGCAGCACGGGCTGCAATGGCCTTGCCAATCCGACCCAGGCCCAGGATGCCGAGCTTCTTTTTGCGAAGGGTACCTCTGGTCAGCGGGTAGGGGGCATTGGCCCATTTTCCGTCACGCAGCCAGCGTTCTGCAGCCGATAGCTCGCGCGCCGTCATGATCATCAACCCGATTGCCGTGTCGGCCACTTCGTCACTGAGGACATCGGGTGTATTGGTGACGATTATACCGCGCGATGCCGCGTGAACCGCATCGATGCTGTCATAGCCGACACCCAGCGACCCTATGATTTCCAACCCGGGAAAGACATCAATGAAAGCCGCATCCATGACTGTGGGATGACCGCAGGCTATTCCCCGGATTTTTGATTTGACCTCTTCAAGAAACGCTTGTCTGTCTTTCTTTTCCCAAAGGTAATGCGTTTCGAATGCTTTGCTGATGCCCTCCATCGCCAGTGGGGGAAGAGGATCGGGAATGAGAATTTCCGGTTTTGACATGAAATGTTTCCTGACGAGTCATCGGTTTCGGTCGGTTGTGATAGATCGCACCTCAAATCGGTTGACGGGTATGAGGCGCTCATCTGGGCAATTTACGTGATTGTATAGCTTGCAGGCAATCGCTTTGCGAGATCATCGTGTCTGCCGTGGATCATGGAGCGCGCTTTTGACCTGGTTTTGTTTCTGATGAAGCAGGTTGGGAGCCAAAACCAGTATGATCCTAATTGATAGTAAATCAAGCTGGCTGAAAGCAGATCGATTTGCTAAGCTCGGGATTGTGCGCTGCGGTAGTCGACAGCGTCGTAGAAGAGGATGAGTAGCTGAGCAGTTCTGGCGCGCCATTTAACGAGATGGAAAATGCAGACGGTGTACGGTCTCCCTACAGGAGTGTCGCCGATTGGATAGAGGAAACGGGCACAGAACTGTTGACCCGCCGCCGCGAAGAGGCGGAGGCTATTTTCCGAAAAATCGGAATAACCTTCGCGGTCTATGGCGAGGGCGGAGATCCGGAGAGGCTTATACCGTTTGACCTGATCCCTCGGGTCTTTTCAGCCAGTGAATGGTCGGTTCTCGAAAACGGCATTCGCCAAAGGGCGCGGGCGCTGAACGCCTTTCTCTATGACATCTACCATCGTGGCGAGATCATAAAAGCCGGCATCGTTCCAGCGCCGCTCGTCTATCAAAACGCAGCCTATTTGCCGCAAATGGTCGGTTTTTCACCCCCTGGCCGGGTCTATAGCCAGATTGTCGGCATCGACATTGTGCGCACCGGCCCCGACAAGTTCCAGGTTCTGGAAGACAATTGCCGCACGCCATCCGGCGTCAGCTACATGTTGGAAAACCGCGAGATCATGACGCGGATGTTCCCGGATATTTTCACCGGAGGGCCGGTCAGGTCTGTCGATCATTATCCAGATGAATTGTTGAGAACACTCATGGAGGTTGCGCCGGCAGCCTGTACGGGAGAGCCAACCGTGGTGCTGCTGACGCCTGGTTCCTTGAATTCAGCCTATTACGAGCATTCCTTTCTGGCCGATCTCATGGGGATTGAACTGGTTGAGCCAAAGGATCTGTTCGTCGATGATGCACGTGTCTGGATGCGCACCACCCATGGTCCAAAACAGGTGGACGTGATCTACCGCCGTATCGATGATGATTATCTCGATCCACTGACGTTCAGGCCGGATAGTCTGCTTGGGATTCCTGGATTGTTTGATGCCTACCGGGCCGGTTATGTCAATATTTGTTCGGCCCCGGGTGCGGGGGTTGCCGACGACAAGGCCATCTATATCTACGTGCCTGAAATGATCCGTTTTTATCTGCGTGAAGAGCCCATACTGGAGAACATCCAGACCTTCCAGTGCGGGCGGAAGGATGAATGCAAATATGTGCTGGAAAATATTGATGACTTGGTGGTCAAGGAAGTTCATGGATCGGGTGGTTACGGCATGCTGATCGGTCCCAAAAGCACAAAAGCCGAAATTGAGGCATACCGTCAGCGTATCCTGGCTGATCCGGGCAACTTCATTGCCCAGCCAACCCTCAACCTGTCGACTGCACCAACATTGCATGAACGGGAAATATCCGGACGTCACGTTGATTTCAGGCCTTTTTGTCTGGTTGGAAAAACAATCCGGTTGGTACCCGGCGGCCTGACCCGTGTTGCTCTACAGCCTGGGTCCCTGGTGGTAAATTCAAGCCAGGGCGGCGGCGTCAAGGATACCTGGGTATTGCGGGAGTAGAATTATGCTAAGTCGTGCTGCTGCAAATCTGTTCTGGCTGGGCCGCTTCATCGAGCGTGCAGAAGCCACCGCTCGAATGATTTCCATGGGCCAGAGAATGTCAATTTTGCCTGGCACTCAAGGGCAGTCCGAGTGGACATCCATCATGATGGCCACCGGGACACAACTGCCGGAAGGGCGTCCGGTTACCGAGGCGGACATCGTGTCGGGCCTTATTCTGGATCCCCAGAACCCGTCTGCAATTCAATCCTGCCTGGCGCGGGCGCGCGAAAACGGGCGAGCGGTGCGCACCGCACTGACGCAGGAAATGTGGGAGAGCCTCAACGAAGACTGGCGCTACCTTGAGGTGATGGATACGCAGACCGCGCGCCAGCAACTTGGATCCATCATGGATTGGGTGCGCAAGCGGACGGCCGTTTTCAGAGGCGCCGTCGAAACCGCGATGCTGCGCAATGAAGGCTACAATTTCCTGCGGCTCGGGGGTAGTATTGAACGTGCAGACATGACTCTGCGCCTTTTGAATGTGAAGTACTATCTATTGCTGCCGGAGACGGAAGTCGTGGGCGGCGGCCGGGATCACCACCAGTGGATGTCCATGCTCCATGCCGTATCGGGCCTTAGAGCCTACCACCAATATTACGATGGTGATTACGCATCCTGGAATATTGCTGATTTTCTGCTTCTTAATCAGACATTTCCCCGATCGGTGGCATTCAGCTACCACCAGTTGGATATGGCTTTGAGCGGCCTGGAAAAAAGCCATGGCGGATCGCATGATTGCCAACGCACAGCGCGCGATGAACTCGCCCGGCTGAACCGGTTGGACATCAACGCGATATTCGATGATGGCCTGCACGAGTTCATCGATGACCAGATTATCAAGACAGCGCGTATCAGTCGGGAAGTGTCCAATGCCTATTATTTCTAGTGGAGCCATTTGATGCGATTGTCCATTACGCACAAATCCGAATATGGCTATGAGCCTGCGGCCAAACAGGTATCGTTGCGATTGAAGTTGTTTCCCTCCATTTATGACGGTCAATCGGTGGAAGATTGGACGGTCACGGTCAATGGGGAGGTGGTGCGGCCGATTTACAAAAGTGGTTACGGTGATGAAACCGCACTTTGGCAGAGCAAGGGCGATGTATCGAATGTCGAAATTGTCGCCTCAGGCACGGTCGTGACGCAGGACAAGGCGGGCGTGGTGCGGGATTTGCCCAGCAAGCCGCCTTCCGCCATTTTTTGTCGGCAAACCCATCTGACCACACCGGATGACAGAATTGTCGCGCTTGCCGAGGGTGCCCGCCAGGACAATCCGCTTGCAACGGTGCACGCGATCTCGAAAGCAACAATTGAAGCCGTGATTTTCAGATCCTCTGCAACCGATTCCAAGACGACGGCCGCCGAAGCAATGGCAATTGGAGCCGGTGTCTGTCAGGATCATGCCCATATTTTCATAGCCGCTTGCCGGTGTCTGGGCATTCCGGCGCGCTATGTGATCGGCTATCTGAACGCCTCTGATGAAGGTGATGAACTGCTGGAAACCCATGCCTGGGCAGAGGCCCATATCGAAAACTTTGGCTGGGTTGGGCTGGATGCCTCCAACGGAATATCACCGACGGAACATTACATAAGAATAACCTGCGGGCTGGACGCCGATGATGCCACTCCGATAAAAGGGCATGTGGTCGGCGACTCGCAGATCTCGCTCTCGGCGGATGTGTCTGTGTCCCAGAGCCAGCAGCAATAGAGGTACACCAGTGACATATTGTGTTGCAATCAAGCTGAATGCAGGCTTGGTCTTGCTCTCTGATACCCGCACCAATGCCGGGTTGGACAACATATCGCGCTACAGCAAGATGCATTGCTGGGAGGCGCCCGGTGAGCGGGTTATTACGCTGTTGACCGCGGGCAATCTGTCGATCACCCAAGGGGTCGTCACACGTCTGGAAAAACAGATAGAAAAGTCCCATACGGACCCGAGCATCGAGACGATCATGAATGCCGAAAGCATGTTCCGTGTGGCTCAGATCGTCGGCGAGAACATGCGGATGATGCAGGAACGACATCGCGAAGGCATGGAAGCACAGGGCACGCGGTTCGACGCCACGGTGATTGTCGCAGGGCAGCGCAAGGGTGGCAACGTGCGCCTGTTTCTGGTCTATACGGCCGGCAATTTTATCGAGGCCACCGATGACACGCCATTTTTTCAGATTGGCGAACATAAATACGGCAAGCCCATACTGGACCGGGTGATCACAAGTCAGACGTCGCTTGAAAAAGCGTCTTTGGCAGCCTGTGTGTCGATGGATTCGACCTTGCGAAGCAATTTGTCCGTCGGCATGCCGCTGGACATGGCGGTGATCGAGACAGGTGCACTGGCTTTTGCCAAACGCCGTCGCATAGAAGCAGAAGACAGCGATTTCAACGCCCTTTCCACCGCCTGGTCCAAGGCATTGAATTCCGCCTTTTATGATCTGCCTGACCTTCAGTGAAGGTCAGTGCCAGGCGGTGAAGCCCAGTGGCGAAATTAGCCTCTTGTTGCCTTGTTCCATAAAAACCGCGGTTTACCCTGCAGTCAGACCAACCTGTTCGACCATGAAACGGGAATAGAGTGGCAGGCTTGCAGCTCCGAGTGCTTTGGAAAAGGGACCTGTCTTGCCTGTCAGAACAAATGCATCACCCGGTTGCGCCAGAGCGGCCTTCTCAAGACCTGTCTGGATCCGTTGAGCCAGTTTCAAGCAAAGCTCGGTTGGCATGCTTCCATCGATTATCACACGGTTGATTTCCACAAATGCTGTCAGGTTGCCGACTGCAATGACCAGACTTTGCGCCGCAGACAAAGTCCAGTCGTCCAGGGTTTGACCATAATCCGGCCACTGGGTCGGGCTGTCCCACAGCGGCGATGTTTCAAGTTTGTGTTCTGCAAGACTTGTCTCCAGTTCCGAAAGGGAAAGAATGCCTTTATCGGGATCTGCCTTTTTCTTGCGGCCCGCATAAACGTGGTGGTTCAGCACAATCCGTGCTGCCGAACGACAGCCAATGTAAAAATAGGCAAAATCATTGAGTTCGCGTGCCGAGCCAAAGAGAAGCTCCGCCGACGCGGCAGCCGTCACGTCATTTTGCAGGTAGACTGGCAAGTCGCAATTGCGGCCTATTTCAGCCTCGAAATCAATCTCTGACCATATTTTTCCCTCGCTACCGGCATCCCTGTTTGCGGGCCAGGATTCCACATCGTCGGGCAATGAAATTCCGATTCCGACAACCCGGTTGCGATGTTCACTTGACAGGGTGCGCTGTATGACAGCCAGCGCCTCGCCAATGTGGGTCAGAATGTCATGGCTTGATGGATGATTGTAGGACAGCCTCGCCTGCTGACGCACACCGCCGACAAAATCAATCAACATCGTATCAGTCGTCCTGCGGCCGATCTTGATACCGATCGAATAGGCGCCTTCCGGGTTGAGAAACATCGGAATGGACGGAGGGCCCACGCGGCCCCTTTGCGCACTTCCCGCAATCAGCAAATTATCGCGTTCCAGTGAACGCACAATGACAGAGACCGTCTGGGCGGACAGGCCGCTTATCTGGCAGATCTGCATACGCGAGAGCCCGTCATTGTGACGCAGGAGCGACATGACAAGCCGTTCATTATAGGTGCGCACGCTGGTCTGGTTGAGGCCGCCACCGTGGTCGACGACCCGCATTGCGGAGGGTGGGGCAAAACGCATATCGGGCAATCGATTTTCTCCTGTATCGGTTGATTTTGCAGGCTGATTGCCTGAATTGTGGCCATTCTATCATAGCGTAGCAGCACTTGAATGGGCTTCAATGCTGATTGATCTGACCTGCAGTCACTGCGCGCCGACAACACTCCAGTTCATGGCTTCGATTTCTTCGGCGATTTTATTTGCCAAAACACCGTGGGCATCCACATCCAGGTGAAAACCATCGACAGAGCTGGATTCGACCACCGATCCGGCATCCAGAAAATTCACGCCATGCGCCTCGCATATGCGCGCGGTTTCATCAGCCAGTTGCCGTGATTTTTCATAGGCACCGTCGAATACGCCCTCCCAGCCTTTCAGGTCCCGGCAGGTAGGAGGAGGGCATACAACGAGTATTTCCGGCACGCGGCCGCCGTTGCCGGGTTTAATCGCTTCAATATCAAGCAAAAGCGCTCCGATTCCCATCGCAATTTCAGAGGCAGGTTTATTGAATCGTATCTTCAGGTCATTTGTACCGAGCATGAGGATGATCAGGTCAAGCGGCTTGTGGCTCAACAGACAGGGCTTGAGATAGGTTCGGCCATTTTTTTCCGCACCCTCGATAGGGTCGTCGCTGACTGTCGTGCGACCGCTCAATCCTTCTTCAACAACAAGCCATGCGTCACCCAGTGTATCGCGCAGGACACCTGGCCAGCGCTCATGCGGCCCGTATCGGTCATCTGGCAGATTTGCAGTAGCCTGTCCCCAGGTGTTTGAATCACCATAACATAATACAGTTTTCATGTTTATTCCCTCAATCAAGATCCTTTCAGCGCAGTTCGTTCGTCGCTGAAAATTGCTGCCATTGTCCTGAATAAAAGCCTTCCGGCACACTTGTCGTCAGCCGGTTTGCTCAAAGCACTACAGGTTAATTTCTGTCGCAAACTAATTGGGACAGTGAAAGCTGTCAATTAGCAATTCAATATGAATAATTATTGACAAAGGCGAAAATGGCGTGTTTGTTCTCGGTGTAATTGTCTGTGTCGAAATTGCAGCGAGGTGAGGATCCTCGTTGTTTCAGGTGCCAATCGGTGCCGCAAAGGACCTTGAGGAGGAGAAATCATGATAAAAGTTTTAAAGCTGGGACATGCGACGCGCCGTGCTTTTTTGCAGGCGCTGGGAACAGTGGCATTGTCACTCGGCGTTTTGGTGAGCGGGACGGGGGTCAGTTCCTTTGCCGCAGAGGATAGGCCCATTATTGCCGTTAGCGGACCCTTGTCCTGGCCGTTTTTTGCTGCTGTCAAACAGGGTTTTGATGACGCGGCGAAACTCTATGGTGTCGATTATCAATATGTCGCCGTTACAGATACGGCAAATATGACAAGTGAATATCCGCGTTTGCTGCAGCAGGCGATCAGCCGCAATCCAGGCATGTTGCTGGTCGGCGAGTTCTTCCCGGATGGAATGGATCCCCTGATCAAACAGGCAACAGCCGCCGGCATACCGGTACTGATCCACAATTCGGGCCAGACCCTGTGGCAGCAGAATGGTTCGATTGGTTTTATTGGAGAAGATCCCTACCAGATGGGTTTCAAGGCTGGTGAGATCCAGGCTGAAAAAGGTGTCACCCATGGCCTCTGCTTTAATCAGGTACCAGGCAATCCGACGGTTGAGGCGCGCTGCACCGGCTATGTCGATGCCATGAAAAAGGCCGGTGTCGAAACCACCTATATGACCATTGGAACAGGCGATGCTACAAATCCGCAGGCCATGTTGCAGGCAATAAAGGGCGCTTTGCAGGCCAATGATGCGATTGACGGTATCTACACGTTGAATGCTGTGCCGGCGATGAGCGCTCTGCGCGCTGTGGAAGAGGTTGGCAAAGCTGGAAATATCATCATCGGCACGGCCGACCTTTCCAATGAAGTTCTTGAGGCGATCAAGGCGGGCTCGATTGCATTTGCCATGGATCAGCAACCCTATTTGCAAGGCTTTCTTTCGATCCAGACCGCCTATCAATATCTCAATTACGGTCTGCATCCGATCGGAGCAGTGACAACCGGGCCACTGGTCATCGATTCCTCGAATGTCGACAAGACGCTGGAAGTCAATAAAGCCCATTCAGGTGTGCGCGGCGCTTCCTGATATGGACTGAGACATTTTGCCCAAATGATCGGGGCACCCGATATTATCCACAGAACCCGGGTGCCCCGACAGGCTGTGCCAACAAGGTCTGGCATGGTGCAACAAAACGGCTTCAGCCCTCTATACGGAATTCAGCTAAATGAAAAACCTACTGCGTCGACCCGAATTTGGTGCTTTTGCAGCCTTTGCCCTGACCTATGTCTTTTTTGCCTTTGTAACCCACGGCGCAGGTTTTGTTTCAATAAATGGCGCTGCCGGCTGGCTCAATCTTGCCGCAGAACTTGGCATCGTTGCTATCCCGGTAGGCCTTTTGATGATTGCCGGAGAGTTTGATCTGTCGATCGGTTCAACGGTCGGTGCGGCCTCAATGGTTGTTGCGATTGGAACAAAATTTTACGGTTATCCGATCTGGCCGATGATAGGACTGGCCCTCGTGCTTGGCGCAGCCATTGGATTGACCAACGGCCTTGTCGTCGTCAAGACAAATCTTCCATCCTTCATTGTGACGCTTGCCACCAATTTCATTGTGATCGGCGCGACCATGGGAATTTCCAGGCTCATCGCCAATATTACATCCAGTTCCATCGTGACAACCGACAGTGCCCGAATGGTCTTTGCAGCCCGATGGGGGCAGGCCAATATCTCCATTTTGTGGTGGGTTATTGCTGCATTGCTCGGAGCCTGGGTTTTGGGCAGGACGGCATTCGGCAACTGGATATTTGCCACCGGAGGCAATCTTCAGGCGGCGCGCGGTGCAGGTGTGCCGGTTGAACGCGTAAAAATTTCGTTGTTTGTTGCAACAGGAATTGCTGCCGCCTTTGTTGGAATCCTGCAGGGCGTTCAATGGAATTCCGGCAATGCAACTTACGGCCAGGGCTATGTTTTCCAGGCACCCATTGTCGCTGTCATCGGTGGCGTTCTGCTTGGCGGCGGTTATGGCTCCGTCACCGGAATATTTCTGGGAACGGCACTCTTCGGTGTCATCTCCACCGGCATCTTCTATACCGGGTGGAATACGGACTGGATCCAACTTTTCCTTGGCGGACTTCTTGCCGCAGCTGTTCTGGCCAATAATTATGTGCGCAGGTTTGCGCTGACTTCAAGGTAGGCGCAATCATGAACAACGACCCAGCGATACTGGAACTACGGAATATCTCGAAAGTCTTTGGCGGCACCACAGCGCTGGATGACGTTTCACTCAGCGTCATGCCTGGCGAAATTCTATGCCTGCTTGGTGACAACGGTGCAGGCAAATCAACACTGATCAAGGTGATGTCCGGCTATCACCAGCCGAGTTCCGGTGCGGTGTTTCTTGAGGGTGCAGAAACCCGTTTTTCCAGTCCGCGCGACGCCCGTTTACGCGGAATTGCGACTGTCCATCAGGATGTTGGCAGTATTCCACTGATGAGTGTAGGACGAAATTTTTTTCTCGGCGCAGAGCCGACCAGAGGCTTTGGACCCTTCAAACGTCTGGACACAGTCCGAGCCAATCAAATTGCGCTTGAACAGATCAGGCGTTTCGGTATCACGCGCATCAGCGATGGCAATCAACTGGTCGGCACCATGTCGGGGGGCGAACGCCAGGTCCTTGCGATCGGACGAGCCATGTATTTTGGGGCGAGAGTCCTGATCCTTGATGAGCCCACTTCAGCGCTGGGGGTCAAGGAAGCCGCCATCGTGTTGCGGTTGATGCGCCAGGCACGCTCAGAAGGCGTCGGCATTGTTTTCATTACGCATAATGCGCGACACGCCATGGCTGTTGGCGATCGTTTCGCCGTATTGATACACGGAAAAACTGCGGCCAGTTTCGCACGCGGGGACAAATCGCGTGAGGATGTCCTCAACCTGATGGCTGGCGGTGAACAGATGTCGGAGTTGGAAGAAGATCTTGAGGCTGTCGATTGACAGCCTCTGGCAGTTCGAAAATTCAAAGCTGCAAAATATCCAATAGCCTTGCCTGGAAAATGCAGCGCCGTTCAAATGCGCTCAGTGACCTCTCCCAAAGCCTGGTCGATCGCATCAACGATCAAATCCAGATCCTCTCGGGTGCAAATCAGAGCGGGGCTCAGACACAATGTGTTGTTATAGGTGTCTATGCTTCTGTTCGTTGCTCCAATCAGCACCCCATTGGACATGCAATGTGCAACAATGGTCTGAATGAGGGATTCGGGCACAGGTTCTTTTGTCTGGCGGTCCATGACGAGTTCGACGCCGCAGAAGAGACCCTTGCCGCGCACATCTCCCACCATCGGGTGCTTGTCTGCAAGCGCCTGCAGGCGAGCGAACAGGTAATCACCCATCACGTTCACATTGTCGAGCAGGTTTTCATCTTCAATGATGCGCATGTTCTCCAGTGCTGCTGCAGGTCCTGCCGCACAACCGCCAAAGGTTGAAATGTCACGGAAATAGCTCATCGGGTCTGTCGGATCGCTCTTGAACTGATTGAAGACATCCTCGGTTGTGACCGTGCAGGAAATCGCCGCATATCCGGACGCAACACCTTTTGCCATCGTCACCATATCGGGTTGAATACCATAGTGCTGATAGCCAAACCATTTGCCGGTGCGGCCCAGGCCGCAAACGACCTCGTCGATATGCAGGAGAATGTCATATTTCCGGCAAATCTCCTGAACTGTTTCCCAATAGCCTTCCGGCGGCACAATCACCCCGCCGCCCGCAGTTATCGGTTCGAGCACCATGGCGCCAACCGTGTCGGGACCTTCGCGCAAGATGACCTCTTCAATCGCCCGCGCAGCCTTTATTCCATAGTCGGAACAGGGACCAAATTGAGAGCGGTATTCCATGCAATGGGGCACTTCGACAAAACCCGGGGTAAAGGGGCCATACTGGTCCTTGCGTTGATTCTGGCCGCACGAACTCAGCGCCGTGATTGTCGTGCCGTGATAGTCCCGTTCCCGGTAAAGAATCTTGTGTTTTTTGCCGCCGTATTTTGCGTGGGCAATCTGTCGGACAATCTTGTAGGCCTTTTCATTGGCCTCCGAACCGGAATTGGAATAGTACACACGGCTCATGCCGGGCATTTTTTCGATCAGCTTTTCGGCGAAGAGGGCTGCCGGCACATTGCCTGCGGAATGTGCGAAGTAATTCATCTTCACCAACTGATCGCGCACGGCGTTGGCGATGGATTCGCGACCATAACCGACGTTGACCGTCCACACGCCACCGGAAACGCCATCCAGATATTCCTTGCCATTGGCGTCCCACACGCGCATTCCCTTGCCCTCAATGATCATCAAGGGATCGGATGTTTCATATCGCTTGTGCTGGCTCAGATGATGCCAGACGTGGTTGCGATCGCTGTTGACGATGTCGCCGAGGTCGTTGTTGCCAAGTGACAAATTCATGGTGTGCTCCAGACATGGGCTGCCAGAGCTCTTCACAAGAGCAGCAGCCAGATTGTCAAATTATGCCAATGTGACAGTCGCACGCGTTAATCAGAAAGCGATAGTCCCAGTTTCTGTAGCATCATGAAGCCAGATATCAACGCCTGGCGTTTTGCCTTCATTGCAAATCGCAGAATGCCCCGGGTAGGGGCATGCATTGCTCTCGGTCAGGCTTCGCTGACGCGCGTTCTCAAACTTGCAAAGTGCGCGTCCCAACCTTTGTCGAGTGCCATGAGCAATCCGAAGGGAGCAGCAATCTCGGCAAATCCACTATGTTCCAGTGTCAGACGTGTTCCGTCACCTGCTTGCTCCAAATTCCAGGTGACCGTTGTCATGGCGCCTGACAGTGGCCCGACTGTAAAGCTCTGAACAAGCTTTGAGGGTGGTTCCATTTGAATCACGGTTCCCCAGCACATTTTTTTAGGCGAACCATCGTCGGCCTTTCCCATGAGTGCGTAATCCTGCCCTTCACGCAGATTGCGATCTGCCGGGTGAAACCATGTTCCCAGCTTGTTCTTGTCGGTCAGGAAGGCCCAGACAACCTCTCGTGAGGCGTTGAAAAACAGAGTCTTGGTGATGGTTTGATTATCCATTGTTTATCCTTTCATGATCTTCGACGGCGCGCTGCAGATCAAGCAGACGTTCGTCCCAGAATTGGTTGAAGTGGTTGATCCAGTCGGAGACCGATTTCAGACCGAGTGGTTCGAGGTGGTTGATGCGTTCCCTGCCGCTTGCCTGAACGGAGATGAGTTGGCCTTCTTCGAGTATGGTGAGGTGTTTTTTTACCGCAGCGCGGGTTATTGAAAAATGCTCGGTGACCTCACCGATTGTCATGTCCCGGGCGCTCAGATGCATGAGAATGGCCCTGCGTGTGGGGTCGGCCAGTGCTCTGAAGGCCCCTTGTGTTTCTTCAACGGTTGAAGGTGTCATCATGTCTGTCAGTCCATCCCGGCCTGTCTCGTGGAACACATGTCATTTGATGTAGTACCAAATGGTATCCCATAAAATGAAACCAATTGGTATTATGTCAAGCGGTATTTTCCACAGCAGTCTGCCGGGGCCATGAAACGTGAAGATGCGGTGATTGAAAACAGCAGGTTGCCGTAAAAAATGGGGGCTTATCTTTGGATTTGATTTTACT
>Ga0075120_10001446_pt1 | contig 18465 bp, 7 predicted proteins | sample AntAceMetag02UKL_FD_69792 | JGI IMG/M metagenome (GOLD analysis project Ga0075120, IMG submission 69792) | Saline lake microbial communities from Ace Lake, Antarctica - Antarctic Ace Lake Metagenome 02UKL | ecosystem: Environmental > Aquatic > Non-marine Saline and Alkaline > Saline | place... | reverse complement strand
TGCTCGTTGTCACGATTCCATCGAATCAGGACATCTTCCACATCTGATGGAGCATAGCCATCAAGAGTGACGCTAACCTCATAGGTTACGCCATCATGAAGTGCAGGAGCATTGTATGCGCCGGTTTCATCGGTAGTGACTTCACGATAAATATCACCTGTCTCTGAATTGACTACAGTAACTGTAGCGCCGAAAAGCTGCTCTTCTGTTAATTCATCTGTAACGACACCTGTAAGATCACCTGAAAGAATATCAATTGCGAAATCTTCTTCGTTATCGCCATCCACAACCTCATATTCCAGGTCTTCATAATCGAAATAACCTTCAGCTTCGATTACCAGGGTATCAATTGCGGCTTCCAAATCTATCAGGGTGTAATTACCATCCACATCAGTGGTATCGATATGCTCACCCCAGGATATTATAGCGCCTTCGACGACTTCATCGGTCTCAGAATCAGTAATAACTCCTGTCAGAGTGGCTAACGGAGTAATCTCAAAATCAAAAAAGTTTTCACCAACTTCGATATCAATATCATCATTGTAGGTATAGTAATGTTCTGTAATAACTCGAACACCTCTATCTTCGCCTGATCGTACTCCTTCGAGGTAATAATCACCATTTACATCTGTTGTATCCCGGCCACCACTTGCCCTCACAATTGCATCTTCTACTGCATCACCTGTAACAGCATCTGTAACGGTTCCCTCCATTGTGGCATCCGGTTCTCCACCACCTTCGACAGCATATACCAAGGCATTCTTGAGCATCAAAATTCCATCACCTGTGAAACGACGATTGGAACCGAAATACTCGTTGATTGCAACGACAGTACCAAGAGTTGCAACTAAGGGCCAGTCATTTGCATAGCTGGCAACCAGTTCACCATCATTGTCAACTGTAACATTGCTTGATTTATAGTTGCCTTGAAAAGCTTCTACATCCTCCATTATCGGATGGCCTTCCTCATAATCTCCAAGACCAACAAGTCCCGATTGGTAAGCATTACCAACAGTGAAGGGAAGATAATCATCTGTTACAACCCTTCCTTGAAGCATTAGCCCACCGCTTGCAAAAGCAAACATGCAGGGTACAAATGCCCCACCACCATCAATGTAGTCTGCAAGCTCATCACCAAATGCAGCAGCCTCGTTGTATGTGTTGTCCGAGTAAGTCATAACTACATCGTATTCTGACATTTCCTCTGCAGTAGCATAATCATTTGTCGAGAGAAACAGGTCAACTTCTTCAATATCATCATATTCAAGCAATTCTTCCTGTGTTGCAGTTGGGATACCGGTGTGTGCATGACAGATAAGAACGGTTATTGGTACATCCAGTTCACTTCGATAACCAGGTTTTCTGACATTATCACGTTGATTATCATTTAATGCAACTGTTTCATCACTCTCTGCCTGCCAGGAATCAGTTACAGACTTTTCTTGTGCAGATTGATTATCTTCAGCAAATGCAAAAGAGAATAGCATCAGCAAAAGAGCAAGCGGAATAAAAATTTTCACACTGCTTCTCATGGTAGTTTCCTTTTTAAATTATGATTGTAAATATCGGCTCTTTTTACGTGGATATTTTTTCTTCAATTATACAAATTACTCAATACATAGCTTCATTTCAAGGTAGGTATAAGACAGGTTATTTCCTCAAGGAGAGGTTTTTGTCATGGTCAGTCAGGTCAATTCTTAATACGAACATGCTGAAAAGTTTACTCAGGAGAGAGTGAGCTACTTGAGTGATTTGCTTCAAACAGTTCGCTAATTGTAATGATTTGTTACTATGCTTACTTCACCAACACTACTTTTTTCATCTCATTCAGTTTACCCGGAACTGAAATCTTTACAAAATAGATACCGCTCGAGGCGTTTTCATTACTTATTGACAGGGTATGGTATCCTTGTGAGTAATCATTTGGAGCTATACTGTTAATCTCACGCCCCATGATATTAAAGATACCGATTTGCAGATTGGAAGTTTCGGGCAATCCGACAATAATATTCAAACTTGAATTAAACGGGTTTGGATACACGGCAATCACAGAGTATTGCTCCGGGATCAGATCTTTTGCATCTATTGGAAGTTGCAGATCAGAGGTTACAAACGACAGGGTATCTTCAGCCCAGGTGCCTGGAGTATTGCTGTCCGTCGCTCGAGCTGTCCAGTACCAGGTGCGACCGGGAAGCAGGTCAGGCACATCGTATGAAGTCGCCCTCAGGCTATCTACTACCATCCAGGCAGAGGATAAATCAGGCAGAGTATCAAGCCAGACGTCATAATGCGGATAATCAACCAAATCACGATCCCGCGACATGTTCCAGACAAGACGCGTATCCAGGGTATAACATGTGTCACCATTACCGGGACTGATTAACGTGAAAGGATACGGGGTGTCAAATACATCAATTGAGAATGATCTTCCAGTGATGTTCCCATCTCCCCATACAAACATGCCATACCTGTCAGAAGCTTTCACTCGCCAGTATATAGTTTCGTTATCTGGAAGTTCGTCAAGCTGACCGGAGTTATTGACGCCATTTATCATTTCGTTTTCTATATCGGATAGGACATGAAATGTATCTTCTATCACAACGCTATAAGTTGAATCTTCAGAGAATACCCGGCTCAAAGAATATTGAACCAGATACTCAATATTGTCACCCGGGTCGGGATCACTGGATCGAGTCCAATTGATCGTTACCGTATCAAGGCTGATTATTGCGCTATCTTGAGGCAGAACGAGGTTGAAAGCTGACGGTGTTTCCAAATTGTAGATATAAAAACTGAAAGTGTCGCTCGCCCACATTCCGGGAGTGTCGTCATCCAGCGCCTGAACAGTCCAGTAGTATCGCTCATTATCCAGGAGTTCAAAATCAATATTCAATAAACCGATAGAATCCGCTTCAATGCTGTCCGCTACCAGTTCAGCATCTGAAAGATCGGCTGATTCTCCCAGCCAGAGGTTGTAATGTGTGGTGTAATCCGGGTCTGGCTCTATGGGCGCTTCCCATCTGAACATTTCGTCAAAAGACCAGGTGGTATCTTCATTAATGGGTGTCAATAAACTAAATTCGCCGGGTCTGCTGAACTGGAATGGATCGTCGATTAATTCGCAGAGTGTCAGAAGCGGCTCTTCCTGCGCTTCGATCAGGTCGTCTATCCTGTTGGTAGCGGGCCAGAACCCATCATTTCTGCTGCCGACTTCAAATACGAATCCGAAAAACCGGTTGTCGGGGTTGTCCGCACCGCCTACCATCCAATCGGTTGCTTCACCATTGACAGTGTAGAGAACATCTGGCGCGCGTCCAGTTTCCCACTCCAGGGTCTCGTTCAATTCTTCAGCAATTGCTTCAAAAGTACCAAAATATTCGGGATAAGCGTCATCGTCATAACCGTAAGGATATAGTATCAGGTTGCTATAGGAATGATAATTAATAGCAGCAGTGAAATTCCGGCTATTGAAAAATTCTTCAACAACTTGTGTCTCGGGCTCTGAGTGAGCTTCTGTTCCCCTGTAAGTGGCTGCTGATGGTGTTGGTGAAGAACCCCTGTTGTCGTATCCCCATTGATATGAAAAGTTTCTATTCAGATCAACGCCGTATAAGGTATTATCAATAGTGCGCTTGTTTTTGCGCCACATCCCGCCACCGTTAGGATTCGTTTCCTCGTTGTATGTATATCCATCGGGATTGACTACCGGCAGCAACCATATTTCACGGTTATCGACGATATCAGTGATTCTTTCATCATCCCCGTAACCCTCAGCAAGGAGTTCTGCGAAATGCATCAACGTGAGTGGAGTGATAACCTCTCGGGCATGAATAGCGGAATTAAGGAATAGCTCCGGCTCGTCCTCATCATCTTCAGGATTGTCGGATATTTTAATCACCCAGAGCGGGCGGTCTTCAAGACTGTATCCAATCGTATCCGGTCCGGAAACTATGTCCGGATAATCATTGACAAATTCAAGCGCCCATTCGCCGATTTCGCTGAAGGTCGCATATCCGCCCATGTCATCCAGTTCATAATCGAAACGGCTGCGGTAAAATTCTTCCAGGTCTTCATGGATGATGGTATAGGCAATCCCAGAAGATTCGAGTTTTGATAAATCCTCATGCCAACCCACTATCTCAATATAATCATTGTAATAGCCGACGATATCGAAACCACCGAGGAGGATTTTTTCGTAGCTGGAATTGTCCTCAACAGGTACTCTAAGCAGCGGAGTGGATTGCGCACTGAATGTCAGCGCAAATGAAGCTATAAGTGTAAAATATAATTGACGTCTCAACCTGGCTCCTGAAATTCCATTTTTCACTCAAACCAATGCAACGAACATTAATGGAATTCTTGTCAATGAAATGAATTAATTATAATATAATAAGAAATAATTTCTACTCATCCAATATCTCACAGATTTTTTGCATGATTGTTTTAGGGATGGTTTCTACAAATATAGGGGGCTTTTTAATTTTGCATCGTTAAAAAACGTGAATCATTGAAATACTTGATCTATCTGTTAGAAAAGAAAAACCTCAAAGCTCGCAGAGAAATCGCAAAGGACTCAGAGAAAATCATTGCGTACTTCGTGCCTGCTTGGTGTTCTCCGTGGTAAAACAAATTCGCAAACATGATGTATTATTTTCGAGAAACCGTATAAGCAATGTTCCCTCACCATGTATCCCACAATGATCGCGAGGAAATCCATAATTTTTTAACCATAAGATATTTAAAACTTGCTTAAAAGGATTCCATCCTTATCGGATCACATTTTTATGTGAAAAAATAATGATATATAACTCTCATTCAATTGACATTTAGCCGTTTAATTCATAGGTTACTCAACAGTATTCTCAATTTATGCTAAACAGCAGGAGAATGAAATGCGATATTTGACTTTTATATGCATCTTGTTGTTAACTCTTTTCTTTCTTTCAACCACACCATCCAATGCAAACCGCATGTGGGAGCCGGGTAACGGGATCCCGCTCCGCCAGGGGCATCATATCGAGTTTGAAGGCAGTTCAGCTATTGACGAAGATGGAAATCTCTGTGTGATCTGGTCAGAAGCGCGCCACGGATTCGGCGCTATTTACGCTCAATTATTCGATCATGAGGGCGATCCTCAATGGGATGAAGACGGCGTACCGGTAGCTGAAAATTCCTACTTGTTTCTTCCCCCGGATATCGTCTCGTCCGGAGATGGAGGCTGGATTCTTGCCTGGATTGATTACTGCGAAGAGGACGGCAATGTCTTTCTCTGAGGTGATGGTTTTTATAACCATGGTCATGGTTACATGCAGAAACTTGATGAAAATGGCGATCCCCAGTGGATTGACGAAAACGATCCAGCTCTCCCCGGAATTCAACTGACAGAAGATCTCGTGCGGCGGGAAGGAATGAGGTGTATTTCCGATGGTGAAGGCGGAGCAATCGCTGTCTGGTCGGATGAAAGAAACCGAGCCTTTGATATTTACGCCCACCGATTAAACGCTGACGGTGAAACCGCAGATGGTTGGCCTGAAGAAAACCTGGTGATTAATTCTGCAGGTAGTAATCAATTTGGTCATTCGATCATTTCCGACGGAACCGGTGGAGTTATCATTGCCTGGATCAGCGGTCAGCGTAACGGGGGAAATATTTACGCCAACAAACTGGATGCGGATGGAAACCTGATCTGGGACGATGACCCGGAAGGGGGTGTAGAGATACGCCTCTCTGAGAGAAATAATTCATATCTAAGCTTATGCTCTGACGGATCTGGCGGTGCATTTGTCTCATGGACAGGCTACCGGGAAAACCAGGAAGACAGTGACATTTTTTGCCAGCGAATCCTTGAAGATGGAACCATTCCCTGGTCAGATAACGGCGAGATAATCTGTGATGCTCCTGGTGATCAAAATTACTCCGGGATAGTATCCGTTGAACAGGGACAGGCTGTTATTGTCTGGGAACATGAGGTTGATAACTCTAATTCGGATCTCTATATGCAAAAAATCGCCGGCGAGGATTCGATTCTACTTCACTGGGAACCTGAAGGCGAGGATAGAGATGGTCTGACACTCTGTAATGACCAATTAGAACAGTGTGATCCATCTTTAGCTCCCGATGGTGAAGGAGGATTTATTGCTGCCTGGTATGATGAGAGACTTGGCGGAAGCGTCCCCGGCGATATCTATGCCCAGCGCGTTGACAGCGATGCCAGAAGGATCTGGCTTAACGGACATGATGTCCTCGTCACCAATGCCCGTCTAAAGCAAACGTCACCATCCCTTCATGTTTTCAACGAAACAGTTAAAACAGTCTGGTGCGATTACAGAAGCGGCAGTCCGGGAATCTATACCCAGTTTCTTGAAATTGCGGGCGGCATTGCCATTCTTGATGAAGATTGTGAAGAGATTGTATCCGGAAAAGGTTATGACGGGAGGCATCCAAGAATATCAATTGACGGCGAAAATCTCTGGTTTGCCTGGAATGATCAAAGATTGGGAGAAATGGGAGAATATATCTTTATTCAGAGAGCTGATTTAACAGAAGGTGCGTTTGCATTCGGCGATGAAGCAAGAATGATAATAGCGCCTGACTTTGAAGAAGATGATCCAATAGTTATGGATTCCGTAGCTGTAGCTGCTGATGGTAATGGCGGGATTTATCTTGCCTGGCAGGAAAACAGGTATGATCATTATTTTAACATTCGCACTCAGTTGGTAAACAGTAATGGACAAATTTTATGGGGAGATACGGGCAAAAGTCCTACCTCCGATGGCAGAAATGTCGAATACAATCGGGACCTGTCCAAACCCAGGTTATTGGTAACAGAAAACGGCAGATTGTATGTAGCATTCCATAAATATATCGGTCATAATTATTGGCAGAATGTACTGATCCAGAGAATGTCCCGCGGCGGCGAGCCTATGTGGACAGAGGAAGAGCATAATGCCCTGCTGGTCACTAATTCAGAACTCGATCACACCGTCGAAGGAATGACATATTTTGAAGACGGGTCGATACTGCTGGTAATCATGAGAATTACCGGGCCAAGCGATTACGACCTCATCGCTCAACGAATTAGCTCCAACGGTGTTCTGCTCTGGGATGAGCCGCTTGTTATCTGTGATACGACGGGTCTTCAATTGTATAGCAAGACTATCAAAATGAATGGCGGAGTGCTTGTTGCCTGGGAAGACCGGCGTCGAGGAGAACCGGTTAGAGATATTTACGGTCAGAAAATATCTGCCGACGGATCAATCCATTGGCAGGAAAACGGACTGGTTCTTGCCGAAATTGAAGGACAACAGTACCGCAGGAATTCTACCATAAGTATTTATGACGAGGACGCCTGGACATTCTGGCTTGCATGGCAGGATCAAAACGAACAGCAAGACTATGATATTTATGCCCAAAGATTCAACTGGGAAGGAACGCCATTGCTTGAGCCTGCAAGCGGCATCCCGGTTTGTTCCACTCACTATGACGAATGTAATCCTAAAATAGTCGTCGGTTCCGAACAGGACGCATATATAGTCTGGGAAAATTCCAACTCAAATTTCCAGGTAGATTTATTATACACCCATCTTGATTCTGATGGAATTCCAATAGATGAGCGCTATGAAAACGGTGGAATGGTGCTCTCAGATGCCCGTCACCAGCAGATAAGCGCCAATATAGCCAAGGATGGTGAGGGTGGATTTATTGCTGCCTGGGAGGATCTGCGAACTACTACGTTAGAATTCAAATATGATATCTATACCCAGCGTGTAAATGATGGATTAGTTGGGACACAAGAGAGGAAATCATCCCAATTACCAGAAACATGGTCGCTTGAAGCAGTTTATCCCAATCCGTTCAACTCGTCACTGAATATAAAAGTTGCGCTACCACAGAACTCACGATTACAAATAAAACTATACAATATCCTTGGGAAAGAAGCCGTGACTATTACTGACCGGTTTTACAAGGCTGGATACCACCGATTCTCCTTCGATTCGGAGAATCTTGCCAGTGGAGTCTATTTTATAAATGCTGGAATCCCCGGAAAGAGGAATGAAATAAGGAAAGTTGTGCTGGTTAAGTAATTAGAAATTAGGAATTAGGAATTTTTTACGTCTTTGCACCTTTGCGCCTTTGCGTGAAACTTGGTTTTATGTATTGAGAAAAACATTTGAACAGCAGGAGTATGATATGAGATATTCTACCGTTTTTAGTATTTTGTTGTTTTTGGTGCTGTTGTTTTCTCACACACTTTCCTTTGCCAACCGCATCTGGGAACCGGAGAACGGCGTTCCCATCCGGCAGGGTAATCATATCGAGTACGAGGGCAGCTCCGCTGTGGATGAAGATGGAAATATCCTGATTCTCTGGTTTGAAGCACGTTACGGTATCGGATGCTTCTACGGGCAACTCTACGATAGCGATGGCGATCACCAGTGGGATGAAGGCGGCATACCGGTCGTAATTGGTGCATATAATAAATTCAGTCCTGCTATCATACCTTCCGGAGAGGGCGGCTGGATTATCGCCTGGATCGACCAGTTTCTGCCCGGGGAAAATCTGTTTCTCAGTAGCGGTCCATATTACTCAGATCGTGTGATAATGCAAAAGTTTGACGAGAACGGCAATGTGTTATGGGTTGATAATGACGATCCCGATCTACCTGGCGTGTTAGTTGCAGAATCCGAAGAGGACATTGGATCAGTGAAATGTTTCAGCGACAACGATGGAGGAGCAATATCGCTCTGGGCAGCAAGAGGAGATGACGGTACAGATATATTTGCCCAGCGTCTGAATCCTGAAGGAGAAGTTGCAGAAGGCTGGTCAGATGAATGCACTGTCATAGCTGGAGGTGAGGGAAACCAGGGTTCTACATCAGGCGGTATTGCTGCAACTGGAGATAGCGAGGGAGGTATAATCTTTTGCTGGAGCGAAAGAGGAGAACATGATTACGGTTTCATCTATGCCAACAGTATCGATTCCCATGGCAACCTGACCTGGGATGAAAATCCCGATGGTGGTGTTGTTGTATGCAATACTGAAGAGGGGCTCGGCGGTCCAACAGTTTGCCCTGATGGTTTGGGAGGAGCTTTTTGCGCATGGAGGGACAGGAGAAATGATCAGATGTATGACATTTACTGCCAGCGCCTTAATGAGGACGGAGAGATTCTTTGGACAGAAAATGGTGAAGTGATCTGCGATACAGAAAATAGACAGTTATGGCCCGCGATAGTTAATGTCTCGCCGGGTGCTGCGGTCATGGTCTGGAAGAACGACCCGCCACTTGGAGATTTTGAATACTATAGCGACATCTACATGCAAAAAGTTAGCGGTACTGATTCTATAACGATCCATTGGGAGGAAAACGGACTTTTTTTCTCCCGCATAGAGAATATAAATCCTAAAGAACGCATTGCTGCTGACGGTAGCGGCGGCGTTATAGTGGTATGGGGTGATTTGGTAACAGATGATTATGGAGTCTATACTCAACTAATCGATCCTGATGGTGAAAGAACCTGGGCAGGCGGAGACGATGTTGTTGTTATTTCTGGAAGATATAACGGCGGAGATATTAACTCAATACTTGTCAATGACCACACGGCAACTATCACATGGAATGACTGGAGAACAGGTAGTTCAGAGGTTTTCAGGCAAAGAATCGATATTGAAAGCGGCGATATCCTCCTGCCCGAAAACGGCAGTACATTAGCTTCCGGAATAAGCGGTGATGCGAAGAATCCAAAAATCGTTCGTGATGATGACGTCCTCTGGTTTGCCTGGGAAGATAGAAGACAAAGATACCATGGTAATCGTATATATGTGCAGAAAGCTGCGATTTCCAATGGCAATATCGAGTTCGAGGCCAACGGAATCTGTGTCATCGAAGAACCGGACAATCCCGAAAATTCTTTCAGGATGGACTCCAAAGACATTGCGTTGGACAACTTCGGCGGTTTGCTTCTCGCCTGGGCTGACCTGAGAGAAGATGATTACCGGCTGATTTATACCCAAAGAATAGATCAGAATGGCGAGCTGCTCTGGAATGATCTGGGAAACCCAGTAATTGATGAAGGAATCGAAATTGAGCCGGAACACGGGTTAACAGACCCGAGGATTCTTCCCACTCCCGACGGTGGAATGTATGTTGTGTTCCATAAGGACATTGGAGTTGACTATTATGAGCATATCCTGATGCAGAAACTGTCTCCTGACGGTGAACCAGAATGGACGGGCGAGGATCATGGAGCATTGTTGATTACTGATAGCGATTTCGACCACCATCTGGAGGGGATGGCCTGTTTTAACGATGGAACCGTTCTCCTGGTCTATACAAAAAGGGATTATTTTTATCACCATACCGATCTTTATGCGCAGCGTATAGACAGCGATGGCAATATACTCTGGGATGAAGAAGTCATCGTCAGCGATGCACCACTCAGGCAGTCAGATTGTCAAATCGCCAATGTAAGCGATGGCGTGCTGATAGTTTGGATGGACCACCGCTACAGCCGTGTTGACTCTGATATATGGGGACAGGTGATTTTTCCCGACAGCCGGACACGATGGGAGGATAACGGGATTGTTCTCATCGAAACGGATAGAGACGAAGCGGAAATCTCCTTGGGAGTGCGCTCTGATGAAGAGTGGTCTTTCTGGCTGGCATGGACTGTATATGCTGAAGCGTATGATCACGACTTGTACACACAAAGATTCGACTGGCAGGGAACACCCTTCCTCGAGCCAGCCTCCGGGGTGCCTGTCTGTACTACAGCAAACCGTCAATATGAACCAAAGATTATTGTCGGCAGCGAACAGGACGCCAACATTACATGGGTTGAGTACACAGGCTCGGGGAACTATGATCTTGAGTACACTCACCTCGGTTCAGATGGCGAGCCCATCGCTGATCGTTACAACAATAACGGAGTTACGTTATGCGATGCCCGGCTGACCCAGTTTTATACAGATATAGTCCCTGACGGCGAAGGCGGATTTGTAGCTGTCTGGCAGGACGCGCGATCCTCAAACCATCCATACAGTTACGATATCTATGCTCAGCGAGTGAATGACGGGCTTGTCGGAATTAACAATGATAACTCAGCAGTTATACCGGAAAAATGGTCGCTGGAAGCTGTTTATCCAAACCCGTTTAACTCATCACTGAATATCAAAGTTGGACTCCCGCAGGACTCGCGATTGCAAATAAAATTATACAATATCCTGGGAAAAGAAGCCGCGACTATTACTGACGGATTTTACAAAGCCGGGTTCCGCCGTTTCTCCTTCAATTCTGAGGAACTTGCCAGTGGAGTATATTTTATAAATGCTGGAATCCCCGGAAAAATGAGCAAAATAAGGAAAGTCTTGTTAGTCAAATGAATTAGGAGCGTCTTGACAGGATTTACATGATTGACATGATTTGAAATTAATGCTGTGTTCGACGCGCATTGCGTCTTAGCGTTTGATTTTTTTCGTCTTTGCACCTTTGCGCCTTTGCGTGAAATTCTTGTTTTGTTTACGAAATGCCTGGTTCGGAGACCCAGGCCTACCTTCTTAACAGCAGGAGTAAATTTTGAAATACTTGATTGTTCTACAAATCTTGTTGTTTTTGGTGTTGCTTTGTACGTTGACACCTTCCTATGCATACCGCATCTGGGAACCAGAGAACGGCATCCCTCTCCGCCAGGGTTACCACATCGAATTCAAGGGCAGTTCAGCTATGGATGAGGATGGTAATATTTGTGTCCTATGGACTGAAGCGCGTGACGGATTCGGCGCGATTTACGCTCAACTTTACGACAGTGATGGCAATCCTCAATGGGATGAGGGTGGCGTTCCGGTTGCTGAAAACACTTACCTGGCATTCCCTCCGGATATTACCGGTTCCGGTGATGGATATTGGATCATCGCCTGGATTGATCAGACCAAAAACGAAGACAATGTTTCCCTTTACTATCCTGATTATAACGGCAATACCTATATGCAGAAACTTGATGAGAACGGTGATCCGCAATGGGTTGACAATAATTATCCCGATTTACCCGGTGTCTTGATGACAGATTCTGTTGAACGGCGAGGCAGAATCATGTGTTTTGCTGATGAAGACGGTGGCGCAGTTGCTGTCTGGGCTGATCAGAGGAACGGCAGTACGGATATCTTTGCTCAAAGGATAGATTCAGAAGGAAACTTCCCCGACGGTTGGGACGATGGTAATATAATGGTAGCCGGAGGTGCGGAGCACCAGGGATATATGGAGAGTGGTTATTCTGCTGTTCCTGATGGTGAAGGTGGAGTAATTGTCACATGGCAGGACACACGTGATCCAACAGACCAGGATCTCTACGCCAACAGGATCGACTTCAACGGCAACCTGGTTTGGGATGACGACCCGGAAGAGGGACTTCCAATTTGCCTGTTCGAAAGCGAGCAGGAACAAATAGAGATTTGTCCCGACGGAAGGGGTGGGACATTTTTTGTCTGGGTGGACAGTCGCGATGATCCCTATGGTGATCTATACTGCCAGTATGTTGATCAAGAAGGAAACATTCACTGGGATGAAGAAGGCGAACTGATCTGTGATTCAAGAGCGACACAAACTCATCCCGCTATCGTCAATGTTGACCTTGGGGAAGCTGTCATCGTCTGGGAGGATCACCGTAGTGACTGGAATTCCAGCGATCTATATATGCAAAAAATCAGTGGTGTCGATTCCATTATTATACACTGGCAAAATAATGGACTATTGCTGACAAATGATTTCAGATCCCAGTCCTATCCACGCCTTGCTGCCGATGGAGAAGGAGGCGTCGTGGTGGTGTGGTATGATGAAAGAATAGATGAATATCCTGAAGGAGATATTTATGCCCAGCGAATCGACCAGGATGGCAGAAGAATATGGTTTAACGGTCATGATGTAATTGTCACAAACAAGAGGAGTTATTGGTACTCACATTCGGTACATGTCAATGATGGAACATCGAGCATTTCCTGGAATGATACGAGGGAAGGTAGTTCTGCGGTTTATTGGCAAAAACTTGATATTGAAACCGGTGATACCCTGCTAATCGAAGATGGCGAAGAAATTGCGTCAGGTACAGGCGGTCAAGCATTGAATCCAAAAATATCGATTGACGGTGAAAACCTGTGGTTTGCCTGGGAAGACAATCGCTGGGGAAATATGGGTCGTTATATCTATGCACAGAAAGCTGATATATCTGATGGGAATCTTACCTTTGAGACTAATGGCATCCCAGTAAGAGTGGAAGAACCAGACAGGAGATATGGCAACTATGGTGTTCAAATGGATTCAGTTGCTATTGCTCCTGATGGCATCGGAGGACTGCTTGTCGCCTGGCATGATAATACCGGTACATACTATAAAAATGTGAACACCCAGCGAATCAATGAATACGGTGTGTTATTATGGGATGAAGATGGTAATTCTCCCACATCTCGTGGCAATAATGTGGAAAGGCAACGGGATAAAACCCGACCCAGGATACTTCCAACTGATGATGGTGGAATGTATGTAGCCTTCCACAAATACGTTGGAAATAGTTGGTACCAGCAAATCCTGCTGCAAAAAATGTCGCCTGAAGGAGAGCCGGAATGGACGGAAGAGGATCATAATGCTGTTATGGTTACACAGGGAGATTATGATCATACTATTGAGGGATTGAAATATTTTGAGGATGGTTCCGTTCTGGTAGTATTCTCAAGACCTTCAAGTCCGAATTATCATCCTGACATTTTTGCTCAGCGTATCGACAGCGATGGAATGCTTCAATGGGACAAGAATGTTTCTATCTGCGATGCAGAGGGTGTCCAGAACAGGTCCAAAATCGCAAATGTGAACGACGGAGTGCTTGTCGTCTGGGAAGACAGGCGAAACGATGAAAACAGCTCGGATATTTATGGCCAGGTGATTTTCTCTGACAGCCATACGCGTTGGCAAAATAATGGGATTGCTCTTGTTGAAGAGGAGAGCAGCCAGCGTCAAATTGCCCTTGGTGTTCGGTCAGATAATGAATGGTCTTTCTGGCTTTCATGGACTGAATATGACGAATCAAGAAATCCTGACCTTTATGCCCAGAGGTTTGACTGGCAGGGATTGCCAATGTTGGAACCAGGATCCGGTATTCCAGTTTGCGTAACTGAAACATATCAATCAGATCCAAGAATTGTAGTCGGTTCCGAACAGGACGCATATATCATCTGGGAAGACGAGGTGGATAATTATATAATTGACCTTCATTACACTCATCTCGATGCAGACGGAAATCCCATGGCAGACCAATATGACGGTGATGGAATGACACTCTCAAATGCGCGTCATATCCAGCAGGATGCAGTTATTGCCCGTGACGGTGATGGCGGATTTATTGCTGTTTGGGAAGACATGCGAACTACTATCGAATTTTTCAGATACGATATCTATGCACAGCGTGTAAATGACGGGCTGGTGGGAGTGCGAGAAAATAATGTTTCATCATTGCTGGATAAATGGTCGCTGGAGGCGGTATATCCCAATCCATTCAACTCATACCTGAATATCAAAGTCGCATTGCCCCTGGACTCAAAACTGCAGATTAAATTGTACAACATTCTTGGTAAAGAGGTTGCTGTTTTAGCAGACGATTTTTATCGAGCCGGTTCCCGGCGTTTCGCTTGGAATACAGGGAATCTCGCCAGCGGCATATATTTCGTGCAGGCTGAAGTTCCGGGGAAATTGAAAGCAATACGGAAAGTCTCGTTGATCAAATGAACTCACTATCTTTAGAGTATAATCTTACAGCGACTATAGGCAGTCGGGGGTTAAGATGAATAACGGTACAAGAATAATGATCATAGCAGGTTTAGCTGTCCTGTTGTGTAGTCAGGCAATTTTCGCACGATTTGATGTCTGGCAGCCTGAGAACGGGATTCCTGTCCGTCAGGCACCACATCTTAGATGGGAAGGCAGTATTAGCGAACAAACTGTGGCGCAGAACGAGGACGGTGAATTTTGTGTTGTCTGGTCGGCGACTATTGATGGCGCACAGAATATATTCGCGCAGCTTTACAACTCAGACTGCGAAGCCCAATGGGACGAAAACGGCATACAGGTTTCTTCAGCCGAATGGATGCAATATGATCCGCGCGTCATTTCCTGTGGCGACTATGGTTGGTACGTCGGCTGGTTGAACTACCGTGATCTTGATGGTTTATCTGGATATGAGGCTCATTATTACTCAGTTCAGAGAGTCAGTTCAAACGGTGACTTAATTTGGGATGATGAAGGTATTAACCCGGCGCCAGAAGAAGGCGAACTTCCCTGGGGAGGAAATCGTCCGTTTTTCTTCCCGTGTGGGGATGGAAGTTTTATTTCCGTCTGGGAGGATAGCAGTTATTCTACTTTTGCCCAAAAATTTGATCAAAATGGATCGCCGCTGTGGGATGATTATGTACAAGTCGCACCGAACATATCGAAAATTTCCTCCGATTGTTTCTCAGGAATCATCGTCGCCTGGGGTAATCGAGCTAACCGTATCAGTTCCACTGGAGAGTTGATGTGGGGGGAAGACGTCCAGGGAATCGAATTTGTTAACAGGGTCTTTTACAATAACGATTTAGAATTCGTCCCCGATGGCAACGGTGGAGCTTTCGCGCTTTGGATGAATAACGGTATCTGGGGTCAACACATTAATGTTGACGGAGAGACCCAATGGGGACGTGATGGCGAAAACTTCTTTGAGGGATATTTGGAAGATCATTATCTCGATGTCGCTTATTCATCTCCTCAGAATATTATTTTCTCCTGGCAAGCCCTGAACATGAATGACTATGGTACAGATCTACGAGCGCAGCAGATTGAATCAAGAGACGGTGAAGCGGTTACTCTTTGGGGAGAAGATGATTCCGGAATCCTTATAGCGGATCATACAAACGGCTACGGCTGGCTTTCTGCGGACAGTTACGGAGGAGCTGTGTTCACCTGGCACGCTGAAGAATTATTTGATGGAACTGGTGAGGGATTTGAATTATTACACGTTGATTCTGAAGGTGAAATCTCCTGGGATTCTCCTCGTTCTTCTCATACTATTCCGCGCTACTATTTACCCGCTGCTCCTGTGGCTGTTGAGAATACTGCAGCCATCATCTGGATGAATTTTTTTAGTGACCAGCAAGGACTTTATATCAACGGATATGATCTTGAGACAGGCGATCCTTATTTTGAAAACGAGCAAGATATCGTTGAAGACCTGGCTGGCTGGATCAGCGATCCGAGTATAATCAAGTCAGACGAAAATGTGTTTAACTGCTGGATAGACAGTCGTTATGCCGGAAAACATGAACTGCCGTTTTTGCAGCGGGTTGATATTGAAACAGGTGAGGCGCAATGGACCAATAACGGGATTAACGTTGCCCCAGGCTTTCTTGACCAGAATGATATTAGTTGGATTTATTGGTACAATAATAAGGATCTCTTCCCCGACGGATTCGGAGGCGCTATCGTTAACTGGAGCTGGGAAGCCGAGTATGAACCAGGTCATCGAGTAAAAGAATCGTATTACCAGAGAATAGATGAAAGTGGAGATCTGTTATGGGCCGAAACTGGAATAAGCCCTGATCTCGATACTCAAGAAGGCGAAGAGGAATTTAAAAGTAGAATAACCCTTCCAACTAATGACGGTGGATTTATCCTCATATATTCATTTCTGAACTATGAATCAGGCTCCAAAATTGTCGCGCAACAATTCAATGGTGACGGCGAACCGCAATGGAATTATCCATCCGGACTTACCTTGATTGAAAGTGTCAATACGCTACTGCTTCACAAAGCACATCGGCTTGATGATGACAGCTTCTTGCTGTTTTACACTGATCAATCTTATGAAGTTCTCTATGCGATGCGAGTGGACGAAGACGGCGAATCCGTGTGGGGCGATCCTTTGCAGCTCTTCGAATTGAACGATAGGATCATGTCTTTTCATCTGAAAACTTGTGATGATAATATAATTGTATTTGTGTGTCTTAGAGAACATGTCAACTTCAACCAGATTTACCACGCGCAGTGTTTTAATGATGATGGAGAGTTAAGATGGGGGAATGAGGGATTGACCTATGAAACCACGCGATTGCCTGGTGATGAGATCGCGCTGGCTGCTGGAGTAGATGATGATTTCTGGATTTCATGGCAGCGCGAAGACTGTTTCGAGATTTTTCATTACGATCTGGACATGGAACTGCTGACAGAAGAATCCTTCGAGATTACCGAAGGAGGAAAGGGGCTGCGGAATCAACGGTTAATCCCCGATACCGAGGGCGGGATATACTTTATCTGGGGTGAAAATAGTCCGTTTAGTGGTATCGATATTCTCTATACTCATATTAATAATGAAAATGATCTGGCTGCTGAGGAATACACTTTGGACGGAATCTATCTAACCAATGCTCCTTATCTTCAGTCCAGTCTTGAGGCTTCACATGATGGTGAAGGAGGCTTCCTTGCAGCTTGGAGCGATTTCCGGGGATCCGGAAGCGATTACGGAGATGACGCTTATATAATGCGTATAAACGATAGAACGGTTGGCGTTGCAAAAGATGCCACGAAAGCAATCCCACAACAATATTCGCTGGAAGCAGTATATCCAAATCCATTTAACTCATCACTGAATATTCAAATCGGATTACCCCTGGACTCAAAACTTCAGATTAAGTTGTACAACATTCTTGGTAAAGAGGTTGCTGTTATAGCAGACGGTTTTTATCGAGCCGGTTCCCGTCGTTTCGTTTGGAATACAGATAATCTCGCCAGCGGCATATATTTTGTGCAGGCTGAAGTGCCGGGAAAGATGGAAGAGGTCAGGAAAATTGTGTTGATAAAATGATGGAAATAACAAGAGAATCACATTTAAGTATTGTCCAAATAGCTTTGACGGATAACAATGATTTCCAGAACGCAACATTTGAGGTTTTTAAATAATGAAATCCACTTTTTACATTTTATTTTTATTCTTCCTTGCATCGAATGTTTGTAGCCAGGAACGTCTATCTGGTGCTCAATCCGATACGCTTGATCCCGGTGAATATATCGTTGAGGGTGATATCTGGGTTGAATCCGGTATCTTATGGTACCTAAGACCCGGGATTACACTTCGATTTTATGATGAAGTCAGTTTTGACATTCACGGCGCTTTCTATGCAATGGGTGAAGAAGACGACAGCATCCGTTTTGAAGCCTATGATGATCAATCGGCATGGTCTGGACTGGACTTTCAAGAAACACATTATACGAGTTATCTAAACTATTGTGTGATCATAGGAAGTAATGAAGAAGGGGTGTTCATTGATTTTGGGGGATCAGCGCATCTCAGCCACAGCAGGATATCAAATAATTCAAATAGAAATGGGGATGTAGCGGGAATGAGATCCCGATATGGTGGTTTATGCAGTTTAACTTTCACAACGATAAGTGACAATGAT
>Ga0075120_10001445_pt1 | contig 18475 bp, 19 predicted proteins | sample AntAceMetag02UKL_FD_69792 | JGI IMG/M metagenome (GOLD analysis project Ga0075120, IMG submission 69792) | Saline lake microbial communities from Ace Lake, Antarctica - Antarctic Ace Lake Metagenome 02UKL | ecosystem: Environmental > Aquatic > Non-marine Saline and Alkaline > Saline | place... | reverse complement strand
CTACAGCTACAAGCCTGTGAAACCAATTATCGGCTTTGAACTTCCGGATCTGGATCTGCTGTTGAATTCAACTGTGGCTCCTGTATTTTATGGTGCCATGCCCAATCTGGGATTATACAGCCAGCCCGACGGTCCCTGTCCCAATCCCTCAGATCTGATGCCCATGGGAAAAATTGATGAGGCTAAACAGGCCTATGAGGAAGCCATAGAGCATGCTGTAAGTGATACAGTTTTTGTGGCATCGGAGATGTACGAAAACGGCGTGGACGGTATTAACATCGATACCGTAGGGGCGGCAGGAGATGCTGACTTTCTAGCAGCATTGAAGGCCATTGAAATATTGAGGAAAAAATACCCGGATATGGGTATTGAGATGGGCATGGCCAGTGAATTCGTACTGGGAATGCATGGCGATCTTTACTGGGATGGTGTTCGCCTGGCAGGACTCTATCCCCAGGATCAGGTAAAGCTGGCCCAGAAAGCAGGCGCCACCATTTTCGGCCCTGCCATCAATATTGTCACCAGCAAATCTCTGCCCTGGAACGTGGCCAGGTCTGTAACCTTCTGTAAAGCCGCGTCTGAAGCTTCGGACATACCGGTCCATGCCAATCTGGGTATGGGAGTCTGCGGTGTTCCCTTGAGCTTGACCCCACCTTTGGAGGCGGTTTCCAAGGCAGCAAAGGCCCATGTTGAGATCTGCAGACTGGATGGGCTGTAGGTTGGCGTGGGAGATCCCTATGGAATGCATGCTGCACATGCACTCGCCGCGGGAATGGGCGGAGTACGTACTGCCGGAGATCTGGTAGCACGTCTGCAACTGAACCGAGGCATGAGAATTGATGCAGCAAAAAAATATGTGGCGGATAAGTTAGGCATATCAATTTCCGATATCAATGACCCTGTGATCATGGGAGAAGTGAGGGAGGACCTCAATATTTTCCGACTTTCCGAGGGCCAGGGCAGTACCGACAGCATGGCTGCCAAATTCAACATATCAAAATTGATGGGCATGGATATTAACTGCGTGAATCGGTTTAAAAGAAAGATCGGAGGTAATTTATGAGACGAAATAGTCATGCCGGAAAGGTGCTGAATTCAGAGATCAGTTTGCCGTTTTTTCCGATACGGCTTGTGCATGGTTGAGTTCGGCATGACATTTGATTTCGGCCAGTTGGTCATTGATAAAGAGTTCGCCAAGATGATTCGTTACGTGGTAGGGAGCATTCCGGTGAATGATGAAACCCTGGCCGTGGAGATCATAAAAGAAGTCGGGCCTTTCAAAGATTTCTTAAGCCATCCAGCGACCTATAAACACATGCATACCCAGTCCCATTCTAAACTCATCAATCGTCATCACATTGATCATTGGACTGCGGACGGATCCAAAGATATGCATGAGAAGGCTTTGGAAAAGGCGCGATCCATTCTGGAAAATTACAAACCCCAACCCTTGCCAGAGGATGTCAGGCTGCAACTGCGAGACATCGTTATCAACGCGGAAAAGGAAAAGAAAATCAAAAGAGATTAAGATAAAGGAGACGTTCAATGAATACTTACAGCCCCATTGAAACCAGCTGGGACTACCAGGCCACCCTGGACAGGAGGCATACATTCATGTCCCCATCTCTGGGTACATTTGCTGCATATCAAAAACCAGTTGTGCTTAAAAAGGCGAGCATGCAGTATGTCTGGGATGAGCAGGGTAAAAAATATTTAGACTGCCTTGCCCAGAATCTCTGCATCAGTGTGGGGCACAACCATCCCCTGGTGAATTATGAGGCCAAGAAACAGATTGATGAGATGGTGCATTGCACCACTATGTATTACCATGCAGTGCCCACTCATTTTGCCGAAGAGCTGGTGGCGACATTACCCCCTGGGGAAGATTGGGTGGTCCATTTTGTCAATAGCGGTGCCGAGGCAAACGATCTGGCCATGCTCATGGCGCGCCTGTACAGTGGCAATTTCGATATCCTTTCCCTTCGAAACAGTTTCCATGGGCTGCATTTCGGTGCCATGTCCCTGACCGGCATTGAGACCTGTCATCACAATATCCCTGGCAGCCCCGGTATTATCCATGTCCACAATCCCGATCAGTACCGAGGCGCCCATGGCGCTACGGTAACGCCCTATCTTGATGAGATTGACATCACCATCAAATCGTCAACCCCGGGTTGTATTGCCGGCTATATTGTAGAGCCCATTCAGGGATTTGGCGGTGTCATCCCCATGCCAGAAGGGTATCTAAAAGGGGCTTTTGAAAGGGTCCGTGCCGCAGGTGGCGTGTGCATTGTTGATGAGGTACAGACCGGATTCGGTCGCATGGGCTCCCACATGTGGGGCTTTGAGTCCCACGGGGTTACTCCCGATATTGTGGTGATGGCCAAAGGTATTGGCAATGGCTATCCCCTAGCTGCCGTTGTTGCCAGACGTGATGTGGCGCAAGCCATGGCCAAAAAGAAATTTTTCAACACCTATGGTTCAAATCCCATGGCATGTGCTGCAGGACGCGCTGTTTTGAGAGTAATTGAAGAAGATGAACTCATGGACAATGCCAGGCAGATGGGTGACCTGCTTGAGGAAAAGATGGGCACTGTGATAAAAAAATATAATGTGATCGGTGATTTCCGTGGTCGCGGCCTTATGCGGGGCATTGAATTTGTCAAAGACAAGATCACCCGGAAACCGGCAGCAAATGAAGCCATGAAGGTGGCTGAAAATGCTAAAGATAATGGCCTTATTCTGGGTCTGGGTGGTGTCCATCATAATATCATTCGTATCAATCCGCCCATCTGTCTTAATCGAGAGGATATCGAATTTGTTGTGGATGTTCTGGATGACAGCTTAAGTAAATTGTGACCCCCATCCATGGAATGATTATTTTTTCCAGGAACAACCTGTGGTCAACAAAACAGGCTGTGTTCCACGGTTTTCCCTGCCCATGATGAAACAGACGGTTGATGCCATTGTGGAAGCGGGTTTGAGAGATCAGGTTAAAATCAAGATCGGTGGTGCGCCAGTGACCCAGGTTTTTTCTGATGAAATCGGGGCAGACTGATTTGCGGCTGATGCCGGCTCAGCTGCTAAATTTGCCAAAGCCCATGTTGCTTAATCTTTAGGAGATGACAATGTTTAAAGTGATTGGAGAACGGATCAACACCTCCAGAAAAAAAGTTCAGAAAGCAGTTGTCGACAGGGATGCCAACTAGATTATTGATGATGTCCAAAAGCAACAGGAAGCGGGAGCCGCCTATATTGACGTCAATGTCGGGGCCAGGATCGGTCATGAAACAGAAGATATGAAATGACTTTTGGACACGATCCAGCCTGTTGTAACGATTCCTTTGACCCTTGATTCACCAGATCCTGCAGTCCTTGAAATGGCATTTCAAATGGTAGAACGCCTCCCCATGATCAATTCCATCAACCTGGAAAAAAAGCAGTTTGATGCTATAATCCCGTTTCTTACCGGCAAAGACTGCAAGATCATTGCTCTGTGCATGGATGACGCAGGCATGCCTGCCTCGTCCGATGATATCATCAACAGAGCAGACACCCTTGTTAAGGAATTAAACACTATTGGTATCGAAAATCCGTCTATTTACATTGATCCTCTTGTCCAGCCCATCAGCACGGGCAGCAAAAAAGGGCTGGCTAAAAACCTTGGAATGCTTATTGAGGAAGGCCTCCTCACTGGCGTGGGAGAAACCATCGATGATCTGGCCGATTCCATTCTCTTGATGAGAAATTTTTCTGTTGAACAAGCAAGGGGCATGACCTTTGTTCCCCAGAAAGATACCCCTATGGCCTATACAATGCCCCAGAATAATTTAGGTGATAAAATTCCCTCTGAACTTAAATTGGCAAAGCTTTATCAAGCCAGTGTTGAAACTGTTCGCCATGCCCTACTATTGCTTGTGGGCCAAGGTTATCTATCCAGAAGCCAGGGAAGGGGCACCTTTGTCATTGGCTCTACTGCCCATACAGACTCCCTTCGCTATTATCTGACTATCCCATGGATTTAATGAAGAAATCAGTGCATTAACTATCAGAAGTCTAGAAAAACCCGAAAAATGTATCTTCCCTAATGTTGCTAAAAAGATGGGACTGATTCAAAGCCAGCTTTTTTTTAAATATGACAGAATCTTTTTTTTAAGTTTGGAACCTGTCGTTTTTGTCAGCTCTTATTTGCCAACGGATTTATTTGCAGGCTTTGATAGATTATCTCTACAGGTATTAAAAGCTACTACGTCACTTCAGAAAGACAAATAATTCGTGACTGGGGAAAATAACCATGGCAACCCGCTATCGATCATCAGAGTCTTAAAAAGAGCTGGGTTCGACTCTTGCCTGCAATATCCGTCATATATTATGACTTCCTTTTAATCTATTGGAAAGAGCATGTTTTTTGAGTTTTCGTACCACTTGGGATTGAGTCATTTTAAGATAGGCTGCAATGGATCGTGTGTTTTTACATTTGTCCATAGCCAGGGTTAAAATTTTCTTTTCAAAGGCCAGCGCCATGGCATTAAAGCCCTCTTTTTTATTTTCCAAATCCATGGAATACTCCTTCTCCATTGCCAGCCCCCTGAATTCCGTGGCAGAGGGAGCGGTATCAAGTATATTATCCAGCAAATTGCTATCACTCATGACCACACTTTTTTTAATATAGTTTTTCAATTCCCGGACATTGCCTGGGAAGGGATAGGCCTGTAGACCTTCTATCCCTTTAGAGGATATCCTTCTCCGCATGCCATAAAGTTTATTATACTTTTCCAGAAAAAACATGGTCAGCTCAAGAATATCTTCAGGCCTTTTGCGAAGGGGAGGGAGGGTCAATGTAAAAGTGTTCAGTCGAAAAAAAAGGTCTGACCTGAATTTTTTCTGATTAATCTGCTTAAGCAAATCAACATTTGTAGCAGCAATGACCGTGCAGTCTATCTTAATGGGTTTCAACCCACCCAGATGGAAGAATTCTTTATCTTCAATGCACTTGAGCAGCTTGGCCTGAATTAGTTGACTCAATTCGCCCAGTTCATCCAGAAAAAGGGTACCCCCCTGGGCCATCTCAAAAAGCCCGCTCTTGCCCTGGTTCCGTGCCCCTGTAAAGGCCCCTCTTTCATAGCCAAACAGTTCTGCCTCAAGGAGAGTTTCCGGAAGAGCGGCACAGTTAATCTGGACAAAAGGTGCTTTTTTTATTTTGCTATTCATATGGATAAATTTTGCCAGCAACCCCTTACCAGTGCCTGATTCACCAAGAATGAGAATGTTGGAAATATTTAAATGAGACAGCTTCAGGGATGCAAGCAGGATCTGTTGCATTTCCTTACTCTCTGCAATAAATCCCTGTTCCCGAAGCTCCCTGAGATTGAGTTCCGTTAACGCTTCCTTGATAAGGTCTGTTTCCCCCCGCACCTGTTTCAGTTCCTCCTGGAGCTTATTCAACTGGGTCAGATCACGTTCATTGACGATCACCATGGATATCTTTCCATTGTGATCAAAAATCGGAGTTGACGTAACCAGAAGTGTTCTTCCCGTTCTCAATGCCTCCTGAATCAGGCTCACCTGACGGCCGGTTTCAAATGCTTTCTGGGTGACAGAAATGTCCACAATTCCTAATTTAATCTGTGCCATGTAGTGCTTTCCCACCACTTCATCGGCCCGGATCCCCAGAAGTTTTTCAGATTTTTGATTAATACGAACCACCGTCCCATCACCATCAATGACCCATATGCTTTCTGATGAACAGTCAAGGATCGTTTCAAGTCTTTGATTGGTCTTTATCAGGTCACGGGTCTGTGAGTCGAGTTTGGCCTTCAGAACATCTTTGGACTGATACAACGACAATTCTAGCTCCCTTTCCCGGGTAATGTCCAGATGAGTACCCACAACCCTTACTCCTTGGTATCCCTTTTCAAAGTCACAAAGGATCCCCCGGGAACGAAACCAGCGATACTGACCGTTTTTTGTTTTTAAACGATATTCCGATCTATATGTCTGGCAATTTCCTTCGTCAATTTCCTTAAACTGCCGAACAGCTTCCTTTCTGTCATCGGGATGGAGCATCCCTTTCCATGCCTTCAATGTGGGGGCGAATTCACCATTATCGAATCCAAGCATCTGGTAGTATCGAGGACTTAAATACCCTTCATCTTTTCTTAGGTCCCACTCCCACAATCCATCCACTGAAGCCTCCATGGCATAATCAAGCCGATCCAGTTCATGTTTTCGATCAGTGATATCATGTAAGATCGACACAATGGCAATCACATTCTCTGCCTTGCTCAGTACGAAAAAAGTACTCATCAAAGCCCACACTTTCCTGCCTTGGGGCTGGTGGATGATAACCAGCAGGCCCCTGACCACCAGATGATGCCTTGATTGACTCTGTGTTTCAAAAAAAACAGTGTTGGTGGATTTTCTATCCGGATAAAATATTTTCCCACCCCTTTTGAAAAAACCATGGGTAAAGGTCTTACCCACGAGATTCTCCCTTGAAACACTCAAAATTTTTTCCAGGACTGGATTGGCAAACAGAATCTTGTTGGAGAACCCGCAGGAAACAAGGATCCCGTGGGGAGCCTGATCAACAGCGGCTAGAATCAATTGGTCCTTTTTCAGGATTTTATTTAGAATTCCAGGTCTTTCTGGATAAATTTCTGAGGATGCTTTTTTAGCATTCCCTCTGTGACCATTGTCTAAAATCATTCACAATCCTATTGTTTTAAAAAATAACCGTTCGAGGTAGAATATTTCCAACCCAAGAAAGAGTCAAGGGAAAAATTCTTTAGATCAAATATTCCAGAGCCTCTCTCTTTCTGACATGGACATGATCCACATCAACTGCTTTATTCATCGAAAGTCTTCTGTTTTGTGAACTTTGAGCGGCCAAAAACGCACCAAAAAGCCGCTTTCCTTATTTTAAACAAATCGGCATTTTCATATGCCCCTCTATAGTTTTTTGTCTGTGCCTTGTTCAAGCAGTGTTTACATAGGCGGCCTGAACTTTTGAGGGAGTGTCGGTTAATAAAATCAGGCCATTCATTAGAAAAGACTGCTATTTCAATGGCTTATGCCGGTTTTTAAATATTGACTCGAACTGTCCCATAAATTTATGGGACAGGTCACCCACCGCCTTGAAAACCAGGGAGCTCTATCCGTGCTAACCCTTACAGAATAGAGCTTTGACAGCAATTTGTGGATCCTCTCAAATGGTGTTTTCCCTACCATCAAATACCCGGGATCTTTGCCAATTTCAATTCCAATCGTATACTATCGATTATTTTAATAAGGTCTATATAATGTTAAAAAACATTTCAGCGCTTTTATGTAAAATCCATTCCAGATTTTCGATTGACGATGAAGATTGATTAAGCCACTTAAGTTCCCGGTCCCAGGCATAGGGAATGTTGGGAAAATCAGATCCATACATGATCCGATCAGCCCTGTAGTTTTCAAGCCCGATTCTGTTGTCCATGGGAAAATAATCGGTCAATACCATGGCAGTATCCAGCCAGAGGCTATCATATCTTTCAATGAGATCTTTATATTCCTTTATTTCATCAAACCCCAGATGGGGAACGCAGATATTGAGCTTTGGAAAATTTTTAAGCACGGCTTCAAGCTTGGCAGCTTTGCATATTTCATATGGATCGCAGGCGTATTCTTCACTTTTGGGCTCCCTTCCCACATGCATAACCATGGGTTTGCCATGTTTTTCACAAATATCATAAATAACATCCATATCAGAGCTGTTCATGTCAAAACACTGGACATGGGCATGAAGTTTTACCCCTTTTAATCCATTGGCAAATGCCTTAATCAAGATCTGATCAGCATCCGGCTCTCCCGGAAATACTGTTGCCATTCCTGTGACCTGGTCTTTAAATTCATTACACTTTTTTGCCATGTATGAATTTAACATCTCTGAGATACCAGGCTTATGGGCATATTGTAATGCCACTACATGGCTGACCCCATGATCCAGAAGATATTTGATGAGGCTTGAGGTATCCATCTGGTATCTGATTTTCCAGGCGTGTTGATCAAACCATGACCATATGTATGAAAATATTTTACCCGGAAAAATATGGACATGGGAATCGATCACCCTTGGCAGGCCATCGGGTATAAAACGGCCCTCTTTGTCGTTAATGATCGGAAGATCAGGATGCAGCATTAATAAACCCTTTTATTTTTTATTTTCATAAGATCAAATGGGAAAAAAGTATCCGGGAACCAATCAGGATCAGTATGAACCCCCCGAAAATTTCCATTCGTTTGCCAAACATCATACCCAGTTTTGCTCCGATCTTAATGGCGGCAAAAGACATGCCTGCTGTGATCACACCGATCATGACGCTTGGATACCAGATGTTTACATCCAGCATTGCAAGGCTTAAACCCACTGCCAGGGCATCAATACTTGTGGCCACACTGAGCATAACCATTGTCATTCCTTTGGAGGGATCTTTTTTTTGTATCTCAGAGGACTTATCCATGCCTTCCTTGATCATTCTGATACCCACAAAGGCCAGAAGAAAAAAAGCAATCCAGTGATCAAAGGCTTTAAAATGAGATACAAAGCTTATACCCAGAAGCCAACCCAGAACCGGCATGAAAAACTGGAACAGTCCGAAATGAAAAGACAGCCGGAATTTGGCCCTGGCATCCTTTGCAAATCCTGCAGCAGCTGCAGCAAGAGAGACAGCCGAGGCATCCATGGCAAGCCCTATTGCAATGATAATAATTTCATATGTTGTCATGTGTTTTTCTTTATTTATCTGGTCAAATACTGCAATCTATAAAAAAAATCCTTAGAATGCAAATTTTAAACGTATCTTGTGCAGTTCTTTTTCCTGATAAAATTATTCGTTAAGATCACTTGTGCTCCTTGATATTCCCTGTAACATAATGTAATCTTGTTTTATTATCTGAACCCTTCAACCTGAAACAGGAGACTTAACATGGATAAATCAAAAACATTAACCATATTAAAAAATGCATTTCTCATGGAAAAAAAAGGCAGAAGCCTTTACGAAAAAGCCATGGACCATGCAAAAGATGATTCAGTCAAGGCCTTTTTCAAGGACCTTGTTAATGATGAACAGGAACACATGAATATCCTTGAACAACAATTTAAAGCCTATATAAAAGACGGCAAATTCTTGACTCACGGCTATCAATTTGACGACAAAGCAGTAAAGGCACCGGATATTCTTGATGAAACCTTAAAAGATAAAATCAATGCTGCAAGCTTTGAGGCCACTGTCATTACCGCATCCATAAGTTTTGAGGAAAAAGCAGTAAACATGTATGCCCAAAGGGCCAAAGAAGCCACAGATCCGGAAGAAAAGAAAATGTACAACTGGCTTTCAACCTGGGAAAAGACCCATTTGGAAAAACTTATGGCTCTTGAAGCATCTTTAATGGAAAACCTATGGAATGACAACAACTTCTGGCCGTTCTAAATTCGCTTTTGAACCCTTGCCATTTCTATTATTGGCAAGGGTTCAAACGGTTTGCCGGGAATCATGTTTAAAATTTTCTGGGGCATACCGCGGTATAATAACCGGACGATTATCATGGCATCTTTTTGGGGAACCAAAGGAAGATCTATGGTTTCGGTCACGCTCTGTTTTGCCTTTATCCTGTTATCTTTGAGAACCTGTCTTGCCTTTGCAATATTTATAACTTCATTTCCTTTTTCATCACCAAAAACAGTCCTGAAAATCACTGCATCTTTGGATAATTCGTTTTTGTCATTTAAGACACCGGTCTGAAAGCTTGTTTTATTGGCTTTATCCTGGATAGTAATTTCAAGCCATACCTGGCGAAGATCACCAACCCCTGTGGGGATCGAATGCCCGGCACCAGTATTGGCCACGGTGATATTCAACTTTTTCTGCATGATCAAGGATGTATCAACCGAAATGGTTGCAGCATTTTGAAGCCGTTCAATGGCCATCTGATCTTTGTCCTGGCCATTAAAATTTCCTGGAACCGATGAATTGCCCCCCACAAAATAATGGGTAAAAATATGGGGTCTTTCATCACTGTAATCAGTTGCCGCCCCGGGATTTTCAGGGCGCAGGGTGGATCCTGTGGCTGGGATACCCGGTCTCTGGTACATGTGGCAACCTTGACATTCAATTCTTTTGGCAGGATCTTTTGAATTGTAAGGACTGTTCTGCCATTCAGTGTAAGTGGTTTCAAGGTTTGTTCCAAACACCACATGCTTTACATCATGGCAGGTTCCGCAAATCTGTGATTCAGTATGCAGTTTTGAGTATTGGGCTTCATGAAAATCAGGAATTGAATCATCAAAAGGACCATATTTTATTCCTGGCTCATCTTCGCCCTGACCCGGTTTCAGCACAAGGCCATTATTATACATCTGATTTATTGTAACAGCTGAATGGCAGTAATCGCACTGGATCCCATGGATTGCAATCTCAGGTGTTTTAGATAAATCATCTGAAAGCTTTTCTGGGAATCCAGTCAGATACCCCATGGGTGTATGACATTTTACACAGGATTCAGCTTCTTGAATTTCTCCTTCATTTATCAGGCCTTTTCTAAGAAATTGTGCCACCCTTAAATAAACAGAATCTTTATGGGAAAGGCTATGCATTGAGTTTTCCCATTGTTCAAAAATTTCGCCATGACATCCACCACAGGTCTCAGGCGAGATAAATTGATCAATATGAATTTTTTCCTGGGATGATGCAACAGCTATTGCAGCAAAGAGAATGACAACTCCGGAAGCCCAGCCCAAGGATATTTTAAGCAATCTTTTGAAATTCAACATTTTCTCCCCTTATTGAATAAGCCCCTTGGGATATTCTTTTGTTTCTCCCTCCAACGTGAGAACCGTCCAGTTCCCATTTTCTTCTTTTGCCTTGACCAGGCAGTCAAGCCTTGTTCCATCATTAAATGTAATAAAACAAACACCTGATTCATTTAAGGTATTTACCTGGACAAATTTTTTGTCCTTTGCAATTTGCCGAAAAATCTGGGCCGCCTTTTCAATGGCAATGATCCGGTTATATTCATCTTCATCTGCGTTCTTGATTTGCTGTCTTAATCGTTTTATCTGTTGTTTCTGGTCTGCGATCTTGGAAACAATGGTTTCTATTTGTTTTTTCTCTGCAGATGGTATGGAAAACAGAATCTGTTTATGCAGATCCATATCTGTTTCAATAAAATTAATTTTTTGTAACAATCCTTTTATTTCTGTACTCATAGCTCTCTTCTTTTCTGTTTTTGTATCTCATCTGCCTGACCGGCAGTTTATTTTCTGGGGACTCATGACCTACAAAAATCACCTTTTTCAGCAGCCTTTTTTTGGCCCCTTATAATCCATTCCATAAATCGGATTACAATATTTTTCTTCTTTTTTTTCTTTTTCATAAAATTTTTGTCCATGGGATTAATACCTTTTCTAATTTTTTCCAAGCTTCCTTCAATTCCATAATAATGTCAAGAAATCTGTAACCATGATGTCTGTAAATAATATCAAATCAGCCATCAAAGATACTTTATTGCATAAAACAATTATTATTTTGAAATCATGGTGTTAATTATATGCCGATCGGTTTCAAGCATGCCCTTTGTGGCAAGTTCGCCTATGTTTTTAACAGTCTGGTCAACATCCTCGGCAATAATCCCGTCTGTCTTGGTGGCATAACTGCCTTCAATGGCAAGCAAAGCACAATAAATGGCCGAACTGACACCAGCTGATACTTTGAGGGCGCAACCCTGTTTGGCTCCATCACATATCATACCGGTAATGCTGGCAGCCATATTTTTTATTGTGCCTTCGATCTGATCCAGATTTCCACCCAAAAGATAGCATACTCCGCAGGCAGCTCCAGTTGCTGCGGTCAAAATGCCGCACAATGCAGTTAGCTGACCTATGTACTGCTTGATATAAATGGCCATCAAATTACTCAGGATTAGAGCCCGAATAAATTTTTCCTCGGAAGCATTTGTCTTTTGCGCCACAGCAACAATGGGAAGGATGGTGGTGATCCCCTGGTTGCCACTGCCGGAATTGCTCATAACAGGCAGAGCACACCCATCCATTCTGGCATCGGATGCAGCAGCCGCAAGGGACATGGCATGGGATACAAGGTCATCGGCAATAAATTTTCGCGTAATATTTGCCTGTATGGTAATCCCTGTTTTAAGGCCATATTTTCCGGTCATGCCCTCTTTTGAAATAGCCTCATTGAGTTTGGCTCCTTTCAGGATAAATCTGATTTCATCAAGGGGAGTCGTGCATGCAAATTCATAACCTTTGCAACACAAAGATTGATTTTTGTGTCGGATTTTTCCGTGGTGCAAGGAATTTCAAGTCCGTGGAAAATAACTTCTCCATCCTTTTCAACATAAATAATATTTGTATGACGATGGGAAATGATGGTTCGGCAGGTGTGGCCTTTAGCCCTGCAGATACTTTCAATGTATAAATTATCCGTCCCATCCTTTATCTTGATCTCAACCTGTTTTTCATCCACCATCCAGCGTGCAGTTTCAAGGTGTTCAGAATTCACCTCTTTAAGCACCTCAAGTCCGTCCTCTGAATTGCCACATACAGCACCAAGGGCTGCAGCAATAAGCAAACCAACCATGCCTGTACCTGGAATCCCCACCCCCATTCCGTTCTTATAAACATTGCCACTGACAAAGATCTGTATTTTTTTTGGAACCTCTCCAAGAACTTCCCTTGATTTGGCCGTTGCCAGGGCAACTGCCACAGGCTCTGTGCAGCCAAGGGCCGGAATAACTTCACGATTGATTAGTGCAACAATTTGCTGTCGTTCATCTTTGTCCAGCATGGGGTTTCCTTTTTCCTTAAATTTATTTTTTAACCCTGTATTTTACTAAAATATGGCCCTGATCAATTTTTTCTATATCCATCAATTCCAATAGCGTATCCAAAGTTTCATTAAATAAGGATAGCCCCTTCCCAAAAAGCCTTGGTACAATTGTAACGTGAATCTCATCTATCAGATTTTCTTTCATAAAAAGAGTGTTCACAGTAGATCCGCCAATGAGCGCTACAGATTCAAACCCCTGGGATTTAAGATCGCTTAGTACCTCTTTTGGTGTTTGACTGGTAAATATTAAGTCACTGGTCTGACTTGTCCTTATTTTATCCCTTGTTGTTTTATCCCGTGTCATGACAATATTTTTACGTCCCGGTAATACTTTGCCTATGGTATCAAATGTTTTTGAGCCCATGATCATGGCTCCTGCTTCTCTGGTGATATGAATAAAATATTTCTTGTCTGCTTTGCCCGTCCAGTCTATTAATTCCATGGAATTTCTTGCAATCATCCCGTCTGCTGTAACAGCCATTAAGAGTATGACTTTCATTCGTTTTTATCCTTTATTCGCATCTAAGGGCTCGCTCAGTCATTGGGCCATTTCATATTTTTGTCTTCAACAAAATAACAAAACCTGTCCCAAATCACTTCTTTTTTTGAAATCGGGCATTGAAGGGTAACTTTGGTGTCACTTAAACCAACAACTTCCCAATCACCTGATCGCTTTGATCCATCAATGTTTATCTTCTGACCCTTTTTAAAAGGATATGGTTTAAACACGGTCACATGATGATCCATGGCATCTGCCTCCTGTTTTTTAACAATTTATTCAAAGAGTATATGCTTTTTTTTTATGCAAGGCAAATATTGATAAAGGAGAATCTTAAGAAGAACTTTTCCAGACTTTTTTATGTATTTCCAATCATTTTTGCAGGATCCACCCACTCATCAAATTGTTCATTTGATACAAGTTTCAGATCAAGGGCTGCCTGTTTCAGGGTTTTGTTCTCCTGATGGGCTTTTTTTGCAATCCTGGCTGCCTGTTCATAACCGATATGGGGATTCAAAGCCGTTACCAGCATAAGCGATTGCTGAAGATATTTTTCAATATTTTCATAATTGGGTTCCATGCCTTGAACACAATTATTTTTAAACGATGACGCTGCATCCCCCAAAAGCCTTGCTGATTCCAAAAAATTATAAATGATCACGGGCTTAAACACATTGAGTTCAAAATGTCCGTTTGCTCCACCAATGTTAATGGTGACATCATTGCCCATGACCTGGGCACACACCATTGTCAAGGCTTCTGCCTGGGTGGGGTTGACTTTTCCCGGCATGATGGAGGACCCTGGTTCATTTCCCGGCAGCAAAAGCTCGCCAATGCCGCATCGGGGTCCCGAGCCAAGAAGCCTTATATCATTGGCAATTTTCATAAGACTCACGGCCAGGGTTTTTAATGCCCCGTGTGAGGCAACAATGGCATCATGGCCGGCCAGGGATTCAAACTTATTGGGGGCTGTCACAAAGGGATAGCCTGTCAATTCGGCAATGGCCTGGGCCACTTTTTTGTCATACCCCCTGGGTGCATTCAAACCTGTTCCCACAGCCGTTCCCCCCAGTGCAAGCTCGGACAGATGGGGCAATGTCAGTTTCAATGCCTCAATGCCATAATCCAGCATGGATGCATATCCTGAAAATTCCTGACCCAGTGTCAGAGGGATTGCATCCATCAGGTGTGTCCGGCCAATTTTTACTATTCTTTTCCAGCCACAGGCTTTTTTTTCCAAAGATAGTTTCAACGCTTGCAGGCCTGGAATGGTTATATCTGTTATAATACCACAGGCCGCCATATTCATAGCTGTTGGAAAAGTATCATTTGAAGACTGGGATTTATTCACATCATCATTGGGATGAACAAGGCGCTTTGACTTTCCAAGCTCATTGCCAAGCAATACATGAGCCCTGTTGGCAATGACTTCATTTACATTCATGTTGGACTGGGTACCAGATCCCGTCTGCCAGACAAGAAGCGGAAAATGCTCATCAAGGGTGCCGGCAATAATTTCATCACAGACCTTTTCAATGATATTTTTTTTCTCCCGGGACAAAACTCCAAGGTCATGATTCACAATTGCTGCCGCTTTTTTCAATATGCCAAAAGCCCGGATGATCTCCACTGGCATTTTTTGGCTGCCAATTTTAAAATTATCTAAAGACCTCTGGGTCTGTGCACCCCAGTACTTATCAAAAGGGACATGAATATCACCCATGGTATCTGTTTCTATTCTTGTCTTCATGAAAATCTCCAGATATTATCTGTTATGGATGCACAAAAGGTCTCTCTTTATATGGAATATTTATACTGCAAATGAACGGCTGAAAAGATCTTCAATGGCTTTTTTACCTTCATCGGAAAGATTTCTGGTGCCGGTTCCGCAAAAAGTTTCATGTACAATTTTAGGATTTTCTTCCTTCCATTCGTTTTTTTCCCATGTAAACCACTTATTTTCCCCCTGATCAAAAACACTTACAGGCCTGTTAAAAAATTTGGCAAGTTCAACACCCCAGCCCGTTCCCCCTTTAACTGTTTGATCAGACTGAATCCACCCGATTGCAAACACCTGATACCCCTTATTCACCATATGAAAGATCGTCTGAAAAACTTTTCTGATCTTATCTGCCTGGGCATATCTTCTGCCCATTCGTGCAGAGACTATCTCCATACTGATATTGCCCTTTTTCAGTTCTGCATCGCTTAGCATGGTGATGTTCTTCTCCCTTGAACACTTATGCCCTTCAAATGAAAAATTTATTTCATTGATACCATACTTTTGGGCGCACTCGCCAAAAGCTTCTTCTGCTCCTTTAAGCCCGCCACTGTAAAGACTATATTTTTTATTACTCATAATTATAATTTTTCCTTTTTAAATTAATTATAGAAGGTCTGCATAAAAATCATTGCCTTTATCATCAACAATAATAAAGGCCGGAAAATTTTCAACGGTGATCATATAGACAGCTTCCATGCCAAGTTCTTCATATTCTAACAATTCGACCTTTTTGATAAAATCTTTTCCAAGACGGGCAGCCGTGCCACCTGGAGAACCAAGGTAAAATCCTCCATATTCCTTGCAGGCATCGGTAACTTGCTGGCTTCTATTCCCTTTTGCCAGCATGATCATGGAAGCCCCCTCTTTCTGGAAGATAGGCACATAGGGGTCCATTCTTCCGGCCGTAGTGGGGCCAAAGGCTCCCGATGCTTCGCCTTCCGGCGTTTTAGCAGGACCTGCATAATAAATAATATGATTCTTCAGGTATTCGGGCATTCCATTGCCTGATTCAAGGCGTTCCATGAATTTTGCATGGGCAATATCCCTTCCCACAATAATTTTACCAGTGAGAGACAGCCGTGTGGCAACGGAATGTTTGGAGAGCTCCGCTCGAATCTCATCCATGGGCCTGTTCAGATCAATCTCTACTGCCGCTTTCATTTCAAGTTCTTGTTTTGGCAGGTATTGGGCAGGGTTTTCTTCCAATTGTTCCAGAAAAACCCCATCCCTTGTAATTTTACCCTTTATCTGGCGATCTGCAGAACAGGAAACCCCGATACCGATGGGGCAAGAAGCCCCGTGCCTCGGCAGACGAATCACACGGATATCCAGGGCAAAATGTTTGCCTCCGAACTGGGCACCCAGTCCAAGTCCCTGGGATTTGACCAATACTTTTTCTTCAAGATCAATATCCCTGAAGGCATGGGCCATCTCACTGCCATGGGTGGGCAAAGAATCCAGATATCTGGCTGAAGCCAGTTTCACAGCCTTTAAATTGAGTTCTGCTGAAGTTCCGCCGATGACAAAGGCAATATAATATGGTGGACAGGCTGCTGTTCCAAGACCTTTCATTTTTTCCACCATGAAATTAATCAGGATTTCTTCCGTGTTCAAGACTGCTTTTGTCATCTGAAAAAGTGCTGTTTTATTGGCAGATCCACCTCCTTTGGCCATGAACAGAAACTTGTATACATCTCCCTGTACAGCGGCAATATCAATCTGAGCCGGCAAATTGGTCTTGGTGTTCATTTCTTTATACATGGTCAGGGCAGCATTCTGAGAATATCTTAAATAATTTTCCGTGTATGCCTGAAAGACACCTTTTGACAGCTCTTCTTCATCATCTGTCCAGGTCCAGACCTGCTGGCCTTTTTTAGCCATTACAATGGCAGTTCCAGTGTCCTGGCACATGGGATAGACCTTTTCAGAGGAAATGACAGCATTTTTTAACAATTCCAGAGCCACATACCGATCATTGTCGCTGCTTTCAGGATCATCAATAATCTTTCTTAATTTTTCAAGATGTTCCGGCCTATAAAGATGGGCCACATCTTTAAATGCCTGGTTTGAAAGCAGACTTATAGCCTGCGGCTCCACCATGAGAACCTCTTTGCCCTCTAACTCTCTTACCCTGACATGATCCTTAGTGAGAAGCCTATACTCAGTGCTATCTTCTCCCAAAGGAAACATGGTCTCAAATTTAAATTCACTCATTTTCTAACCTCACAATTTATTTCACTAAAACCATCTTCCTTCGAAGATATGCAATCTGTGTCTGGTGCGGTAAATCTTTAGGGCAATAGTCTTCACATCCCAAAAGGGTCATACAGCCAAATACACCGTCATCATCACCCATAATTTCATAGAATTCTTCATCCGATCTTTTGTCCCTGGGATCCAAAGCAAATCTAGCCAGCCGCATAAATCCCACAGCAGAAAGAAAATCCGGCCTCATTCGTTTTGTGGCACAGGCAGACACGCAACATCCACATTCCACGCATCGTTCCAGCTCATAAATCTCATCAGCCACATCCGGGTCCATGCGTTCCTCAAGCTTTTCAAAATTAACTTCATCTGCATTTTTATCATGAATCCAGGATTCCACCCGCTCTGACATGGCCCGCATAAATTTTCCTGTATTGACAGAAAGATCTCCAATGAGCTCAAACCCGGGCAAAGGCAGAAGTTTTATCTCACCGTTTTCATATTTTGAAGTAAGGGTACGACAGGCAAGGGTGGGTGACCCATTGACCACCATGGCACAGGAACCGCAGATACCGGCCCGGCAGACAAAATCAAACTGCAGGGACGAGTCCTGCTGCTCACGTATATCATTCAATGCAATAAAAATTGTCATCCCAGGGGCTTCTGTGACCTCATAGGTTACCATGCGTGGCTTATCACCCTTTTTCTGGGGATTATATCTAAAAATTTGAAATTTTAAAATTCTTTCCTGATCACTCATTATTTGAACCCCCTGCCTATACGTTCATTTTTACCTTTGAATTTTTCCGGAATTGGGATTGGATTCAGCAATTCCTGTAGTTTAAACCTGTCAGCATCCGGGTTGGCTTTTTTAATCTCTTCAATTTCCGCCTCCCGCCTGACCGTGTCTGGATGATGAACAGTATTATCAACACCATACCCCCTTGATGCCGGAGGCAGCTCCATTTTCATGATATCCAGTTCTTCATAGGTAACTTCAGGAAGATCGACAGAATCATCTTTCCATGTGGTAAGGGTTCTTTTCAGCCAGTCTTTGTCATTTCTTTCCGGATAATCTTCCCTGGAATGAGCGCCACGGCTTTC
>Ga0075120_10001439_pt1 | contig 18520 bp, 16 predicted proteins | sample AntAceMetag02UKL_FD_69792 | JGI IMG/M metagenome (GOLD analysis project Ga0075120, IMG submission 69792) | Saline lake microbial communities from Ace Lake, Antarctica - Antarctic Ace Lake Metagenome 02UKL | ecosystem: Environmental > Aquatic > Non-marine Saline and Alkaline > Saline | place... | reverse complement strand
ATATCAATCCGGCTATAAATATTAGCGCTGTTGGTATCCAGTGCCCTATCTCAGCAGGTATAGTTCCGTTTAATATTAGAGTCTCTGATGCCACAAATAGCACATAGTAGAGCATTATTATCATCAATCCTATTCCAAATCCCACCGACTTCTCTCTTCTATTGGTTCTTATCCCGAGCGGCAGCCCTATTAATATGAAGGCCAGACAGGTAAAAGGCTGAGCATATCTTTTATATAATTCTGAACTTAGCGGCAGCGTATCTACTCCTTCATCTGTTAGCTTGCTGATATTGTTCTTCAATTCTCTGATCGTATATTCCTCAGGTTTCTTATCGATAGTGCCCTCTCTGTTTGCTTTTCCTAAATCTAAATGGATTATATACTCTTTGAAGTTCAACTTATAGAACTCCTCCGGTCTTTTGGGATCAACTTCATCGCTGCTGCCATTATATAGTCTTAAAGTCAGGCCGTTGTCGTCTATATCGGTTATCTTTGCTTTCTGAGCTATTATAGTTCTTAAAGGTCTATCTTCTTCGTTGACGTATATTCTTATATTTTTAAGCTCGTTCTTCTTTAAGTCGTAGAAAAATATGATATGATTCTTAAAGCTTTTGATGAAAGTGCCTGGCTCAAGGTATGCGGTAGGATTTTTTTTGCCAATATTGAATACAATCTCCCGGGACTTATAGTGAGTAAAAGGCAGGAGTTTATCCATGAATGTGAAAGATACAAGAGAGAAGACTACTCCTAGAATAATAAATGGTACCGATATCTTTTTAGCCGATATTCCGCTTGCTTTCAATGTCACTATCTCGTTATCTGCAGCTGCCCTTCCGAATATTAGTAGTGTCGCTATGAGGGTTGATATTGGAAGAGTATAGACCAGGCTAAAGGGGATCATCATAAGGAACAGCTGGAGGATGCTTCTTGGGTCTACACCTTTATTAACTATTAGATCGACAAGTTTGACCAAATTACCTATTGAAAATACCAGGGTAAATATTCCTAGAGATATTAAGAAAGAGTTTATCCAGTCTCTTAAAAAGTAGTTTCTAATAAGTCTCATATATTTCTCTCTATCCTCCTGCTGCTGCCAAGATTATTGTTTTAGAACCCAGTCTCTCTAGTTCTTTAATGCATTCGGCGGCAGTTGAGCCAGTTGTAATTATATCATCGATTAGCAAAATTTTTGAGTTCCTAATTGTATTCTTATACTTCAAGTTTACTTTAAAAGCACTCTCTATATTTATTCTGCGTTCTTCTTTAGATAGATTGCTTTGTGGAGGGGTGTATATTTTTCTAAGTAGTAATTTTTTAAGGAGGGGTATATTTACTCTCTTTGATATTGCCTTTGCTAAAATTTCTGCTTGGTTGAATTCCCGTTCTTTTAACTTCCTGCGATGCAGCGGTACGTAGCTTATGAAATCTATTTTCTCAAAAGACAAGATCTCTTCTTTTAAAAAGAGATCAAGCTCTTCAGAGAGATAGCTTAGCAGGCTTAGTGCTCTCCTATATTTAAATTTCTGTAGACCATCCTGGATGAGGCCTTTATACTGAAATAGGTAGTAGGCCTTCAAGTGATCTCCGGTGTCTTTAGGCAGGCATTCTCTGCATAGTTTGCTATATGTATGCTTGCCGCATCTATTGCAGAAAGGAGGCGGGTTCTTTTTGATTTTGGATTTACAATCTTGACATATAAAGTGAACCTCTTTTACTGGAATTTTGTTCATACAAAAGATACAATATCTAGGTTGAATTATTTCTTCCAAGGCTTTAAAAGCATTGCTTAATAAAGTATGCATAGTATAAAGTATACATGATTTTTTGTTATATATTAAAATAAATATTGAGCTAGTTTGACAAGGTCTAATTGTGTGGTACACTTTATAAAGAAGGTAATAGGAGGAATAAAAAACTGGAATTCGGATTTATAGATCTAATAGCAGGAATAGCCTGCGGTATTGGATATATAAGAGGCAGGAAGAAGGGTATACTCCCAGCACTCTTTGCCTTTTTATCAGTTGGGGTTGGGGTCTTTATGTTTTATAGATTGGGCAATTTTTATGAGTATTTGGCCCAGAGATTTAACACTAATATAGTGCATGGCCTGGGAATGGTTGCTACTGTAGTAGTAGTGGTTTTGGTGTTTAGATTGCTAGGTATATTTATAGATAAATTTTTCGATATCAGGCCGAATTTGGGTATCACCGAGATAGTAGCCGGCCTTATCGGGCTTTTATCTGGATTGCTTTGGACGGGTGTATTTACCAGAGCATTCTACTATTTGAACTTATGGGGTTTTAGGAGATGGGTTGCCGATAGCGTGACTTATAAATTTATATTGCCTATACCCAATGCAGTCTATGGTGTTATTGCAAAAGTTTTACAACTAATTACACCTGGAGGTGTTTGATATGAAGTTGAAGAAGCTCTATGAAGAGGTTATACGTATCGGTATTGATAATGACCCTCGGGGAAAATCTGAAGTAACTAAGATACTCAAAGAGAGAGAAAAAGAGTATCAGAGCATAGATAAGAAAGAGCAAGACTATTTTGATCTTGAGAAGTTAAGAAGCCCTTTTAGTGATACCAGAATACTATTTGGCGATCTTGAAACCGAGGTTAAAAATGTTTTAATAGGCATAGATGTAGAGGGTCCTGAAATTCTTTTGGCAGATAGATTGAGAGAGAAAGGCAAGAAGATAGATCTGGCTATATCTCATCATCCTGAAGGTATTGGGCTCGCTAACTTAGCCGATGTTATGAGCGTACACTCTGATATTTTATCGAGTCTTGGAGTAGCAACTAGTATAGCCGAATCTTTAATAGCTGATAGGGCTGCAGAGGTATCTAGGCGGCTCTTGCCTGCTAACCATATGAGAAGCGTAGCTTTTGCACAGCTTTTAAATATTCCTTTTATGAGTATTCATACAGCCGCAGATAATTGTGTCAATTCTTACTTGGGAGCTCTTTTAAATAAAAAGAAACCCGAAAGTTTAGGTGATACTATCGATATTCTTCTTACAATTAAAGAGTATCAGGATGCAGCCTCTATTAATGCAGGCCCTAGGATAGTAGCTGGGAGTAAGAAGAACAAGGCTGCTAAGATACTTGTCGATATGACAGGCGGTACAGAGACATCAAAAGATGTTTTCAGCAAGATTGCAGCCAGTGGTGTCTCAACAATAATATGCATGCATCTATCTGAGGAGCATCTCAAAAAAGTAAAAGAGGCGCATCTAAACGCAATAATAGCAGGACATATATCATCAGATAATCTGGGTTTAAATCTTCTTTTTGATAAAGTTGAGCAGAAGCAGAAGCTTAACTTTATAGAGTGCTCTGGATTTAAAAGAATCAGGAGGTTGAAAAAGTAGTATGGCTATTTCAGAAAACATAATAAATGATATCAGAGATAAGGCTGATATAGTTGAGGTGATAGACTCTTTTCTCCACCTCAAGAAGATCGGAGGGAACTTTAAGGCGCTCTGTCCTTTTCATCATGAGAAGACACCATCTTTTGTCGTCTCTCCTCAGAAGCAGATATTTCACTGTTTTGGCTGCGGAGAGGGTGGCAATGTCTTTCACTTTTTGATGAAACATCAGACCATGTCTTTTATAGAAGCTGTCAACTATGTGGCTTCTATGGTAGGTATTGATATTCCGGATCAGAAGAGAGAGGTAGACTTTAGTACATTTTTGGATTTGAATCAAAAAGTAGCCAGGTTTTATACTAAATCTCTCTTTTCATCTCTAGGAAAGAACTGTAGAGACTATATAAAGAGCCGGGGATTAGAAGAGGAGATCGTAAAACTTTTTAATCTCGGTTATGCGCCTCCGAACTGGGACTCTTTAAGTAAACAGCTTAAAGGTGAGGGCTACAATAATGAGTTCTTAATTAAGGCGGGTCTTGTAGTTAAAGCTAAGGATGACAAGGGCTTCTATGATATCTTTAGGGATAGACTGATTTTCCCTATAATAGACCACAGTAAAAAGGTGATTGGTTTTGGGGGTAGAGTGTTTTCAAAAGCTATGCCGAAATATCTGAATTCACCCCAAACTCCAGTTTATCAAAAAGGGAAGACGCTCTATGGAGTGGATGTAACATTGTCGGATATAAAAAGAGAAAAAACCGCTATTATTGTTGAAGGCTATCTGGATATGATTATGCTTTATCAGGCTGGGATAAAGAATGTAGTAGCCTCTTTAGGTACCGCATTGACCCAAGACCAGGTCAGGTTCTTGAAGAGATATAGCGATGAGGTGGTCGTTGTCTATGATGGTGATGAGTCAGGTCAGGTGGCATCTCTAAGAGGATTGGATATTGTATTTGAGTCAGGGATTAAAGCCAATGCGGTTATGCTTCCTAAAGGCTATGATCCTGACAGCTTTATTAAAGAGAAGGGAAAAGAAGAGTTTTTAAAATTATTAGCTAAGAAGAGAGGGGTATTTGATTACAAGCTAGATGTTTTAAGAAATATTTACGGTGTGGAATCTTTGGATTCCAGAATAAAAATTGTGCATGAGATGTTTGCCTCTCTTGAAAAAGTCGGAAATCACCTGATAAGAGCAGAGTATATTAAAGAGCTTTCTAATAAGATGGGCTTTGAAGAGAAGATTCTCTGGGATGAGTTTAATACTAAGTCCGGCAGAATCAAAAAAGATGTTTTTAAAGAGAAGGCTCTGCGTCAGAAGAGCTATTCCTCTGTTGAGGCTTCACTTGTTTATATTATGCTGAATAACAGCGAGGTTATTCCTGAGATTAAAGGAGCTCTAGAGCCTGAGGAGTTTATAACGGATGAGATTCAGAGCTTGGTCAAGGTAATATACGATACCTATCCAGATAGCGATAAATTGAAGCTGGCCAATCTGCTTAATGTAGTGGCAGAAGAAGAGGCGCGGATTTTGGCTGAGATTATGGCTGAAGACGTAGAGTTGTCAGAGGATGTTTTTCAAGAACATTTAAATCAATGTATTGTTAATCTTAAAATTCAGAAAATAAAGAGTTATTGCAATTTCCTGGAACAGGAGATTAAAAAAGCACAGCAAGGTTCGGACAACAAGAGGCTGGATACGTTGTTCAGGGAATTGAACGATATTAAGAAAAAAGAAATAGAAATATAGGAGGCTATTATTATGGTCGGTAAGTTTAAAGAGAAGAGCTTAGCTAAGCTTATATTGTTGGGTAAAGATAAAGGCTTCCTTACTTATGAAGAAGTTAACAGCATGATTCCTGGTGACATCATATCGTCGGATGAGATCGATGATATACTTACAATATTAGGTAATGAAAATATTAAGATAGTGGATGCGTCTAAAAAGGATAGTGAGGAAGAGGAGTCTGTTGAGTTTAATGAGCTTCCGGATCAGGATAAAGATGCAGCTCCTGCGGTTCACATTGAAGATCCGGTAAGACTTTACTTAAAACAGATGGGTCAAGTCCCGCTTCTTACACGCGAACAAGAGGTTGAGATTGCAAAAAATATAGAGGAGAAAAAAGAGATTTATAAAGAGGAGATATATAAGTGCAAGATAGCGAAGAATGTTGCCCTAGATATTACTCAGCGGGTTTTAGATGAGGGGTTGAATTTTGACGATTATATTAATGAGGATGAATCCAGCCCTCGTGAGAAAAATATAAATAAGGTTAAGAAGCTGCTTAGACGTCTTAAACTTTCTAGGAATGAAGACACTATATACCAAATTTTGAAAGAGTTTGAGTTTACGGGTAAATCTCTGGAATGGATGGAGAACTCAATCAAATTTTATGTGCGCATAATAGATAAATCTCAAAGGAAGATAAAGCAGGTTGAGAAACTTAGAAAGATTAAAAAGAGACGGGAAGAAGTATCTAATCTAAAGAGAGAGATTAAAAAAGTAGAGCTTCTTTTTGTCGAGTCTAAGGAGATGATAAAGAGGCGCCTTAACGATATCAGAAGGAAAGAAATTTATTATATTGAGGCTCAGCGTAAGCTCATAGAGGCCAACTTGAGGCTTGTTGTAAGTATTGCAAAGAAGTATACGAATAAAGGTCTCTCTTTCTTAGATCTTATCCAAGAAGGAAATATAGGGCTTATGAAGGCTGTTGAGAAGTTTGAGTATAGGAGAGGATATAAGTTCTCTACCTATGCTACTTGGTGGATTCGTCAAGCTATTACACGTGCTATAGCTGATCAGTCCCGTACTATAAGAATACCGGTTCACATGACAGAGACTATTAATAAACTTGTCAGGGTTTCAAGAAATTTTGTCCAGACTCAAGGCAGAGAACCAAACCCTGAAGAGCTCTCTAAAGAGCTAGAGTTACCGATTGATAAGGTTAAAAATATAATGAAGATAGCTCAGACTCCAATATCACTTCAGACTCCCATTGGAGATGAAGGAGATACGCATTTTGGAGATTTTATCGAGGATAAGAAGGCTATCTCTCCTGCTAATGCAACGGCATATTCAATGCTTAAGGAGCAGCTGGATGGAGTGTTAAGCTCTCTTACAGAGCGTGAAAAATCTGTCTTACAGTATAGATTTGGAGTAGGTGATGGTTGCCCTAGAACTCTGGAAGAGGTTGGTAAGATGTTTAAAGTTACTAGAGAGAGAATACGTCAGATTGAAGCTAAGGCGTTGAGAAAACTTCGCCATCCTGTAAGATCGAGAAAGCTTAGAAATTTCTTAGATCTTGTTGTGACTGAAGAGAGAACTCCTATTTAATCTGTCCAAATAGGCAGGGAATGTTTCATATAACACAGAGAGAAAGTCTCTCTGTGTATTTATTAAGCTCTGCAGTTTTTATTTTGTTCTTAGCGAAGAACTGATATCTGTTTAATTTAGAGAGATAAATAGCACGTTGTTTATATGCCAGCCTTGTTGTTCTGTATAATTAAATCATAATCGATATCCGATATGTCGTATCGCGTGCTATAGTTAGAAAGATAGCTGTTCATATGGTCTCTATTGTGAGGAAAGGTAAGCATGTATATGTGTTCTCTAGTCTGCTGATTTGCGCGGACATGAATCTTTAAACCAAATTCTACAAGGCCTAGCATTGCAATATAGCCAGAGTTTAGACCTTCTAATATAACAATATCTTCTTCTCCTGTTGATATTGCACTATGTACTGCTTCTGCTGCCTTAGAATAATCCCAGTGATCGTATAACCCTGTCAATGGGTCAAAATTAAAAGTTGATCCAAATTGTTCTGCATAAGATATATACTCTGGAGATATTGTTTCCATGGTTAAAAAATGATCCATGTGAATTGCTGTAGATTTTATCATGGATGAACTGAAGAAATTTTCTATGTCTCTGGCTAAAGTTGTTTTCCCGGAGCGGGAATCGCCATCTATAAGTATAATAAGAGGCTTATGACTATCTAAGCGGGATGCGATTAGGTTAAGCACCTCTATGAGAGCCTGTTTATTGTAAAACCGAGAATCAGTTAAATCTTCAGCTTGGACATTTAACGGATTGCGGGTTCTTCTTGTGATATTGTTTTCTTCTTGAATAATAATACAATTACAGATAAAAAAAGAATATATTGCAATAACTATATATTTTTTGAGAGTCTTTATCATAAGTCAGCCCCTATATTATAAGTATAACATGTTTAATTGGTTGCAGCAAATTCAATGAGTATTTCATTGGGGCCAATTTCATTGACTTTTTGGTCTAAATCTATATAATTTATTAAGTAATCTTTGTATTTTATGTAACAACAGGAGGCATTTATGGCTAAAATGACTATAAGGGATTTAGATCTTAAAGGGAAAAGGGTTCTTATGAGAGTCGATTTCAATGTACCCTTGACCGATGATTTAAAAGTCTCTGATGATACTCGGATAAGGGCGGCACTTCCTACGATTAACTATGCTCTTGAAAATAGCGCTAAGGTTATTCTTATGAGTCATTTAGGCCGTCCTAAGGGCAATATTATGGATAATTTAAGGCTTGATTCTGTGCGGGGTAGGCTAAGTGAATTATTAGGCCAAGAAGTAAAAAAAGTCGATAGCTGTATAGGCCAAGATGCTAAAGATGCTTCGGATGGATTAATAGAAGGAGAGGTTTTACTGCTTGAGAATGTAAGGTTTTATACAGAAGAGACTGCAAATGACCCTAAATTTGCAAAAGAACTATCTCTCTTAGGCGACCTCTTTATTAATGATGCATTTGGTTCTTCTCATAGGGCTCATGCCTCAGTTGTAGGGGTAGCCGACTACCTTCCTGCTGCAGCTGGATTACTATTAATGAAAGAGATAGAGTATTTCGAGAAGATTCTCCGAGATCCTGAGCATCCGTTCTATGCAATATTAGGAGGAGCAAAGGTATCGGATAAGATAGAAGTTATAAAGAATCTCTTGAATGTAGCTGATAAGATTTTAATAGGCGGAGGTATGGCCTACACTTTTCTTAAAGCTAGAGGCGTTGAGATTGGGTCATCTAAACTTGAGGAAGATAAGATAGAGCTTGCAAGAGAGTTAATGGCCCTAGCGGAGAACAAGGGAAAGAAAATAGTCTTGCCGCTAGACCATATTGTGGTAGAAGAGATAAAAGACGGAGCTAGAGTAGAGAAAGTTGGCTTAGAGATTCCAAAAGGTAAGATTGCAGTAGATATAGGAGAGGAGACAAGAGAGTTATTTAAAGAGGAATTAAAAGACGCTAAGATGGTTGTTTGGAATGGGCCTTTAGGAATATTTGAGATTGAAGATTTCTCCTACGGGACTAGAGAGATTGCTGAATTTTTAGCTAAAGTGGAAGCTGTTAAGGTTATAGGGGGCGGAGATACTGCAGCCTGTATTGAAAAAATGGATATGGTGGATAAATTTTCTCATATTTCAACTGGAGGCGGAGCCTCTCTTGAATATCTTGAGGGCAAGGTTCTACCTGGAATTGCGGCATTAAAGGAGAGACAAGATGGCTAGAGATTTGATTTTTGCTGGAAATTGGAAGATGAATAAAACTATTAAAGAGGCGCTTGAACTGGTTAATGGTCTCAAGCGTGAGCTCGTAGATATTGAAGAGGCTAAGATAGTGGTAGCCCCGCCTTCTACAGCTTTAAGCTGCGTGGGTGACACAATAGTCGATAGCAACATTGATTTAAGTGCTCAAAATATACATTCTGAAGTTTCCGGTGCCTACACTGGTGAGATATCAGTTTTGATGGCTAAAGATGCAGGATGTAAATATACTATTATAGGGCACTCTGAGAGAAGAAAATATTTTAAAGAGGATGATGCTCTTATTAATAAAAAGATAAAGCTGGCTCTTGAAAATAATTTAGAGGTGATATTCTGTGTCGGTGAAAGCTTAGAAGAGAGAGAAGAAGGTAGAATGGAAGAAGTTGTAAAAACCCAACTGCTGGGAGGACTTGAAGGTATATCCAAAGATGATCTGGCTAGGATAGTCGTAGCTTATGAACCTGTATGGGCTATAGGTACAGGTAAGAATGCAACGCCTCAAGAGGCTCAAGAAGTGCATGCTCTTATAAGAGAAGAGTTAGTTAAAAAGTATGATCAAGAAGCGGCAGACAGCACTTCTATTTTGTATGGGGGGAGTGTTAAGTCTGACAACATAGAAGATTTAATGAAAAAAGAAGACCTTGATGGCGTGCTTGTCGGAGGAGCAAGTTTGGAGATAGGCGATTTCTCTGAACTAGTTAAAAAAGGTTTGAGTGCAAAGCAATAATGGAGGTTAGACTATGTATACTTTTTTGATCGTAATATATGTAATTGTCTGCGCAGTGCTTGTCTCTGTAATTTTAATGCAGAGTGGAAAAGGCGGCGGGTTATCTGAAGCTCTAGGAGGAGCTTTTCAATCTGTCTTTGGGCCTAAGGCGACAACTGTATTAGTAAAAGCAACGTCTATTTTAGCGGCACTCTTTATAATCTTAAGTATAATTTTAGCAAAACTCTCTACAGAGAAGAGCAGATCTCTTATGGAGAGAGTGCCCGAGGAGAATACCACAGAACAATCTCAATGAAATTTTTAGTTCTCCTTTTGATCTTGTTTACCTCATGTGCAAATGGTGAGAAGAGCCTAGAGGTAGAGAGAGGTAATACTAGATATGGCGGCTACCTAGCTTTTGCTTCAGTATCTGATCCTAAATCGTTTAATCCTGTTTTAGCTAAAGAGACCTCTACTACTAGTATTACTGGACTCATCTTTGAAGGTTTAACTCGAGTCAATGTCTACACAAAGGAAGCTGAGCCTAATCTGGCTAAATCTTGGCAGATAAAACGAGGAGGGAAAGAGTGGGTATTCTATTTAAGAGAAGATGTTAAATGGAATGACGGCGTACCTTTTAGTGCTGACGATGTCGTCTTTACTTTTAATAGCCTTATCTATAATTCTAAAATTCCATCTAGTGCATCAGACGTTCTTAAAGTAGATGGAGAGCCTTTTAAGGTAGAAAAGATAGATGACTATAGCGTAAGATTTACTCTCTCCTCAAACTATGCTCCATTTTTAATGGCGATGGGTACTGATATTTTGCCCAAACATATCTTAGCAGATGTCGTAAAAGCAGATAAGTTTAATAGTTTTTGGACTCTTGATTCAACCCCAAGCGGAATTGTAGGTACGGGGCCTTTTAAACTCTCTAGATATATTCCGGGCCAGCTTGTTGAGTTAGTCAGAAATGAACATTATTGGAAGAAGGACAAAGATGGCAATAGTCTCCCTTATCTTAAGGGTGTTAGGTTTCTGGTAGTTCCTAACAGTGATACCGCGCTCTTAAAATTTCTTGATTCAGAGATTGATTACTACTCTTTAAGAGGTGAAGATTATGCTATCTTAAAACCAGAAGAGAAGAGTAAAGGGTTTAAGATCTATGAAGTCGGGCCTGCATTTGGATCTAGCTTCATCACTTTTAATCAAAATAACAGCATTAATCCAAAGACTCAAGAGACTTATATAGATAAGAGAAAATTAGAATGGTTTAGAGACAGAAGGTTTAGAGAGGCGGTATCTTATGCTTTGGACAGGTCTTCTATAATAGATATAGTCTTAAATGGTTTTGGTTATCCTCAATCTGGACCTCTGTCTCCATCTTCGGGTTATTTTTATAATTCTAACATAGAAGAGCATGGCTATGATTTAGATAGAGCAAAAGAGCTTTTGTCTGATATCGGTTTCTCTGATATCGACTCCGACGGTATCTTAGAGGATAAGAGCGGAGAGGATGTGAGTTTCAATCTTTTTACCAATGCAGAGAATAACGTTAGAGTAAAGATTGCTGAGCTTATAAAAGAAGATTTAATAAATGTAGGTATTAAAGTTAATTTCCTGCCGCTTGAATTTAATAATCTGGTTACCAAGTTATCCAGCAGCTATGATTGGGAGGCTATTATCTTAGGTTTTACAGGAGGTATTGAGCCTCATTTCTCATCTAATATCTGGCTCTCAAGCGGGCATCTCCATATCTGGTATCCAAAACAAGAGAGGCCAGCTACATCTTGGGAAGCCGAGATAGATAAATTATTTAAAGACGGTGTTCAGGCGTTAGGTAGAAAAAAGAGAAAGAGTATTTATGATAGCTGGCAGGAGATTGCATCAAGGGAGCTTCCTCTTATATATACAGCGATACCTGAAAGTATATTTGCAGTGAGGGACAAATTCGGTAATTTAGACCCTAATCCTTACGGAGGAGTGTTTCACAATATAGAAGAGATCTATATAATAAATAAAGAAGAGTGATGTTATGTTAATTTATATTCTTAAAAGATTTCTTATAGCACTGCCTTTAATCCTGGTTATCTCTTTGGTCGCTTTTCTCTTTATTAATCTGACCCCTGGTAATTTCTTTAACCAGATGCGGCTTAATCCTCAGATATCTGAAGAGACTATAGAAAAATACATAGAGCTTTATCAGTTGGACAAACCCGTGCTCATGCAATACTTTGCCTGGCTTAAGCGCATAATACATCTTGATTTTGGGTACTCATTTGCCTACAACATTCCTGTTGCGAAGGTTTTAGGAACGAGAGTTTTAAACACGTTGCTCCTTACGCTCTCTTCTCTCTTCTTTACCTGGTTAGTGGCTCTTCCTCTTGGGATAGTTGCTGCGGTTAAAGTAGATAGAGCCTGGGATAGGCTAATATCTTTTTTATCATACGTTTTGCTCTCTATCCCGACTTTCTTTATGGCGTTCTTGTTGCTCTACTTTGCATATCTAGCGGGGATATTACCGCTTGGAGGTATGGTCTCTGCTAATTTTACAGAGCTAAGTTTATTTTTTAAGATATTAGATTTATTTAAACACCTTATTATACCCACTCTGGTTATATCGTTAGGAGCTATTGCGTCTTTAGTAAGAATAATGCGAGGGAACCTTCTTGAAGTATTGAGATCTAACTATATTCTTGCTCTGCGGGCTCGAGGCATCAGCGAGAAGAGAGTGACCTATGTGCATGCATTGAGGAGTGCAATTAACCCTTTAATTACTATATTTGGTTATCAGATATCAGGATTATTATCCGGTGCGGCATTAACAGAGATTATCTGCAACTGGCCCGGACTTGGCTCTTTAATGCTCTCTGCTGTAAGAAGCCAAGACATCTATCTTGTTATGGGCTCAATGCTTGTCTCCTCGGTTATGCTTATAGGCGGTAATCTTATTGCAGATATCTTACTTGGATTTGCAGATCCCAGGATAAGGGTCAAATGAAAGAGTTATTTCGACATAGACGTGGATTAATTGCTGTTATAATTTTATTCTTCCTCTATCTTGGTGCTATATTCGCAGGGTTCATCTCACCCTACCATTATAGGAGCGAGAAGAGAATATTATCTTATGCTCCACCGTCTAAGATTAATTTCTTTGATTCAAAAGGAGATTTCCACTTCAGGCCTTTTATCTATAAGTATAAGATGAGTCTGGATCAGAACAGAAGGAGAGTCTATGAGGAAGATAAGAGTCGAGCATACCCCATAGAGCTCTTTATTAGAGGTGATAACTATAAACTGCTTGGGTTATTCCCTGCTGATATCCATCTATTTGGAGTAGCTGCTGAGGCTAAGTTATATCTCTTTGGCGCAGACTCAAGAGGAAGAGATCTCCTCTCCCGCATAATATATGGTGGAAGAGTATCGCTCTCAATAGGATTAATCGCTGTTGTAATCACATTCTTTATTGGCTTAATTGTCGGAGGAACGGCTGGATACTTCGGGGGTAAGATCGACAATATTTTGATGAGGCTATGTGAGATGGTGATGCTTGTTCCGGGCTTCTATCTTCTCCTTGCTCTGCGTTCATCTTTTCCTCCCGAGATAGGTACGGTTAAGATATATTTTCTTATAATAACAATACTGTCTTTTATCGGCTGGGCATCTCTTGCGCGTGTAATAAGAGGTATTGTGTTGGGATTACGCGAGAAGGAGTATATCTTAGCAGCACGCTCTGTAGGGCTCTCTAGCTTTAAGATTATTACAAAACATATTCTCCCTAATACCTCATCCTATACAATCATAGCACTTACCCTTTCTATTCCATCTTATATTTTAGGTGAATCTGCTTTAAGTCTTCTGGGTTTAGGCATTCAAGACCCAGTTCCTTCTTGGGGCAATCTTTTAAAAGATGCTATGGCGATTGTACAGATCAAACTTCATCCTTGGATATTGATACCAGGTCTATTTATATTTCTTGCAGTTGTTGCATTCAATATGCTCGGAGATGCGTTAAGGGATATCTATGATCCTAAGAGGAAAATAATCTGATGAAATCTTTAGAGATAAAAGGTTTAAATATTGATTTTAAAAAAAGAAACTCTTTTATAAGTGTAGTTCAGGGTTTAGATTTAGATATATTAGAATCTGAGATCGTTGGAATTGCAGGTGAGTCTGGGTCTGGGAAGACTGTATCCACCTTGGCTTTAGCTGACCTGCTGCCTGAGGGCAACTCTAGAATAAGCTATAAGAGTTATAAGATAAAATCTAATAATGTAGACAGAAAACAGATCCCTTATTTTAGAGGCAGGCTTATATCTTATATCTTTCAGGATCCGATACCAAGTCTTGATCCTATGTTTACAATAAGATATCAGTTAAAAGAGATATTAAAGGTAGGCTCTAGAAAAGAAGTAGATGATAAGATGATAGATAAACTGCTTCTAGATGTAGGGTTGAAAGATAGAGAGCGGGTGCTCTCATCCTACCCTCATCAACTATCTGGAGGTATGGCTCAGCGCGTAGCGATTGCATTTGCCCTCGGTTCTAACTCTAAGATATTAGTTGCGGATGAACCTACTACAGCACTTGATGCCCATATTAAAAAAGGCATTCTTGACCTACTTAAAAAAATAAGAGATCAAAGGGGCTTAAGCATCTTTTTTATCTCTCATGACTTAGAGCAGACTTTCTATATCGCAGATAGAGTCTATATATTCTACGCTGGTTCTGTTGTGGAATATGCTAAAAGCAGTGTGATAAAGGAGAAACCTCTCCATCCTTATACGCGTGCCTTGCTTGATTGCATACCCAAAAGAGGGGTAGATGAGCTTAAACAGATTAGAGGCAAGAGCCCTGATTTTGGCGATCTTCCCAAGGGCTGCCTTTTTTATCCCCGCTGTACTTTTGCTATGGATATTTGTCAAAAAAAGAGGCCGCCTTTAATTGAAGTAAAGAAAGGTCATTTCTTAAGATGTTTTAAAGAGAAGATATGAAGAAGATATTAGAGGTCAGCAATTTAAACAAGAGATTTAAGACCGGAGGCGCTTTCCTTAAAAAAAGAGGCGAAGTAGTTGCATTATCTGATGTTAGCTTTACGCTCTACTCTAAAGAGACAGTTGGGGTAATTGGCGAATCAGGGTCTGGAAAGTCAACTCTTGCTTTTGTTTTGGCTGGTCTATATGAGCGGGATCAGGGTGAGATTCTTTTTAAAGATAATGATCTGAGCGTTCTTTATAAGAAAGATTTAAGAGTAAGAAGAGAGATTCAAATAGTCTTTCAAGATCCCTATAATACCCTTAATCCAAGATATACTGTATTTGATACATTGAGGGAGCCTCTCTTGGTGCATAATATTGTACCTAGGAAGAAGATTAGAGATGAGGTTTTAAAGACTCTTGATGTTGTCGGGCTGCGCCCGGACTATCTTTTTAAGTACCCTCATGAGCTATCAGGAGGAGAACGTCAGAGAATAGCCATTGCAAGGGCTGTAATACTTAAGCCTGAGCTTTTGATCTGTGATGAACCAACCTCTAATCTAGATCTATCTATTCAGGCTCAAATTTTAAATCTACTTCTTCAGATTAAAAGAGAAGAGAACTTAAGCATGATATTTATAACCCATGATATAAGCGTCGCTTCTTTTATATCAGATAGAATAATAGTCTTATATGAGGGTTCTATTATAGAAGAAGGAAAGAGTGCCGATATTCTTGATAATCCTCAAAAAGATTATACCAAGGCACTCCTAAAGGCCAGTGCATTATAGGGTTATAAAAATAATCCAGCTACAATATTTAAGGTAGAGTTTGAAGTGATGAATTCACCTCTTTATTGTTGTTTTTTCAATGGAAAAGGTATAAGCACTAGTTTAAATTAAGTTCTCTGTTGTCAATAATTGAAAAATATGATACAAAAGATGACTATGAAAGGTAGAGTTCATAAATTAGGCGATGATATCAATACCGATTATATTATATCCGGTCGCTATAAATTCTCTATTACAGACCCAAAAGAGCTTGCTAAGAAAGTCTTTGAAGACCTAGACCCTTCTCTTGCTTCTAAAATAAAAGAGAATGATTTTGTTGTAGCTGGTGAGAATTTCGGTTGCGGCTCATCTAGAGAGCAGGCTCCTCAAGCACTTAAGGCAGCAGGAGTTCAGGCTATTATTGCAAAGTATTATGCCAGGATATTCTATAGAAATGCTGTTAATCTTGGGCTGCTGGTTTTAGAAGCGGATACAGATCAAATTGATGATGGTGATGAGATTGAGCTTGATATGAATAATTCAAAGATAAAGATTTTCAATAAAGATAAAGAGATAGATTGTAAGAAAGTTCCTGATTTTATGCAAAAGATAATAGCAGAGGGTGGAGTCATAGAATACATAAAGAAGAAGGGAGATATTTAAGTGGTAAAGATTACTCTTATTCCAGGTGATGGTATAGGTCCAAGTGTTAGCGAGGCTATGAGAAGATGCGTTGAGGCAACTGGGGTAGATATTGAGTGGGATGTTGTAGATGCTGGAACTGATGTTATGGATAAATATGGAACGCCTCTTCCTAAACATGTCCTAGATTCAATAAGAGAGAATAAGGTTGCTATCAAGGGTCCTATAGTTACGCCGATTGGTACAGGTTTTCGTTCTGTCAATGTTCAGATAAGAAAGAGTCTTGATCTTTATGCCTGCGTTAGGCCTTGTAAATCATATCCTGGGGTAAAGTCTCACTTTGATAATGTTGATATAGTTATTATAAGAGAAAACACTGAAGATCTTTATTCAGGCTTAGAGTTTAATCCTGAGTTTGGAGGAGAAGAAGAGATATCAAAAATACTTAAAGAGTACTACAAATATGATCTGCCTAAGAAGTGGGGTGTAAGTTTTAAGCTCATAACTGAAGAGGGTGCAAGAAGGATTGTTGATTATGCATTCCGCTATGCAAGAGAGAACAGTAGAAAGAGGGTCACAGCAGTGCATAAAGCAAATATTTTAAAGTTTTCAGACGGACTATTTTTAGAAATATCGCGTGAAGTTGCCAAAAACTATCCTGATATAGAGTTCTGGGAATTAATAGTTGATAATACCTGTATGCAGCTTGTTATGAGGCCTCATGAGCATGATGTCTTAGTACTTCCTAATCTATATGGAGATATTATATCTGATCTCTGTGCAGGACTTGTCGGAGGCCTTGGTGTTGCACCTGGTGCAAATATAGGAGAAAATTATGCTGTATTTGAGCCTACTCATGGTTCAGCTCCAAAATATAAAGGAAAGAATAGGGTCAATCCTACTGCTACAATATTATCAGGTATGTTGATGTTAAAATATCTTGGATTTAAAGACGAAGCAAGTAAGCTTGAAAACGCAGTTGCAGAAGTCTTAAAAGAAGGTACAGCAGTGACTTATGACTTAAAGCCTACTCGTGAAGACCCAACAGCTGTCGGAACAGAAGAGATGGCAGAAGCTATTATTTCAAAGATTTAATCCCTAAAACCTATATTATCTAGTAAAATTGCACCCTGATTATTGCCGACATTATCGCCTTCTAATATTATTGCAATCTGCTGGAGTATAAAGTTAGCTCCTAAAGAAGGCACTAGACTGCTTAGGTCTATCTCTATTGTTTGCCAATCTCCAGTTATATTGTCTATCTCAATAGATGGATAGGGCCAACTTGAACCTTCAGGATGCAGCTCTATCTTAATTTTATCAGGTATGCCAACCAAGGAGTCTCCTTTTATATCAAATACGAGTGTACCTGTATTTGAAAGCTCTAAATCATCAATATTCATGTATATTCCATTAAAACCACCGGCTTGTAATTGATAATCTAATCTTATAGCTTTACCGTGGGTTATATCTTCATCAAATACTATCTGTACATCTATATCTCCGTTTGGACCGTTAACAGGTCCTATCTTAGAGATATAATCATTAGGACGGTTTCCTTCTTCAAATGCTGTTATCAAAGTATCTAGGCTTGGTATTACAACAGCATCATCTCTCTCTCCTCTTGCTAAATCAAGCAGAGCTCTTGCATTTTGATACTGGGTATCATAATAAAGAATAGTCTGGAATGCTACAATAGCCTCTTGGTAGTTATCAGCGTTGAGTAAGGTCTGTGCTTCATTGTAAAGCATAGCTAAACCATCATCTATTGCTTGATTAACATCAGCTTCCATTTGAACTAGGCCAGGGAAGTCGGCCTCTTTTCCATAAGTTGTAACTATATCTTTAAAATAGCTAAAGAGCGCTTCTCCCACCTGCCACTCATCGTTTGCTAAAGCATCAGCTATTGCATTGTGAACCGAAGAAAGCTCATCATCGATATCAGTCTCTGTAAAGAATGCCTCATTCTCTATCAAATTGGCAATCTTAGCGTACTCTGCGCTGCCTGCAAATAAACCTCTAATTCCATTGTTGAGGCTGTTTGTAATAGCTGCAAGTGTTATTCCTTGCAATAGTGATGAGTTAAGGTATATTCCAAGATCGTTTGTTGTATCTATCCCATCGATTAGGCCAAAGGATGAATTTATGCTTCCTGGATACATATCTTCGATTAACTGAAGAAGATCTCCTCCTTCGCCAATTCCGTTAAACGCGAGCATAACTGCATAAGGTGATAGTATTCCAGATGTTGGGTAAGGATTTAAACCGGACGGTGAACCAAACTCACCATATTCATAAATATTGTTATAACAGGGCGCCTCACCCCAGAAAGGATAGCCTTCTTCTATTGCTTGGAGTTTCTGTATAAGAGTTGCTTTTTTAAAGTTTAATCCAAATCCATCAGGGGATAAACTTGCTTCATCTATAAAGAGAGACGGGAAGAGAAACTCAAATAGGCTTCCTCCATAACTTGCA
>Ga0075120_10001437_pt1 | contig 18529 bp, 23 predicted proteins | sample AntAceMetag02UKL_FD_69792 | JGI IMG/M metagenome (GOLD analysis project Ga0075120, IMG submission 69792) | Saline lake microbial communities from Ace Lake, Antarctica - Antarctic Ace Lake Metagenome 02UKL | ecosystem: Environmental > Aquatic > Non-marine Saline and Alkaline > Saline | place... | reverse complement strand
TTCCTTATAATAATGTTGTTGCTAATGAAATTTGAACGAGCGCTCAGTCATAGTTTTTTTACATTTATTCAATCGCTTGTCAAGAAAATATTCACCCTTCGCCAAAAAAGCATTTGACAAAATAATCTCTTTAAATATAGTATCTTGTAAATAGACTGAGCGCTCGATCAGTTTTTTTAAATTGTCGAGTGACGGCAGGATTAAAAACCATAAGCAAAAACAAAATAATGTATAATACATAAGGAGGTGCCGGGTGGATTTTGACCTTACCAAAGAACAGGAAATGATCCGTAAGGAAGTCAGAAAATTTGCACAGAAAGAGATCGCACCCATTGCAGGAGAACTTGATGAAAAAGAAGAATTTTCTGCAGAGTTGACAAAAAAAATGGGAGAGATAGGTCTTTTCGGCATGTTTGTTTCAGAAAAGTATGGCGGCCAGGAAATGGATTATATTTCATACATTATAGGCGTTGAAGAAGTTGCCAGGATTGATGGCTCCCAGGCTGCTACCATTGCAGCGGGCAATTCCCTTGGCATAGGCCCGATCTACTATTTTGGAACAGAAGAGCAAAAACAAAAATACCTGCCCAGACTTTGTTCAGGCGAAGGCCTGTGGGGTTTTGGACTCACAGAACCCACGGCCGGGTCCGATGCCGGCGGCAGCAAAACAACAGCTGTGCTGGATGGAGATGAATGGGTCATTAATGGTTCAAAAATATTCATCACTAATGCTGCCTGTGACATGACCATGGGTGTAACTGTTCAGGCCATCACGGGCACAAGGGACAGTGGGAAACCAGAATATTCCTGTATACTTGTTGAAGCAGGAACAAAGGGATTTAAAGCTGTTCCCATGCACAAAAAACTGATGTGGCGATCCTCCAACACAGCAGAACTTTATTTTGATGATGTTCGGGTGCCTAAGGAAAATATCCTGGGGGAAAAAGGCGACGGGTTCCATCAAATGCTGGCAACCCTTGATGGAGGCAGACTTTCCATCGGTGCCATGGGGCTTGGCGGCGCCCAGGGAGCCTATGATCTTGCCTTGAAATATGCAAAAGAAAGAAAACAGTTTGGGCAGCCCATTTCAAAATTCCAGGCCATAGCGTTCAAGCTGGCCGATAGTGCCATGGAAATAGAGTGCGCCAGGAATCTTTTATACAAAGCCTGCTGGCTGAAAAGCAATAAACGGCCCTTTGAAAAAGAGGCTGCCATGGGCAAACTCTATTGTTCTGAAGTCATGTCCAGGGTGGCAGACCATGCCGTCCAGATTCATGGCGGATATGGTCTCATGAAAGAATACAATGTGGAAAGATTTTACAGGGACCAGAAACTTTTAGAAATCGGTGAAGGAACTTCGGAAGTTCAGCGCATTGTGATTTCACGACATATTGGCTGCTGATACAAAGGAGAAAATCCCCAGGAGAACACTATGAGCACAAACCATAAAAACAGCGACAGCAGCGTAAGCAGCGACAGCGATCCTTTATTGCTGAAAGAAGAAAAAAACAAGACTGTCATTCTGACCATGAACCGGCCCAGGGTTATGAACTGCCTGAATTTTGACCTCTTATATGCTATTAAAAATGAAATTGATGCCCTTCAATACAGAACCGATATCAGAACCTTGATCATCACGGGTGCCGGAGAAAAATCCTTTTGTGCCGGCGCTGATTTAAAGGAAAGGGCAAGCTTAACCCCGGATGAGGTCAAAAAATTTATTATCACCATCAGAAATCTTCTGACCTCAATTCAAAATCTTCCCATCCCCGTAATTTGTGCCGTTAATGGGATCGCCCTTGGCGGCGGTACGGAGGTGGCGCTGGCATCAGATATCCGCATTGCCTCTGAAAACGCCAGCATGGGATTGACGGAAGCAAGACTTGCCATCATCCCGGGAGGGGGAGGCACCCAGCGTCTGCCACGAATCATCGGGGTGGCAAAGGCAAAGGAACTTATTTTTACAGGACGCAGAGTGGATGCAAAAGAAGCCCTTGATATCGGTCTTGTGAATAAAGTAACAACATCTGAAACCCTTTTGGATGCGTGCATGGAAATGGCTGATATGATTGCCCAGACCGGGCCCATTGCCGTTGAGATGGCAAAATATGCCATAGACAAAGGTATTGAAACCGACCTTGCCACAGGACTTGCCATAGAATCCAATGCCTATAGGGTGACCATACCCACACAAGACAGAATTGAAGGCCTGACTGCTTTTAGAGAAAAGAGAAAACCCGTTTACAAAGGAAGATAAAAAAACCCATGACAGAAAATAAAACTTTTTGGAAATCTGAAGAAAAAAAACTGGAAGACCGTCAACGAGAGGCGATTTGTTCCGGCGGCCAAAAAGCCATAGACACCCTTGCCAAAAGAGGCAAACGGCCTGTAAGAGAATTGATCGCAGACCTGATTGATCCTGACACCCAATTTTTTGAACTCTCCACTTTAGCAGGGTTTGGCATGGGATATCCAGGGGTTGAAGATGTGCATTGTGCAGGAATTGTCACGGGCATTGGAAAAGTCCATGGCAACTGGACCATGATCATGGCCAATGACAGCCGCGTCAAGGCAGGCACATATTTTCCCATCACCCTTAAAAAGCACATGAGAGCCCAGGCCATTGCTGAAAAAAACGGACTCAACTGTCTTTATATAGCTGATTCAGGAGGCGTTTTCCTTCCCATGCAGGCCGATGTCTTCCCCGATGACCAGCATTTTGGGTCTATCTTTTATAATATGGCAAGGATGTCTGCCATGGGACTTCGCCAGGTCACCATCAGCACTGGGGGCAATACTGCAGGGGGTGCTTATATTGTTTTCATGGCCTGTGAATCCATCATGATTGACAAGCAGTCCTTTTCATTCCTGGGTGGTCCTCCCCTTGTAAAAATGGCCACAGGAGAAGAGATATCAGCTGAAAATCTTGGGGGAGCAAAGGTTCATACCCAGATTTCCGGCGGGGCAGATCATCTGTGCACGGACCAGACCGATGCCATTAAAAGAGCACGGCAGCTTCTTTCTTTGACCCGGCCCCAGAAAATTCATGGTCACACCTATGGGGCCAAAGAGCCCAAAATTCCTCTGGAAGCCATATATGATGTCATGCCCATATCCCCCCACAAAGGCATTGACGGCAGAAAAATTATTGCCGCCATTGCAGATGAATCTGAATTTATTGAGCACAAGAAAAATTTTGCTCCTGGCCGGGGGTCCAACATCCTGACGGGTAAAATCAGGATCAAGGGATTTCCCATCGGGCTTGTCTGTTCCAATGCCGCAGGCATTATCTTTCATGAAGCAGCCCAAAAGGTAACGGAATGGGTGGTCAGGTGTTCCTATGAAAAGACACCGCTGCTTTTTATCCAAAGTTCACCCGGTTATATGATCGGTTCTGATTCTGAACATGCCGGCATTGGAAAATATGGTGCAGACATGGTCCGTGCAGTCTCCTGTGCCCAGGTGCCAAGAGTACAGCTTGTTATAGGACCGGATAACGGGGCAGCCAATTACGGCATGTGCGGCCGTGGATACAGGCCCAACTTTTTATTTTCAACCATGCGGGCCAGAACCGGGGTTATGAGTGGCAAAAGTGCAGGCGGGGTTTTGTTAAGCATTGAGCAGGCAAAGCGAAAAGCCATGGATAATCCCATGACCCAGGAAGAAATAAATGAATTCCAGCAGATAATGATTGACAAGTATGATGGTGAAGCCCACCCCTTTTTCTGCGCTTCCCGGCTTTTAAACGACCGGGTCATCAAATTTTCAGAAATCCGGGACTGGCTTGCCATGGCCTTTGAAGTCAGCCTTGTCAAGCCCGTTGGAGAACCAAGCTTTGGAAATTTTAGATTTTAACAAATGAGTGTGCATAAAGGAGAGAAAAAATGACAGAATATGATTATTGGAAAATTTTCCCAAGAATGCCAAAAAAAGTAACCATTGGAGATATCACAGTCCGAGACGGATTCCAGCATCTTGAAAAATTTATTTCAACTTCTGCCAAAATCACCTATCTTGAAGAATTAATTTTTGCAGGATGCCGCAATATTGAGGTCACAAATCTGGGAAACCCCAGAAGCATGCCCCAGTTCAGCGATGCTGAAGAACTATTGACCCACCTGAGAAGCGAAAATTTTGTAGGAAGGGCAGCCAGAAAAGGCATTAACATGGAGGATGTGGTTTTGACAGCCATTACCATCCGGGAACAGGCAGTTGACCGGGCCATTGAATTAAAAAAAAGAGGGGTGGGCCCGGATCGATTATTGATGATGGTGTCCACTGAAGAACAGCACCATTTTGCCAATTCCGGCACCACCCTGCCCAATTATTGGGCTGAAGCGGAAAGATGCATTAAAAAATGCACCAATGCAGGCCTTAAAATGTGCGGTACTGTGAGCACTATCTGGGGAAGCCCCATTGGCGGCGCCACTGATTTAAAAGATGCCGTTGAATTCACCAAATACTGGCTTTCCATAGGGGCCAGCGACATTGAGCATGCCGACCACGACGGAAGTGCATCTGCTGCTGATGTGTACCGGTATTTTTCCATGATCCTTGATGAAATGCCGGATACAAACCTTCACATTGCCCATTTCCATGAAACAAAAAGAGTGGCGGCTGCATCTGTTCTTGCCGCACTTCAGGCAGGCATCTGCCATTTTGAAGCCACCCTTGGCGGCCTTGGCGGACAGCCGGCCAATTTCCTGGATGACAGACCCATCAAAGGCACAGGGGATTATTATTATGATGATGCAAGATATGTGGGACTGGTTTGCCTTGAAGATACCCTTGTACAGATTGATGAAATGGGTATAGAACATGGATATGATGTTGACAGAATCCTGTGGCTTGGAAAACAGCTGGAAAAAACCGCTGGAACAAGATTAAGAAGTGAAGCCATGATCAACGGCAGAACCCTTAAGGAAGGTCATATGGAGTATGCCAGGCCTGGACTTGCAAAACTCAAGGAAAAACTGGGTGAAGAAACTAATCAAAGTTTTCCCCAATAATGATGACAAGGAGATGCTATGGAAAAAAATGATAAAATCCCTCATATCAATCTAGATTATTTTGAAGATCTCACGGGAAATATAAAAAATGGTGAAAAAGGCGATGTCGATGAAGTGGGAAACCGCATCAAACAATTAAGAGAAGAAAGAGGTATTTCCATTGAGGCGCTTTCCGATTTAACTGGGTTTGAGATTTCCCGGCTTAAAGATATTGAAAACGGACAAGAAAAACCCCAGCTGGGAACGGTGATGAAACTTTCCAAGGCATTGGATGCTGCAGTGGGGCATCTTGTCTCAGGCAAGGGAAACCGGCTGTATTCCATTACACGGAAAAACGAAAGAAAGCAGATTTCCCGTTCCACTTCAAAAACGGGCAGCCAGAATGCTTACTCATACATGAGCCTGGCCCCTGAAGTCCAGGGCCGTCACATGGAAGCTCTCATCGTACAATTGGAAAAAATAGATGACAAGGAAATATCTATCCATAGCGGGGAAGAATTTGTATTTGTTCTTGATGGTGTTGTCAACCTGACCATTGGAAAAGACACCTATGATCTTGAACCGGGAGACAGTGGCTACTACCTGTCCACCACTCCCCATTTTATTACTGCAAAAACCGACAAAGCAACCATACTTGCTGTTTTGTATGAATAAGGAGAAAATACCCATGTCAAAATGTTTGTGGCAGCCCTCTGAAGAGAGGATCAAAAGCACCAATATGTATGGTTTCATGAACCTTGTGAATGAAAAATACGGCAAGGACTTTAAAGAATATACTGATCTGTGGGAATGGTCCGTGGACAATCTTGAGAATTTCTGGACCCTTGCCTGGAACTTTATTGATATCAAGGCCTCCCAGACCTTTGACAAGGCCATTGATGATCCAAATAAAATGCCCGGGGCAAAATTCTTTGTTAATTCCAAACTTAATTTTGCTGAGAACCTTTTGCGCTTTAGAAATGACCGTCTGGCCATTGTGTTCAAGGGTGAAGATTCTGTCAGAAGGACTTTAACATACAACCAGCTCTATGATGAAGTGGCAAAGACAGCAGCCTCATTAAAAAAACTTGGTATCCAGAAAGGCGACCGGGTGGTTGGATTTGTTCCTAACATGCCTGAAAGTATAATTGCCATGCTGGCAGCTGCAAGTCTCGGCGCTGTCTGGTCTTCCTGCTCACCTGACTTTGGTATCAAAGGGGTTCTGGACAGGTTTGGACAGACCCGGCCCAAAGTATTGTTTACGGCGGACGGATACTTTTTCAAGGGCAAGCCCATGGACAGCATTGAAAGAATTGCCGGCATTGTCAAGGAAATCCCTTCCATTAAAAAAATTGTCGTGATTCCCTATGTATCAACAAAACCCGATATCAGCAGTCTTCCCAATGCTGTATTGTATGAAGAATTTAAAGATCCTGAAGCAAAAGAAATTGATTTTTTGCAGATGGATTTTGATGATCCCCTTTATATCATGTATTCTTCCGGGACCACAGGCCTTCCCAAATGCATGGTACAGAGTGTGGGCGGAGTTCTCTTACACCAGAAAAAAGAATTGGTGCTGCATACGGACTTAAAAGAAGATGACATTATTTTTTATTTTACCACCTGCGGCTGGATGATGTGGAACTGGCTGACCTGTTCATTAAGCGTGGGAGCCACCCTTGTCCTTTATGACGGCAATCCTTTCCACCCCGGCCCTGATGCTCTGTGGAAAATGGCCCAGGATGAAAAAATCACAATTTTCGGAACCAGTGCAGGATATATTGAAGCCCTGAAAAATGCCGGGGTAAAGCCAGGCAAACAATTTGACCTGTCTTCCTTAAAATCAGTTCTTTCAACGGGTTCACCCCTTTCTGATGAAAATTTTGAATTCATATACAATGAAGTAAAGCAAGACCTTCAGTTGGCATCCATATCCGGCGGATCAGACCTGAACGGCTGTTTTGCCCTGGGCAACCCAATAGGCCCTGTCTATACTGGAGAACTTCAATGCCGGGGTCTTGGCATGAAGGTCTATGCCTATGACGAAAACGGCAAGCCCACGGTGGGACAGCAGGCCGAGCTTGTCTGTACTGCCCCCTTCCCATCCATGCCCATATTTTTCTGGGGGGATGATGACGGCTCCAAATACCATTCTGCCTATTTTGATGAATACCCGGGAATCTGGACCCATGGCGACTTTATCATGATCACGGAACGCGGCGGTGTCATCATGTACGGCCGATCAGATGCCACCCTCAATCCAGGTGGTGTGAGAATCGGCACGGCTGAAATCTACCGTCGCCTGGATGCCATGGAAGAGCTTGAAGACTCTGTGATCGTGGGACAATCCTGGAACAATGATGTCAGGGTCATTCTCTTTGTCAAAATGGCTCCGGGCTTTGATCTTACAGATGAGCTTCAAAAAAAGATCAAAGCAGACATTCGAGCCAATGCCTCTCCACGGCATGTCCCGGCTAAAATCATTGCATGCCCGGATGTTCCCTACACCCTTAACATGAAAAAAGTTGAGCTGGCCGTGAAAAAAATGATTGAAGGGAAAGTTGTGAAAAACAAAGATGCCTTAAAAAATCCAGAATCCCTTGATTTTTTCGGATCCATTCAAGAACTTAAATCCTAAACTCGGAGCGGGGTCATCGGAACGGGGTCAGGCTTGCATAGTTGCGTTATTTCTCAATAACGCAACTATGCAAGCCTGACCCCACTCTTAAACAAGCCTGACCCCCACTTATTATGGAATCACACGTAAAAGACCACTATAATTCAGACAATCTCACACAAAAGATTAAAACCGCATTAATCAAAGCAGGCAAAGACCTTTCAAATCTTGAACTGAAAGATCTTTCCCCCATTGATCAGATCCACACCGGCGGAGCACTGTCCAGCATTGAGCTGTTCAAAAAATTAACCATCTCCCCTGATGCACGGGTCCTTGATGCCGGCTGTGGTATTGGAGGGTCTTCAAGGCTCCTTGCCAAACAATTTGACTGCAGGGTTATCGGTGTTGATCTGGCAGACAAATTTATTGAAGCGGCTATCTTTTTGACCCAGTGTACCAGACTTGAAAATCTTGTTTCCTTCCAACAGGGTTCTGTTATTGACCTGCCTTTTGAAAACAATACATTTGATGCCATTTTATGCCAGCATATTCTAATGAACATTGAAGACAAATCAACAGCCGTCAAAGAATTTTTCAGGGTATTAAAACCCGATGGAAAGCTGATGTTACATGAAATAGAAAAGGGTGACAACGATTCCCTTCTTCTTCCCGTTCCCTGGGCAGACAAGTCCTCTATATCCTTTCTTGAATCCCGGGATGTCATGTCCCATATTTTTAAGGAACAGGGGTTTGAAATAGAATTCTTTTCAGACCAAACCTCTAGTGCATGCACCGGGTGGGAAAAATTTAATGCGGTTTCCCAAAAAAGACCTCCCCAACCCAATGCTCTGGGTCTCGGTATCATTTTTGGCTCCAATGCAAAATTTTTCGGTGAAAACATGCATACAAATTTTAAAAATAATTCCATTTGTCTTGTTGAAGCTATTCTAAAAAAATTATGATGCCTAAATTAAAAAATCACAAGAATAAGAACCCAAAAAAAAACGGGCTGATACCCATAAAATGGATACCTTTGAATTTACAAAAAAAAAACTGATATCACTTTGCCCTGAAACCAGGAACAAACATATTATCAGCTGGTTATCCCACTTTTATCAGAAATTAACCACCAATCGTGTTAACCCGGCATCTTTAGATCTTTTTACCCGCCAATACAACGAAGTCCTGAATTGGACGGGAATGAAAGAATTTATCAGGCCTGAATCCAATACCACAAGATTGTGGATTGAAAGCATTTCCAACAGGATTCATTTTCATCGTTCTGCCATTGGCACCCCTGTCCGGGACCCTGATTTACTTGAACCTGTTCAGACAAATGACATCCCTCTTTCTTATCGTCAACCAGGTTTTAATTGTCATCTTGCCCTGGATGGTCTCAGGAGCCTTTTTAATGTGGGATCTATTTTCAGGACCTGTGATGCTGCAGGCTTTAAATCCATCATCCTCGGGAACACCCTGGGCAAAGAACATCCCGGGGTCCAGAAAACCGCCATGGGCGCCCATAAATGGATTGAACAGGAAAAAACAGAGGATCTTGCCCAGACCTTGCTTGAGAAAAAAAAAAAAGGATACAAGATCATTGGCGTTGACACCATTAAAGAAGCACTTCCTTTTTATGATATGCCCTGGGAAGACAACACCATTCTTGTGTTTGGAAATGAAGAATATGGAATCTCATCCCATGTCAGAAAAACATGTGACTCCTTTGTTCATATCCCCATGTATGGCCGGAAAAATTCCCTTAATGTTGCCAATGCTGTAGCTGTCATTTGTTTTCAGGTAGCAGGGTCATTGCACCGCCGATAAGTCTTCTATAAGTTTTATTTCAAGGACCAGATCATTGGTTTTAATAATATCTCCGGGATATATTTTTTTGCGCTTCTGCGTTTCAATACTCCCGTTTACTTCCACAAAACCATCATTTATCATGAATTTGGCTTCCCCGCCGCTGGAAGCAATATTTTCAAATTTTAAAATTTTATACAATTCAACGGGTGCCTTGTTTATCTTAACAATTTTTTTATTCATAATATGCCTCGTATCTATGGTATATTTGCCATGGTTAAATCGGCATTTAGGGAATTTGGCAATGCCGCCATTTCCCCTAAATGCTTATGAATCTTCTTATAATCCATCCCCAATTTTTGCAATCCTTCCCTGGGAGAAATGCTAATGCTATTGCATTAAATGCAAAATATTTATAATAAATAAAAAACAAAAAGGGAATTGAATAAATGAAATTTACAAAAACCATCATTTTTTGCATTTGCCTGTCTATTTTTATTTTCCATTCAAAGGGGCTTGCCGCTCATTTTGGACAGGAGTTCACCCTTTCCGGCAAGACCATGGGTACCTTTTACACCATAAAATTTATTTCAAGCAAAAAAATATCCCTGTCCCTGTGGCAGGCAAGGGTGGATAAAAGATTAAAAGACATCAATAAAAAACTGTCCGTGTATGACCCGAAAAGCGAGCTTTCCCTTTTTAACGATCAAAAAATCGGAACCCCGGTGAAAGTCTCTTCTGACTTTTATGACACAATGTTAACAGCTAAAAAGCTATATGACATGACAGACGGCTCCTGGGATGGAACTGTGAAACCACTGGTTGATCTCTGGGGATTTGGGACAAAAAAAAGCATCCACACGATACCTGAAGCCGATAAAATCGCTTTGGCCTTATCAAAAACCGGATTTCATCACATTGATATCAAAGGGCAGCAGACCCTTTTAAAAACCGCTGACATCACCCTTGACCTGGGATCCATTGCAAAAGGCTATGGCGTGGATGCCCTGGCAAGACTTTTTACCTCATCCGGCATCCATGATGTTCTTGTGGAAATAGGCGGAGAGCTTTATGGCTCAGGCACAAACAAAAAAGGAAAACCCTGGTCCGTGGGTATCAGCGAACCTGATAAACAATTTTCAAACCAGAACTTATTTAAAATTATCCGCTTGAATAACCATGCCATTGCCACCAGCGGAAATTACAGAATTTTTTTTGAAATAAATAAAAAAACCTATTCCCATATCATTGACCCTAAAACAGGATTTCCAGTTGACAACAACATCGTCAGTGCATCTGTTATTTCAAAGGACTGCACCTTTGCCGACGGCCTTGCAACAGCCCTTATCGTCATGGATGTGCAAAAGGCCATAGCCCTTGTGAACAGCCTTGAGGATACGGAATGCCTGATCATTCAAAAAAAAGCGACCCAATTTATCAGCCATACGTCTGACAATTTTGATCGCTTTGTGGTGAAATAATTTTAATTGCTTATACGAGGAGAAACAAAGTGTCGATATTTCAAATATAGTGATAGACTCGAACCTCATTGAAAAGAAACACCTCAATCCGAGAACCTTCACGTTCAATCAACTCAGCACCAAGAGAATTAAACAAAGCTTCTATCTCCATGCCATTGTTGGCCTATCCCATTGTTTTTCTGGCTGACCGGACTTCGTAGAGAGCCTGGTCTTCACAAACTTGCATATGACCGGTATTGTCAAGAATCATTTTTTCAAATATCAATTCTGTGTTCAAAAAAAGATTGCCGCTTTCTTTTTTTAAGAATTGTGCAGCCATACGACAATATTCGGGATCAATGTCCATCCCTATGCTGTTTCTTCCGTATTTTAAAGATGCCACCATGGTTGTTCCAGAGCCACAAAAAGGGTCTAGAACTGTATCACCCTGAAATGAGAACATTCTAACAAGACGGGATGCGAGTTTAATCGGGAAGGGGGCGGGGTGGTTCCGGGTTGATGCCCCAGTGATATTCCAAATTTGTTGAAACCAGGCATTAAAATCCTTCTTATCTATTTTGCTTAATTTTCTCTGCAATTCAGTTGGTTTTCGATAGCCGCCTGGTTTTCTCTGCATCAAAATGAATTCCATATCATTTTTAATGATTGCATTGGGTTCATATGGTTTCCCTAAGAATTTAGAACCATTTTCAACTTCGAAACTGGCATTTGCTATTTTATGCCAGATAATGGGATTGAGGTTATCAAAACCAATTTTCCTGCATAAAACACAGATATCAGAATGCAAAGGAAAAACAAGATGACGTCCGAATTTCCGTCTTGATACACACACGTCGCCCACAACGCATACTAACCTGCCCCCCGGAACAAGCACACGGAAAACTTCACGCCATACCTTTTCGAGCTCACTTAAAAATGATTCATAGTCATTTACGTGCCCCAATTGATCAGGGTTTTCATTATAGCGTTTCAGATTCCAGTATGGAGGTGAGGTAACTGCCAAGTGAATAGATTCATCGGACAAGAAGGATAGATCTCTCGCATCTCCGTTTATTAGTCTGTGACAGGTCTTTTGTTTATTGCTTTTCATACAAAGATTCCAACATGAGAAATAAGTGATTTCGCAAAATTTTTAAAAGAAAGATCGTTTGCCGGTTCATTATAAATACCTTCAATCCCGAGTTCACTTGCAGATGTTATAAAAGATGAGGCCGTATAGTGACGTTCAAGAATAAGTTTCTGGCAAAAAAGTTCATAGCGTTTCATATATGAAGCACCGACGAATTCAGGAAATACTTTAAAATGAGGTTCCCTTACTTTAACTGGTCGATTTGAGGCTTGACAATCTTCGAGCATAAAGAAATATCCGAGGAAAGGCTGAGCCCCTCCATTGAAGGCTCCCTCTCTGAAAGCAGTCCATAAATCGAGAGCGCTTCCCATAGCCTCCTCGGTCCTATTGTTGAAATTATTCCCGAATGAAGGTCCCACTTGGGATTTAGCTTCAATGGCGACTATTAGCTGACCATTTTTAATAACCAACAAGTCCCACTCTTTGGTCGGCCTAAAAAATCCTGGGAGCTCTAGTGACTTTTTTTCATGAATGTAATCCTTATCAATCCCAGCATTAACAATCAAATCCTTGAATAGGGTTATAAAACCATTCATTTGTGCGCCACCAGTAACCGCACTTCTAAGACCTGCATCAGATACCCCACTCCTCTTTTGCTTGTCCTTTTATGCTTTTCGGGTAAGCCAATAATGGGCTACAGCCTGAGCAACATGTTTCTCGATATCATCAAAAGTTTTCTGCATTTTTTAATCCTATACCCAATTCTATGTTTAATTGCTATTTGAAGGCCAACACCAGTATGACCGGCTGCTAAGCCGGGTTTTTAATCAAGGTGAAAATGCCAAGATCACTTAACTTTCGGTCTGCCGAGGCGATATGCAGTCCGGTTTATACATTTATGGAATGGCTTTTAAGATTGTATCCATATTTATTGCCTTTTATTTTAAGGGTTCTATTTTAAAGATGGGTTCGCCTGCAATCGCCAATTTTAATTATATATCACCATTTTAAAAATATCAATATTGGCATGTTGTAATTTTAGGAGCAAATAAATTGTCCGGTTATTATGAGAGCCCGCCTTGTAAAAGAACATGGTCAGTGCATCTGTCATCGCAAAGGACTGCACCTTTGCCGACGGCCTTACCACAGCCCTGATGGTCATGGATGTGCAAAAGGCCATAGCCCTTGTGAACAGCCTTGAGGATACGGAATGCCTGATTATACAAAAAAAAGCCACCCAATTTATCAGCCATACGTCTGACAATTTTGATCGCTTTGTGGTGAAATAATTTTAATTAATTATTTAATGTTGTATGCTTCATCATGGGGTCCCAATAGTACAAATTTAATAGTTTCGTCAGAGGTTGTTAAACAATCGAAACAGCCAACAAATTCAGCATCTCCCTTTTTTCGGCATGCCGTACAATACAAGTAGATGATGATGAAATTACGCTTGACCGGGCAGGAGTAAAACCCTCGCACGTTGCCCTTCAAAGGTTCTCCAAGTTCAACTGGGTGCTCCATAATCTGGCGAACTTTCTGCTCAATCTGCTTCTTTATGCTGGCATGTTTCCGAACGCCTGTCAGAAATGCTTTTTCAAATTTTGCTTTCATCAGTCGTCAAAAACTTCCTCAAAGGTATGCCATTTGGCCGTGCCATCGCTGAGCGTGGACTTTACATTGAGTATCGCTTTGTAAAAATCAGGATCCGAGAGTATGATCTCCATACTCTCTCCCTGCGCATGCCGTTTTAGTGAGAGAACAAATTGCGTAATGACATCAGCGACGGTTGTTCGGTTTTCTCGAACATATACCTTGACAAAATCCACTAAATCCTGATCAAGGCTGATATTTAAGCGTGCTTTAGACATGATAACCCTCCCTGTTTTATTGTTCCCAATATACACACATCAAGAACAATCGTCAAGCACGAAAAAAATACCGGCTGCCAACTGGAGAGGAAATTATCGATATTGCTAATATTGGCATTCCCGATAATTTCTGATACAGGATTTTGGATTAATGGATTAATGGATTAATGGATTAATGGATTAATGGAGATTAGTTTTGTTGCCTCTTGAATTACACGCATTATTTATAATGTGTCCACATCCTGAGTACATGAACTATTTTATCTTTTTTGTCTATATCATAGATCAGTCGATGTTGAATATTGATACGTCCCCTCATCTAAAGGCTCTTTTGCTGAATCCTTGATACTTTCAACAAGACCGGGAAATTGGTTAAGATATAATGTTTCTTCAATAGCTTTCCAATCTTTTTCCCCAAGCACAACAAAATTTTCACCCGTACGGCGCTTAATTCTCAAGACATCATGATTTAAAATCGACATATCAACATAATGTTTGAGCTTTTTTCGAAATTCATTTGCCGTTGTTTCATTCATAATTTTACCCTCAATTTTTATATCTTTACTTTAACAGTACTGTAAATGTGTACTGTTGTCAATATGCCCAAAATCTCCCCATTCAGGGCTGACGTCATTTTCTTTTATCTGCTATACAATATTGTATGGATACTTTAATCATCAGAAACAAGGAAGAGCTTAGAATCTTGGAATGGTAAAATTGCCATTAAGGGAAAATGCCGATATTGGCATTTTCCCTTAATGCTTATGAATCGTCTTCCGGTCAATCCCCAATTTGTTTGCAATCACTTCCCTAAAGAGTTGTTTCGGATATTGCATTAAAGGCAAAATATTTATAATAAATAAAAAAAACTACCCCCATATCATTGACCCTAAAACAGGATTTCCCGTTGACAACAAAATCGTCAGTGCATCTGTTATCGCAAAGGACTGCACCTTTGCCGACGGCCTTACCACAGCCCTTGTGGTCATGGATGTGCAAAAGGCAATAGCCCTTGTTAACCGGCTTGAGGATACGGAATGCATGATCATCCAAAAAAAAACGACCCAATTTATCAGCCATATGTCTGACAATTTTGATCGCTTTGTGGTGAAATAATTTTAATTATTTATACGGGAGAGCAAAGTGTCGATATTGCCAATATTGGCATTTCCGACAATTTCTGATGCACGGTTTTGGGTTAATGGATTAATGGATATTGGATTAATGGATTGTCAGGCTTGCCTTGTTCAAAGGTCTTCTGCTATTTGTCGAATTTGGCAATGTTGCCATTTTCGGCAAATGATAGAAAAAAGAGCTTTGATTTATTTATTGAGGGATTAAAGTCCTGTTTCATTTTAATAAGTCTTTTTTCGAAAACCCCCTGAACGGTTGAACCCAGGAGCAGCATGTTCTAAAGTATCTACGATCCATTGATTTAAGCTTTTCCCTTCGGCCATAGCTACACTGGCAATATTTGCATGAAGATTGGAAGGTACACGTACATTAAATTTCCCTGAATATTTCTTTTTAGGTTCAATATTACGTTTCTTGCAAGCATCAAGGAAAACTTTGAGAGAAATAGCACCTTCTTTTTTTAAACTTTCAATATCCTTAGCATAAAAATCTGCACCTCCGTTTAGCTCAACGAATTCACCTCTAAACATTTCAATCTCAGGGTCATACTTGATCACAGCATTAATATTATTAATTTTCATTAAATTCATCATGGTAACACCTCCTTTTCTTTTAACCATTTTCTAATACTTGCTACTGCACCCTTATCAGTATCAAGGCTTGGGTGAGGTCGGTGATAGACTCGAACCTCATTGAAAAGAAACACCTCAATCCGAGAACCTTCACGTTCAATCAACTCAGCACCAAGAGAATTAAACAAAGCTTCTATCTCCTGCCATTTGATATTTGCGCTTACAGGGTGTGAGAAGATTCGTTCAAGTGTTTTCCGGTGTTTACGTTTCATAAGATGACAGTACTATGAGGCGGTACCAATGTCAAGAAATAATTTGAGTACGCTTTAGTATTGATTGAAGGACAGAACGGTTAAGTTGAGCTGTTGGGGGCTTAATGCTGACAAACTCAGCTGACAGGCCTGGGCCAAACTGCAAGGGGTTTTGTTCGACCTTGGGTCATTAAATCGAGAATCGGAATTTCTGCCAGCCAGAATTTGCCGTCTTTATATATTTTACCTGAAAATCTCATGATTGGCCTCCTCTTTTTGCCTTACGTATTATTGAACGAGCAAGCTTTTCATTGATTTCGCTGTGCCTAGGGATTGGTTCCTGCCTGTCTCCATCGGTCCAAATATCATGGTTACCACCATGTCTCAGAAACCACCAACCCAGCTTTTTTAACTCGTTCTCAAATTTATTCCGTTACGACGTTAATCTGCCGCGTGGCTTTTTGCGTCGGCTGCATTAGCTTTGTTATGCTTTGTTCTGTGTCGGTCAAGACTTACTCAACCCAGTTTTCAACTTTTAAAGCTTTTATTCGTTTGAACTCTTTTTCATTATTTGTAACCAGGATCAAATCCTTACTTAATGCATGAGCGGCAATCAGCAAATCAAGTGGACCAATTATATTACCCTGATTCTCAAGTTGGCACCGTATTGCACCGTAACATTGCGATGCGTCCTGGTCATAGGGAATGATTTCAAAGGGAGCAAGAAATTCTTCCAAACGCTTAAAATTTTGTTTTTGAAGCTGACTTTTTGAAGCTCCGTAACTGAGCTCAGAAACTGTAATAGTGGAAATGCCGATCTGACCCACATCTGTATTCTTAAATCTGTGAATTACTTCAGGAGGTCTTTTGTTCATAATGTAAATACATATGTTTGTATCAATCAAAAAGTTCATTCAAGCCAACTCTTTCCTGTTGAGATTCAGGTTGATTCCGATTAGTCATAAAAGGTTTGTCATACTTTTTCAAATTTTTTTCCCAAACACCCCATATTGTTTTATCCTTGGGTATCAGGAGAATCCCTTCAGAAATTCTTTTGATATATACCTCTTTACCTTCAAATCGATAAGCCTTTGGTAAGCGTATTGCCTGACTGCGACCGTTAAGGAATAGTTTAGCAGTATCCATTTTAACCTCCTTATTTGAGTGAGCTATACCAATAAGTATATACCATATTGATATTTTGTCAATATTTAAATGAACTATATTTGCTACCGATTAGACACAGAACGGTTAAGTTGAGCTGTCGGGGGCTTAATGCTGACAAACTCAGCATGGTTCAAATTTATGTTAAAGCCGAAACCTTCGAGAGCCTATCAGTAGCCACGGATCAGCTCAAACGCCTGGTTCGCCAGCCCCTGATCGAGACTCTTTTACCGCATTAAGAATATCTTTAGTTGTTGCTTTTGTTTTTATGCCTGCAACGTCAAAAGGTGATTTTGGTGATTTGGTAAATATAATTTTGAAGGTTTCACCCCCTCGGCGCTTAATAATAACATCTTCAAATCGGGCAATGTCGAGAACCATAGAAAATTTTTGACGGGCTTCTGAATATGTATAGACTTTCATCAGGTTACCTCCATAATATGAATCCCTAAACTCTGAGCGACTTCATTCATCCGTCGGTCAAGAGTAATTAAAGGGCTGTGTAAAGAAATGGCACACACTAAAAAATATGCATCATATGCATAGATATTAAATTGAGATGCTATTTTCAGTGCTTCACGAATATCAACGTTACGCAAATCAACAGGTATTTGCTGTGTAGCATCCCAAACAGATAGCAGTTTATCAGGCTCAAGCCTACGTCTTTTAAGCATTGCTGATAAAGCATTTCCAATCTCAAAGGGTAATATATCCGGTGCAACTAAATCATGGCCTAAAGTAAGTCTGATAATCTCATCTCTTTCTGGCTCATAAAGAGTGACAGCTAAAAACGTATTTGTGTCTGCTATAATGTTCATTGGTACAATTGTACTCATGCTTATTTTTTTTGTCAAGCCGAATTTTGGAGGCCGAACAGTGTTAATTAGTGGAAACTTTCCATTGTCACTGATAAAGATCCTGCTACCGCCATAGGAGGATGCCATGGCAATCCCGGTTGGGTCTTTGAATTTTACAAGGACGACCGGCAGCCCCACAGTGTCTCTGGAAGATCCCGTTCCGGCAAGACCATGGGAACCTTTTACACCATAAAATTTATCACTGTTAAAAAGCTATATGACATGACAGACGGCTCCTGGGATGGAACGGTGAAAACCCTGGTCCGTGGGTATCAGCGAACCGGATAAACAATTTTCAAACCAGAACTTATTTAAAATTATCCGCTTGAATAACCATGCCATTGCCACAAGTGGGAATTACAGAAATTTTTTGGAAATAAATAAAAAAACCTATTCCCATATCATTGACCCTAAAACAGGATTTCCAGTTGACAATCAAATTGTCAGTGCATCTGTTATTTCAAAGGACTGCACCTTTGCCGACGGTCTTGCAACAGCCCTTATGGTCATGGATATGCAAAAAGCCATAGCCCTTGTTAACCGGCTTGAGGATACAGAATGCATGATCATCCAAAAAAAAACGACCAAATTCATCAGCCATACGTCTGACAATTTTGATCGCTTTGTGGTAAAATAATTTTAATTAATTATCGGTATTACCAATATTGGTATTTCCGACAATTTCTGATGCACGGTTTTGGGTTAATGGATTAATGGAT
>Ga0075120_10001436_pt1 | contig 18534 bp, 21 predicted proteins | sample AntAceMetag02UKL_FD_69792 | JGI IMG/M metagenome (GOLD analysis project Ga0075120, IMG submission 69792) | Saline lake microbial communities from Ace Lake, Antarctica - Antarctic Ace Lake Metagenome 02UKL | ecosystem: Environmental > Aquatic > Non-marine Saline and Alkaline > Saline | place... | reverse complement strand
ATCTTATTCTGAAACTCTTAGAGGGAACATGATGCAAAACAGAAAGGCAAAATACTTTATCAAAACTATTATCTTCAAAAGGAAAATTAAAGGGTTTTGTCTGAAAAAATTTCGCTTCAGGATATCTTTTTTTAGCTCTTTCAACCATCCCTTCTGAAAAATCTACACCACAATAATCTGCATTTTCCGGTATAATCTCTTTTAACCGACCATTGCCACAGCCAATATCTAAAACCTTGTCCTTTTCCTTGATATATCCCATAAATAGCTTAAAATCAGGAGGTATCCAGTCCCGCCTATTATCAAAGACCTCTGCTATTGAGTTATAATCATTTCTGGTCTTATTTAATAAATATTTTGCAAATCCTGGTTTCATATTCTACTTACGAATCACTTACGAGTCCCAGACTCGTAAGTGTTATTCACAGATTTTTATAAAAAGGCCGGATATAATCAATGGGGACAAAATTCATTGAAGAATTATGACTATTGAAGAAGAAATAATAATTGCTTTTTCAGAACAAGCGGATAAAAACCGCAAGATTTTAGATTCTTTAAAAAGAAGTTTTGCTAAAAAAATATCTAAGGGAATGGTTAAGAACTCCCAATTACTTGAAGCTTATCATAAGTTAGTGAAAGAAAAAAGAATAAAAAAGGACCTAGAAACAGAACATGTTCTAAGAATAAGAAAAGTAAGATCCTTATCTGGAATTGTAATTGTTTCTGTTCTAACAAAACCCTACCCCTGCCCTGGAAAATGTATTTACTGCCCGCAACAGGATGGTGCGCCAAAAAGTTATCTACGAGAAGAACCAGCTGTCGCCAGAGCAATCAAGTGTGACTATCAACCATATAAACAAACTCAAGTAAGAATCAAAGCATTGGAAGCAATTGGCCATCCAACTGATAAAATTGATTTAAGAATCATCGGCGCTACATGGTCTTTTTATCCTAAGAATTATCAAACTTGGTTTATTAAACGATGTTTTAAAGCTGCCAATGATTATCCAAAGAATAAAAAAGGGACAAAAACATTAGAAAAATTACAAAAGGAAAACGAAAAAGCCAAGCACAGAATAATTGGCGTTACGATCGAAACAAGGCCTGACTTTATAGACATTAAAGAAATAAAACGACTAAGAGGACTAGGCGTTACCAGAGTAGAACTCGGAGTCCAGAGTGTTTACAATGATATTTTAAAAATTAACAAAAGAGGGCACGACATAGAACAAACAATAAAAGCTACAAAATTATTAAAAGATGCTGGTTTTAAAATCTGTTATCAAATGATGCCTAATTTGGCTGGCTCTGATATGAAAAGAGATTTTGAAATGTTCGAACAGCTTTTTTCAAATCCTGATTTCAAGCCGGACTATTTAAAAATATACCCCTGCGCCCTATTGAAAGAAGCTCCCCTATATAAAATCTATAAAAAAGGAAATTTTAAGCCATACACAGAAAAACAATTAATTAAACTTTTAATTAAAATTAAAAAAATAATTCCTTATTGGATAAGAATTCAAAGGATTATAAGAGATATTCCAACCAGTTATATAGTTGAGGGTGGAACTAAAACTTCAAATCTTAGACAAATGATTGGAATCATGGCAAAAGAACAAAATTGGCAATGTAAATGCATAAGATGCAGAGAAGTAAAGGAAAATTACGATTCAAAAGAAAAGCTTAAGCTTTTTAGAGAAGATTACGAAGCATCGGAAGGCAAAGAAATATTTTTAAGCTTTGAAAATGAAAATAGAACAAAACTTTATTCTCTCTTGAGATTAAGAATTCCGAGCGAGAAAGTGTTACCAGTACTTAAAGATTCGGCGATAGTAAGAGAACTTCACACTTATGGTCAATTGGTAGCAATATCTAAAAAAGAAAAAGCCGCGCAACACAAGGGACTTGGAAAAAAACTGATGAAAGAGGCGGAGAAAATAGCAAAACAGGAAAACAAAAAACATATTATTGTTATCTCAGGTATTGGAGTTCGCGGATATTACAAAAAACTTGGTTATGGACTGAAACAAACTTATATGATAAAAAAGATATAGATAATTAAATAAAAATTATGATGTGGATATTTATAGTATTAGCGTTATCATTTTTCTTTTTCCTCTCTGGCATTAGAATTATAAATCAATATGAAAGGGGAGTTGTTCTAACTTTTGGTAAATACACTTCTACAAAAGTCCCTGGCTTTCGCTGGCTTTTTCCATTAGTACAAAGAATGATAGTAGTTGACTTGAGAATCACAACGGTTGATGTACCGAGACAAGAAGCAATAACTAAAGATAATGTTCCGGTAGGAGTCAATGCTGTTGTCTATTTTAGGGTTCAGAAACCAGAGGCAGCTGTCTTAGAAGTAGAAAATTATCGCTATGCTGTTTCCCAATATGCTTTAGCAGCTTTAAGAGATATTATCGGCGGAGTTGAGTTAGACACATTACTTATCGAAAGAGAGAAAGTGTCTGCAGAGATTAAACAAATGGTTGATGCTGAAACTGATCCATGGGGAATTGATGTAACAGCAATAAAAATGCAGGACATAGAATTACCTGCTGGGATGAAAAGAACAATGGCTGCACAAGCAGAGGCAGAAAGAGAAAAACGAGCTATTATTATAAGATCAGAGGGTGAGGTAGTTGCTGCTGAAAAACTAAAGATCGCAGCAGAATCACTCACTTCAGTCAGGGGTGGACTTTCTTTAAGAACTCTAGAAACTATTGATAATCTTCAGCCAGACCCGTCAAAAACCGTAATCTTTGCCCTTCCTGTAGAAATCTTAGAAGGCTTTAAGAATCTAATGCCAAAAAGAGAATAACTAACACAAACAACCAAAAAGCCCCTAAGGGGCTTTTTAGTTGTTAAATTATTTAATTTACTACCGAATTTCTTTCAAAAACTGCTCTGTTATTTTAACTATTTCACCATCACTCTGGAAAAAATCTCTCCACAAAATCACTATATCTACATCATTGAATATTGCTGTTTGAACTTCGCTTATCGTATCCCCTCCTGCCACAGCAATCATAATGTCATACTGGCTCTTGATCCTCTGAACCTCATGATATGGAACCTGTTTTTCCCTGTTATAATCTTCTTCATCAACTCCTCTATGAAGTATAACAACTTCTGGAAGCTCTTTTAATTCCCGCAAAACACCCAAAGGAAATTTAACATTCATCATATCAATCATAGAATCTACACCAAGCTCTTTACAATGAGCGATAAAGGCGTCAATCGTTTCAATCGGAGCATGACCCAAAACAGTAGCTGCACTTGCTCCGCTATTTTTTGTAATTTCAACTTCTCTAAATCCCCTGTCCATACATTTTAAATCAGCTACAATATACGGAGCTAAAGGAATGCTTTGTTTTTCTGCCTTCTTTTTATTTATTTTATCTCCAATTCCTCTGTAAATAGCCTTAGCTACGGGCGATAGTTGGAGAGGAACAGGAGTTGTTCCAAAAACCCTTCTATGCCAAGCATCTTTAATCGCAGTAATAGCATTAGCTCCATATGCCTTAATTAAAGGCGTTCCTGCTTCTATTATTATTCGTTCACTTAAAGGAATTTGAAAAATTACTTTTTTTGCTTCAGAGATATCACTATTAAGAGCAATCTGCAAATATTTCTTTTTTTTATTTAACATAATCTTAAAGTATTAATGTGATGATATATCCAATTATTGAAAATAAAGCAATTGGAGGCAAAGCAGGAATTGGTTTTTTTTCTTTTTGAAACATAAAAATCATTAAAGAAGCTATTAAGCCTAGTATAGAAAATAAAGCAACAATCAGGGCTGGTAAAAATCCCGTCTCCAACATAGATACTGAAAATATTAAAGGAAAAATAATATCTCCCCCGCCTAAAACCATAAACTTTCCGCCCGGCTTTACTTGATTAATACCTACTGTAAAATCCTTTAATTTTTGGGGAACGATAATGCCCATTATTGCCCCGCTTTTCAACATTGAACCCGCCATCTTTACCATATGTTTAGTTTTATAAACTGCGATAAAATCGTAAAAAGACAGCACGAGCAGTAAGAGAATAACGGTTTTCGGTTCAATGGCAAGTCCGAAAAAATATCCAATTCCTGATAAAGCTAAAATTATTAAAATATCATGGATCAAAACATTCCTCTTCTTAAGCCAAAGAATAAACAGCAAGATAATCAAGGGAATGCTGAATAAATCAGGCAAAAACACGGATAGAACAGTCAATGCGCCGAATAACGAGGAAAAGATAAAGAAAAATTTATAAATCTTTGCCTGATACTTTTTTATTTTAGGAATATAGATTATCAGAAGGATAATCAACGTGGCTAAAACAAAATATGCCAAAAATCCCTCAAATCCAATCAGGGAAATTTCTATCTCTTCTTGGATTATAATTTTCTTCGCTTCAATAGCGGAGAAAAGACCTAAAAACAAAACCAGACAAAAAATTATTATCTCTAAAACTAAAGTGCTAAGTATATTTACCCTTTTTTTCTTCTTTGCTGACATTTTTTAGCAACAAATCTTGACGGAGTCCTGAAAGCAGGCTTCTTTTTCTCAAGATTTTTTTTGTTAAATTCTTTTTTCATTAAATTATCTTAGCAGAAAAACTAAAATCCCGCCAGAGCGGGATTTTAAGCTTAATTTTGAATTTTTTAATTTCTTGAGACCCTTGTTAATCCAGAACAAGGAACAATTTCTACACCCTGTTGTTCTAGTTTATCTAAAAACAAATTAACGCCTATAGAATCGGAAGACATATGGCCAGCAACCACCATGTTTACTAAAGAATTTTCTGCTTCTTTTTTATGCTCTTCTGAAACATGCATTCCAATGATTGTACCAACGCCTGCTTGAGCCATTTTCTCATAAATTTTAGCGCTACCCTCTACTCCACCAGTAATCTCTGTAAAAGCAATTTTTCCGCATCGATTTTCCTTCTTTCCAACAAAAAGCTTTGGTCCTGCTCCATTTTCTTTTGCAATTTTGTACTCCTCAATATTTCCCAAAATATCCATTATATCTCCCAATGTTTCCGGCTGTTTACCCTCAATCTCTTTTTTAAGAAAATCGGCTGCTAGATTATCACAAATTGTGTGTAAACACATTAAGTTAATATTTAAAAGTTTTGCCGCATCAACTGTTCTCTGATGATTGCTACTATTCAATCCCCGAGCAACTTCTGATATTCTCTCTTTCATAAGACCTTCGGCAATATTGATTGGCACACCATACCCCTCTAATACATCTGCCTGCAATTCCATAACTTCATGCAAGGTGGCCAGTGCTTTTCCTAAGGGATGATGAGAAATTACTAAATCAATTCCACCCAACTCCTTAGAGATAAGAAGTTCAGCCGATTCTATATCAATACCGATTAAAATCTTTTTAATTTCTTTATCTTCAGCAATGTTCAAGATTCTAGAATCAGAATAAGGATTTTTCAGTGTTCCTTGATCAAAACCCTGTCTTTCTTTATCTGACAAAGAATCAAATCTTTTCTTTTTTCTCTCTAACGCTTTTTCAGCGCCCTGTCTTCCACGCAAATCTGCTTGAATGCCTGCCTCTATTGCTAGATTATAAATCTGATTTATTTTCATCTTTTTTTATCGTCTTTTTTTCTTTTTTTTCCTTTGGTTTTTTCTTTCCTATTGGTTTTTCTGGTTTCTTAACCTTTTTTACAACTTTTTTCGTGTCTTTTTTCTCTTCCGACTTCTTCTCTATTCTTCCAGGATTAAATTTTAAATAAAGCCCTTTAATTAATTCTTCTTGTTTACTTAAATCCAAAACCTCCCGCCTGATACGAGCTTTTTCTTTGCGAATGTATTTGCGAAAACTATTTGCTATTCTTTTTTGCTTCATAAATAAATATCTTATAGATAATAGAAATTAGCTTATCATAACTTAAGCTCTTGTTCAACTATTTTCCTGTCATCCCATGGAATTTTCTTATGATTAGCAACGCACATCCATGGCTCTCTTCCTTTTCCAGAGATAATCACTACATCTCCTGGATGAGCTGATTGTAGAGCTTTTTTAATAGCTTCTTTTCTATCAATTATCAATTGGTAATCTTGATGACCAATAATAGCGACCTCTATATCTTTTAAAATCTTTTCAGGAACTTCGTCATATGGATCTTCGTTTGTTAAAATGATTTTATCACAATATTGGGCTGCTATTTTCCCGAGTTCCGGTCTTTTCCATTTATCCCTACCCCCACCACAAGAGCCTAAAACACACACTAATCGGCTATTACCTGACAAAGTTTTGTAGATATTTACTAAAGCATCTGGAGTATGGGCATAATCAACATAAACAGAAAAAGGTTTATCAATCACTTTTTCCAATCTTCCAGAAATCAATTCTACTTTTTCTAATCCTGCCCTAATATTTTCTATACTTATTTCTTCTGATATACCGACACAAGCAACAGCCAAGGCATTAGAAATATTAAATTCGCCTTTTAATTTTAAATTAAATCCAATATCTTCTGGTCCCACGACTTTAAAATCTCTTTTTTCATCTTTTAATGTAAAACCGTACTTAGTTCCCTTAAAAGAAAGAAAATATTCGGCATTTTTGTCATCTAAATTAACAATTGCAATCTCTGCGTTTTTAAATAATTCTCCTTTAGCTTTTTTATAATTCTCAAAACTGCCATGCGCCTCTATATGCTCTTGTGTTAAATTAGTTAAAACTGCTGTTTTAAAATCAATAAACTTGTGCCTAAATTGTTTAATTCCTTCAGATGTAACCTCGATTACCGCATATTTACATCCTTGGTTAACAGCTTTTCTTAAAAATTTATGTATATGCATTCTCCCAGGCATTGTCATTTTTAATTTATTTTGCACAATCTCGTCTTTAATCTGAAACCTAATAGAAGAAATTGAGCAAACATCAATACCTGCCTGCTGAAAAACAGATGTTAAAAGTTCCACAACGCTTGATTTTCCGTTGGTGCCAGTTATTCCAATAACTGTAAGTTTTTTTGAAGGAAAACCATAAATCAACGCTCCGAGCGCAGGAAAAAACTGGTAATACCAGCTTAGGAAAAACTTAGGTAATAATTTCTTAATAACAGATTTAATCATTTTTTTTCATTCTATCAAAAAACCCCTGTAAAACAAGAGCTTCTCTAAAAATGTTGGCCGTCGTAAACAACATTAAAACTAAAATAGAGTTGAATTATGGATGTATTTATATTCCAATCTTAGATTTCTATACTTATTTGTGTTTACTAATTGTCCGAAAAAAACAGCTCTCGCAAAGTGCGCGAGAGCCGAATGTCTGTTCAAAAAGCATTAGGGCGGTAAGACTGAATGGAATCTAGGACAAGTTTCCCAGAAATGTATGCCTAGCTTATCCTCGATAGTGATATCTCTCCCCAAAGGAGATTTTCTTATTAACTCAGCATTTTCCTCTTCCCTACAAGGGAAACTATCCCTTGGAGGAGGAATCCTATGCTCGCAACTTTCACAGAGAACTCCCCAACCTGCATTGGGTTGAGTACGAGAACGCTCCGCTAATCCTTTATCAGACATAATCCCTCCAATTGCTTCAGATAAATTATCCTATAATGTTTGCCATATAAATGCAATTCAGAATAAAAGCGATGAAAGTCGGACTTCCACTGTTCTTATATTATTTACGAATTAAAAAACTTCAGATATTGTATTCCTTTTTTTATGGGAAATGGGACGACGTTAGAGCCTACTCTATTTATAAATAGCAAAACGCGATATGGAAATGACAGCCGCTGGACTATCACAATCCTCCATATCGCGTTTCTGCCAATACGTATTTACACGGTCTCGCAGCGGGCCATCTGGTCAACGACTACTGGCGGGTTAATGCGCTTAATAGTAATCACCTCCTTAATCAGATTATCTCTGCGAGTGGCAGATTTAATTTATAATACAATAAAAACCCTTACAAACCAAGAGCTTCTTGAAAGATTTAGGCGAGTGGACAACGTTAGAGCTATAATTCAACGACAAAGTGAGTATATTTATTTAGTTTACTCTATCCCTTAGTCCGCTATATTCTAAAATTATCTATAATTGTACCCTTAAATTTATTTCCACTTAGTATCTGCTGAAAATTATCTAAATTCTTTCCTTCGGCAACAATAATTTTAAGATTTTCCTTCTGGGCTAAACGAGCAGCCACCGGATCAACCGGGCTACTTAGTCCCGGACTCCACTTTGTAGGAATTAATTCTAAATAATCCTTCCAACTTATTTTCTCAAAAGGTTTAGCATTCTTATCTTTTTCAAAGTCAGCCGTATAAACATGATCTGGTTTACCAAGAATAATAACCTCTTTTATATTAAAATCGCAAGCAATTTGACAAGCTACAAAATCAGTAGACCAACCTGGCTTCCATCCAGCCCCAATTATCAAAGAATATTCTTCAAATGATTTAACTACAAAACGATTATCAAATACTATTGGATGCACTTCTTTTTTAAAAAGTGTCCTTACTAAATGCGCATTTAAACGTGTAGCATGAATGCCTATCCAGTCTTTATCTTCACTGCCAACATTTATTATTTTAGAAACAGCGTTCTGATAAGTCCTAGTAATACCTCCTCCACCAACAATTACAACAAACCTAAAACCATCTTTTATTTTTTCTTTAATTAAAAAATGAAACTTCTTCAAAAAATCGATATTAATATCTTTTGGCACTACTACAGAACCTCCTAGGGCAATAACGAAATCTTTCTTTTTTGACATATTTTATAATTAATTAATCTATCTTACCAAAATTATCTAAAAAGTTCTATTTCCGGGCTCCCCATATCTAAAAACCCCTGAAATTCAAGGGTTTTCGAAGCATTGGAGGATAGGACTCGAACTAAAAATTAGGTATTAAAAAACTGCAAAGCTGTCTGAATTCTTTGTTTTGTTTCTTTTATTTCTTTAGGAACATTATCTAAGGCCTTTTGCCCTTCTTTTTTGGAAAATCCTAAAGCAATAAGGGCTTTTAAGGCTTCATCGTCTGTAAGTGTCTCGTCTTTTAAACTCCCCCCAAGCTCTAAAATAATTTTCTGAACTTTTTTTCTACCAATGCCTTTGACCTTGGAAAAATAAGAAGAGTCATTTTCCTCTACTGCTTTTTTTAATTCATCGATAGAACCGAGCGAAGATATTAAAAGTGCGCCTTTTGGCCCTATTCCGGATACTGCTTCTATTATTTCAAAAACCTTTAGTCCCTGCTTATCTAAAAAACCATAAAGCTCTGGTTTTTCCTTCCGCACAGCATAAAAGATAAAAAACTCTCTTTGCTCATCAACGTTTATCTCTTTTAATGTTTTTTCAGATACAAAAATCTTAAAACCAATACCCTGATTTTCTAAAGTAACAAAACTTTTGTCTTTTTCCCTAATTTGGCCTTTTAAGTAGCTAATCATTTGGTTATATTACCTCAATCTCAACAATTTTTCAACGGATCTCTTGCCAAAAATCTCCTATTGTGGTAAATAATAGAATATGCCAATTACAAAATCAGCAAAAAAAGCTTTACGAAAAGAGCACAGAAATCATGCGCATAATTTAGTTTATAAAAATAAGATTAAGGAATTAAAAAAACAAATTCTTAAATTAAAAGAAGCTAAAAAAGAAAAAGAGGCGCAAGAATTGCTCCCCGAATATTACAAGGCAGTAGATAAGGCAGTAAAAGAAAAAGTGGTAAAAAAGAATACTGGTGATAGAAAAAAATCCCGAATTACCAAACTTCTCGCCACACAATCATAAATATCTAAATATCTGCCACTAATAATTCCAGAGCCATCTCTGGTTTTATTGTACCTCTCTTAATTGCAAAATCCATCTTAAAAATTTTTGAATAAATTTTTTCCAACTGCTCCTTTGTAAATTTTTGAGAAAGCTGACGGCTCTTACTAATAACAAAAGGATGCATTTTGCCCTTTAAAACAGAAATATCCTCTAATCCTTTCACAATAATTAAATTTCTAAATTGATAAGTAATCATTGTTAAAAGATAAAAAGGCGAATCACCTTTTTCCAAATGATTATAAAGTAGCTGAAGAGCTGTTTTTTTATCCCTACTGGCGATTGCCTCTATTGTTTTAAATATTTGAGCATCTACATCAGTTTTTACTAAGAGCTCCACATCCTGCTTTTTTATTTCCTTATCTCCAAAACCATAAGTTGCTAATTTTTGAATTTCCGTAGACATTCGCCATAAATCATTACCAACTACCTTTATTAAGGTAGTCAATGCCTGATCATTAATAGAACAGCCCATTTCTGTGGCTTGTTTTTTTATCCAAGCATTAATCTCAGGGGGCTTAAGGGCCTTTAGTTCAAAAACTTTCCCAAATTTTTTCAAAAAAGCAATTACTCCTTCTTTAACTGGCATTTTTCTTGTTTCAAAAAATATTATTAAATCATTTGTATCTTTTAAATCCTTTGCTTCTTTCAAAAATTCTTCTCTAAATTTCGAATTTGAAAAAACATTTCTTAAAACAATCGTCTTCTGTTTATCAAATAGAGAACCAGAACTTAAAATATCTTTTAATAAAGAAAAAGAAAAATCAGGCCTGTCAAAAAAATCAAAAAAATCCGGAGCCGTTCCTTTTAATAATCCTTCTACCTTTTTCTTCGCCCTATAAGTATCTTCACCGTGAACTAAAATATACATATTCTTTAACAAAGAAAAGTCCTTGGCTAAGGACTTTTCTTAGAAATCTTTTAAGCTTTCTATTTTTTCTCAAATACCTGCCTTATCTTCTGGACAATCTCTCCAGGCGTAAAATGCGCCTTTACGAGAAAATCAACCGCACCCAACTTAAGCCCTTTTTCAATCTCGTCTTTTTGCCCTAGATTTGAAAGAATAAGCACAGGAATAGAAGCAATTCTTGGATCATCCTTAATCCTCTTAAGCACATCAAAACCATCAAGTCCTGGGAGAATAAGATCTAATAGAACCAAGTCCGGCTTGATTTCCTTTAACTTTTTCAAACCTTCTTCACCATCAATTGCTTCATCGATCTTAAATCCTTGACCTATTAATTTCTTGGAGATAAGTTCTCTTAAAAACTTATCATCCTCCACAATCAAAATATTTTCCTCCATATGCTTAGAGATTAATTATTCAGACGATTCACCTATTTGTTTGATAACTTTATCCACTACTTCCTGCGGATCAAGCTCTGTTTTTATCAGCCAATCACTCGCTCCTAATTTCTTTGCTTTTTCTATCTCTACTGGCTGGCCAGAATTGGAGATAATAACAACCGGTATTTTTTTTATGGTCTCATCTTCTCCCATTTTTTCTAATAATTCAAACCCACCCATTTTCGGCATAACAACATCAAGAAGGATTAGATCAAGCTCATTTTCTTTAATTGCCTTAAGCCCCATTATCCCATCTTTTGCAATAAAAACTTCGTAATTCAACTCTTCCAACTTTTTCTTCAAAAGATTCAAAAGCAATTCCTCATCTTCAATTATTAAAATCTTTTTTGCCATGATAGTTTATTTTAATTCTATAAATAATAATCGTCAAATACTATTTTTCAGTATATCATTTAACCGATTGAAGGTAAAGAAAATTTAAAGGTTGTCCCTTTGCCTTCTTTAGATTCAAAGCTTATCTCCCCGTCGTGTGCTTCAATAATATTCTTACTGATAAAAAGACCTAGTCCAGTTCCCTCTGTTTCCATCCTTACTGCATTATCTCCTCTAAAAAATTTACTGAAAATTCTATCCTGTTGATCTTTGGGAATTCCAATTCCTTCATCTTTAATAGACACTAGAACATCATCTTTTCGTCTCTCTGCAGAAAGAGTAACTTTATCCCCTTTGTTTGTATAAAAAATAGCGTTTTCTAAAAGATTCTTAATTGCCAAGCTTAATTTTTCAATATCTGCCTTAACTACTTTTGATTTTTTGTCCGTCGGCTTTTTAAATTCAAATTTTACCCCCTTGTTTTTAGCTAATGCTTGAACTGGTTCCACCACCTGTTCCAATAATTCAATTAAATCTACTGTCTTCGGACGATACATAAATCTGCCCTCCTCAATTCTTGCCACATTTAATAAGTCATTAATCAAATGAATCATTCTTTCGTTGGTTTGTTGGGCCTTACTTACCATCTCTATCTGCTCATTAGTCAGGAGCCCGACTTCACCTTCTAGAAGCATGCACAAGCTCCATTTAATAATAGAGAGAGGTGTCCTTAATTGATGAGCAGCCACTGACACAAACTGGCTTTTTAACCTTTCAATAACTTTTTCTCTGCTAATATCGTGTAAAATGACTAATGTAACAATTCTTTTTTCGCTTACTGTAATAAATTTTGTAGTAATTTCCAAAACAGCAGGTTCCTTTAACGGCCCAATCTCTTTCCTGTAAATCTCTTTGTCTTTCTTAGATATAGTCCTTGCAAATTCTTTTAGCTCCTTTTTTTCTGCCATAGCAGAAGGGGTTTCGCCGAGATATTCTGCTTCTGTAACTTCTAAAAATTTCTCTGCCGACGGATTTATGAGCTCAATCTGATATTCAGAATTTAAAATTATAAGACCATCAAAAAAATTATCAAAAACAATTTCTGCTTTATTTTTTTCTGTTTCTGCCTCTACCTTAGCTAATTCAGTATCTTCTAAAATATTCAACAGTGCTCTTCTGGATTCCCGTAGATCTTCTGTGCGCTCTTTGATTCTTTTCTCTGTTACTGTTTGAATCTCCTTTAGCTCGCTAATATCCACCAAAGAAACGAAATATCCAGTAAAACTTCCCTGTGAATCTTTTTTAGATGAAAAAGAAACATTTATTGGCACTCTGCTTTTGTCCTTCCTGATTAACGATAATTCTTTATTTTTAAAATCATCTTCTCCTTCCGCTTGTTCTAGCAACTCCCTAGCTCTGTTTTTCTCATAAAAGAATTCAGAAAAGTGCCTACTAATAATATTAGTCAAAGAAAGACCAGTGAGTTGTTCAAACGCACTGTTAACATTCAGAACCATGCCCCTTGGACCTAAATCGCATACTGCCAAAGGCAAAAATGCTAAAAAGTCGCTTAAATAAGCGCTCACATCGTCTAGATCATCTTGGAGTTTTTCAATCTGTGTTTTCTTATTTTCCATTATTTCCAGTGAATAATATATTCATTGTAAGGATCGTTATTAAAAACCGTTTTAGTTAATTCTATACTCGCCTTTGTCTCTCCTAATGCCAAAGAAGCCACTTCTAAAAAATAACCTCTGTGGTATTCATCCATGATGGGATGGAATTTGTAACCCTTAATCCTAATAATCACATACTTATCTTTTTCGTTGCACTCTACGGTCTCTAATTCTCCAAAGTCAAAATGCTTATCCCAATATCTCGGACTTTCCTCAAAACATCTCCTTACGGAAGAAAAGTATTTGGTGAGCATCTTCATCATAAAAGAAAGCTTAAATCCAGACTTACCCATTTCAAATACTTCTTTTTGGTTTAATTCAAAAATCTCCCTTGCTAATAAAATCACAAGCACACTGTAATATTCTGGATAATAGCGCATCGGCTTTATGTCTTGAAATCTAAAGGCACAACCAAGTTCTTTTAATCTCTTTTCTGTTTTAACTAGCGCCTCGTCCCCACCTCTGTTTTGAATATAATTTTTATCAGACAAAATAACCACCCCTCTAACATTGCCTGGAATCTTCTTTAAATTATCTGCTGTTTCTTTTTCAACTATCATATTTATATTTTAACACACTACTAAAAATTGCCTAAACTGATCTGTTTGGATTCCGGCAAACGCTTAACCAAACTAAAAAAACCATAATCCTTAAACTTCTCTGCTATCGCCTCTTTATCAAGTTTCTCTTTTTTGCAATCTTCCAATTTAAATTCTATAGGAACATTCAGCTCAATTTCTGCTAAAGTTCTTGAAAAAAAGGCCTGTTCTTTATAGTCGTTTAATTTTTTCTGAACACTCTCCCTTATTCCTTCCAAGAGTTCCCCTTTTTCAAGCAAAGAGTAGATTTTGTCCAAGCTCTTAAACTTATTTAAAAGCTCAATTGCAGTTTTCTCGCCAATGCCCGTAACTCCAGGAATATTATCTGAAGGATCTCCGCGTAAAGCTCTATAATCAGTAAGCTGTTCAGGACGCAATCCGTTGTATCTTTCTATAACTTTGCTCTCATCATAAATTATCGTATCCTTTAGACCCCGCCTTGAAGTGAATACTTTAGTATTCTTATCCACCAGTCTTAGAGCATCTAAATCTCCAGTAATAATCATAACCTCCAGTTCCGGATTAATTTGTTTTTTAACTGCTTGCCTGGCAATGGTACCGATAACATCATCTGCCTCATAACCCTGTTTTTCAAATATAGAAACTGAAAAAAGATTTAGAAAATCCTTTATCAAAGGAATCTGAGCATAAAGCTCATCAGGCGCCTTAACTCTCTTTGCCTTATAGTCTTTATAAAGTTTTTTTCTAAAAGTTGGACCCGGTAAGTCAAAGGCAGCTGCAATATAATCGGGTTCCAAATCCTTTAAGACCTTTAAAAAAATCAATAAAAAACCGTAAAGAGCGTTTACTGGCTTACCCTGTGGAGAAGCAAGCTCTGGTAAGGCATGAAAAGCTCGATGAACCAAAGCATTACTATCTATTATTACTAAAGTTTTTTTATCCATATAATTTCTCTTGTATTCATATTAACAAATTTAAAATTTAAAAACATAGCATCTTCGGGAAGAACTGATTTTACATTTTCCGGCCACTCAATTAAAACAATATTTTCAGGGTTTGATATAATTTCTTCAAAGCCTAAATTCAAAAGCTCTTCTCCGTTATTAAGACGATAGCAATCAATGTGAAAAAAAGTTTGAAATTTAATTTCTGACTTAGAAATTTTAAACTTTTTTAAAATTACAAAGGTCGGACTTAGAATTTTATTTTCTATTCCCAATCCTTTGGCAAAACCCTGAACAAAAGTAGTCTTACCTGCGCCCAATTCTCCCCTTAATCCTAAAATTATTGCGCTTTCCCCTATACGAAAATCTTGCGCTACTTTTTTACCTAATTTTTTGGTGCCAAGCGCTGATTTAGTTATGTACTTTTTCATCATTGACTTTTTTTTTGATAGAAGCTAAGTTTAGTTAATATGGAAGAGCTTGATCAGGCAACAAAAATAATCAGCCAGTCAGATAATATACTTATTATTGGACCTAAAAATCCTGACTTAGATGAATTAAGCTCTGCTTACTCTCTGTCTTATACTTTAAACAAAACTGGCAAGTTTGTAAATCACTGTTTAAAAGAATTGCCAGGTAATTACCCTCAAGTTTTCAAACCGGCAGCCCTGCCCAAGACCTTTGTCATCACCATTAATAGTAATGATATCTCTCAGCTTTATTACGAAAAACAGAAAAAACTATTAAAAATTTTCTTAACAACAAAAGAAAAATTCGTTGACCAAAAAGACATAGAAATTTCGCCCACTCATACCCCTCAATTAGAAAAATGTAATCTTATAATCACTGTGGGCTTAGAAAATTTAGAACTATTGGGTGAACTATATGATAAAAACTTTAAACTTTTTTATCAAACCCCTATCCTTAATATTGATAATAAAGAATCCAATAATAGATTCGGAAATTTTAATCTAGTAGATGAAGGACAGCCCATTGCTGTAATTTTAAACAAGTTAATTAGATCAGCGAATTATAAGCTAGACAAAGATACCAAGCTTTGGTTACTTTTAGGGATTATTGATTCTTTAAAAAATAAAGAACCAGACAAAGCCACATTAAAAACTATATTTGATTTAATAAGTGTTGAAATAGATTTTGAAAAAATGATTGACTCTCTATATCAAGAGAAAGAAGCTAGTATTCTTGTTCAGGCCTTTAAGGTAATAGAATTCTTTAAAGATACGGCAATTGTTTCTTTCAAAAAAGAACATTTTAAAAATTCCGATTCTATCCCCAAGGCCCTGAAATTCGTGCTCGAAAAACTCACAAAAGAAACATTTTGCTTTCCAAAACTTTTAGTCCTTTGGCAGGAAAACCTTTTTATAAAAGGCGTTTTTTATTCAAAAAATGAAGATTTATTAAATAAATTTCTAGATAAGTTCGTAGGTCAAAAAAAGGGCCAAGGAATTATCTTTGAAACCAAGTTTAGAGATCTACGGGTCGCAAAGGAAGAAATTAAACATTTAATTTAATATGCCTGAGAGAATTACAGGAAAAATAATAATTCCTGACAAAAAAACTGCTCAAATTAAAAAAGCAATCAAACATGCAAAGGATTTTACTAAAGAGATAGAGAATAATATTAAGAAGGAAACAACTGATTTAATTGAGACAATAATGCTTGCAGGGATAATTCTTTCTGCTTCAGATATCCATTTTGAACCAGAGGAAAAAAGTGTGCGACTGAGAATCCGGCTGGACGGAATGCTACATGACGTATCAGATATTCCAAATGAAATTTATCATTCACTTTTGTCCCGAATAAAACTTTTGGCCAGTTTGAAATTAAATGTTCATGACAAGCCACAGGACGGCAGTTTCACGATCAATATGGGAGAAACAATGCCGGAGATTGAGATAAGAACATCTTCTTTGCCAGCCAGTTTTGGAGAGTCAATAGTAATGAGAATTCTAAATCCTGAAAGCTTGAAAAGCATTGAAGAATTAGGATTAAGACAGGATCTACTAAAGATCTTTAAGAATGAGATTGCCAAACCTAACGGTATGATTATTGTTACCGGGCCTACCGGCTCCGGCAAAACCACCACCTTGTATGCTTTTTTAAAATATTTACTGAAACCAGAAATCAAGATTATTACTATTGAAGACCCAATAGAATACCGATTAAAGGGAGTATCTCAAACTCAAGTTGACCAGAAAAAAGGTTATGATTTTGCCAGTGGCCTCCGATCTATTGTGAGACAGGATCCGGATGTCATATTAGTAGGTGAAATCAGGGACTTAGAAACCGCGAAAATCTCGCTCCAAGCTGCCCTAACTGGACATTTAGTGTTTTCAACCCTACATACAAATGACGCAGCAGGAACTATTCCCAGATTAACTTCCTTGGGTGCCGAGCCAGTTAATATCGGACCCGCCATCAATATGGTGGTTGCCCAAAGGTTAGTGAGAAGAATTTGTAAAAAATGCGCTACAAAAAGAAAAATAAACGAAAAAGAATTTGAGAAAATAACAAGAGTATTTAAGGGGATTGGTAAAGAGGTGGATCTTCCTGAATTTAATATGGATTCCGAAATTTTAGAGCCCAATGGATGTCCAGAATGTAATTTTACCGGTTATAAAGGAAGGGTGGCTATTCTTGAGGCCTTTCTAAGAACTGACGAAATAGAATCGCTAATTCTTAGAAAACCCTCTATCCCTGAAATCAAAAAAGCAGCTTTTAAAAATGGGATGCTGACAATGTTTCAAGATGGAATAATGAAAGTTATACAAGGACTCACAACAATCGAAGAAATTCAAAGAGTGGCAACAGAAAAATAAAGAAGAAAAAACAAAAACCCCTGGCTAAATAAATCTTTTGCACAAAGAGCAGGACAGTTCCGAGGAACACTACAGCCAAAGCCGGAGTGCCCAGTACTGAGAAGAATCCCTAATTAGCCAGGGAATGTTTTCAATTATAACAAATAAACAAATGTCTGTCAACCCCCAAGACACAAAATCGCCTATTGCGGACAATAATGAAAAGATGTTGGACACAACCCTAAGGCCACGAGAGTGGGCTGATTTTGTCGGACAAGACAAAGTTAAAAGTAATATCAGGGTAATGATTGAAGCAGCCAAAAAAAGAAACGAGGCGGTAGACCACATGCTCTTCTGCGGAGGCCCGGGTCTTGGAAAAACAACTTTATCTTATTTAGTTGCTCAAGAAAATGAAGGAGTAATGCGGACAGTCTCTGGTCCAAGTTTGCAAAGACCTGGTGATTTGGCAGCTATTTTAACCTCTTTGTCGGAAAAAGATGTTCTTTTTATAGATGAAATTCACCGAATGAATAAAATCTGCGAAGAAATGATTTATCCGGCTATTGAGGATTTTAAACTTAATATTTTAACAGGCACTGGGCCAATGGCAAGAAGTATTGATTTTGATTTATCTAAATTCACTTTAATTGGTGCAACAACAAGAATCGGACTTTTAACTTCTCCTCTAAGATCTCGCTTTGGCGCAATTTTCCAAATTAATCTTTACAACATAGAGGAGGTTAAAGAAATAATAATCCGATCAGCTAATTTGCTCGGAACTAAAATAGACGAACAGGCAATCGAAGAAATAAGTCAATGTTCAAGATTTACCCCCAGAATCGCCAACCGCTTACTTAAAAGAATTAGGGACTTTGCTCAGGTAAAAGGAAAAGGAATAATAAACGCTGAGATTACTCAACTGGCTTTAGGAGAGATGGAAATTGACGAGCTTGGACTAGAACCCCAGGATAGAAAAATTTTAAAAACAATCATTGAAAGATTCAGTGGTGGCCCGGTTGGATTACAGGCATTAGCAGCTGCGACT
>Ga0075120_10001434_pt1 | contig 18557 bp, 16 predicted proteins | sample AntAceMetag02UKL_FD_69792 | JGI IMG/M metagenome (GOLD analysis project Ga0075120, IMG submission 69792) | Saline lake microbial communities from Ace Lake, Antarctica - Antarctic Ace Lake Metagenome 02UKL | ecosystem: Environmental > Aquatic > Non-marine Saline and Alkaline > Saline | place... | reverse complement strand
AAGAGGAGGGTAGATTTTACCCCGAAGTGCAACACCTCGTAGTTAATGACGAAGGTAAATATTCAAAATTAATGTAAGTTTGTTCCATAGGTAAATCATAAAATACTTCCTTTGGGGTTTTCCAGTCAAGACACTTTCTCGGGGTACTGTTCATTTTATCAACAATAATGGAAATGTCATCAGTTGAATATTGAGACAATCTGGATTTCTTGGGAACAAACCTTCTTAATCTTTGAAAGGTGTTTTCCATGGTTCCTTTTTCCCAGGACGAATACGGATGACAGAAGTATGTAGGAATTCGTAACTTTTTCCATGTAGCATTCTCTGGACCGTTGTCCATGGTGCAACTCTGTGCGCTACCAGCCTTCAGCATGCGATTGTAGGCAATTACAGCTTCCCTTAAGCGGGATACTTTTTTCAGATCGAGATATCTTGCTTTTCTATCCACAACCCCGGCTAACCTTGCTTTTTCTGATTTGGGACTTCCTAGAACATCTGCTTCAAAGTCCCTTAAACGTCTTCTTGAATTGATTGTAGCGGGTCTTTTATCGATAGATACACGATCCTTGATAATTATCTTTTTCCCGGACTTTCTTCTCCTCCAACGTGATTGTTTCGAAGCAAGACACCTTTTATATGGCTCACCGAAGGGAGTGTTTGTCCAGTTGTAAATCAATTTAAAGGATATCACCGTCTTGCCGTTATTCTCTGTTTTCAACCGTTCGGCAATTTCTTCTGGCGTCCAGCCCTTTGACATTTTTTCCTTGATGTATTCTTCAAGCCTCAGATTATTTCGAATTTTCATTGACTGATATTTCGCCTGTTTTCTTCGTCTGTATGCTTTATGATTTGCTTTTTTAGGATCATAGATACCATTAACACTATTCTCTTTGATCTCACGACTTATTGAAGACGGGTTTTTCTTAATCGCTTTTCCAATATCACGATAAGAGTAGCCCTTCCTCAATAGGATCGAGAGTTCGATCCTGTCAGTTCTTTTAAAGTGTGAATATCTCATATTTTTTTGGTTAATCCAATATTATGAGGTGTTGCACTTCAAAATACAAACCAAGGAGAAAGTGCTCTTTAAATAATAAAATAGGAGTGATTCTTAAGTGTCAGAAATCCTTAATGCTGTTTGTCCGTTTTGTGGAAAGAAAAGAAATCATGAAGTATTGCTAAAAAGTGATGATCCGAAAATTCCCTGGCATGATTTACTGTGTAAATGTGGTCAGCGGTTTGTTGTGGAAAAATAGAAGGGAGAAGAAATATGGTAATCTGCAAAGTTTTATTGAGAGGATTAAAAATGGTTTTCCAAAAGGTGAAAGATTTAAGGAATTTTTTAAGAATGGAAGAAGATAGAGAAGGCAGTAAAAAAGTACAAGAAGCTTGGCAAGGTTTGTCGGAGGAGGAGGTTGTGGAATACAAAAATCTTATAGGTAAGATAAAAAAGATGTTGGACGATATAGAAAGTTATATCGAAAGATGTCGTAAATCTCCGCCTATAAAATGAAAAAATGGGCCATCATTTATATGGTGGCCCCCTAAATTTCCTTATAACAAGCTCTAAAAAGGAGGTAAAATTGTGAATAAGCGAGGGAAAATTGTCTATATCAAGAAAATGATTAAAAATAAAGAAAAACTGCTTTCTATTGCGCAAAAAATAACAGAAAAAGAAAAAGATGTGCAAAGAGGCGCAGACATCCTCTCAGATGCAACGATAAATGCAACTTCTAAGGCTATTCGAGCTTTTGAGGTTCTTGATTATTTCTTCGAAGAGATGGAGCAAGAAATAGGCTCAGAAGAACTAAAAAAAAGAATAGAGGCCGTAGGGAACGCGGGAAAAATGAAAGTACTTGATGCCCTAAAGCTTATATTGGAAAAGGAAAAAAGGCTAAGAATAGTTTTTACGACTTCTCGATATAAGAAGACATAATAAGAAGACATAAGGGATAAAGCCGCTTTTTAAAAGCGGTTTTTTTTTGATATAAAATTTAAATCTTTTTTAACAAATACTTGACAAAGGGCTGGTGTTTGGTATAAAGATTGAATAGGCAAATTATTTTATAAAAAAGTTCTTTTAGGAGGGAATAGGTTGTGAAAATGTTGTGTCAAAAAAGGAGGGATTTGTTGAGTAGTATTAATTGAATAAGAATTACCGAAAAATGAAAAAAACAATAAAAAGCGCCATTCTTTATTTTGTAGCTCTTACCTTTATTTTTCTTGGAGCTCCTGTATTAGCAGAAGAAACACCAAGTGAAGTAGAAGAAGAAAGAAGTGTAGAAATGTTAATTGAAAAGGTACTGGAGTTAGTAGAAATTGTAGAAGAGATGGAAGAAAGGGGAGAACTCCCTTCACAAAAAGCTAAATGTGATTATTACCTTACAGAATATATTAGATACGGGACAGAGAATAGTCCTGAAGAAGTAAAAAAACTACAAACGTTTTTAAATGAATATGAAGGAGAACAGATTCCGGTCACCGGATTCTACGGGGAAATAACATTGGGAGCCGTTAATCGCCTTCAAAAGAAGTACACTGAAGAAATCCTTACTCCCTGGGGAATAGCAGAACCAACTGGTTATGTCTATATCACCACACAGAGATTTATTAATAATAAGAAGTGTGATGGAGTAGTACTCCCAATCCCAGAACTTGTTGTTGATACCACAATAAAAGAAGATACTGGCGTTGTTGCGGGGGATACAGAAGAAGAGGAGACAGAGGAAGTTGAAGATTCAGAATGGATTGACGAAAATTGGGAGGAACTGAGAGTAGAGGATGAAGAAGAAACAAAAAGAAAGAAAGACACGCTTACTTGGATAGTAATTGTTTTAGGATCAATCGGACTTGGAATAGTGATTTACAACATTTATACTTTCAGGCCCAAAAAAGTCTAACTAAAACCCCCTGGCTTATATCTGGTATGGTCCACTCTTTAAAGGGTGGACTTTACTTTTTTATTATTTTAAATATACTTAAAACATATTAAAAAACTATTCTAATTTTAAGTATGATTAAAAAGTATCAAAAGCGTCTTTATTATCTAAATAAAATCAGACCCTTTATGGATTCTGATTTAATTAAAGTGATTATTGGACAAAGAAGAGTAGGAAAGAGCTACTTTTTGTTTCAAATCATTGACGAAATTAGGACTAATAATGAGAAGTGTAATATTATTTACATCAACAAAGAAGATAATGATTTTGATAATATTGTCGATCATCGTTCCTTAATAGAGTATGTTGAATCTCGAATTAAAAAATCTTTCAAAAACTATCTTTTTATTGATGAAATTCAAGATATTAATCAGTTTGAAAAGGCTTTGCGTCATTTATCTTCTAAAAAAATTGCTGATATTTATTGTACTGGAAGTAATGCCAAATTACTTTCTTCCGAGATAGCGACAGGACTTTCAGGGCGTTACATAGAAATATCAATTCATCCATTGTCTTATCAAGAGTTTTTAAAATTTCATAATTTAAAAGAGGGAGAAGAATCTTTATTACAATATATTCGATATGGAGGATTGCCCTATCTTGTTAATTTAGACTTGAACGATGAAGTGGTTTATGGTTATTTACAAAGCATTTACAATACCATTGTTCTTAAAGATGTTGTTGCTCGATTTAATATTAGAAACATAAATTTTTTAAACAGATTAATAGAATATATTTCTGATAATATCGGTTCCTTGGTTTCTGCTAAAAAGATTAGTGATTTTCTAAAATCACAGAAAATCCAAACTACTCCCAATAAGATTCTAGATTACTTATCACATTTATGTTCTAGTTTTATAATCCGCGAAGTTAATAGAAGAGATATTAAAAGTAAAAAAATATTTGAAGTGAATGAAAAGTATTATTTTGAAGATTTAGGAATTAGGAACGCTTTGTTTGGATACAAAACTCAAGACATTGGTAAAATGTTAGAAAATCTTGTTTATTCTCACTTATTAAGATTGGGATTTAAAGTCAATGTTGGACAGATAGATGGGAGAGAGGTTGATTTTGTTGCCGAGAAAGATGGTAAAAGAATTTATATTCAGGTTACCTATCTGATTTCTGATAAGAGTGTAGAAGAAAGAGAGTTTGGGAACTTATTAAAGATCAACGACAATTATCCAAAAATAGTTGTGTCAATGGATAAGATGATTTCTGGTGGTTTTCAGGGCATTGATCACTGTCATATTATAGATTTTTTACAAGATGATGAACTAATAAACAGAATAAAAAGGTGAATGGCAAAAGACGTAAGGAAGATTGTTTCTTCAAAATACTTATACACATATACCTCTAACTTAACAGTATAGAATAAAAACCGCCATAAGTGTGTGCACATTACCTTTTTTTGTTGCAAAACTGCAGAAATGATGTATAATATAGAAAGTACCTAAAAATGAGGAGGAAGAAGGGCGAAGATTAATGTATAATCACCCTTATATTTTAACTTTAGAAAACATTTAAAGCTCAAGAAGGTTTCAAAATTCTGTAAGAAAGGAGGCTTACATTGTGCCAAAACAAGGAGCTTTATTAGCGGATTTCTGTGATGGTTCGGCAGGGATATGTGATGCAGTTAATGGTGATTGTGAAAAATGTCCCTCAGTGAACAAAAAAGTAGCCGAAGAAAGACGCCGACGGGGGGAGAAGAAGAAAACTTCCCAAAAATCTGAAAGTTAAGTTTGAGGAAAAGACCGTGCTTGAATTTTTATTTCTGTACGGTCTTTTTATATCTACATTTTTTTATCTTTCTCTCTCTGAAGACTTTATTATTAACATTGAAGATGAATAAGAAAGCAACCGTTTGACTTTTATTTTCATACCAATACAATTAGAAAAGAGTTACTACTATGGCATGTTTTTGCCTTAGTTGTTATCACTTTATTTATTAACATTAATAATATATTTGTAATCAGCATATATATAATATATTGTAATGGGAGATTAATAGTTTTTAAAATATGAAAAAAAACAAGATATTTTTATTTACAACATTATTTCTTTTTCTTTCTTTCCTTCTTGTTGGTGGTTTTAATGTAATTGCAGAAGAAGGTAATGGAGAATCAGAGTCTGAAGAAGAAATAGAAGAAGAGATAGAAGAAGAGATAGGAAGACTAGAAAAAAACCAAAACAGAGCAGGAAAGGCATATGAAGCAATTTCAAGAATACTTGAGAGAATAGACGAAGAAGCACCACAAAGAGAAGTTCTTTTAGGGTTATTGGAAAAAATGGAGACTATAAGAGAAAATACAAGAGAAAGAATAGAGGAAGCACTTCAAAGGAAAGAAGAAGCGAAGACGCTGCGACAACGATTAGAACAAAACAATAGAATAATAATGATCAAAACGACAATCGGTAATTTGCTTGGGTTAATGGACGGTGATGAAGAAAAAGAAGGTGCAAGAGGAGCTTTGAGAACCTTGTTGGAAAGAATGGAATCTCTACAGAGTCAAATTAAGATAAAAGTAAAACAGTAAGTAGAAAAACAAAAAGCCTTCTCTTCAAAAAAGAGAAGGTCACTTTATAACCCACTGTTTTTGATTTCTTCTATAAGATACTTGCATTTTTTAGTTTTTTATGATATAAAAGAAAAACTCATCTCTTAAAAAAGAGGAGATTTGGTCGACTTTATTTTAGATTTAAAGCCTTAATTAAAAAATATAATTTTATGCAACTAAATATGAAAAGATTAATAGGGGTTATATTTCATCCCACAAAAAATAATAAAATTTTAAAAAGTTTGTTGTTACTAACCGTTACGTTTTTTGTAGGCGGTTTTTTTGTTGTTAACCTGGCTACTGCAATCGAATCATTAACACTTTACGTTGATAAGGGAGAAAGTAGTGATGATAGTGATGGTAATAACTGTTTGAGTCCTGGCGCGCCATGTGCGACGATTCAAGCTGCGATAAAGAGAGCAAATGATGGAGATACTATTGAAGTGGGTGCTGGGACATATGTTGAAGTAGGACAAATTGTTATAGACAAAGATTTAACTATTGTTGGTAAAGACAAAGAAACTACTATTATTAAGCCGGCACAAAACACACCAAGCACACATTTAAGCAAAAACTCTGGATGGATACTTGTTAAGTCAGGTTCTGAACTTAATTTAAGCAATGTGACATTAGATGGAGATGACAAAACGGTGATTTACGGAATTCATTGTAACTATGGATGTAGTGGAACAATAAAAAACAATGTTATAAAAAATATTAAAAGCTCTCGTTATGTTGGTCTTGGGGTTGCTCTTCAAGGAAGCATGACAATAAGTAATAACCGCTTTGAAAATATAGAAAGAGTGGGCGTGTGGGTTGCAGCGACTCACGCCAAAGAAGAGAATAAAGAGAATGAAAATAAGAGTTCAATTATTGTCGGGAACACTTATTTAGGGAAAGGAGAAGGAGATTATCTTGATTATGGTATAGAGATTGGGAGGGGAGCAGGAGCAAAAATCACAGACAACACAATTTCTAATTGTCAAGGGATAGCTACTAGTGATGGTTCGGGATCTGGAGCCATATTAGTAACTGATTATTATGGACAAGGATCAGAGGCTGATGTCACTGGTAACACTCTTACCAATAACTTATATGGTCTTTCTGTCGGCTATCTTGATACAGACGAAAGCAAGGTGACAGCGACAAAAAACAATTTTGTGCAAAATAGCACTCAAGTTCGCGTTAAAGATGCTACTGTTTTCGATTTTGAAAGCACTTTAGCCAACAACACTTTTGATCGTGCCACAGTTGTTCGTTATAATGATGGAGAGATTAAGGTTTTGACGATTTTTAGCAATATTAACGATGCGATGGAGAAAGCAGGATTTGATGATGTTGTAGAAGTACTTTCTGGGACATATGAAGAAAATGTTAATCTTGAAAAACAAGGAATCATTCTTAAGTCAAGAGATGGAGTAAGTAACACCATTATAAAGGGAGATACGATTAGTTTTAAGGCGAATAACGTGACTTTGGAAGGATTTACGGTTGATAATAATGGCGGAGATCGTGCTGTTTGTCCGAGAAACACAGATGGTTCTTCTGTCAAGGACAATATTATTAAAAACTCTTTTCGAGGAGTTCAGGGAGATTGGCATGGAGAACCAACCAATTTAACTATTACCGGTAACCGTTTTGAAACAAACTATGGGATTGCTGGCACTGAAGGTATGACAGGATTAACTGTAGAAAATAATGTTTTTAACACAACAGAAGAAGGGATCGGAATAGGAAATAGAATAGGAATTTCTTTGATGAAAGGGAATCAATTTAGTGGAACAGAGGTTTATGTTAAGGATTATCGTGACTCCTTTGACTTAAACGAATTAGAAGATATATTTCGGAATAACATTTTCCCAGGTAATGCTGCAATTGTCGAAAATGCGATTGTTCTTGTGATTCCTGCACCGACACTGCCAGGCGGAGGAGGACCAATTAATTTCAAACCTCCAACAACAGGAGGTAGTGGAACCGAAGGAGAAGAAGGTGAAACAGAAGGAGAGGTTTTAGGAGAAACGGATTCAAGAGATTATAAAGAGCAAGAAGAAGAAAAGAAGGCAAAACTTGAAGATTTGAGGGGAAACAAAGATCGGTTAGGAAGAATGAAAGACATCATTAACGGTTTGCTTGAGAATATTGAAGACGAAGAAAAAGAAAATCTTCTTCGTGAAATACTTGAAAGACTTAATGAAATAGAAGAGAATTTGGATAAAGAAATAGAAGAATACGAAAAATCTCTTGAAGAAATTATTGAAAAGAGAGTTTTAAGCGAACAGAAAGAGAGAGCAGAAAAAGCAGAAGATGCAGTTAACAAGTTGCTTGATGAAGGTGATCTAACCGAAGAACAAAGAAATTCTCTAGAAGATCTTTTAGAAAGATTACAAGAGATAAGAATCGGTATAGAAGAAAGACTTAATCAATAAAAGATAAAGTCGATAGATTACAAGGGCCCTTCTAATGAGGGCCTTTGTCGTTGATAGAACATATTATTTTTGTTATAATCCAAACAATGAAAAGAAAGATCAAAAGATTGTTTTTACTTCTGAAAAGATATATTCGGACTTGTGACAAAAGAAGAAAACCCTGCTTTTTGAAAATGAGAAGTGTGCTTCTTGTTTTTCTCCTTGTTGTCTTTGTAGAATTTCTTTTTTTAGCAAACTCTGTAGGAAGAATATCTTTTGAGCATCTCTTGGCAACTATTGTTCCTGAAAAATTAATAGAGCTTACTAATATAAGGAGGAAGGATGGTGAGGTAGAAACATTAACATTTAATCCACTTCTTGCCAGTGCAGCAAAGATGAAGGCAGAAGATATGGCAAGTAAAGGATATTTTGCTCATACATCACCAGAAGGGAAGACTCCTTGGTATTGGTTTGATAAAGCAGGATATAATTATCTTTATGCAGGAGAGAATCTGGCGGTTAACTTTACCGAGAGCTATGAAGTAGACGAAGCTTGGATGAACTCGCCAACTCACAGAGATAATATAGTTAATAAAAGATTTGAAGAAATAGGGATTGCAACAGCAACCGGGGAGTATAAAGGAAAAGAAGCAGTATTTGTTGTTCAGCTTTTTGGGAAGAGAGCAGAAGAAGAGTCTTTTACTCCAGGGGTAGTAGAGTTAGAGGAGATTATTATAGAGACGGGGAATGAAGGAGAGTCTATTTTAGGAGAGGAAGCTGGAAAAGAAGAAGTTATTGAAGAAGAAACAGAAGGAGAAGAAGAACCGGTTTTAGTGGAAGACATAATAATAGAAGAAGAGAAAGAAACTTTCGCTTTTATTGAAAAAATTGATAATCAATCATTATATGTTGTTGGTAATCCAAAGGACGTTATTTCAATCAAAGAAGAGCCGGCAGAGTATATTACTTTTTGGGGAAGAGTTACTTCTTCTCCTTTAAGATCAATTGGATATTTAATGTTAATAATGGCAACAATCTTTTCTTTTACTCTTTTTTTAAAACTTTTAATGATGAAAAGAATTTATCTTACTTTTATGGTAGTGAATGAAATGATTATATTACTAGTCATCTTTTCTGCTATTCTAGTAAGTCATACGGTTCTCTCATCAGCAAACTATATTTTTTAGACAATAAAATTATTTTAACATGTTCTTCAAGCGCTATTCTATTGATGTAGCTATTGACAGAAATTATAGATAATTTGAACTAAAGGTAAGCTTTAAACTAACCTATAGTTTATATATGAAGAAAGAAAACTATTTATTAACAATTTTAAAATCAGGAAAAACTGTTTTTATGCATCTTTGTTATGAAGAGATTCAAAGAAAGAGATAGCTATTACGTTTAAAAAGGCGACCTTTATCGTGCTAGAAGAGGATTCTATATTAAAGATAAGAATAGGGATACAAAATATTAATTTATTTCTTATACTACCTAAAAAGCGGAAGTAAAAGAAATATCTGAGATTTTTAAAGCTTAAAGAAAAGATATAGGATCAACTTATTTTTACAAAGATGTGATTGATTCTTGGAGTTTTTAGCTTTTTATGTTTGTGAATCTCAGAAGTCCATAAATAATTAAGAAATCCCGTTTAAAAATGCAGGATTTTTTAATTTATATGTTTTTTTGTTTTCTGTTATAATAAAAAGACTTATGAGAAAGAAAATATTTAAAAACATCTTCAAGAAAGGGGTTATCTTCCTATTGCTTTTTGTTTTTCTATTTCCTTTTAACGTTTTTTCTATTGAAAGAGACAATATAGAAGAAAACTATTATGTTCCTGGAGAGATTATTGTTAAGTACAAAGATTCAATAATTGAGGGGAAAAGGACAAGCTCGGTTAGTAGTGTTGATAACAAAAATGATATACAAAAAAAGGAAAAAGTTTTTAATAGTCCTAACAAGGAGGCAAAAACAAGAACTGCCGATATTGAAAGTAAAAAGAACAGACCAAGCCTAGACTCAGTCTATAAGCTGACTTTTCCAAAGGATGCGGATTTAGAAAAGATTATCAGAGAATATAAAGAAGATCCTAATATAGAATATGCTCATCTAAATTACCTGGCTACTTTACAAACAACAACACCAAATGATCCTGGATTTGCATCACAGTGGGGTTTAAAGAAGATAGAAGCGACAGAGGCGTGGAATATCGACACAGGGAGCGAAGATTTGATTGTGGCGGTCATCGATACCGGAATTGACTATAATCACCCGGATTTAGCAGAAAACATGTGGGATGGCACGGATTGTTTAGATGTTAATGGTGACTACTTAGGTGAATGCATACATGGATATGATTTTTATGGCGAAGATGGTGAAGATGAAGATAATGACCCAATAGATGGTCATGGTCACGGAACACATGTTTCTGGGATCATATCAGCCGTTACAGACAACAACCTAGGTGTCGCTGGTGTAAGTTGGAATAGTAAGCTAATGGCAATAAAGATGTTTTCTGATTCTGGGGTGGGTACGGGAGATACAACTGTTGCAGCAAATGCAATATATTATGCAGTGCAAAATGGAGCAAAAATAATATCTAATAGTTGGACATATTTAGGGCCAGAAAATTCTGCTGTTCCTCTTGAAAAAATAACTTTAGTCAAAGATGCTATTGACTACGCTAATAGTAAAGGTTGTTTAGTTATTTTTGCAGCAGGGAACGAGAATAGTAGCGACCCATATCAACCAGCCGCATACGCGGGAACACTCGCAGTTGCTGCAACTGATCAAAATGATGGAAGGGCACTTTATTCTCCAACACAAGGATCAAATTATGGAGAGTGGGTGGATGTTTCTGCTCCTGGAGTAGATATCTTAAGTACATATCTTGAAGATGGTTATGCTGAAGCATCTGGGACGTCAATGGCCGCTCCGTTTGTATCAGGACTGGCGGCAATAATCTGGTCTTATGATCCAACACTTACCAGAATTGAGGTTTGGGATATTATTGTAAATACTGCGGATGATATAGGTGATCCTGATTTAGGCAGTGGAAGAATTAATGCTTTTCGAGCACTAGATTCTATTAATTTTCCAAGATTAGAAGTTTTAGATTTTTCAGAAAGCTTGCCCGATAGCAATGCGGGATATGATTATGGAGAAATTGAGATTACGATAACCGAGGAAAATTATAAGGAGGGGAAGGACGTAGAGATATCTTTTGAGATTAAACAAATAAAAACAGAAGATGTACTTTTCTCTGAGATAAAAAAAGAAGTAGGCTTTGTTACCGGAGGAGAAACGACATTAGTTACCTTTAACTTAGGAGTAGTTACAACTGCTGGAAACTATGATGCAGTGGTGACGGTTAGTGCGAGCAATATGATTGGTGATTTTACAACAAATGTTAATTTTTCTGTATTTTCGACAACAGCGGCATATTTTAATGTTACTTCGGTAGATAGTCCTTTAAATTATGTGCCGATTTTTAGCATAGAAAGCGCAACAGATGTCTTTGGAAACTTCCTTGATGGACTTTATGATATAACGCTTTTTGTTACTAATAGTGAAAACATTATTTATAACACAACAGAGACAGTTACTTTTGTTAGTGGTTTTTTGGATTATGAGCCGTTAAATGTGACTTCCTTAGAAGAAGAAGGGCTCTATACGATGAAGATAACAGTTGATGGTATAGAGGTAGAAGATGTTTTTGAGGTTAGCTCTCTTTCGGTAACAAATGTTTTGATAAACGAAGAGGATCAAGATTTAATGCAAGGAGATAGTTTACAGTTAACTTTTACTATTACTCCCGAAAGGGCATCAGACAAAAATGTTCTGTGGAGCGTTGATAATGAAGAAGTTGTTACAATCACTGAAGACGGATTACTTACCGTACTAGAACTGGAAGGGACAGCAACCGTAACCGCGACATCTGTTAATGGGCTAACAGACAGTATTATAATAACAGCAGTTCCTAAAACCTATTCTATAAATATTAGAGAGCAGAACAGCTTAGGTGGAGTTTCGGTTCAGATATATACTGATAGCGCTAAAACAGAGACTCTGGAAAATGCCACAGAGACAAATCAAGAAGGAATTGTGTCAAAAGAAATGGAAACGGGGGATTATTGGTTTACAGGAACAAAATCTGGGTACAATAATTATAGCGGGAGCTTTGCTGTGACAGATAGTGCTAAAACAGTTGGGTTTACAATGACGTTAACGCCAGCACCACCAAGTGGCGGCGGCAGTTCGTCATCATCGTCACCTCCTCCTCCTCCCCTCCTCCTACAGAAAAAGCAATAGAGACCACCACAGAAAGCACAACGACAGTTCCGCTGAGCAAATTAAAAGAACAAAGTGGAAGGGTTTCAAGTATTAAGAGTTTTGCTGAGGCCTTGCTTCGTGCTATAGAAAAAACAAGCAACGAAACTGCGAAACAAGCAATAATTAACGTTTTGAACATGCTTGATAACGTAGAAGAGGATATAAACAGCAAGATAAAGGAAAAAGAAACTAAGCTACAAGAACTAAATACACAAAAAGAAAAGGTAACTCTTATTGAAATATTTGCTCAAAAGCTTTTAGATGCTGCAAGAGAAAAGGGAAAACAAGAGCTAGAAAATACTATTTTAACGATAATCAATACACTCTCCAATGTAAGAAGAGGGATAGAGAGTAAAATACTCTTGATATAAAAAGAGGCGCAAGAATCTACGCCCCGTTTTGAGGAGAACACTAAAGAGTGTTCTTTACTGTTATAGGGGGATTTTTTGTTTTTTCAAGCTTCTCTCTTATTCTCTCATAGAGAGTCTCTGTCTGAAACGAGTGGAACATGTTTTCTTTATTTAAAACTTCTCTTGTCCAGAGATTTACTGCAATCAAGTCTTCATCAACCATATCGAGATATTCTTTTGCTTCATTTAGAGATTCCTTATAAAAGCTTTCTTCCTCTTTATTGAAATTTTCTCTAAAAAGCAGAAATGCGTCTATGTAACCTAGTATTTTTATCTCTTCAGAGGAAACGTCTTCTTTGAGAAGGATGTTTTCAATAAAGAGTCCCATCTCAGATATTTTTTCCTTTGGAAAATCATTAATCTTACTGCTTTTTACATAATCCCTCATATCTGAAACCTCCTATGTTGCCCCCTATGCTCTATGAGAAAGTGCTGTTATAATAATAGCACGGAACAATAAATAGTCTATTGTTGTTTGTTTTCCTCTTTTTGTTATAATAATTAAATATGTTTAAAAAAATTATTTTTAGTTTATTAATTTTTTCGTTTCTCTTTTCTGGAGTTAGTTTTGTTTTTGCAAGCAAAGATGCGTTTTATGAAGAAATAAAGGAATTGGACAATATTCTTCGGGAACTAATGGAGCTTCTCGGGATGAAAGTTCCAGAGCCAATGACACCAATAACAAGTTCCGAAGGAATTCCATCAGGCTTTTTATTTACACAAAATCTTTCACGAGGATCAAAAGGAGAACATGTTCGCTATCTTCAGATTGTTTTAAATAGAGATACGGCGACAAAGGTTAATCAATCTGGTCCTGGAGCTCCAGGGAGTGAAACGATATATTTTGGACCAGCCACGTTTAATGCTGTAAGAAGGTTCCAGCAAAAATACAGTGCTGAAGTTTTAAAAACAATAGGATTAAGTATCCCAACTGGTTTTGTTGGAAGGAAAACAAGAGAAAAACTAAATGCAATATTGAAAGGAGAGTTTACGATTGTTCCTTCAGATCCACCTGCTGTCCCTGCTCTTCCAACGCCGACCCCAACTCCACCACCAACTCCATCTCCCGAAAAAGATCCTATTGAAGAAGAACCAATCTTACTACCTACTCCAACTCCACTTCCAGTAGTATCTTCTCCCTGTAAAGGACAAACAAAATTTTTAGATATTAGAAACAATGAGACATATAATTTGGTAGAGATTGGGTCACAGTGTTGGATGAATAAGAATGTAAGTTACTCAACAGAAGGAAGTTGGTGCTACGGAAACAGCAACGCTAATTGCGAAAAGTATGGGAGATTGTATAACTTTCAAACAGCAAAAACTGTTTGTCCAAGTGGTTTTGCACTTCCATCTGACAACGACTTCAAGGTCTTAGAACGAGAGCTTGGTATGACACAGGGAGATGCAGATAAAACAGGATGGCGAGGGACAGATGAGGGTAATAAGCTGAAGAATACAACAGGATGGGATGGTAGTAATGATTCTGGATTTGCAGCACTTCCTGCGGGAGGAAGAGAAGATAACGGATCGTACAGTGGGGTTGCAAGAGGTACTAGTTTTTGGACTTCCACCGAATCAGATTCTTCTGCGTGGAGTAGACAACTTTACTCTGGTTTTTCTGGAATAAATCGTAATATTCTACCAAAAGAAGGAGCAATTTCTGTAAGATGTATTAAAGTTTATTAATTATTAACAAAAATATGTTTAAAAAAATATTTTTAGGAACAATGCTCTTTTCTGCACTTTTCCTTGTTACTCTTCCTGCTTATGGAGGAGTGGAAACAGAGATTAGAGAAGAACTAAGCAGTATAAAAGATAGATTAAGAGCACTTCTTACAGAAGTTGAAGACCTGATGAAAGGAGAAATGACAATTGCTACTTTTCCGGGGATTCCTAAGGAGTTTCGTTTTACAAGATACTTAAGATTTAGAGATCAAGGAGTTGATGTTAAATACTTGCAAATCATTCTTAATGTAGATCCAGCAACAAGACTCGCAAGTAGTGGGGTTGGTTCTCCAGGAAACGAAGTTGAAACTTTTGGAAACATCACACTAAACGCTGTTAAAAAATTTCAACAAAAGTACGCTAGTGAAATTTTGCATCCGTGGGGAATTACAGCACCAACCGGAATTGTTGAGATACAAACAGTTAAAAAACTGAACAAAATATTAGAGGGAGAAGTAGTAATAAAAATTATTGATCCGGTCAAAAAAGCTGGAATAGAAGCAAAGTTAGTTGCGATAATGAAGGATCTTATTGCGTTGCGAGAAAAACTAGAAAACTTAGAAGATCTTCAAGAAGGAGCTCCTGATGCTCCAACAAATGTTAGGGCGGCAATTATTGGTTATGGAGAAGTAAGACTTACTTGGAGGGGAGACAAAAATGCAGAATACTTCGTTGGGTATAAAGCAACAAAATCTGGTGGGCCGTATACAGAAGTAGGAGTGTCGGAAAAAAATAGCGGAGTAATAACCGGACTTGAAGGAGGAGGTAAGTCTCACTATCTAGTTATTACTCAAGTAGTAAACGGAAAAGAGAGTGGTTACAGTCGAGAAGTTAAAATTGTAATGGATCGAGAACCGACTCCGTTTAATATAGAGTCTGAAGCTACCGATATTGGACAACTTACATTGACTTGGGAGACTGATAGAAGTAATGTACAAAAATATAAGATATACAGAGCAAACAAAGCGGGCGGTCCTTATACGTTAGTAGGAGAAACTATCAAAGCAAGTTTCAAGGACAGCGTTGGATTACAAGCAATGTACTATTACGTGATTACTCAGATAATAAACGGGAAAGAAAGTGATTTTAGTGTGGAACATGTTGATAGTTGGTTTTATAACTTTACAGGAGGAAGTTACCCACATCCTGAAAAAGAAGAAATATTAGAAAGGTTAGATTATAACTCTTAAAAAATATGAAAAAGAATAAAAAAACAATAAACACGATAAAAATAGCAGTTGTTCTTTTGATGGCTGCGGCAATTGCTTTTTCTGCCCTTGCTCCTATTTTTGGAGCTGAAAATGATATGGTTGATGATTGTGGGTGTAGTGTAGAAGCATCTATCACAAGTAATCAAAGTAATTTACTAACAAGAGATGAGGTAAGGGCAGAAGTTGGTTTGTTTGTACAAGAAGTTCAACAATTAACAAGAGATTTTGCTGAAACTCCGAAGAGCGTTACTGTTGTAAAACCAGTTAGGGGATTGCCGACAGGATTTGTTTTTAGAAATGAATTAAGAGAAAGAGTTGCTGGTGATGCAGTTCGTTATTTACAGATTGTTCTTAATACCGATCCAGAGACGAGAATTGCTACCTCTGGTGTTGGTGCGCCAGGAAGAGAAACAAATTATTTTGGTTCTGGCACAAGAAGATCGTTAATAAGATTTCAACAAAAACACAAGCTATCTGCGACAGGAATTGTTGATGCTGCGACGAGAACAAAAATTAACGAAGTACAGCAAAGCGGAGTAACAGTAGAAGAAGAGGGAGAAAAAATAAACGAGCTCCGATTGAGATTAATAAATATGGCACAAATGATGAGGTTGCTAAGAGAAAGAATTAGAATGATTGAAAAGCAAGGAGAGACTGAAGAATAGAGAAAAAAATTAAAGAGAACCCTCTTCTAAAAGGGTTCTTTTTTTATTGAGGAAGAGAATCTAAAAATAAGTTTACGATATGTGATGCTTCTGGTTGGGCTTCTAATGCCTTCAGTGCATATTCTCTCGCCTTTTTATAATCTCCTACTTCTCGATATGCGGTAGCAACAGACGATAAGTGTTGCGGATTTTCTGGATCTTCTTCAATAAGCATCAAGTAGAGAGGAATCATTGCCTCGTAGTTTTTTGTATGTATATGAGTGTTAATAACACCATTTAAACCGCGTACAACATCCCATTCCTCCTTTGCTTTTTTGAAAGATTCTTCTCTTGACTCACCAAGAGCTGATAAAGCAACTCCTTTTGTGAAGTGACATGGCGCATAATCAGCAAGAGAGAGACATTTTTCTGAAATGACGAGTGCTTCTTCCCATTTTCCTTGTGCTAAAAGAACTTGTGCTAACTGATCATAAACTGGAAAACGGTTAGAACTTATTTCTAGTGCTTTTTCAAAAGCGTTTTTAGCCATTTCTACTATTTCTTCTTTATTTTCTGCATAGGGGACATAACCCATTGCGGATATTCCGAGATTTGTCCACGCTCTTGTGTAGGAGGGTCTTTTTTCTGTAATGGCTTTAGTTAAAAATATTAGTTTTTGAGTTAACTCTTTTCCTTCAAAACAACTTTCTACAATTAATGCTTTTTTAAAAAGAAGATGAGACGTTATCGGATTCTCTTTTTCAGTCGCTCTATCTGCGAGAAGGAGTGCTTTTCCACAGTTTCCTGATCCTTGATATGCTTCTGCCATAACGATATCGCTGTTTGTTGTCAAAAGAAGATAGTTGTAATTATTAATAAAGATAAAGATTAAAACAGCAAAAGGGATAAAAACCGGATATTTATAACGGGAGAAACGTTCTCTTTTTTCAAATTCTTTCTTAATATCGACTTCATTATCTTTTACAGTGAGAGAAAAGATATAACCTATTATTACCGCAAGGATAAGGTAAGTACTAAAATCATCAACAGTAAAAAAGTTTGCAACAAAGAAAGCAATTAAGGTGGCTTTCATTGTGTGTGACTCTAAAGAGTTATTTTTTCTTAAAGATAAAAAGAGGGTTACAAAGAGAAGTAGAAGAGCAAAAAGTGCTGGTAATCCACCCCAAGTGCCGATTTCTATCGGTAAGTTATGTGCTTTGTCCCACCAAGGAATATCTCTATATATAAAAGGAGCATCAGGATGATAATGACGATCAAAAGCATAGGCAAAATTTTCTACTCCGTAACCGGTTAGTGGTTTTTCCATGATTGCGTTCCATCCGATAATGAAACCGCCAATACGAGGATCCGCAAGCGCTATTCTTGCGTCCATCCTTTGTGTTAGTCCATGAAGGAAATCATTGTTTTTTACAAAAGAAGGAGGCCCAAAAGTAGTTACAAAGTAAACAGCGAAAATTCCTAAAGTTATTAAAAACAGAAATCCTAACTTCAATGTTTTAAAGATTCTTTCTTTGAACGGGAAAAATAGTCCGAAGTAAACGGCTCCAAAAATAAGCCCAAGAAGCGCTGCACGGGTATAAGTTAAAAGCATTCCAAAAATAATTAATAAAAGAGAAACAAGGTAAATTGATTTTCTTAGTTTGTTTTTTTCTTGCAAGAAAAACAAAAAGAGAGGAAAAACAAGGATAGAGAGATAAACTCCTAGAATAGTTGGATTTCCAAAAGAAGCGTAAGGACGTGAAGTTTTTGCGATAATAACATCACCAAAAATATTTTTCCATTGCAGTATTGCAAAAAAAGTTGCGGTTACACCGGTGAAAAATAATGTTCTCCAAATATTTTTCCATTCCTCTTTATTTAAAATAAAAAAGAGAAGATAAGAAAAAAGAAAAATAAAGAGAAAGTTGAGGAATCCTCCGCCACGCGAAGGATCTCCGAAAAGACTAAAGTTACGATCTATAGAAAAGAAGATTGAGACAGCCAAAAAGAAAAGAAGGATTAGCGGGGTGAAGAAAGAAAAATCTTTTTTTACTCGGATTTTTTCAATTACATTTTTGAAAATTGAGGAATTTTTTTTGAAAAAGAAATCGTAGGTAAAGATTAAAATAATTAGAGAAAAAATTATCCTGAAGGGGATAGACTTACCAAAAGCAGGGGGAGAGAACATAGGGGGAACGTTCAAAAGAACAAGCAAAAGGATGAGCGAGATACCAATTTTATAAATGATTGGAAGATTTTCTTTGATGATATTTTTTTCATTCATATTTTTTTTAATTCCCGTAGATTATAAAACTTATTTCTATTTT
>Ga0075120_10001431_pt1 | contig 18574 bp, 11 predicted proteins | sample AntAceMetag02UKL_FD_69792 | JGI IMG/M metagenome (GOLD analysis project Ga0075120, IMG submission 69792) | Saline lake microbial communities from Ace Lake, Antarctica - Antarctic Ace Lake Metagenome 02UKL | ecosystem: Environmental > Aquatic > Non-marine Saline and Alkaline > Saline | place... | reverse complement strand
GCCTGACACCTGGAGATGATCTTCAATTGAATAATCCAATTACCGGGCAAATCGCCCTTTCTGGAACCAACTCCAATAGTGTCGGGTTACCATTTAGCTTCGAACCAATATCTGATGAAACCGGAGATTTGTTAGTGGATGTGGTGGATGAATATACATACAATACCACAGCTGCGCCTCACCTCGACAGTGCCACAGTTACTGTTACGCATCCTTATACCGGACAAATTATTGCCCAGGGGTTGACAGATGCAAATGGCCATTTCCTCGTTGAAGATATCAATGAAGGATATTATACTTTAAAAGTACGGGCACCACAACATGCAGAACACCAGGATTACATTTACATCGAAAAAGGTGTTGTAAACCAAGAGCTTGTATTTATTGCCTTCCAGGCAATCACCTATTCCTGGGAAGTAATACCTACATTGATTGAAGATGAATATGAAATTACCCTGATTACTGTATTTGAAACCAATGTACCGGCACCTGTGGTAACCATGAACATGCCTGATACCTTACCGGCACTTGAATACGGTGAGTATTTTCCATTTATACTTACCATGACCAATGAGGGATTGATTACTGCTGAAGAGGTGGCAATCGATTTTCCTGGCTTAAACAATTATATGTTTACTGCAAATGTAGGAGATTTGGATATTCTTCCCCAAACAACGGTTCAGATTCCTGTTGTGATGGAACGTCAACCCCCTGATGCAAATCCAACTGCCGGTGATGAACGTAGCGGCGACTGTGCCGTAATTGCTACCGGTGATTATAAATTTGAATGTGGTCCCGAAGGCCAGTGGCGGGTGGTTTTCACAGCATCAACCATCTTAGGCGAAATATGTCCTGGAAATGGTGGCGGTGGCGGCGGTGGCTGGGGCTGGTGGGGCGGTGGCGGTTGTTGCGGTGGTGGCCCTGGTGGCCCTGGTGGCGGCACTACTACTGTTGGCCCAAATGTTGGCCCTTCACCACCATATGTCAGTACTACCGTGGCTTGTACGCCATGTTTGGCTGCTATAGCAAATGCTGCGTTAACATGTGGCCCTATAAGTATGCCTCCTATTGGCATTGTATCTAAAGCACCACGGATCATTCCATTTATTGTCGGAGCGTATGCAGCATACAAAGCCTATAAGGCGATAAAGGGTGCGTGGGATTGTGGTTACGCAATCGGTACGGCTATTAATATTTGTGCCGGTGGAGCAAGTGCCTCCCCGGGTATGTCATCGGGTCCATCTCCTGAATTAATCCAGGCACGGGACGATTTGTTGATATGTGATAAGGCATTTACTGCAATCCGTAATATTGCAATTGAAGTTCACAATGGTGAGGATTTGATTGAAAAACAGGATTATGGAATACTGAGTGATTCGATATCATATAATTTGGAGAATACCTTGCCAATTGATCAGATCCGGCAGGATGAATTAATAAATATTTTCGCTCAATCTGATATTACAGAGTTTGAACTCCTGGCTTGGATAGCATACTGGAATACCACCATGGAAGCCTGGGAGAATGAGATCTATTCGCCTACCCCTGAATATCCAGAAATTATAGATACAGTTATGTTGTCTAATTTTAGAATGAGCCTGGACACAGCGATAAATTATGCCCTTAATCGCGGTTTCCCAACAATAGATTCACTGTACAATTATGCATTCGAAATTGTTGAGGGCTATGTTGATGAGGAATCTACTTCAGTTTGTGCCACGGTAACAGTACAGTTCTCGCAAACACTTACGATGACACGTGAGGCTTTCGAAGGAACGCTAACCATTTTTAATGGCCACGATACCGAAGCCATGCAGAACATTCTGCTCGACCTCGAGGTTCGGGATGAGGAGGGGATTTTAAGAAACGACCTCTTCCAGATCAATACCCAGTCACTAAATGAGATTACAGGCATCGATGGCTCAGGTATATTAGATGCCCTTATGGAAGGTTCAGCAGTAATTCTGTTTATTCCCGAAAGAGGTGCTGCACCCACTGTGCCAAGGTATTATTCCTTTGGGGGAAGCCTGTCGTATCTTGATCCATTTACCGGAGAAATTTTTGAGCAAGATCTGTTCCCTGTAACATTGCAGGTAAATCCAAGTCCAAACCTTTATCTGAACTACTTCATGCAGCGCACCATTTTTGGTGATGACGCACTTACATTAGATAAGATAGAACCCATGATCCCTGCAGAACTTGCAGTGATGATTGACAACCAGGGTGCAGGTACTGCACTGAGTGTAAATATCGAATCGGCCCAGCCCGAGATCATCGAAAATGAAAAAGGATTGCTGATTGATTTCGAAATTATAGGATCGAGCCTTAGTGGTGAGCCAGTTCAGTTGGGGATTTTGGATGTTGACTTTGGTGATATCCCCGGTGGCGAGATAGCAGTTGGCCAATGGTGGTTTACTAGCACGCTTCTCGGGCATTTTATCTCGTACGAAGCTTCGGTTAAACACCTCGATAGCTATGGTAACCCTGATTTAAGCCTGGTGAGTGGAATCGAGATTCATGAACTGATCAAGAGTATTTCGGTTTATGGGCCTTTAGATGACACCATCAACGACTTCCTTGTAAATGATATCCCCGATGCAGATGATATTCCCGACGCCATTTACTATTCAAATGGGGCTATTGCACAGGTGGTTGAAGCCGAAAGCTCAGAAACCGATGGTCCCGTTAACCTGAGCGATACTGTTGTTCAGCTCACCGTTACGCCATCAGCCGAAGGATGGAATTACACCAAGCTGGACGATCCGGGGAATGGGCTTTACCAGATTGCAAGTTGTATCAGGAATAATGATGGACAGGTCATTCCGCTCGAAAACATCTGGCTGACCTATAGCACGATTCCCGACGGGGGAGAACCTATTTATGAAAATAAGCTTCACTTTGTTGATGATTTCAGCGACATGAGTGCTCAAACTTATACTATTGTGTTTGCGCCGATTGATCAGGATGTTCCTGAGGTAGTGGCCGTAAACGGCATACCTGAAGAGCCATCAGATACTCCGGTTGAAAATGTTGAAGTTGTCTTTAGTGAGCCTATTGAACCTACTACATTCAACCACGAAGACATGACCCTGAAAAATCAGGGTGGGCCAAATTTGATGGATAGCCTCGTAATAGTCTCACAGATCAACGATTCTACTTTTAATGTAGATATTTCTGAGAAAACTGCTCAAAACGGTTATTATGCTTTAACCGTTCAGGCTGCAGAAGTAGCTGACCTTGTTGGTAATTATGGGCTCTACGGTGTGCAGGTTGGTTGGATACAAGCCATTGCAACACCGGCTATCGACTATTTCTTTGGTCTGCCGGAAGTTCCGGCCGGGCCTATCGATACGCTATTGGTGTTGTTCAATATGCCAATCAACGAAACAACTTTCACCTCCGATCAAATTGTAATGACAGATCATGAAGGTAATCCTGTTCCCACAGCATCGCTGGTTATTACTTCTGAAAGTTATAATAGTGTTCTTTTCAAGATCAGTGGATTGGAACCCTTTAATATGCTTGATGGAACCTATGAGTTAACTTTCAAGCTTACCGAAATCCAGGGTGAAACCGGGCAGGTAGGAGTAATCGACCAGTCTGTTGAATGGACTGTATGCCAGATTCCGTTACCCATTGCTGTGGCAGGAAGTGATGATTCGATGTGTGTGGGTGAGCTATACCAGCTTAGCGGAACAGTTGAAAATGCCAGTTCCATCATTTGGTCAACTTCTGGTACAGGTAGCTTTGATGATGATCAGCTTCTCACGGCAACTTATACTGCCAGCCAGGAGGATATCGATGCTGGATTTGTGGAGATTACCTTGACGGCTGAACCACTGAATGAATGTGCTGTGGCGTCAAACTCTACATTTACCCTTACTGTCGAATCTGGCGTCGAGGCTGATGCCGGAGAGGATGCTACGATTTGTGAAGATGCTACTTTCGACTTGTTTGGCTTTGTTGATAATGCAGATGGTTTCGAATGGATAAGTTCAGGAGACGGCAGCTTTAACGATCCCGGAATCCTAACGCCAAGCTACATGCCAGGTGGTCAGGATATTGAATCTGGCCAAGTGCAGCTTTCGTTGGTGGCGCAGCCCATGAGTCCATGTGTCCTTGCCGATACATCAAGTATTGTTCTTACAATACAAAAACTACCGATTGCCATTGCTGGCGATGATGTCACGATTTGTGAAAATCAATCACACCAGTTGTCGGCCCTAGTTGCTAATTACAATTTAGTGATTTGGTTCTCATCTGGAGATGGAACATTTACTGACAGGCAAATCCCGAATCCGATTTATACACCCGGCCCTGAGGATATTTCGAAAGGATATACTGATATTGCCCTGCTGGCACAGGCAAATAATCCTTGCTACATACCTGCTATATCTGTGCTTAAAATTTATTTTGATAAATTGCCCTTTGTTTCTGCTGGTTCAGATGTTACAATATGTGAAAGCCAGGTGCATCAGCTTATTGGTATTGCGCTTTATCAAAGTTCATTCATTTGGGAAACTACAGGAGATGGTACATTTGAAAATGACCACACTTTCTTTCCAATGTACACTCCCGGAACGGAAGACTTGCAGAATGGCACAGTTCAGATTAGCATAACAGCACAGGCTGTTAGTCCTTGTGAAGTTGCCCGCAGCGATTTCATGATGCTGGATATTCAGAAAAATCCGCTTGCCGATGCTGGTATTAGCGCAACAATATGCGAAAATCAGTCTTACCAGCTTTCAGGTTCTGCCCAAAATGCTGATTCATTCCTGTGGGAAACTTCAGGTGATGGAAGCTTTGATAATGCCAGTCTGTCCAACGCAGTTTATACACCTGGACTCCTAGATATTCAAAACCTTTCAGTTGAATTAAGCCTTATTGTAGGAGCGATGGAGCCGTGTGTAACAACCGATGCTTCCACAATGACATTGACAATAAAGTTATTGCCCACTTCCAATGCTGGCGAAGGTGGCACTATCTGTCACGATGAAGTATTTATCCTGATGGGTTCGGTCGAAAACGCAGCAGCTTTACTTTGGTCCACTGACGGTGATGGGTCATTTGATGATCCGGCTTCTGCTGAAACTGCCTACACACCCGGCGAGAATGATGCAATAAATGGTGAAGTTGTTTTGACATTAAGCGCAGAACCTCAATCGCCCTGTACCGTTGCAACCACTGATACGTTGACCCTCGTGGTCCATCATTGCCAGGACTTTATTGTCCCAATGGGATGGTCCGGTATTTCCTCCTGGGTTGAGCCTGAAGATGGAGACCCACAGGTAATGTTTACCAACGTAATCAATGACTTGATCATCCTTCAGTCGCAGGTAGGGGTCTTCTGGCCGGGCCAGAATGTGAATACCATTGGCAACTGGAATATGCTTGATGGATATAGCATAAAGGTTACAAATGAAATCAGCCTGACTATAGCCGGGTCAAGGACCAATACCAATTCACTCCAACTCAGTGCGGGCTGGAACCTGATTCCGGTACTCAGTTCCTGTAATGTTGATGTTGATGCGTTATTCAATGGTAAAGATGTGGTTATAGTTAAGGAGGTGGCCGGTTCACAAATCTACTGGCCTGACCTCAATATCAATAACCTGGTAAGTCTATTGCCGGGCAAAGCCTATTTTGTGCTGATGAATAGCCTTGAGGAAATTAATTTCCCAGGTTGTACAAAGGCAGCTTCCTTTGGATCACCAACATCGATTCTTGATGTCCGTACAATGCTTAATACATCTGGTTGGGATTACTTCGAGCTAACACCGATAACCCATTCTGTTGCTATCCCGCAGAAAGTAGCCGACGAGTTGATGGTGAAAGAAGGTGATTTGTTAGGTGCTTTCGATCAGTTTGGAAATTGTTATGGAGTTGTTGAATGGAAGGGGAAAAGTACTATTCTTGCCCTTTACGGCGATGATCCCATGACTGCTGACAAGGACGGCTTTGTTGAGGGCGAGCAAATGTATTTCAGGTTCTACCTCTCGGCAACCCAAAATGTATATGAATTGGATGCAACTTTTGATGAAGGATTGCCACATCACGATGGACAGTTTTATACCCACGGCCTTTCGGCGATTAGCGGTTTAAAACTGGGCTCAACCCAAATTACTGAGCCGGGAAGTTTGAATGCACATATCTATCCTAACCCAGCCAGCGACAAAGTTTATATTGACCTGGACAGGGCAGCAGATATTGAGGTAACACTGTTCGATATTCACGGACAGGAAGTATTGAAAGATAAATTGCATGACCTCAGGAACCAGTTGGATATTTCGAGACTAACCAGTGGGGTTTACCTCATAAAACTGGAAGGGGAGGAAATCATAAAGGTGGAAAGGCTGGTGAAGAAGTAATATGTATGTTTTGATATTTGATTTACGATTGTTGATTTTTGATTTGCGATTGATTGGTTTAGTAAAAATATCTGCAATCATAAATCGCTAATCATCAATCGTCAACCATAAAAAACAAAAGGCCATCGGTGAAAACCAGTGGCCTTTTTTTGTGCTCAAGTTCTGTTGATATAGCTGGTTTGTGGAAGGAATAATTACCTATCAATAAGTATGTTGTTCTTAACTTGATGAAGTAATTTTGCCAGATCATTTATGAAGTGATACTTAAACTTCGCAATAATCAAATTAGCTATGAAAAAGATTTTAACCTTTTTATGTGCAGCATTTCTACTCATGGGAGCTTTTTCAATACAATCCTGCCAAAAATGCACCAACTGTAAATATACCTACACCGGGCCCCAGGGGAATGAGCAGACCTTTGAATACCCTGAATTGTGTGGGGATAAAGATGATATCAACGATTTAGAGGATCTCTGCGAATATGAGTCCTCCGAAGCTAACGGAGATTGTTTCTGTGACTAACTTTATTGAGTGTAGTTCCCAACTTCTTATTTTATAATACTTCAGTTACCTGATTTGATTTCTTCTTCAGATTAGTACTGCTACGCATTAACTTTTCTCCCATGAAACAGATTCAGAGAATTCTAACAACAGTGCTTTTTCTGGCAATAATTGCTGGCTGTAGTCGGTCAACACCCTGTGAAAAAGAGATCTACCTGATGCCTGAAGGCTTTCGTGGGCAAATGATCGTTTATTTCGATCAGCCCGATGGTCAGGCTATCCAATACGAAGATGAAGCTCGGTTATACCTTCTTCCTCCAACAGGTTTGCTCAAAACACAGTTTCCCAGAAACGGTGGATGTATGGGCGATAACAGAATTCAATTCTACTATGAAGATGAAATGGGAGACCGAGAAAAAATTGATTTTTGGATGGATGTCCCGCTGGATAGCATCCCCGGCAATACGGATTATGTACTTATGACTTTTCTGTCAGAAAAAGGGACAAAGCCGGACTTTACGATTCATCTGATAGGCACCAAACAGGAATTTAAATCGCTCACCAAAAGTATTAGGGATATTGATCCGGTAAAAATTTTGGAAGCATTGTAAATCAAATAGAAGACTTTTGAATTGGGGTCTGAATGCCCCCAGAGGGTCGAATATTGGTAAAAATCCTAATCAATTATGCTATACCAATTTAACATCAAAATGAGCCAAAGAGAAATTGTGATGCATAAATGGTAAATGCCGATGTATATTTAAAGCGGTATTAAAAGCATACTTAAACCCTGGTTGTTTCGAATAAAAATGCAATTTGCCGTGGACCCAGTTGATGTTTGAAGTATCGTCTGGGTTTAGAGATTGAATCAAGGTAGTTAACATTAAACATATAAAACATCTGTAATATTTGATGCTATTCCTGTTTTGACAGCGAGTTAGTTGAATGATAAACAGATATATAATTATTGGTATTTAAATATAATATTGATCTTGTCAGTGAGTTATGGATTTGAAACAGTCACATTAAAATTACCTAATGTTGAGTATGACAAGCAGGTTATGAAGTAGTAATTTTGACAAGTTTTTTAACCAAAAGTTACTTTTCCTGGCATTACCTTAGCAATCATAGGGTTGAGTAAAGGTTTCAGATTTTGACCTGATAAATTGAATAAGTTAGTGTTTAGCTAAAATGAATAAAGATCAGTCAATTACAAATAAATATAAAATTGTAAAGATGAAGAAGTTTAAAATGTATTTCATTCCATTTGCCTTTTTAATGGCACTAAGTTTAATATTTTCCTGTTCAATAGGAGATGATTCTAAATCAGACCGATCAGGCCTTAATGCTGATGGAACCCCTGACCGTACTATTCTCCCATTAAAAGAGCCCACTCCTCCTAAATATGATGAATTGAGTGTTAAGGATGCAACCCCGCCGCCACGTTTTGAAGTTAAAGCGCCCAAAGATGCTCCCAATGTAGTAATTGTACTAATTGATGACTTGGGCTTTGCCGGTACCAGTAAATTTGGTGGGCCAGTAAGTACTCCGACATTTGATAAGATGGCAAGTGAAGGTGTTTATTATAACAACTTTCACACTACAGCGGTATGTTCGCCAACCCGTGCTGCCATTAAAAGTGGACGAAATCACCATGTAAATAATATGGGTGGCATCATTGAAACCGGAACAGCTTTTCCGGGCAACACCGGGCAAATTCCCGAAGATGTAGCTCCGGTAGCAGAAATGCTCCGTTTGAATGGTTATAGCACTGCTGCATTTGGAAAATGGCATGAGACTGCTGCCTGGGAAGCCAGTGTTTCAGGATCGTTTGATCGGTGGCCAACACGACAAGGGTTTGATAAATTCTATGGGTTCCTCGGTGGCGAAACCAACCAGTGGGCACCCTATATTTACGATGGTACCATTCCTGTTGAGCTACCAGAGGATGAGGAATATCACTTCCTCGAAGATATGACCGACCAGGCTGTTAATTGGATTAAATTCCAAAAAGCATTAACTCCCGACAAACCATTTTTTGTTTATTACGCTCCGGGCGCTGTACATGCCCCACACCATGTCCCGAAAAGTTGGATAGAGCGTTGGGATGGTAAGTTTGAAAAGGGATGGGATAAGATGCGTGAGGAAATTCTTGACCGTCAGATTAAAGCGGGTATTGTACCCGATGGAACAGTCCTGGCCGACAAGCCATCGGCAATTTCTGATTGGGATAAGTTAAACGATGATCAGAAAATGCTTTTTAAACACCAGGTTGAAGTATTTGCTGCTTTTATCGAAATGACTGATTATGAAGTTGGCCGTTTGGTAGATGCAATCGAAGAAACCGGCCAATTAGATAATACCTTGATCTTTTTCGTTTACGGCGATAATGGAACCAGCGCCGAAGGCGGCTCTAATGGTATGTTCAGCGAAATGACCTACTTTAATGGCGTACAGGAGAAGGTAGAGGATATGTTAAAGAAAATGGACAAATGGGGAGGCCCCGAAACTTATCCACACATGGCCGGTGGCTGGGCAGTAATGTTCGATACACCTTACAAATGGACCAAGCAAATGTGTAATGACTTTGGTGGCACAAAGGTAGGTATGACTGTTCATTGGCCAAAGGGAATTAAATCGAAAGATGAATTGCGTCAGCAGTTCCATCATGTGATTGATGTAGCACCAACAATCCTCGAAGCAGCAGGCCTGCCCGAACCAACGGAAGTTAATGGTGTAAAACAAGTTCCGATGAACGGAACAAGTATGCTTTATAGCTTTGATGACGAGGCAGCAGAAGATCGACATACCCAGCAATATTTCGAAATGTTTGGTAACCGTGCCATGTACAAGGATGGCTGGTTGGCCAGGACCATACATAAGGCACCCTGGGAACACAAACCAAGGCGTGATTTGACTGAAGATATCTGGGAACTTTATGATACCCGTAATGACTTTAGTTTAGTCAACGATCTTTCCAAAGTACACCCCGAAAAATTAAAAGAATTGCAGGAACTCTTCATGGAAGATGCCAAAAAATATAATGTTCTTCCTATTGACGACCGTACAGTTGAACGTATTAATCCAGCGGTAGCCGGACGGCCGGATTTGATGGCCGGGCGCACATCCCTGACACTTTCCGAGGGAATGATAGGAATGTCGGAAAATGTATTTATCAATATTAAAAATAAATCCAAGTCCATAACTGCCGAAGTTGAAGTGCCAAAGGATGGTGGGAATGGAACCATTATCGCACAGGGTGGCCGTTTTGGTGGCTGGTCATTATATGTGCTTGATGGCAAGCCTGCCTACGATTATAATTTTATTGGATTGCAGCGCTTTACAGTGGCATCTTCCAAAAAGCTAAAGCCCGGTAAACATTCTATCAAGTTCGATTTTGCATATGATGGTGGAGGACTTGCTAAAGGTGGTTTGGGTACCTTGTATGTTGATGGTGAAAAAGTAGGCGAAGGAAGAATTGATCATACACACCCCATGATTTTCTCCGCCGATGAAACAGCAGATGTAGGTATCGATCTTGCTACACCAGTAGTTGAAACGATTGGTGCGGAAAAGAAATCAAAGTTTACCGGCAGCATCCCGAAGGTGACTGTTGAAGTAAGATAATGGAAATAAAATCGAATTAATAAAAAACAACTTAAATTATGAGAAAATTAGTATTAACATTATTTGCAATTGGTGTTATGGTAACATCCTATGCACAGGCCGAGATAGACACAGATCAACTAGCCCTTGACGTCAGCAAGGCCGATGCGGCCAACACCGATCAACTTAAAGCTTTTATCTGGAAAAAGGCATCAGTAGTTTCCGTTAACGGAGAAGTTAAAGCGAATACGCTGTCAGAATTCAAATTTGATGATAAAGGCGAACTACAAATGCAGAATATAGATGCTACAACTTCGGTGAAGCAAAAAAGAGGAGTAAGGGGACGTGTACAGGCAAGCACAGCTCAGAATAACATCGACTATGTGGAAAAGGCTTTAGAAACGATGATTACATACACCTACATGTCAAAAGGCCAATTGCTCGATTTCTTTGATAAAGCCAAAATTACCGAAGCCAATGGTATTATCACAGCTGCTGGCAGTGATGTTTTTGCTAAAGGAGATTCACTAACTGTGAAAGTTGAATCTGCCACAAAACTCTTCCTGCATAAGGAATTCTCAGGTTTTATGGGTGAAGACCCTATTTCAGGAGTTATCGAATATGCAAAATTTAAATCAGGAGTTAGCCATGCAACAACAAATGTTTTATCACTTCCTGCAAAAAAAGCAGTTATAAATGGAGTAAACCAGGATTATTCTCAAAGGGTTGAGTAACTAATTAGCATGTCATTAGCTTCATAGAGAACAACTAACACTAAGATGTTAAGATAATTTTGCTTGCCGTTGCAAGTTGCAGGTTTCAAGTTGCAACCTGTAACCTGTAACCTGTAACCTGTAACCTGTAACTTGTTAAATTGTATCAGTTTATTAGTTCCCGATTGTGTTCGGTTTATTTTAAATCATTTTGAAAAAAAATTAAATCTTATAATTATGAAAAGAATTTTTGCAATTTTATTATTAAGTACAATTTCATTGTTCGTGTATTCACAGGAAAGTATGGTCTCAATAGCAGGTGGTTATTCATGGGCCAAGGTAGATGACGCTGATGCAACGGCTACAGGTTGGCGCATCAATGGCACTTACGAATTCAACAAAGGACAGGGTTTTTCTCAGGGCGTTTCTATCGGGTACATTAGCCTGAAGGCTTCACAGAGTTTTGGCGCACTTGATTCAACCAATGTTGATTACAAGCTATCTTCTCTCCCTTTGTATTACGCTCCTAAATATTTTTTCGGTGGCGATAAGGCCATGGGATTTGTAAAAGGTGCCATTGGTGGTCATCATTCAAAGGTTGAAAGTACCTATGAAAATGGGAGTACTGGTGAAGTTCAGTACTGGGGTTTTTATGGTGGTGTTGGTGCCGGATTTATGTATGCTGTAAACGAGAAAGTGTTTATTAATGCTGAATATGAGTTTGCATGGATGTCGAACAGCGGGTATTCAGGTGGGTTTATGCAAACCGCAATGGCGGGAATTGGGATAAAATTCTAACAGGAAAACATAACAAATCATTTAACATACAGGGTTGTTAAGTCCATAAACATTCTATTGCAAGTTTTGGTTATGATAAAATGGGATTGAACAACCCTGCTGTTTTTTATTGAGTTTGTCAAAAGTTATAAAAAGTCATGCCAATGAAATTTCGAGCAGTGTTTATAAGCTTCATAGTTCTTTCTATGATGACAAATTTTGATTATGCATCAGCCCAGGAAGCTGAGTATTACCCAAACGGTGACCCCGACAAGTGGCAAGTTTCACTCACTCCCTATCTTTGGCTGCCATGGATAAGTGGAGAAATGGAATCCTCCTTTATTGAAAGGGAATTTAATGTATCCGATTCTGATATTTTGAAAAACCTAAAAATGGCCTTTATGGTCAATGCTGAGGTGTCGAAGGGGAAATTCTTTGCTTCACCGGGTTGGGTTTATACCAAGTTGGGAACAGAAAAGCTGATTAAAGAAGGCCCACAGGGAAATAGTTCAATATCAGCAGCGCCTGAACTCAAAATGAACATTGTTACATTTATCGTGGGTATGCACAATTATATGGATAAGAAATTTATCCTCGATCCTTACCTGGGGTTCCGCTACAATAATTTCAAAACTACAATTGACGTATCAGGGATTACTGACACTACTTCAGTGGAGGAGAAGGCCACTTTTTGGGATCCGGTGCTCGGTTTACGCGCGCTTTATTTTCCGCACCCGAGGGTTCCCATCATGATGAGATTTGATGTAGGTGGCTTTGGTGCCGGATCTGATTTTTCATGGACGGCTGTAATCAACGGAGGTTTTACTGTGTCGCCCACGGTTGATTTAACTGTAGGTTTTACAGCTTATGGTACAAACTTCAGTGGGGAAACAAAAACCGGAAATATTGCCGGCTTAAACATGACAATGTATGGCATTAACATGGGTGCGAAAATCTTCCTGAACAAAAGATATAAGGATCCCTCTCTTTTTAAAAAGAAGAAATAAGTAAAATTTTCGCATGTTCCTATTAAGTTAATTAAAGCGAGCATACTATGATAAAAGCACTCATTAATTTTCGATATGTTTTTGTTATTGCAGTGATATTTTTACTGATCAACTCACTTGTTTTCCTGGTAGTTGGTGTTGTAAAGAGTTTTAATGGCTATGCCGCATTTGTTGAGATGGGGTTTACAGTATCTGAGACAAATACACCCGGACAGTATTTACTGGAAGCACTCGACTTTTTTATGATCGCTCTTGTATTTATGATTTTTGGCTTGGGTTTAGGCCGTTTATTTTTGTTCGATAAAGTTTCCAGCGAACAATTACCAGGCTGGCTAAGGATCAACAATATAATGGAATTAAAAATCCTTTTGTGGGAAACAATACTGGTAACCCTGGTGATCTTTTGTATCACACACCTGGCCAGAAGTGATATAGGTTCAATTGAGATTCTGATCTTCCCCGGTGTAATCCTGATTCTTTCACTTTCATTGTTTTTAGTAAAATGGCATCATGCCAAAAAACAATAGCACAATCCGTAATTGTTTAGGGGTTGATAGATTTGCAAAAATCAATTCTTTTTTATATTAAATGTCATTAATGGTCAATAGTGGTCATTGATAGTCATTAAATGTAAAAAATGACGCGCGAAGCGCTTATGACAATAAATGACACAACTGAATTGCTAACATGATAGATTTGTCTCATACCAGTGACAGCTAAACAAGTACCATAATTAATGAAGAAGGATGCTGTGGACAATAATGAAATAGAGACCGGTAAACTTGATCGCATACTAAAGTTGCTTGAGAAGAACTCTCACAAGAAATGGATCGAGACCGTTTCTACCATTTTGCTTTCGACAGCTACGGTTTTATCGGCCTGGTGCGTTTTTCAATCCAGCCAGTGGAGTGGTGAGCAATATTTCCGTATTGACGATGAAACTGCTGCAAACCAGTTTCGCTTGCAATATGAGGTGGCTGGGGCACAGCGGAAAACTGCTGAGTTGCAGTTATTTTTAGAGTACTCAACTGCTATTTCGGATAGCAATACCAGACTTGCTGATTTTCTGTTTCAACGTTTTCCAAAATCATTTAAGGAGGTTTTTGAGCAATGGAATGCGCTTGATCCCTACAATAATCCCGATGCTCCTTCATCACCTTTTGTTATGAAAGAATATGTAATTCCTGAATTGGTGGAAGCAAAAAAACATGCAGATCAGGCAGCCAAATTTAAAAAAGCTGCCAATGTATCGGACAACCGTTCTGATAATTATGTCCTGTTGTCTCTCCTGGTGTCGATGGTATTGTTTTTTAGTGGTATGGTTGGCGTGGCCGAATCTGGGATGAGCCAAAAAAGCCTACTTGGAGTTGCTTCCCTGATATTCGTCGTTTCCCTGATCTTAATTTTTACAATGCCATCACTCCTGTAAGGCTTATATCAAGCCTCGCTCCTGCATTTCAAGGACGAGCTCGTGTGTTGTTCGCTTACCGGTTTTAGTAAGGATATTCCGGCGGTGGGTATTTACAGTATGCACACTCAGGAATAATTCATTAGCGATTTCCTGACTTTCCAAACCTCTGGCGATGGCTTTTATTATTTCGAATTCACGTTTTGAGAACACATGTCCGGTTGTTAAAAGCTTTTCGTCCGGGTAACGGAAATAGGATTTGTCATGTCCAACATAATAATGACTACCATGCAAATCTTTAACTAAATCTGTTACGTCTGTATTAACCTGAAATGAATGTACTGTTTTGTGTGGCGTTTCCGTGTAAATCAGGCACATTTGGTAGAGTAAGTCCCGATATTCTCCCGAACTTGTTTTTGTTTTGAAGGTCGTTGAAAGATACCAGTTTTCCGTTTTGTCATGAAGCATATCTCCCCCCATTTTAAATACCTTCGATCTGCCCAGTGCATGGCGCTTCTGATCTTCAAAGTGTGTATTTTCGAAATATACCGAAGGATCCATATTTTCGCATTGTACGCCAAAATAGCTATGGCACCTCCCACACAAATAGAGAATTCTTAGTTCTATCAAATCAGCGATATGAAAAAACTGACCTGTCTCAGTAAATTTCTCCTCCATCTCCAACACAAGGGTATCCTTTGGGTCAATATCCTGAAAGCCCTGATTCTTAAACTTTTCATAAAAGCGATAGAAAATCTTGTAATCAATCATACTGGTATTCTTAGGTGAATGAATTAAATGTGACTGTCATTTTTTTAATTCTTATCCTTCACAAATGTAAAACTTAATATTAAGTATCAGAAGAAATGAATACTTACTGTTAAGTATTTTTAGCTTTCAATCATTGATTAGGCCATGAACAATTTGCTTACTGTGATTAAGAATGTCACCTTTGTTTGCACAAGCAAAATGAGGGGTAATTTGCTGCTATTAAATCTGAAAAATAAAATACCTAATGGGTTTAAACTGTTAGTCGGGTTTAGGTTTTTTGATAAATCACCTCCTTAAGCAATTCAATTAGTTAACGCGTAAAAAATAAAACCATGGTAAAAACAATTCGAAAAATAGCTGTAATTGCTTTGATAATGTTTTCTTCAATACAACTGGTGCAGGGGCAGGTGTTGATATCACTTATTTTTGGTGATAAACTTAATTCAGGAAAAGTTGAATTTGGCATGAATGCCGGTTTTAACCGCTCATACCTTCGTGGAATCAATGAATCAAAGGGTCAAAATAACTGGGAATTGGGGTTTTATTTCGATATCCATTTGAAAGAGAAATCACCATGGTATGCTGCTACCGGTGTTTATGTAAAATCGAATGTTGGTGGAACAAACATTCCTCTTGACTATCCGGGAAACCGGCCGATCAATGATTCGGTTTACAATGGCTTTGTTGTCGCAAAAGGAAACGTAGAAAAACAATTCAATACCTTTTATGTACCTCTTAACATAAGGTATTTAACAAAATCCGGAATCTTCATCGAAGCCGGCGCTCAGGTAGGCCTGGTATTTAAATCGCATGATATTTACAATGCAGATGTAAGCGATCACACACTCTACTATGATGCTGTGGAAAAGGTTCGCAACAATGGATTATACAAATGGTTTGATGGAGGTGTTGATGGCGGTATTGGTTACAAGTCGAAAGGAGACTTGGGTTGGAAACTCGGCGTTTGGTATTACGCTGGCTTGAGTAATATTTATAAAAACGATCTTGACCTTGATCCTGCATATAACTCATCACTGTACGTTCTGGCTACTATTCCAATCGGAAAAAAGAAAGCAGAAAAGATGAGGGCAGAGAAAGCTGCAGCTGGTAAAAAATAATGATCGTTCCAATATTGATTTCCTTCCTTACCTTACCGGAGATAGCAGATACAGGGTTTCATTTAACCTGAACCCACAGGTGAGTATTATAAATGATGATTTTAAGATTGGCTTATCATTGTATTATAACTATGATAGCAACCCCTCGTCTGATGCCTCAACAGATGATTACGGGCTTAACCTCCAACTGACTTATTCATTCCACTAAAATCTGTAGTTTATTTTGCTATCAGAGGCAATATGAACTAATTCGTTAGGGGTACACCAAATTAACATTAAAAAAAGCCTGAACTATATTCCCTAACTCGATAATGAGCGGTAAATGGGGCTCTGCCAGAGGCATCCCTATGAAAGAACCCACGGCTCTCAGCTTGGGAAGCTGATGCTCTACCAACTGAGCTACTACCGCTTGTAAGTTTGGTTAAGTGTTTACTAAGAACTTTTGTTGATATCTGATATCAGATGTGCGATCTTTGATTTTAGATGTGCAAAAATATCAAATGTTTGATTTTTGACACCAGGTTTTACTAAAAATATTTTTTGTTTTATTCAATTCAATCTCCAAATCATCAAATTCGTTCATTATCAAATTTCCAAATTGCTTTACTATTTTTTCAAGAACTCAAGTTCTGTAAAATCAAAATCAGGGTTAGGGACATCAATCTTCATTTCTGCAGCTCTGCCGTATGCATCAAGGATAAAAGTGCAGAATCCGGGTGGGAGGGAAGGGAACGCTTCAAAAATAATCTCAAAAGTATCGTAGTGCCAGTGTTTTAATGTTCCTTTAAATTTTTTTGCCGGGGCCAACTGAACTACAAGTTCATTATTTTTTAGTTCAACTATTGCATCACCATATAGTTCTCCCCCATAAGTTCCGGTGTAGTTTTCAAGGTCTAGCGAGGGGGAAGTCCTTTCTATCCTTCTTTCTTCCCTTTCTTCTTCTGCATCCTCCTGCCGTTCTTTTCCATCTTCAATTAAACCGAGTATAAACTCGCTCCAATCCTTTTCTTCCCCTTCCAAAAATACATCCAGCGTTTTGTAGGCAAGTGGGTTGTACAGGCTGGAATTTTTGTTGGTCAGGATCACAAATCCAAGATTTTCTTCCGGGACCATGCATGTGTACGAGATCATTCCATCATATCCACCACTGTGGGCAACAACTTTGCGGCCTTTGTAGTTGCTCAATGCCCAACCCAGGCCATACGATCTAAAAAACATACCCGGGTAATTTTCTTCAACAAAACTACTTACACCCAAAACAGTATTTTGCGACCACATTTCTTTGCTTCGTCTTGCAGTGAAGATGGTGTCGCCATGGTAAATCCCATGATTGAGTTGCAAATCCAACCATTTGAGTACATCATCAACACAGGAAATGATTGCGCCGGCAGGAGCAATATTGTCCCAATTCAGGTATTCGATGGCGATCACCTCACCTTCAAAGTCGGTGTGTGGTGTGGCAACATTACTGAATTTTTCAAGGTCAGTAGTTGTCGTTATGGTTCGTTCCATGTCAAGCTTATTAAAGAATTGTTTTTCAATATATTCGTCCCAGCTATTTCCGGTAACCGTGGGGATTATTTCGCCGGCGGTGAGGTACATTATGTTAGAGTAACCAAATTGTTCACGAAAGCCATAAACAGGCTCCAGGTATCTTGCCCGGCGGATAATTTCTTCCCTGTCGTAATCGGTGCCATACCAAAGCAAGTCGCCGCTGAAAGTTGCCAATCCGCTGCGGTGGCACAGCAAATCTCGTATGGTCATGTTTTCACTTACATACGGATCATAAAGTCGGAACCAGGGAATGTGGTCGGTGACTTTATCCTGCCACGAAATTTTGCCTTCATCAACCAAAATGGCCAGCGCTGCTGCAGTAAAAGCCTTGGTGTTGGAAGCTATGGGGAACATAGTTTTGCTGTTTACAGGGCCGTCTTTGCGCACATCCAGATGGCCGTAACCTTCTGCTAAAATCACCTGTCCGTCTTTAATAATCCCGATTGCCAAACCGGGAACTTCCCAGTTATACCGAGCCTCTTCGTAATACTTATTGAGTTCTTTGACCTGCTTTTTGTAGGGATTCTTTTGTGCATTCAGGTTGATGGCGAAACAGAGGATCATTAGGATGATCAGTGTGCCGGGCATTTTTGTTAAATTGATTTTATTCATGTGTTATTATTCTTAATAAGAAGCCAGTTAGTGACAGTATATGATTCTATTCAAAATCTATTTAGTAAGTAGGTTAATTGCGGGCGGGGCGAAGCAATGAATCTTCGAATCTTTGAATTTTTGAATCCTTGAATCCTTG
>Ga0075120_10001426_pt1 | contig 18626 bp, 23 predicted proteins | sample AntAceMetag02UKL_FD_69792 | JGI IMG/M metagenome (GOLD analysis project Ga0075120, IMG submission 69792) | Saline lake microbial communities from Ace Lake, Antarctica - Antarctic Ace Lake Metagenome 02UKL | ecosystem: Environmental > Aquatic > Non-marine Saline and Alkaline > Saline | place... | reverse complement strand
GATTGGGAGACATCAATCAAAAGTTCAACGGCATGGATTTGGATAGCCCATATCCGAATCCTGATCAGGCGTCTCTCAAGATACTGTTATGTATGACAGACTTTTGAATCAGACTCTGAGATCGTCAAACATAACTATTTTCTCCGAATTCTGGTAGCGAACGGTTAGGCGATCCCAAAGCCGCCATCGACAGGAAGGACAGCACCGGTGACATAACGCGCCTGATCAGATAGGAGAAACGCGATTACATCTGCTACGTCCTTTGGTTGTCCCCAGCGCGCCATAGGCAGGCGTTCCATAATTTTCTTGGCTCGTTCAGGATTGTGAATTGCGCCTTTGGATAGGCGTGTCTCTATCCAGCCAGGTGCCACGGCGTTCACACGCACGCCGCGTGGCGCATAAGCAACCGCATGCGACCTAGTCAGCGCTGTGATCGCGCCTTTGCTAGCTGAGTAGGCTGGATTGCCGGGAGAGCCAAAATAGCTCCACATTGAAGCGATATTGACTACGCTTCCGCCGCTTTTAGCCAACGCATCGATCAGCGAATGAGTTACCAGATGCACCGCGTTGAGATTAACGTCGATAACCTTGCGAAAGCCACCGATCTCGAATTCACCCTTGTCAGCGACAATCATGCCCGCGCAATTGACAAGCGCCGAGCATTCTGTGACGTCGCGCAGGACGTGTTGCACGGCTTGAGTATGGCGTCCGTTACATCAAGATGTCGAAATTCAAGGTTCTGCGGGAAATCGTTGTCATGATCCAACCCACAGGAAATCACTCGATGAGTTTGGGATAACAGTTCCGCACAGGCTCTTCCGATTCCTGTGCCGCCCCCTGTCACGATTGCTGTTTTAGTGATAGGCATAGTCTTCCTCCCACACGCTCAAATCATTTTGTTGGCTTCTGCATAATCGAGCGCATCGCCAAGAACCTTACCGAAGCGTATGGCGATCTCCCTCACCTCTGCCTCGTTAATGATAAGCGGCGGACAAAAAGCAATTGCGTCCCTCACGTTACGCACGATTAGTCCGTAGTGATGCGCACGTTCGAAAACGAAGGAGCCAACCTTACCTTCTGGAGCGAAGCGCCGACGCGTCCTCTTGTCCGCGATAAGTTGGACTGCGGCTATCAATCCGACACCGCGAACTTCACCGACCAAAGGATGATCACTAAATTTCTCCAGCTCGACGCGCAACACTTGGCCCATTGCCGCGGCGTTTTCCACAAGCCCCCGTTCTTCGATAATCGCGAGATTTTCAAGCGCGACTGCGGCAGCGACGGGATGGCCAGAACCCGTGAAACCATGCCCAAGATTGCCCAGCTTTGCTGTATGATCGGCAATGGTTTGATAAAGCTGATCGCTTAGCACGACTGCGGCAAGTGGTTGATAAGAAGACGTAATCTGCTTGGAGAGAACCATGATATCGGGCGTGATACCAAAGGTTTCACATGCAAACATCTTGCCGGTTCGACCAAAGCCGGTGATGACTTCATCTGCGATAATCAGAATGTCATATCGACGGCAAATCTCCTGGACCTTCTCCCAATAGCCGTCAGGTGGAACCAAAACACCACCCGCGCCCATCAATGGTTCACCAATAAACGCGGCAATGGTTTCAGCTCCTTCACGAAGGATTGTTGATTCCAACTCATCAGCGAGGCGCTGGGCGAACTGCGCATCGGCTTCTCCATCATGGGCGAAGAAGTAGGCATGAGGGCAAGTCAAATGCCGCACAGGGATTGCGGGTAGGTCGAAACTTGCGTGGTTCCATGGAAGCCCGGTGAGTGAGCCTGATGCAACTGTAATTCCGTGATAAGCATTTTGGCGCGCAATGAATTTCTTCTTATCCGGCCGACCCAGCGCATTGTTGAGAAACCAGATCAACTTGACGACTGTATCGTTTGCTTCCGAGCCGGAATTGGTGAAGAAAACCTTTGTCAGATGCTCCGGTGTCATCGCCACGAGTTTGTCAGCCAGCTTTGCCGCCGGACTGTGGGTTTTCTGAGAGAACACATGATAGTACGGAAGCTTAGCCATCTGCTCTGCGGCAGCATCAACCAGCCTTTTCTCGCCAAAGCCCACCGCGACGGACCAAAGTCCTGCGAGGGCCTCGATATATTCGTTGCCCTGATCGTCATAGACATAGATGCCGTTGCCACGTTCCATAACGCGCGGGCCTTCTGCCTCGAACTTGCGTGCATTGGTGTAGGGATGCAGGTGTGCGGCCTTGTCCAGGTCGCCCGTCGAGTTCAAAAAGGGCACGGCATGGGCCTCCGGCTGTGCAGTGGTTAAACTAATAGGTGTTTTCGCCATACTGGCTGCGAGCTCCGGCAGCGCGTACAATTTCGACAGAACGAGCGACTTCTGCCACATACTCATCCACAATGGGCAGGTGGACAGGGTTCACTCCTTGTTGGATAGCGAGGGGCGTGCGCATTCGACCTGGAAACCACCCCTTAGATTGCAACACATCCGCGACTGCCATGATGTCCACTTCCGGATCCTCAGATACGAAAGCAAATAGGTTTGCCTCGCCTGTCGGCTGTAAGCAGCGAAGACCTGCAATACCGTCTATCCCGCGAATAAAGCCCATGGTCGCGTCCATCGATGCTTTGGTGGTGCGAAGGTATCCTTCATTCCCAAGGTAACGCATCACGGCCCAAGCAGACGCAATTGACCCTGCCGGTTTGCTGCCCATCAAAGTCGGCGTGGCGTATGTCCCTCTTGGCCAGTCGCTGAAGCTGAAACGCTCCAATTCCTTCAGGCCAGGATCGCGGAACAGCAACAGCGATGCGCCCTTTGCACCATAGGCGAATTTGTGAATATCCGCAGATAAGCTGGTCACACCTGGTACACCCAGATCCCAATCAGGAATGGGATAGCCAAGTTGTTTGGCAAATGGTGAGATGAAGCCACCCCAACAAGCGTCGACATGAAGCCATACATTGCGAGTTATGGCGATCTGCCCAAGTTGTGGGATCGGATCAATGACACCATAGGGAAAGCAGGGTGCCGAGCCGAAAATCATGATCGTGTCATCATTGATTCGATCTGACATTGCGCCGGGGTCAGCACGAAATTCATTTGTCACAGGCACGCGGATGATCTCAACATCCAGCACCTCCCCAGCCTTGTTTAGGGCTGCATGGGCAGAATACGGTGCGATTACATTCGGACGTGTGCTGCAGCCCTTGTCGCGGAAATGCAGTTTTTTGGCAGTGCGCAAAGCTTCGATCAGGCTTTCCGTACCACCAGAAGTGAAGGAGGCTGCCCCGTCGGCGGGGCCGTTAAACAAATCAAGTGCCATACGGGAAATGTCTTCGAGCATCCTTGTAAGACTGAAGAAGGCCTTGCCTTCCCCTAAGCCGTTCTCAACCGCATACAGCCGATAAGCGTCCATCTGGACGTTGAGTACATCCTCATCGAAGTAATAAATGTACGCTGGCAGACGACCGCGCCGCCAGTCAAGGTCATCTTTCTTGAGGAGTGACAGATCTGCTTCGATCTCGTTCCAGGGCGCTCCTGCTGCCGGAAATCGACTAATCTTGTTCACGAATGTCTCCCGCTGTGTTCTGGTTCAAAACGTTAAAATGTTGCAACATATGAAAAATGTCAATTGCGAATCCCTATGTTTCTAGATGTCCGCTTCAGTTCCCCACTTTTTTCGCCTGCTCGGAATTTCCTAGGAAATCACGGATTTTTTCGTATTATATCATAAAACCAATTAGATAGTACGAGTATGCCGACCTTCGCATTTCTTGAAACTTGAATGATGTACCAAGAAATCGCCTATTTCTTTTTGATTTCTCTTGGTACCTAGTGACAATTGTTGCAACATTTGTATAATTTGATTGCGGCCCAAGCTCTGGTAGCCGCTAACTAAATGGAGGAAAGGGGTGCAAATGAGAACGATATTGAAAACCATTCTGTCCACTGGGGTGCTTGCTTTTGCAGGGGCCACGATGGCATCGGCTGGCGTGATTCTGGATGAAATCAAGGCGCACGGAAAATTGCGCTGTGGCGTCTACCAAAATGTGCCCGCGTTGGCGACATTGAGCGATGAGGGCAAGTGGCAGGGCTTTGATGTAGATTACTGCCGCGCAATTGCTGCCGCAGTGTTTGGTGATGGCGACGCTGTAGAGTACATACCGATGACCTTTGCTCAGGGTATACCTGCAGTGAAAACACGCGAAGTCGACTTGGCGGGTCTTGCTATCACTTATACCCTCGGCCGTGATACCGAGCTGGGCCTCGATTTCATTGGTCCGACGCTTTATTCAGGCCAAGGTTTTATGGTCCACATAAGCGTACCGGCGCGACCAAGATTTCTGATCTCGATGGCGCTTCGATCTGTGTGGTCGCTGGAACGGTCACTGATAGTCTTATTTCAGATTTCTTCAAAGCCAGAGGCATGACCTACACGCCTGTGGCATTTGAGGATTCTAACCAGCGATACGAGTATTATGAAAATGGCCGTTGCGATGTAGTGACCTCAGAAATTCCATTTCTGGGTACCCGCCGTCTCCGAATGCAGGTGCCAACTGACCACGTCATTCTCGATGAGGTGTTCGCAAAATCTCATATGGGCCCAATTATTCTAGAATCAGATCCCCAGTGGTCAAATGTAGCGCGATGGGTCCATTACGCTTTGGTCCAGGCAGACGAGTTTGGAATCAACGAAGAAAATCTAGACGAGATGCTCAAGACAGAAGACCCGGAACTCCAGCGGTTCCTTGGTATTACCGAGTCTCTCGGTGAAAATATGGGCCTTTCTAATGACTTCACGGTGAACATCGTTCGTGCGGTTGGAAACTACAATGATATTTGGGAACGCAATTTTGGTATGAAGTCCGCGGTTCAACTGCCGCGCGGCATGAATGCGTTACCCGCTGATGGTGGACTGCAATGGGCTCCAAACTGGCGTTGATTGTCTGTCCTCAATGCGTTCCGGCGGAGACAGCCGGAACGCCAATTTCAGAATTGCTTCTTTGTAAAGTGGACGTCCGGTATGGCCCAGCTGATAAGCAGGTTTGATAAAGTGGGACGATGCAAAAAGAAGGCATTGGAGGATGTTCGATTACGCCCGGTCTGGAGCCGTCCTTGGTTTAGGAGCGCGGTCTGGCAGGTCCTAACGGCGTTCTTGATAGTTTACGTTGCGTATTGGATAGTGGCAAATGTCAACGACAATCTACCGCGCTCTAATCTGGGCTTCGGTTTAGATTTTCTAGCTCTACCGACGCGCTTTGAGGTTGGGCCAAATTACATCGGTGCGACCGCAACTAGTCCAGTCTGGCAGACATTTATTGTCGGGTTCATAAACACTGTACGGGTGTCGATTCTGGGCATTGTCTGCTGCACAATTTTGGGTTTAATCGTAGCGCTTGCGCGCATGTCCGAAAACAGGCTCGTCTCGCGGGTTGCTCTGGTTTACATCGAAACCGTACGCAATATCCCACTGCTACTTCAGATGCTCTTCTGGTACGCGTTCTCGACGCTGCTTCCGTTGCCGAAAGAGGCCTTGAACCCTTTCCCAGGGGTGTTTGTAACGAACCGGGGAATTTATTTCCCATCCATTGAGTTTCAGTCGCTGCATTACTGGATATTTGTTGCACTCGCGGTAGGGCTTCTCTCCGCATCTCTTCTGTATCGTCGTGCAGTTAAATACCGGGAAATTAATGGAAAATCTCATCGCGTGGCCTGGTTTTCTATTGGCGGCCTCATCGGTGTCCCGCTTGTTATCCTGATCTTTGTCAGCCTCGGTTCTGGGGTGGACGTGCCAGAACTCAAGGGGTTCAATTTTCGAGGCGGCACTAACATAACGCCGGAGTTTGTTGCTGTGCTCGTCTCGCTCTCGGTCTATCAGTCTGGGTTTGCCGCCGAAACAATCCGTTCTGGAGTCGAAGGGGTCCGGAAAGGTCAGGTTGAAGCAGCGCGCAGTCTTGGGCTGCCCTTACGACTGGTGATGAGCAAAGTCGTTTTCCCGCAGGCGATGCGCATCGTAGTGCCGCCAATGACTGGCCAGTATATGAGTCTGACAAAAAACAGCTCGCTTGCGGTTGTGATCGGCTATCCGGAACTTGTCCGTGTGTCTACCGCTGTAATCTCAGAGACCGGCCGCGCGATTGAATGCATCACTATCTTGATGGTGATCTATCTCAGCCTGAGTCTGCTCACCTCTTCATTCATGAACTGGTACAACCAACAAATTAGCTATGTTGAGAGATAGAGCGATGACTACAGAGGCCTACCATGCTCTGCTCCCTCCCAAGTCACCCCAACAAGGGGTGCTGGTCTGGATTTGGAAAAATCTGTTTAATAGCCTTAGTAATTCCCTCTTGACGCTGATCGTACTCTGGATCGTCTACGAAGTAGCCACGGGTGCCATCAGATGGGCAATTATTGATGCGCGGGTTGCCCCGGCTAACTTCCGCGAGTGTATCGACGCTGGCGGAGCATGTTGGGCCTTTATTCAAGCTAAATGGCGCTTGATCCTTTTCGGCACCTATCCGTACGATGATCAATGGCGGCCCGCTCTCGCGCTGATCCTTGTCGTAGTATTAGTGGTGTCAAGCTGTTTTCCGGCAAGTTGGGCCACTCAAGAGCGTCGGCGTTGGTTATTTGGTCTTTGGCTCGTAGGGCTTGGGGTTATTGGCGTACTCATGGCAGGCGGTTTTGGACTTTCCCATGTTGAAGTGCGCTTCTGGTCCGGCCTACCGCTGACGGTGATGCTGGCAAGTGTCGGTATGGTGTCATGCGTATTTGTCTCAATCTTGCTGGCACTTGGACGTCGGTCGGAGATGCATGTGGTTCGTTGGGTATGTGTAGCCTACATTGAGGTAATACGCGGCGTACCTCTAATTTCCTTGCTATTTATGGCGAACATCATGCTGCCGCTCCTGCTGCCAGCAGAGGTGAATATTCCGAACATCTTGAGGGCTCAGATTGCCTTTATCATGTTCTTCGCTGCCTACATGGCCGAAACTATTCGCGGTGGTCTACAGGCCGTGCCACAGGGGCAATATGCGGCGGCAAAGGCGATGGGTATGGGATACTGGCAGACGATGATCTTCATCATCCTTCCTCAGGCTATGCGCATCACCATTCCATCGATGGTCAATCTCTTCATCGCCGGATTCAAAGATACATCCTTGGTAATTGTAATTTCAATGTTGGATTTGTTGGGAACTGCAAATGCCGCCAAGGCCGACCCTACCTGGTTAGGACTCTTCGCTGAGGCCTATGCATTTGTCGCCGTCATTTATTTGACTGTCTGCGCCAGCATGAGCTGGTACAGCCGCTGGATCGAACGTCGCATTGCCGCGCGCCAGCAACATTGAGATCGTCATGAACCAAATCAGCGCTTACCCCATCATCTCGCTCCGCAATGTCAGTAAGTGGTATGGCAACCTGCACGTCTTGCGGGATATCAACCTGGATGTTCATGAGGGTGAGAAGATCGTTGTGTGCGGACCTTCTGGCTCTGGCAAGTCAACGGCCGTCTATGCGATCAATGGTTTGGAGGCCTACCAGCAAGGCGAAATCTTCGTTGGGGGCGTAAAGGTCTCGGAAGCTGACGGAACCGCGCATGATTTGCGCAAGCATGTCGGCATGGTATTTCAGCAGTTCAACCTGTTCCCGCATTTATCGATCCTTGAAAATTGCTGTATCGGTCCGATGAAGGTCAAGGGCATTCGCCGGGAAGAGGCCGAAGCCCGCGCGATGGAGGAGCTTACCCGCGTCCGAATCGCCGATAAGGCGCGGAAATATCCCGAAACGTTGTCTGGCGGAGAACAGCAACGGGTCGCGATTTGTCGGGCGTTGTGCATGTCGCCGCGGGTGATGCTGTTTGACGAGCCTACCTCAGCGCTTGACCCCGAAATGGTGGGCGAGGTGCTGGACGTGATGACCGGGCTTTCCGAACGAGGCATGACAATGATCGTGGTCACTCACGAGATGGGCTTTACCCGCCGCATAGCCGACCGGGTAGTGATGATGGAAAGCGGTGAAATTATCGAAGCCGTGCCCCCTGAACAATTCTTTGATCGTGCCCGATGCAATCCGCGAGTCGGCGCTTTCCTTGATCAAATCATGCATGCATGAGCTATTTCAAAACACAAACACAAGAAGGAAATAAGATGACTGTAATTCCCGCAAAAGGAAGACCTTGGAGCGATCTCAAATTGGAACTCGAAGACGCAAAGAAGGATGATTTCAGCTGGCAAGAAGGACGAATGGCACTCTATTTCTATTACCTTGATGAAGAGGTGAAGCGCGTCCAGCAGGAAGCTTATGAAAGCTACTGGACGGAAAACGCAATGGGCAAGAAAGTCTTCTTCAGTATGCAGAAGCTGGAGCAAGAAGTGCTTGATATGGGGCTAGCTCTCCACCACGCGAAAGCCGAGGCCCATGCGACTTTTACCTCGGGGGGGTCTGAATCAATATTCTTGGCGATGAAGACAGCCAGGGACTGGGCACGCAAAACCAAGGGTATTTCTGAGCCGAATGCGGTCTTACCCCGCACTGCACACCCGGCCTTTGACAAGGCGGCGGCATTTCTGGGTATAAAAACAATCCGTGTGCCCACGACCCGTGCTGATTACCGCGCCAATGCTGAAGAGCTGGAAAAGCGTTTCGATGCGAATACGATTATGACCATGGGCAGCGCACCCAACTACCCTTTTGGGGTTTTTGATCCGATCGCAGAGATCGCCGCAGTTGCGAAAAAGCACGATCTATGGATGCATGTCGACGCCTGCGTAGGTGGCTTCCTTGCGCCTTGGGTCAAAAAGCTCGGTTATGACATTCCTGATTTCGATTTTGCAGTTCCCGGTGTTACGTCGATCTCTGCTGATTTGCACAAGTACGGTTATGCGCCGAAGGGTGCCTCAATGATGATGCTCTGTGACAAAGCTCTACACGAGTATCAGGTCTTTAGTTTTAGCGACTGGGAGCGCGGCCCCTATATCAATGACACCGCACCTGGCACGAGAGCAGGCGGTGCAGTTGCCGCGGCCTGGGCGGTAATGAATTTTCTGGGGGAGGATGGCTATACCGCTTGGGCCAAAGTCATCATGGACACGGTAGAAAAGCTCACTTCGGGCATTGATACCATTAAGGGGCTGACCGTGTTGAAACCGCACGAGCTTTGCCTCTTTGTCTACACCTCGGAAGATCCAGATCTAGACATCGGCGCAGTCGGCGAAGCCATGACCACCCGCGGCTGGTTCATCGGCCGCCAGGCAGAACCGGTTGGCATCCATATGCATCTCAATCCGGTGCATGCCAAAACCGCCGATCTTTACCTGTCTGACCTTGTCGCCTCGGTCGCAGAAGTGCACGCCACTGGTGCAAAGGTGACAGAGGCGGTAGGAGCTACCTATTGATCGGGTCGCGCCAATGAGCTCTGCACTGGCAGGTACGGAGAGATCCCTGAACGGGCTTCGCGTTATCGTGACCGGAGCAGGCTCGGGGATCGGGCTGGCCACCGCCCGGGCATTCGCGAATGCGGGTGCTCGGGTGGGCTGCAATCACTTGCCAGATGATGACACTGCAATCGCTGTGATCACCGGTATTGAAGTGGAGTTCGGGGGAGCGTTTCCGTTGGCAGGAAATGTTTCGGTCCGCTCTTCTGCGGAACAGATGATCGCTGATGGAATCGCTGCACTTGGTGGACTTGATGTGCTGGTCAATAATGCTGGCACCTCCGGTACTGACGCACCGATCCCCTTTAGCGATTTGGGTGCGATTTCCGATGCGCTTTGGCAGACTACGCTTGATACCAATCTCATCGGCGCTTTCAATTGTTGCAGAGCGGCCGAGAATGCCCTGCGTGCAGCGGACGGTGCCATCGTGAATGTAGCGTCAATAGCAGGACTTGGGGGCGATGCGAGCTCGCTCGCCTATGCCGCAAGCAAGGCTGCGTTGATCAATCTAACCCGAAATCTTGCTAAAGGGCTTGGGCCGCAGGTCCGTGTAAACGCTGTGGCCCCCGGTTTGACGCGCACTCCCTGGACAGACGATTGGCCAGTGGAAAGAAAAGCGAACTCGTTGAAGCAAACGATGCTCGGGCGGATGGTCGAGGCCGAAGATGTCGCGGAAGCGGTTCTCTTCCTGAGCGCGCAGAATGCTATTACAGGGCAAACTCTTCAGGTTGATTGCGGAAGGATGTTCTGATGGCAGACTTTGTAGAGCCTCGGCCTGCCGGGGTGGATAAGCAAACCTTGTCAGACTACGCATATGATGAGATCAGCCGAGCATTGTTATCTGGGCATCTAAAGCCAGGTGAAAAACTGACCCTGCGACATTTGATGGCGAAGTTCAACACCTCTTCGACTCCCATCCGTGATGCGATCCACCAGCTTTCGGTAGAGAACGCAATTGATTTCGAACCAAACCGATACATCAGGGTGCCCGTTCTGGGCGCATATCAGCTGCGGGAGTTGCGAGACATTCGCATTGCCCTGGAAGGCCTGGCCGCTTTCTCCGCCGCGCAGCACATGACAGGCGACAAGATTGTCGCACTAAAGGGCATTGACGCAGAAATCCGAACGGCCCGCGACAGCGGAAACCTCCAAGCTGCCATGGCAGCAATCTTCCACTTCCATTTTCTTATCTATCGCGCGGCGGGGCTCGACCATCTTTTGAGCCTGATACGGGGACTTTGGCTGCGCACTGGGCCTTATCGTAGCGTCTTGTTTCCGAATTATTCCCAGATGGAGCGCGGCAATTTGCGGCTTCTGATCATTAATGCGCTTGAACGCGGGGACTCTCAGTCAGCCCGGACCTTCATGGAGGCCGATATCACAGGCTCGATGAACTTTATCATCGGACAGGCCGAGGTAATCGAATGACGAAACGGCGCGCCAATATCATCGCACCCGATACCGTGCCGTGCCGGATGGCCACCGGCTTTGGCTTTACCGAAGGCCCGGTCTGGCTGGCCGACCGGGGCGCTATACTTTTCAGCGATATCAGCGGTAATTCTATGCATCTTCTGCATATCGACGGGCGCACAGAAGTGTATCGCGCGCCCAGCGATTTTGCTAACGGCAGCACACTTGACAATGAGGGAAGAGTAATCACGTGTGAGCACGGCACTAGCCGCGTAGTCCGCGAGGAACATGATGGTAAGCTTTGCGTTCTGGCGTCACATTGGCATGGCTCCAAACTAAACAGCCCCAACGATGTTATTGTCGACAGTCACGGTGCCATATGGTTCACCGATCCGATCTATGGTCGGCTTCCAGAATACGGAATCGAAAGAGAACAGGAACTGGAGTTTCAGGGGGTTTTCCGACTGGATCCCGATGGAACTCTTGCGCTTGTGGTGGATGATTTCGATCAGCCAAACGGTTTGTGCCTTAACCTTGATGAAACGGAACTAATGGTTTCAGACACGCGCCGCTTCCATATCCGCCGGTTTCGTGTGGCCAATGGCATTGAAACGCTCGGTGGTGAGGTTTTTGCCGAAACACATGGCAGCCTTCCAGGCTGCCCAGATGGCCTCAAGTTTGATGCAAATGGCAATCTCTTTTCCTGTGGACCGGGTGGCATCCAGGTATTTGATCCAAAAGGCACCTTAATCCAAATCTTGGAATTCCCTGAGGAAGTTACAAACTTCGCATGGGGCGGAGACGATCTCTGCAGTCTGTTCGTCACGGCCCAAACTTCAATATACCAATTACGCCTCACACATCCTGGGCGTGCCATGCCAACGATTAGCGCCTAACCAATGCATAGCATAATAGAACAAGGCAAGTTGTAACATGACGTATTTCGACGAACGGCGTTCATGGCTTGCGGGCCGCGACCCCGATGCGCCGTTCAGGCTGGTTGCTAATGCCGGGCATTGGGTCCAGTACGAAGCCGCCGACGCTTTCAATGCAGCACTGACAGAGTATCTTCTCTCGTTTGCGGACCGGAGCGGATAAATGAATTGTAAGCGGTGGCTGGACAGCACGTCTATTTCAGCTTGACGGTGTGAAGTTCCAGGGCAGCAGATCGTCGATGCGGTTTTGGGGATGCCCGGCAGCGATGGCTACGAGTGTGGACTTGAGATACGCAAAGGGTTCGACTCCGTTGATCTTGCACGTTTCTATGAGCGACGCGATGCGGCCCCAGGCTTTTCCGCCCTCGTCGTGACCCGCAAACAGGGCATTCTTGCGATTGAGCGCGATCGGGCGGATCAGGTTTTCCACGCTGTTGGAGTCCATCTCAACACGGCCGTCGATCAGGAAGGTTTGCAGGCCGCCCCAGTGGTTATGGATATAGCCGAGCTTTTCACCGAGTCGGGATTTGGCCGACACGCGCAGGCGCTGCTCTTGCAGCCACACGCCGAAGTCCTCGACCAAGGGAACTGACCGCGCCTTTCGGGCCGAGAGGCGTTGTCCAGCATCGATGCCACGGATTTCGGCCTCCACGGCATAGATCCGGGCGATGCGCCGAAGGCCCTCGGCGGCGATCTCCGAGCTGTCGCGGTCGAACACCTCTTTGAGCTTGCGCCGGGCATGCGCCCAGCAATGCGCCACGCGGATCGGCTTGCCTCCCTCGCGAGTGGGACGTGTCAGGCGATCATACCCCTGATAGCCATCCAGTTGCAGGATCCCGTCAAAGCCTCGCAGGAAGGTCTCTGCGTTCTTGCCCTTGCGGTCGGGCGCGTAGAAGAACACGACCCCCGGCGGATCATCGCCGCCCCAGCCCCGATCATCGCGGGCCAGCGCCCAGAGATACCCGGTTTTTGTTTTGCCACGTCCCGGGTCCAAGACCGGCGCCGTGGTCTCGTCCATGAACAGCTTCGTCGACCCCTTCAGGTGTTCCGCCAGCCGGTCAACAACCGGCCTGAGGTGGAAGGCTGCCACGCCGACCCAGTCGGCCAGGGTGCTGCGATGGATATTGACGCCGGACCGGGCGAGGATCTGGCTCTGTCGGTATAACGGAAGGTGGTCGGCATATTTGCTGACCAGCACATGGGCCATGGCCCCTTCGGTCGCCAACCCGCCCTCGATCAAAGCTGCCGGTGCAGGCGCCTGGATGACGCCATCGGTACAAGCTCGGCAGGCATATTTCGGGCGCACGGTGACGATCACGCGCAGTTGCGCTGGCACAATGTCCAGCCGCTCGGTGCGGTCCTCGCCGATCTTGTGCATCTGCCCGCAGCCACATGGACACATCAGGCTATCGGGCTCGACCACCTGCTCGATGCGCGGCAAATGTTCAGGCAGGTTACCGCGGTTGCGCTTGGCCACATTTTTGCGCTTGGCCTTATCGTTGACAGGCGCTGTCTGGCGCTTTTGTTCCTCGGTCTCGGCGACGGCAATACTGAGGTCCTCGAAGGCCAACTGCCGATCGTCCTCGTCGAGCTTCTCGGACTTCTTGCCATGCAATGCATGGTTCATCTCTGCCACAAGATGCTCAAGGCGTTTGTTGATCTCTTCAAGCGCGGCCACACGCGCGGCTATCGCTTGCAAAGCCTCAAAGGCCGCGCGGTAATCAGGCGGCAAAACGGAGAGGTCAAGGTCTTTGGGAACTGCGACAGACATGCGGCCAACATACCCTGAAGCAACTGTAAACGCACGCCTTTTAGACCGCCTGATTCATTCTGCCGCAGCCGGTCGGCGCGCTTCCAGCGCCCGGACCTTACGCCAATCCAGGCCAGAGAACAGAGCCTCAAACTGCGCCCGGTTCAGCGTCATCACACCGTCCCGGATGGTCGGCCAGACGAACGTCGTCTCCTCGAGGCGCTTGTAGGCCATCACGAGACCGGTCCCATCCCAGAACAGAATCTTCAACCTGTCGGCCCGCTTCGCGCGGAACACGAACACTGTGCCAGTGAACGGATCCTCACGCAGAACCGACTGCACCAATGCGGCCAGCCCGTCGTGACCCTTGCGGAAATCTACCGGCTGCGTCGCTACCAGAATGCGCAACTGGTACGTCGGCATGATCATGTCGGTCATCGCACCGCCCGCACGATCTCGGCAATCCGCGCCGCCGAAGTGCCCGCGTCAAGGCGGATCATGATGTCGCCAACTCCGATCTCGATCGGAGGGGACACATCCGTGGTCAACCTGGCTTCCGCCGGTAAAGTCCCAGCTCCCTCATCGCACAGCGCCAGCAGCGCGAATCCGCGGGGCTCTTCCACAGCCGGAAGAACCAGCTTGCCGTCCTTCGCGAAGCGCCGCCATTCCGAGATCCTATTCGCACGCAGCCCATACCTGTCGGCAACACCGCGCACCGTCGCCCCCGGCTCAAGAGTCTCCGCCACAATTTGCGCCTTGAGATTGTCAGGCCACCGCCGCCGGCACGCAGCGGAGCTATCCACTCCACCAGACCGGAAAAACTCTATCGTATCCTCCACGGAGAAACTCCATCCCTGTTCAAAGACAGTGACGGCTTCCCATAAATCACCGATCAGAAGAAGGTGGGGTCCAGATAACGCTTACAATGAATTTAGCCGATAAGTGAATTCATTTCTGGGAGGAAACCATGGCAGGTGAGCGCCAGACACGGCCACGCCGGAAGACCTGCGCGCCTATCAGCTTCAGATGGCCAATGAGGGAGTATCCGCAAGCAGCTTCAACGTGCGCATCATCTCGCTGCGGTTCTTCTTCGGCGTCACCTGCGGGCGCGAAGAGATGAAGCGGTTCATGCAGTTCCATCGAAAGCCCCGCAAGCTGCCCGTGGTTCTCAGCGTGGAGGAGGTGGCCGACCTGTTGGCCGCCGTGCCTGGTCCGGGGCTCAAGTGTCGCGCCGCCCTCGGGATCAGTTACGGTGCAGGGCTGCGCGCCTCCGAGGTTTGCCATCTCAAGGTCCCGGACATCGATTCGCAAACATTCGCCGCTTTCGCCAGCAACATACCATTCCCGTCCTGAACGCCCTGAAGGAATGGCTCGATAAAATCGCCCCGAAGGTCTTGCCGGACAGCAAGCTTGGCGATGCCGTATCCTACACTCTGAACCAGTGGGAATATCTGACGCGCTACGCCGAAGACGGCAGGATGCCAATCGACAACAATCTTCTCGAACGCGATATCAGAATTTTTGCAACTGGCAGATAAAGTTGGCTCTTCAGCGACACCGTCGATGGAGCCAAGGCCAGTGCCGTAGTCTACAGCCTGATGCTGACCTGCCGTGCCTCACGCGTCGAGCCGTTGGCCTGGTTGCGCCACGTCCTTACCAAATTGCCTCAGCGCGCCACAGACGCTCACATCACCGATCTGCTGCCCTTCAACTTCGCCAAAGCCGCCGCTGCCTGATCCGATGCAGCCGTCTGACAGCGACCCTCGTCAAACGGGCCGCGTCAACGCGCATGGAAATGAGCGCTTACGGTTCCTGAAGGCAGGGTGCGGATTGAATGGAAAATCGACCATCAGAGCCAACCGCCGTCTCTCGAACTTAGTTGGCGTGAATCGGGTGGCCCAGAGGTTGCTGAACCCGAAAGAAAGGGATTTGGCTCCATCATCATTGGTGACCACCTGTCTTCGTCCCTCAGAGGCACGGCGCGTACTGATTATCATCAGGACGGATTTCAATGGGGTTTGACGGGGCCTTTGGAGGCGTTTCTTGAAGATGTGCCGGAAAAAACCGAAGGGTAGGTTCACACCCTAAAAATACGGTTCGGCAGCGTCGTCACAAAAAAGAAGGCGGGGTTACCCCCGCCAAATTAGATTTCATAGATTATCTATGTATACGAGACACAAAACGAAGGCAACCCCGACATAGAGGATGGGGGTTATGTCGCAGGTAAATTCGTCTTTCTGCCTCTAGCTTTTGTAGCCTTTATTGAGCCGTCAGGCAATGAAGCAACCTCTCGGCGGCAGTAAATGTCGTTGAGTGTCCTGAGCACAACCAACACAGCTTCGGAGCTTATCGAATAATACACAGTTTGGGCATCGCGGCGTGTCTTAACCAGATTGCTGGCCTTAAGTCTGGCCAGGTGTTGAGAAAGAGCGGATTGGCTCATTTCGGCTTTCTTTGCCAGAGCCCCAACCTGCATCTCATCGTTGACGAGATTGCAAAAAACTATAAACCGCTTTCTACTTCCCATTGCGGACAAGAGAGCAGATACTTCCTCGGCATGCCCTTCAAGGCCTTGAAAGTCGATCATTCAGTTTCCCCGGTCAAATCGGAATTAAGCACCATTTGATAATACCCTAATAAGGGTATTTCTTGTAATAGATATATAGAATAAACCATACGTGGTTCACCCGCCCTGCTTCTCTTCTCCATTTTATATGCAGGTGCGCGCACCTCTGCCTGACCGGCGAGGGCTGGGGGTAGCAAAGGCGGCTGCGGCTCGGCCCTCTTGAAGGCGAGAGGGGCGTCGGCCCCTTACCTTTACAGGGTGCGGAAAAAGGTCCTTGTTCTGATCATTCTGGCGTAATTCGATACCTCAGTGATTATTCGGAGGCGGTACTCGCGTGGTAGTGATATCCAGACTGCGGGTATGTTTTCTTATGTGAGCTGCGAAGCCTGTGTTCCGACATGCCGTCCGCTACGGGCGATCCGCGCCATTGTAGACGAAGCGCTGGAAGTTCTGTCGCCGGATTTCGATGCGATATATTCGGCGATCGGCCGCCCATCGATACCACCCGAGAAGCTGTGTTGCGCGCTTTGCTGCAGCAGGCCTTTTACATGATTTGCTCGGAGCGCCAGTTGATTGAGCAGATTGATTATAATCCGCTGTTCCGCTTGTTCGTCGGCTTGGCGATCGCAACCTGCCAGAACAAGCGACGACCCGCCCACCCCAAGGCCGGTTAGCAATCTGCGGCGCGTGAGCAGTTTGGTCATCGGGTCTTTTCCTTCGGCAGGCGGTAACGCCCGGTGATCATCGAACGGATTTCATTGAAGGGGCCGGCGAGCAGAACCATCAGCAGGTGAACCATGATGAAGCCCACCAGCCCTGCTGCAAACAGGAAGTGCAGCGAGCGGGCCGACTGGCGCCCGCCGAAAATATCGAGCATGAGTGGCCATGTGGCGTTCAACGACGGTGACATGGTCATACCGGTCAGCACCATTCCAGGGATCAAGACGCCGAGCACCAGCAGATAGGTACCCTTTGCAGGATGTTGTAATGCCGCGCCGCTTCACCTGTGGGAAACTTCAACGTCGCATGGTGCTTGATATCGCGCCAGATGTGACCGGGCCCAAGCTGCTCCCGGCTGGGCAGCAGGTCTCGGCGGAGATGCCCGTTGATTAAACTCCAAACCCCATAGATGAGGATTCCGCCTGCAAACAGCCAAGCAAACGTCAGGTGCCAGCGCCGTGAAAGAGCCAGGTTGTAATTCGACGGGATTGTCGTCCACGAAGGAAACGCGACCGAATTGCTGCGTCCGTCGGCCCGCTCGGACAAGCCTAGCAGGCCGGTGGTGTTCAGGGTGGTTTCGCCAATGCGCAGGTAGCCTTGGCCGCCTTCGGGCGTATTGCGTGCGCCGATCTCCAGCCAGGCGTAATCCTGATTGGCGCCATAGCTGCCCCAGTACAGTCGCGGATGGGCGTTGAAAATCATCAGCCCGGTCATCAGCATGATCAGAAGTGTTACCACATTGATCCAGTGCCAGATCCGTGTCGAGAGTCGGTGGCGCCTGACTAGGTCGCCTCCCGATGGGCTGGCGGCGATATCCGGATGGCTTTCTTGCGCTGTCATGCTGGCTTCCTTGATTAGGATCTGCACCGGGCGGGTTGGACACGATCAAAGATCCTGATCGATAGGTGTCGACCATCACAGTATTGCCAATCGGGCTGACAATGTCGCTACACATCTTCGAGATCGCACACGCACGACCTTTGCCAAACTATTCGCGGCCCAGTGAAACTTTCCAGCTCAAGCTGCCGTCTATGCTTTTGTTCAAACAAATACAGGGAGTGACCACCATGACATCCACACGCAAGACCGCACTCGCCGGCCTCGCTGCCATTGCATTCGGCTTCGGCGCCTCGACGGCCTTTGCCGCAAACCCGATGGTCGGCGGCGCTGCCATGTACGCCGACAAGAACATTGTCGAAAACGCCGTCAACTCCAAGGACCACACCACGCTGGTCGCCGCTGTCAAGGCTGCGGGTCTGGTCGATACGCTTCAGACCGCCGGTCCCTTTACCGTGTTCGCGCCGGTCAATGCCGGCTTTGGCATGCTTCCAGCAGGCACTGTAGACACGCTGTTGAAACCGGAAAACAAGGACATGCTGACCAAGGTTCTGACTGCCCACGTGGTCGCAGGAAAACTGTCGAGTGCCGACCTGATGCGCAAAGCAAAGGCCAACGGCGGCCGCTACAACATGCAGACAGTCTCGGGCGACGCGCTCACCGCAGTGATCAAGGGCAAGAACCTCTACGTCTTTGACGAAAGCGGTGGCGCCTCCAAGATCACCATTGCCGATGTCAACCAGTCCAACGGCGTCATTCACGTGGTCAACCACGTGCTGCTGCCGAAGTAAGAAGAGCCCCAAAAGGGCCTGGACCTCGCCGCCTTCTCGATCGGGAAGGCGGCGGTTGGCGCATCGTGGTTCACGGAACTGATAGAAAAGCTGGCCTGTCGGTTGTCTCACTTGAGCTCAAGATGGAGCAGAATGCTCGCTAATGGCGGAGCGGTTTCCAGAACAGGCCTTCCCCAACAGATTGAGAGCAA
>Ga0075120_10001423_pt1 | contig 18646 bp, 17 predicted proteins | sample AntAceMetag02UKL_FD_69792 | JGI IMG/M metagenome (GOLD analysis project Ga0075120, IMG submission 69792) | Saline lake microbial communities from Ace Lake, Antarctica - Antarctic Ace Lake Metagenome 02UKL | ecosystem: Environmental > Aquatic > Non-marine Saline and Alkaline > Saline | place... | reverse complement strand
AATTGAGCTTAAAATGAAGAAAGTATTCTATCTATTTTTGGTCTTGTTAATGCTTCAAGGCTGCGCTGCGTATAAATCTGTCCACTATGGTCAGGACTACTCTTCGCCTACAGATGTTGACGACATTGAGATCTTCTCTTTTAGTCCCGGAGGTTCTTATATTCAATTAGGAGAGGTTACTGTATTTGGAGTGACACCGACAAATAGAGCCCACATGTTAGAGCGTCTTAAGGATATGGCTGCTGAGATGGGTGGTGATGCAATAATAATCGAAGAACGCGAAACACCGACATATATGCCAAAACCTATACAGGGATTGGTTATAAAGTGGCAGGAAGAAGAGATTTCAGAATTCGAAGAGATAGATAGTTTTACAGCTGATCTTGAAGATGTGACTCTGATAGATAGCAAGTCTGAATATATAAAGTAAGGAGGAATAATGGCGCTCCTTTTGATTAAAGCTCTAGGCATACTACTAGTCGTCTTAGGTGTAATCTTTCTAATCGATAATAAAAGGCTTCAGAGTTTTATTAAATTTTGGAAGAAAGGAAGTAATATCTATCTGGCCGGTATTATTAAAGTGTTAGTTGGTGTGTTGTTTATTGTAGCTTCTGCAGATACGAATTTATTAATATTTATATTCGGCATGCTCTATCTAGTTGGTGGAATTATTGTTTTTATTTTAGGTCCTAAGAAAGTGAATGGATATATAGATTATTGGGCAGGTAAAACCAGTAAAAATATACCTTGGATAGCAGCTTGCTATTTAGCAATGGGAATTCTGTTAATATATTTGTGCTAAAATCTCATTTAAACAAGAGGTGGATTAAGTGCTAGGAGAAATATTAAATAGAGCGTATTTAGGCAACAGTGTTTTAGATTACGTAATAGCATTAGTAATACTTATAATCGGAGTAATAACTATAAGAGTTTTTAAAGCTGTTGTTATGCACCGCCTTGAAAATCTTGCTCAGAAGACTAAGACAACATTTGATGATTTTTTAATTTTAGTAATAGGAAAAGTAGCTCTACCTCTCCTCTATATAGTTTTTCTCTACTTTGCTTTAGCTGCTCTTAATTTAGCAGTTCAGGTGCAGGGAGCAGTAAATAAGGTATTTTTAGCAATTGTGATGTTTTCAATTGCAAGGTTCGTCAACCTCTTGGTTGTTTATGGTTTCACAAATTATCTTAAAAAACATGGTCAGGATATAGCATTAGAGAAGAGTCTTAATACAACCTTAAGGATTGCCAAGTTTCTTGTTTGGGCCTTTGCAGCCATATTTTTTATGGATAATCTTGGGTTTAAGATCTCAGCTGTTATTGCAGGCTTAGGTGTCGGCGGTATAGCTATAGGTCTTGCAGCTCAGGCTGTCTTGAAAGATCTCTTCAGTTATTTCTCTATTATATTTGATAGGCCTTTTGAGGTGGGCGATTTTATAATAGTTGGTGATCTCTTGGGTACTGTTGAGTATATTGGCGCAAAGACTACCAGACTAAGGAGTCTTGGGGGAGAGCAGCTGATATTCTCAAATACCGACTTAACAGATTCAAGAATAAAGAATTATAAGAGGATGGAGCAGAGAAGGGTTCTCTTTCAGTTTGGAATAATATATCAGACGCCTTATGATAAGCTGCAGCAGATCCCCGATATTGTAAAGAATATTGTAGCGAGCGTAGAGGATACTATATTCGACAGGACGCATTTTTCCTCCTATGGCGACTCCAATCTTGTCTTTGAAGTTGTCTATTATGTTGTAGGAAGTGACTACAATAAGTATATGGATATACAGCAGGAGATAAATCTGGCTCTATTTAAAGAGTTTGAGATTAAAGGGATAGAGTTTGCCTATCCTACACAGACACTCTATATCAATAAGTCTAACACTGATTAAGTAGCTAATTAATGTATAGACTTATTCTTTCTCTGATGAGTTTTGTAATCATCGTATCTTTTTTCTTGCCTTGGTTTAGTGTTGAACAAGTTCAGGCAGGAGTTATTAAAAAAGTTTTTACAGGGGAAGGGGCAGTTATTATAAAACTAAGCGGTTTTAATATTCCTCTTGAGGCCAACGGCAGCAATTCTAGTCTCATGTTAAGCATAGCAAAGCTATTTAGCTCAGGATTAAGAGAGTTTTCACATAAGAGTTGGTTTCTGTGGCTAGTTCCGGTATTTGCTGTATTTATAATTAGATTCTCTGGGAGCTGTAAGAGAAGCAGATTGTTTAATTTCCTGCTCTCTTTAGCAGGTCTTGGAGCATCTTTAACTATAATGCATGGAATCGTTGGCCTAGATTTGGATAAGCTTATTTATGAAATAAAATTAAAAGAGGGCTTTTGGATTGTCTTGGTATCTTTTTTTGTAATAGGACTGCTTGGGCTAATGCAGCTAAAGTTGTTAACTGCAAAAAAGCCCAAGCATTGAGATTACTTTATAGAAATATCCTCTATGTAGATAGCGCCTTCCTTTTTAGTTGCAGTCATATCTTCAAATACTAAAGTAAGTTCACTTAAGCTGGATAGATCATTAAGGCCGCCAAAGCTCTTAAGAGGTATGATTACCTCTTTCCAGTCATCGCTTACGCTGCTTACGTAGTACTTTCCGACCTCTCCTTTCTCATTTTCAAGTTCGACTTTAAAAGTTGTAGTATAACCCCTCATCTTATCGCCTTTTATCCAAAAGCTTAAGGCAGAATTGTTTGAAGCATCAAGGCCTGTCAAATCCATCCAGAAGCCGTTGTAAGCAGGGTTAGGTGAGTCGACATCATAATATATCTGGATTGAATAGCCTTCATCACCCCGTTTTATAGTAGCTATGAAGTTATCCTCTGCATGTTGAGTCATATCCTTTGGGTCTCTATCCCAGGCTCCAAAATCTCCTTCGATATTGTTGGGTTTTTCTCCAGAATTAAAGTCTGCGATGATTATTGGCTCTCCATAGGTTGCAATAATAGGTTTGATATCCTTTATCATCAACGCTTCTAGGGGTTCAGCTGCAAACTCCTCTGTTACTGCCTCTCTTTCTCCCGACGGTGCTTTTCCGCAGCTAATGCAAAAGATGCATAGAAAAGCTAAGACCATAAGTCTCTTTGCCATACGACCACCTCCTTGTTTGTAGGTATTTATTCTATGTAAAGTAAGTTTTATATGTCAACAAGGAAATAATTGATTTTTTCCGTCCTTAGTATACACTGTATTAATGCAGGATTTTAGTATTAAGAAGCGTATCTATTATCATGACACTGATTGCGGCGGCGTTGTCTACTATGCTAACTACTTAAAACACCTAGAAGAGGCAAGAACAGAGTTTTGTATAGACAGAAATATAGCGCTTAGAGAGCTGCAGGATGACGGTATATATTTTGTTGTCGCAAAAGTTGAGATAGATTACAAGTCTCCTGCCAAGTATGGTGATATTGTTAACATATCAGCCAAGGTGGAGTATGCTAAGAGATCGTCACTATATTTTTATCAAGAGATTAGAAAAGAGGATAATCTTTTGATAAAAGCCAACACGCTTTGGGTCTGCGTTGATAAGAGTTTTAAGCCGCGCACTATACCCGAAGATGTAAAATCTTTATTTACTGCGTAGTCCTTGGAGGGATACCAAAGCGGACGAATGGGCCTCACTCGAAATGAGGTGTTCTGAGCAATCGGGACCGGGAGTTCAAATCTCCCTCCCTCCGTTTTCATTCTACTTCTTTCCATTTTTCCCAGGTAACAGGGAGGGATTGGAGTAATTCATTTACCTTAGTGAGAGCCTCGTAAGAGAAGTAGGCTTTAGAATTACTGCCTGAATCAGGAATATGGAAGGTGTCGCCTGAGCATATTATGCTTCCATATACCTTTACGTATGTTGGAGGAGAGGTAAAAATGCTATTAAGTTCGATGGAGGTTGAGGTCTGATTGCCTGATACGATATGTTTAGCAATAATAGCCCCTTTATACTGTCCGTAATTTCCTATTTTTACCGTTGAATTTGGGGCATATATATTGCAGTATAATTCAGGGTGGTTGTAGGCGATAAAGACATCTTCATAATAAAAAACATCTTCTCCTTCATAATTTACTCCTTCTACATAAAAGATGCAATCCTCAGCGCTTACAGATTCATTCTCTGGTTTTATTTTAGGAGTATTTCCAAATTCAATTTTCCCTTTAATATTAACATCTACCGGGTTTTGATAGCTTATAAGGCAGTTGTTTCCGGTAGATATCTCGTTAATGTTATAAGTTCCTCCGCTGAGCACTAAAGTAGCATTATTTCCTATGTTTATATTGTTATAATCACCAGGTGTTAGTGTGTAGGTAGAATTGGTTCCTATAGTGATATCTTGTGTTCCTACTTCAAAGGTAGGGAAGTAAGGTAACTCTGAAAAAGGAATATTGGCTGGAGATATTTCATCTCCAGTATGTGTAAATCCTATGCCTGTATTAAATTGAGTATTGTAGTAGATATCTCCTAAGACTGTAGCGTTATTGCCTAGAGTTATTGAGTCTCCTATAACCGAACCATTAATATCGGCATTATTTCCTATTGCGACAGTGCCTCCATCTAGATAGGCGCCTATTGCTCCACTGGCTATAGTTAGGTTTCCTCCCACATCGATGCTTTCAATGCCTATAAGGGCAAACTCCTCTAAATTTATTGCAGGAGCTCCTTTTAAATATACCTTTGAATTTTTACTCTCTATTTGATTGACTATAATAAGGCCATACCAAATAGCATCTCCAACCATTTCTAATATTGGATTGTTCTCTGGATAGGATGAATCTTCAACATAGAGTATTCCGTAACCACGAAAACCATTTGATAGAGTTAGTTTTGAGTTTGATATATATACAATTTGAAAATTATCTTCAGTTCCAATGGAGATATTGCTATAGGTTGTATCGCCCGATAAAATAATGTTAGCATTTTTTTTAATTACAGCTGCAAGGGCGTCTATATCTGCTGAATAGTCAAAGTCTCCTTCTTGAGAGGGTGAGCCTTCTAAGGTAACATTGCTTATGTTCAAGAGGTTTTCTGACAAGTTTAGTTTTATCGCTTCTTTTTCACCTGCAACTTCTATTTCATTCATATTAAAGTTTTTGCCGCTAAATATCGTGTACTCTTCTTCCGTAGGCTCACCATTGATTTCTGCGGTAGAGCTAGAGTCAACTAACAAGAAGTTTAAAGCTGCAAGTTCGTCTATATTTAATTGAACTTTAAAACCTCTCTCTTGAGTCAGCTTTTTATAGGTTGCTTCAGAAGACGGCAGCAGCAGTAAAAATATTAGAAATATAAAGATCAATTTCTTTATATTCATTATTCGGATTCTTTCCATTCCATCCAGAGGCTATTTACTGCCGAATCTAAAGCAGAGTTTGCGCTCTCTATTGCTTCTTCACAGTAATAATTATTAGTGTAGCTGCCTTCGGCAGGAATATGGAATTGGTTTCCTATCAATATGATGCTGCCGCATATCGAGACCTCTTCTGCCTCACCTTCTCCTTCGCCGGAGAATGCACTCTCCAAAACAGCATCTATATTATTATCAATTGTAATTCTATTACCTATAATTGAGCCTCTGCATTCAGCATTAGTGCCTATATCTATACTTGAATATATATTGGGAGCATAAACATTGCATTTAATAATTGCGTTAACTCCCATTTGAAAAACATTTGTATTACTTGAATAGTCACCTTCAATATAGAAAATACAGTCATCTGCGCTAACACTACTATCGTAAGGTATAATTTTAGGGTTACTCCCCATGTTTATTTTTTTGGTTATATGGATAGTTGAAGCAGCGCTATATTTTATTGTACAGTTATTATCCATTGTTAATTGATTAATGTAGTAATCTCCGCCAGATAGTATAAGGGTGCAGTTATTTTTAAATGTAATGTTATTGTATGATCCAGGAGCTAGAGTATAAGTCACATTATTATTCCTCGATATATTTTGAGTTCCTGGGCTAAAGCTTGGAAATGCAGGCAGAGTGATGAATGGGAATGATAGTGGAGTTATTTGATCTCCGCCTATGTCAAAATGGACTCCGTATGTAAATGTGTTGTATGTTATGTCTCCATCCACTTCATTATTATTTTGTGCAGTAATAGTATCTCCAAAAAGAGAGCCTTCAAAATCATTGTTGTTATGCATTACCAAGTTCCCTCCAGAATCTGAGACTCCGACATTTCCGCTATCAAACTCTGCATTATTGCCAAGACCTAAGTAGGTTATACCTAACATAGAGAAAGCACCTATTCCTGTTCCGCCTCCGCCTCCAGCACCATTTAAAGATATTTTTGAGAGCTTATTGCTTTCTAGTTGATATATTAAGATTACGCCATGCCACTTGGCATTATCAGTCATCTCAAGAATATACTCTTCCTGATTATGATTACTATCTTCAATATAGAGAATACCATAACCTATGAAGTCTCTAGCTAGAGTTATATTGACATCATTTACATATAAGATCTGATAATCTGCAGCTGATCCAACAGTGGTGTTTTGCAATGTTGAGGCTTCTGTAATTGTTGTATCAGCATTTTTACGCAAAAATGGAGCTAATATATTCATATTTAGAGTATAGCTGACATTTTCTGTGACAGTACCGTTTACCCCCTCTAGAGTTACATCGCTTATATTCAAACTACCTTGACCTATATTGCATCCTATTGCGGTATTGCCGCCCGTTATTACTTCACCATCTATATCGTGGTTATTGCCGCTGAAGATTGCTGTATCTGATAAACCTTCTGAGCCTTCAATATCAGCGCTGGGACTTTCGCCGATCAAGATCAGATTAATTAATTCCAGCTCTTCTAGGGAGAGTTGAGGCTTAAAAGCCGTGGCTGAGGACTCTTTTTTGTACTCTGCGGCATAGAGAACAGTGGATGTTAAAAAAATAATAAACATGAAAGATATTGCCTTCTTCATTTTTACCTCCGTTTTGTTTTTTCTTTATCTGTAATTATGCAATATTTATGCCAATAGATGCAATAGGGAAGTAGCTGGTGTTTAAATGGTTATGCAGGTGATCATATTGCAGTTATTGAAAAACAGACAACTTTGGTTGCTTGAGTTAACAAGTCTTTACACTTGAAAATTGTTTCATGCCAAAAGCGGATTATTCTTAGGGAAATATGGAGAAAAATTTAGGATAAAAATTAGGGCTTTATTGCAAAGTCGGTAAGTTTTTTAAATCCTTTTATTCTTTTATCTATGTCGATAGCTGATATCTTTCCAAGCTTGGACAGGCTAATATCTTCAACAGCAAATGTTGCCATTATGGTCCCATAGATGGCTGCTCTTCTTAAGCTGGTTTGATCTATCCTTTTTGTTTTAGCTAAGTAGCCAATGAATCCTCCAGCAAATGTGTCTCCTGCGCCTGTCGGATCAAATACAGACTCCATAAGATATGCTGGGGCTGTAAAGGCATGGCTTTTTGTGAACAATAGGACTCCGTGCTCACCTTTTTTAATAACAACAACTTTGGGCCCAAAACTCAGTATCTCTTTAGCAGCTTTAACAAGATTCTTTTGATTGGTGAGTTCCTTTGACTCCGATTCGTTTATAAAAAAAATATCTACTCTCTTTAGAAGTTTGAGCAGCGCTCTCTTTTTATTTTCAATCCAGTAGTTCATAGTATCGCAGGCAATAAGTTTTGGATTTTTGACCTGACTTAAGGCTCTTAGCTGTATTTCAGGATCGATATTGGCTAGGAATAGATATTTGCTATTCTGATAGCTTCTGGGTATTTTAGGATTAAAATTAGCAAATACATTTAAATCAGTTACTATAGTCTTTGGATTTGAAAAGTCCCAGCCATACTCACCTTCCCAGTGGAATGTTTTTCCGCTCTCTATACTCAATCCTTGAGTATCAATACTTTTATTTTTTAAAAACTCTATATGTTTTTTAGGGAAATCTTCTCCCACAACAGCAACAATATTAACAGCAGTAAAGTTTATTGCACTTACGGAGAAGTAGATAGCAGAACCGCCAAGTATCTTATCAACTTTAGCGAATGGTGTTTTTATGGTATCTAATGCAACAGATCCAATTACTAATATGCTCATGGTAATTTATTTTATCAATAAAATTTTAAATAGAAAGTTTTAAATTATAATATTTAAGATAATTTTGTCTTCTAGCATTTTAATTGCAATTTCTTAAATCTGATTTTATAATTATAAAACATTCATTTAAAGTAAAACATCATTAAAACATAAACATTATTAATTTAGGAGGAATATATGGATAGGCGTGTTTTGATTATCATCTTGCTGGTTGTTGTCGGGGGAGGATTTTTAATATGGGGGATAAACTCATCTAAAGAGGATTTAGAGCAAGTATATCAGGATCAGAGTACAACAGAGTTATCTCAGGATGATGTAGATGTTTCTGTCAGTTCTGAGATAGAAGATATCTCTCAGTTCGATACTTTGATTGAAGAAGGAGCGGAAGGTACTTTTGAAGAAGGACTGTTATTTGCAGAGCAGCTTACAAAAAATAATAAGCTAATAGAAGCTAAAGAAGTATACAAAAGATTAGTCCGGAATTTCTCTAGCCATCCTGATCTAGGTGATTTAGAGCAGAAACTTTGGGACATAAACATGAAGGTAATGTTCTCTCCTATTCAAACCGATGATTCTGTAATATATGAGGTTAAGGAAGGAGATTCTCTGTATTTAATAGCAAAGAATTTTAATACAACGGTAGGTTTCTTAAAGAGAAGCAATGGTTTGAGCTCAGATTTAATCAGGATAGGGCAGAGGTTAAAAATTGTGACTTCAATTTCTGCTATTATTGTAGATAAGTCTTTAAATATTTTGACTCTTAAAATGAATGATGAGATAGTCAAGGTCTATCCTTGCTCAACAGGTGAGTTTAATTCAACCCCAACCGGTGATTTCAAGATCATAAATAAGCTCCCTAATCCTACTTGGTATAAAGCCGGGGCAATTGTTCCCCCAGATAGCGATGAGAATATACTTGGCAGTCGCTGGATGGGCTTTGAGCTCTCAGGCTATGGTATCCATGGTACAACTAAGCCTGGAAGCATAGGTCAGCAGGTAACAGCTGGCTGCATTAGGCTTTATAACGAAGATGTTGAAGAGCTTTACGATGTTACTCCTACAGGGACTAAAGTCACTATCATTGAATAATTATGGCTGAACTGGATTTTGAAAGACCAATACTGGAGTTAGAGAGAAAGATCTCTGAGTTAAAGAGCTTCTCTCAAGATAAAAATATTAATCTCAGTGATGAGATTGGTGGTTTTCAAGAGAAATTAGAGAGCCTTAAGAGGGAGATTTATGGAGCTTTAACGCCTTGGCAGAAAGTTCAGGTATCACGTCATTCAGATCGCCCAACTTTATTGGACTATACCAGTATGATTATGGATGACTTTATAGAGCTTCATGGCGATAGATGTTTTGGAGATGATAAAGCTTTAATTACAGGGCTTGCAAAGATAGACGGAAGGAGAGTTGCTATTGTTGGGCACCAAAAGGGAAGAGATACAAAAGAAAATTTAGAGCGTAATTTCGGCTGTGCTCATCCTGAAGGATATAGAAAAGCTGCTAGAATATTTAGTTTGGCTGAGAGATTCTCTCTGCCGGTTATATCTTTAATAGATACCCCAGGTGCTTATCCCGGAGTTGGAGCTGAGGAGAGAGGCCAAGCTCACTCTATAGCTGAAAATATTAGAGATATGTTTCAGGTTAAGACCCCTATTATTGTTGTTATTATAGGAGAGGGAGGAAGCGGCGGAGCTTTAGGTATAGGTATAGGTGATAGGGTTGCTATGTTTGAATATTCTTATTATTCTGTTATATCTCCAGAAGGATGTGCTGCGATATTATGGAGAGATAGAGCAATGGCAGAGCAGGCTTCGAAGGCGTTAAGGCTTAATGCGGAAGATCTATTAAGTTTTGGGATAATAGATGAGGCAATAGAAGAGCCTTTAGGCGGGGCGCATAGAGAGCCTGAGGTTGCTGCTAATAATCTTAAAGATTTTATTTTAAAATCCCTCGATGAATTAAAAGATATGTCTGTTGAAAAGTTAATAGAGAAACGCTATGAAAAATTTAGAAAGTTAGGGCCTATATCAGAGCCTTCTTCGTAACTTCTACCTACACTTCTTTTTGAATAATTTATAAGCATCCGTTCTTTGTTTTATAAAAAGGGGATAATCTAGGAATATTTTTTCTAGCAGATTGGATGTTTTACCTCCAGATATTCCTCGCTTTGAATTCTCTATAAATGTTACCATCTCTTTTGTTTTAGCTGTGTCTGTTTTTTTAAGTTCGTCTATGATTTTATTTAAAGGTAATTTTTTGCGGTATATTACTGTATAAGCTTTCTTGACCTCATTTATCTCCGCAGCACTAAAACCAGCACGTTTTAAACCCACAGTATTTATTCCAAATATTTTAGAATTGCCTATCAACATCATAAATGGAGGTACATCTTTTGTTACACGCGATAGCCCTCCAATCATAGCTAAGTGCCCTATTCTTACAAATTGGTGTATGGCGGTATTTGCTGAGATTGTTACATTATCTTCTATCTCAACATGTCCTGCTAAAAGTGCGCCGTTACTTATTGTGATATTATTTTTTAAGCGGCAGTCGTGGGCGATATGAGAGAAACTCATTAGATAGTTATTGCTGCCTATCTCTGTTTGATTATCTTCTTCTGTTGAGGTATTGATGGTTACATATTCTCTGATTATATTATCATCACCGATTAAGAGATGTCCCAGTTGCTTTCTTAACCCTAACATCTGCGGTCTTTCACCTATAATGGATCCGGTATGGATAATATTATTTCTACCTATTTTGGTTGAGCCTTTTATATGGCAGAAGGGCAGTATCTGTGTACCTGCTCCTATCTCTACATTCTCTTCTACTATAGAGTAGGGTCCTATCTCAACATTTTCGCCAATCTTGGCTCCTGAATCTACCAGTGCCGTTTTATCTATATTCATTGTTTAATTATAACACAAAACAATTGAAGAAATAAAACCCTTGTGTTATTCTTTAGCTATAATTATCTAGGAGGTAAAAATGGATAAGATACATATATTTGATACGACTTTAAGAGATGGAGAGCAGTCTCCGGGTGCGTCTTTAAATATAAAAGAGAAGATTGAGATTGCAAAGCAGCTTGAACGCCTCAATGTCGATGTAATAGAAGCAGGTTTTCCAATTGCTTCTCCTGGAGATTTTGAAGCGGTAAGTTTAATAGCTAAAAAAGTAAAGCAGCCTACTATCTGTGCTTTAGCCAGATCCCTAAAGAAAGATATAGATGCTGCAGCCGGAGCTTTAAAGGGAGCCAAGAAGAAGCGGATACATGTCTTCTTAGCCACTTCAAAGATACATATGGAGTACAAGCTAAAGAAAGCAGAAGATGAGATTCTAAAGCAGGCGGTTAAGGCTGTTAAATATGCCAGGAAGTTCAGCGATGATGTTGAGTTTTCACCTGAGGACGCATCTCGTACAGAGAGAGAGTTCCTTTTTAAAATAATAGCCGAGGTCATAAATGCCGGAGCTGGCGTTATAAATATTCCCGATACTGTTGGCTATACAGTTCCGGAGGAGTTCTCTGATCTTATAACTCAGATAAAGATCAATGTGCCTAATATAGACGATGCAATTATAAGCGTTCATTGCCATGATGACCTGGGATTATCCTGCGCTAATTCACTCTCTGCTGTTAAAGCAGGGGCTAGACAGGTTGAGTGCACTATTAACGGTATTGGTGAGCGTGCCGGCAGTGCTCCTCTTGAAGAGATAGTTATGGCCATAAAGACAAGAGCGGATTTTTATAAATTTAAAACTTCTGTTAAGACAAAAGAGCTTTATAAGAGCAGCAGGCTTGTAAGCCTCCTGATGGGAATACCTCTGCCTCCTAATAAGGCAGTTATAGGTGATAATGCTTTCAGTCATGAGTCTGGCATCCACCAGGATGGGGTATTAAAAATGCCCGGGACCTATGAGATTATGAATCCAAGCGATGTTGGATTCAAAGAGAGCAAGCTTGTCTTAGGTAAGCATTCCGGCCGCCATGCGTTCGGTAGAAAATTAGAAGAGTTGGGTGTTGAGCTTGGAAAGAGAGAGTTTCAGAGAGCATATGAAGAGTTTATAGCGCTTGCAGATAAGAAGAAAGAGGTCTTTGATGATGATATTGTTGCTTTAGTTGAAGATGAGATGAAAGAGGTACCCAAGGTATGGGAGCTTGTATACTTCCATACTGTGACAGGTTCCTCCACTATTCCTACTGCAACAGTAAAGTTAAAAAAGGATAAAAAAATCTATGAAGATGCTGCATGCGGAGATGGTCCTATAGATGCCTGCTATAATACGATAGATAGAATTATAGGTATTGAACCGAAGTTGTTGAACTATAATCTTCGCGCTGTTACCTCAGGGCGTGATGCTCTGGGTGAGGTTACAGTGAGATTGAAACATAATAATAAAGAGATTGTAGGACGGGGAACTTCAACAGATATAGTGGAAGCTTCTACAAAAGCATATCTTAATGCTGTAAATAAAATAGTCTCTTAATGTCTCTCAATAGAGAAATCTACGGTTTAGTCGGATATCCTGTTAAACATAGCCTCTCACCTCTTATGCATAATGCGGCTTTTGAGTATTTAGGCATAGATGCAGAATATAGGATTTTTGAAGTAGGACCAGATGACTTAGAAGATTTTTTAATCAATCGCAGGGATATCTTAGGTTTTAATATTACAGTTCCATATAAGGTTAAAGCAAAAGAGATCTTAGGCAGAGAGCTTTCTGCAGCAGGATATTTGAGTGAAGGCGAGATTGCGGTCTCTATGACATCTGCTGTTAATACAGTCAAGAGAGAGCCTGATTTGAAACTTTATAATACAGATGTGCTAGGATTTTCAAAGTCGCTGGTAGATGACCTAGGTTTTGATAAAAAAGAGAAAAAAGCTTTAGTGATAGGTTCTGGAGGTGCTGGCAGAGCTGTAGTCGCGGGATTATCTGAAGAGAATAATAGTGTTAGTAAGATCTATATTTTTGAGATAGATAGAGATACTATCTCTAATGTCAGTGAGCATCTCTCCGGTATAGATAGGCTTAAAGATAAGTTTGAGTTTATAAGAGAGTCTGATATTGCAGCTGTTATCAAAGAGTGTGATCTCTTGGTTAATGCTACAGCAGTTGGAATGAGGGATGGCGATGGTGCAGTGATAGACCTAAGCTTGCTTCACGGTAATCTAAGCGTCTACGACGTTATATATAATAGAGAGACTGCCTTGATTAAGGAGGCATTATCTTTAGACCTTTTTGCTTCAGACGGTTTAGGCATGCTTCTCTATCAAGGTGCAGCTGCGTTTGAAATATTCACAGGAGAAGATGCGCCAATTGAAGTTATGAGAGATGCGCTTTTAAAAGGAGTTAATAGATGACGCTGCTCATTTTTTTCTTAGGAGCATCTTTGGGGAGTTTTCTAAATGTATGTATATTGAGGCTGCCGCGGGAAGAGTCGGTTGTACAGCCGCCGTCGCATTGTCCTAAATGTAAGCATAAGATAAGATGGTTCGATAATATACCTATCTTTAGCTTCTTGGTTTTAAGAGCTAAATGCAGATATTGCAGAGTTAAGATTTCAATGCAATATCCTGTCGTTGAATTAATAAGTGGGTTGGTTATGCTGTATTTTTATAGCGTCTATGGTATTAGCATCACTGCTTTTATCTTTTCTTTCTTTCTATATGGTCTAATAGTTGCGACTTTCAGTGATTTTCAGACCCGCTTAATTCCAGATGAGGTAAGTTTGGGGCTTTTGCCGATCGGCCTCATGTTCTCGTTCTTTAATCCTGTTTTGGATAGCGTCTATAGCAGCAATCCTTTAGTAGCAAGTTTTCTAGGGGCTGTTGTTGGTTCTCTAATGATCTATCTAACTGGTGTCTTAGGTAAGATAGCCTTTAAAAAGGAGGCGATGGGATTTGGGGATGTTAAGTTTATGGCTATGATAGGTGCTTTCTTAGGCTGGAAGCTGATAATACTAAATTATTTTATTGCTCCTTTTTTTGCTCTTGGCTACGGCCTTTACAGAAAGATTAAATATAAAGATAATTACCTGCCTTATGGGCCGTTTCTTGCAATTGCGGCTATTTTTGTCTTTATTTTTTATGATAAACTGCTTGAGATTTTCTTTTATCTTTGATAATACTAGATTCATAATAAGGAGGTATAGAGATGCTAAGATTCTTAACCGCAGGCGAGTCTCACGGGAAGGCTCTCTCAGTTATCGTAGATGGTTTTCCTGCAGGAGTTAAGATTGATAGAGCCAGAATAGATTCTGAACTTTCAAGGCGTCAGGTTGGTTATGGCCGCGGCGGAAGGATGAAGATAGAGAAAGATAGGGTTGAGATTATAAGCGGAATTAGTAAGGGTCTGACATTCGGGGCTCCAATCGCAATTTTAATTAAAAATAAGGATTTCTCAATTGATAGAATGCCTGCAATAGGCTCTCCTCGTCCGGGCCATGCGGATTTAGCAGGGGGTATGAAGTACGGATTAAAAGATTTTAGACTCATTCTTGAAAGAGCATCAGCTAGAGAGACTGCTGCAAGGGTTGCGGTCGGGGCGCTAGCCAAGCAGTTTTTAGATAGTTTTAATATCTCTATCTTCAGTCATGTTATTCAAATAGGAGACGTAAGGGTAACAAAAATAACAAATACAAATAGTATTCAAAGGTTGGCTGAGAGGTCAAAATTACGCTGTGTCGATGCTAAGGCAGAGCTAGAGATGGTCAAGTTAATAGATAAGGCTAGGGCAGAACAAGATTCACTGGGAGGGGTCTTTGAAGTTATAGCTTCTAATGTTCCTGCAGGGCTTGGAAGCTATGTGCAGTGGGATTTAAGACTTGATTCAGAGATTGGGTCTAGCGTCCTATCTATTCCGGCAGTTAAGGCGGTTGAAGTAGGAGATGGAGTTAAGAATACATCTCTCTTTGGCTCAGAGGTTCAGGATGAGATAGGTTTTAGTAAGAGTAAGGGTTTTAAGAGAGCTACAAACAGAGCGGGTGGTTTAGAGGGAGGCATTACAAACGGTGAGCCCCTAGTAGTCAGAGGGTACATGAAGCCTATCGCTACTCTATCTAAACCATTAAGGTCAGTAAATGTAAGAACAAAAAAAGAGGCCCAAGCTTTTAAAGAACGTGCTGATATTTGTGCTGTTCCTGCTGCAGGAGTTGTAGCTGAGAGCATGATTAGCTTTATAGTTATGAAGAGTTTTCTGGATAAGTTCTCCTCTGATAACCTATTTGATATAATATCTAATTTCAAAAGCTACCAAAAACGCCTTAAGGATTTCTGATGAACCTTGTTTTAGTCGGATTTATGGGTACAGGTAAGACAGAAGTATCTAAAGAGTTTGCTAGAAGATTTGGCATGCGTTATCTCTCAATAGATGAGATGATAGAAGAGAGAGAAGGAATGAGCATAAATGACATCTTCAAAGAGAAGGGCGAAGATCATTTTAGAGCAATAGAGAGAGATATAGTCAAAGAGGCCGCTAGTATAGACGGTTTGGTGATTGATGCCGGAGGCGGAGTTGTCTTAGATGATGAAAACATGAAGAACCTAAAGAGCAGTGGAGCAGTAGTCTGCCTAAAGGCAAGGCCTGAAGTAATACTCGATAGGATGCAGAATAAGACCGATAGACCTCTTTTAAACGTTAGAGATAAGCTCACTAAGATAAATGAGATCTTAACCAGCAGAAAGATTTATTATGATAAGATTGAAGAGTCTATTGATACATCAGATTTAACAATTGATGAGATTATAGAGCAAGTAAGAAGTATATTTAAATCTTCTTTATACTAAAATGATAAAGAGAACTCTGTCTATCCTTTCTTTTTTAATTATTCTTAGCTTAGTTTCAAAATCTAATTTAGTTTTAGCTCAAAATAATAAAAATGTGCTCTGCCTGTTTGATAAAAAGAGCTCTTCGGTAAGCAAAGGAGAGATAAATAAGTTTTTAAAAGCAGCTGAATTTTCATCGGTTAAATGGAGTAAGGAGTTAGAAGAGCATATAGCTGAGATTGATTATCTTGTTCTCTCAAAAGGCAAACTAGAAAATGAAGAGCAGGATATTATTGTTAGATTCTTAAGGAGCGGCGGAGGCTTAGTGCTCTTTCTCTCTAAAGAGCATGATGAGGCTTTTTTAAAGGAGATAGGGCTTAGAAGATATGATATCTATGGAGATAATCTAGCTGTTGAATATAATAGAGAATTCTTTAAAGACCCGATAGAGGGTGAGCTCTCTTCTAATAAGGGTGTTTTGGTAAAGACAGGTTATGGAGGTGATATAAGGCAGCCGGATAGAGGTAATATCTTTCCAGAGAGGATTCCAGTTAGAGATTTTAATATACTCTCTAAAGTAGTAGATGAAGATGGTAATTTTTTGGGCTCAAATATAGTCTTAGTTAAGCATTGGATGAACCCTTGGGATTTAAAAGAGAGGGCCCCTCTAAGATGGCTTATATTTTCTAGCAGCGATATTAATCTAACCAAAAAAGATTATAGAAAAATAAGTGAAATTTTAAATAGAGATATTGTAATAAAAGATTTAAGTTCTAATTATCCCTTATATTATCAGGGTGAAGATACAGGCCTATCTTTAAGCGTGTTTAACCCTCTTAGAGCTGATAAGCGGGTAAGATTCTTAGTAGAGCTCTCATCTGATTCTAATACAGTCTATTCGATCTATCAGGAGAGAGTTATTAAAGAAGGATTAAATAAGCTTGATTTTGAAGTTCAAAAAGATCTAGCCGCAGGGTTCTATAGGGTAAAATGCTCTTTAATAGAAGGCAGGAGTGTCTATGATCAGTTTAATACAGCCTTCCTGGTTGTTGATAAAAGCTGGGCTGATAAAGGGAGCGATCTTAAGGTTAAAGAGGGCAAAATTCTGTTTAATGGGAGAGATGAGTTTTTATGGGGCATTAACTATTATGAGTCAAAGAGAGGAGAGCTAAACTGGGTCTGGCCTAACCCCTATTATATAAATGAAGATTTTAAGTTGATGCATGAGATGGGCCTTAAGATTGTAAGGATTCATTACCACCACCCCAAGTGGTTCAAGGATTACTTGAAATTTATAGGCTCTGGTCTTACAGGATATTTTCCTGATAAAGATTATCTTCCCGATGAATATGATTTAAGGATATTGGATAGCTTTATATATCTTGCCAAGATGAATAATCTAATTATATCTTTTGACCTCTTTACTCTTATTCCGCTTGAGATGGGTGATCCTAGAGGCTGGCTATCTTTAACGAAGAGAATAACCGATAGAGAGAGAATAGAGAAGCAGCTTGAATTTGTGAGGATAATCTCAAATAGGTATAAAGATCTTAAAGGGATAAGCTGGGATCTCTGGAATGAACCCAGGGTTCCTGAGGAACATAAAGAAGACCTAAAGGTTTGGGTTAGGGAGATAATATCTGAGTTTAGAAAAAACGGAGATAATCATCTTATTACTTTAGGCGGTAATGACAGCCTGTTTTTAGAAGAGTATCTGGATTATACCTCTTACCATACAGATAATGTTTTAGATATAATATCTTCCACTAAGCCTTTACTCTTACAAGAGTTCTGGCTGCCTAGAAGCTTAGATAAAGAGCTTGAACAATTAGAAGAGCTAGAAGATATAATAATCAATCTTAAAGATAGTAATTATCAGGGTTTTATGCCCTGGCAATGGACCAGACAATCAAGGCTGTGGGATAGATCAGATCCTGAGGAATGGGATGATGATTTAGGGCTCTTTCTTCGTGAAGACTCTTCGTTTAAGCTTACTACAGCTCTATTTTTAAACAAACCTATAGAACAGTGATTGTTAAACGAAATCTTGTTCAGCCTAATAGCGTAAACCTTGGTTTACACTTTTTAAATATCTTTCAGAACAAAGTTGTAGTACTACATATTGTAACCTGTTTACATATAGTGTGTTAGGGTGTTATTTATAGCAATGTCTTTTTGGCATAGAAATTGCATGTATAAGATCTGAGGTAAGTGAAATGAAAAGAAAGAGAGAAGAACAAATTAACCAGAGTGAAAACAAGGAGGTAGGTAAAATGAAGAATAGAGAGATGAAAACAAAAGTTTTTTTAGCAGCCGGAGTGTTCATTGTATTAGGATTTGGCTTATTGCTAAAATTTAATAGCAATGGCAAAGATGTTGGACTAGACCAAGTAATAGAGGAGCTCTCTTCTATGCCATCCATTGATAATCTAGAAGTGGTATTTAAGGAAGAGGAATTTCAGGAGGAAAAAAAGATAACCACAGCTTCAAAACCTAAAGTTAAGAAGGAATCTTATGTGTTTTCTTCTGTGGATGCAGCTCAAGAACCTGGATATATTGATGATTTAAGATATTCAGGAATAGAGGTTAAAGAGCATAAGGAGATTTCTGCGACAAATAAATTGATGAACGCATATTATGAGAAAGAAAACTATCCTAAATTAGAGAAGGAAGTTACAAAAGAATTGCCGGAAAACAGCGTTGCGGGAGAGATAATTGTCAAGAGTGTTAACTGGCAGGATAGCGGAACATATATAGTTGATTATCGCACTATAATTGTATCTCCTGAAGAAGTAATTAAT
>Ga0075120_10001422_pt1 | contig 18662 bp, 24 predicted proteins | sample AntAceMetag02UKL_FD_69792 | JGI IMG/M metagenome (GOLD analysis project Ga0075120, IMG submission 69792) | Saline lake microbial communities from Ace Lake, Antarctica - Antarctic Ace Lake Metagenome 02UKL | ecosystem: Environmental > Aquatic > Non-marine Saline and Alkaline > Saline | place... | reverse complement strand
AAGAAACCGGGTTTTTCGTACAGGGAGACATCCCTGGCAACGGAAAAGCACCTGCAAGCAATGCTACTCCGCTTGCGGAGCACCAAAAACCCGGTTTCTGATCTACCCCCTGAACGAATACGTCAAAACATCGCAGCGCCACGTCGTATCTTCGGGGTCGCCAGGGACGAAAAAAGGGGCGGTTTCACTCCCCCCCCGTCGTCCTTGTGCCTTGCCCCTGTCCTCTCGGTTGTTGCTTATCTACTACGCTTCGCATTGCTTCGCTTTCTTCACTTCGACCGATGCCAGCAGGCGTGGGATACAGAGCAGTGTCCTCAGCGCGATAGTGCTATTCATCCTGCAACTTCCATTCCATCTCGGCAAGGAGATTTCTTCGCACCTTGGGATGCAGGTTCAGACAAGCATACAAGACAACGAGGCTATATCTTATCAGATCGATATCCCTTGTCAGATTGGCATCCCTTAGGGAGTGCCCTCCAACAAGCGCATGAAGTTTTTCTCCGTGGAATAGATTATTTCGTACAGTTCTGACCAGTTTCAAGAGCCACTTAAGGCGAGGTTCATTCCCGGAAGGTATACTGTCTCTCCATCCCAACTCATCATCCTGAACAACCTGCTTCTTCGGCGGGGAATCTTGCAAGTACGCTACAGCATGTTGTAGTTCTGCTGTTTGGTCGGGTCTAAACGCATCCTCCATGTCGGACGCGAACTTATCCCAATTAGCCGAAGCTCTCTTGTCATTGCCACTCACATACCCAGCACGCTTCAGAGCGTATTCAAAGCGGGAGAAGACAACGAAGAACTCAATAAGTGTTTCTTTCACATCCAGGTGATCAAGGAGCCTTTCGTTGAAGAGCTTGTCAAAGAGTTCGCGATATGGGTACATTCAACCTCCTAACACTGACTGCAATTCTCCACACTGGCGCGCATCGGCGAGGCAAAGCGGGCAAGTTTACGCAAACAGTCGTTATGTCTATGTAACTTCACGGCAATCGTTTCTCGACCGCCTCAATGACCCGAGCAATGTCGTGTAATGGTATGACGTCCCTGTCAAACACTATGAACAAGGAAACAGCACGCCCTTTCCGGAATACGATCATATGTGTCACGGCGGAATCAGGAATATCCCAGTATGTACCGTAGACCTCATCACCAATCCCCGCGAGCGGAAGATCTTCAACTTTCCAGCCATCGTGAGAAGCCGCATCGCTTGACCCTGCTCGAAAATCAGCTGTATGCAACGAGTAGGCATTCCGTGCTTTGTCTTCCGAACTGTAGATCGCAATATGACAGCCTGCGCCTGCTAAGTCATGCGTACCCTCAAAAACAACTCCGTAGTAATCAACCACATAATCACGCAAAGTGATCAGATTTGGAACTTCAGATATACGCTCTTCAAGGATCCATCCCGAGGGAAAGTCTGTCTCTTGGCACACAATGGCTGGCAAGTCCAATGTCTCCCAGGATACTAGGACGGGAGCAATCCTCGTTTGAGTTGGAGAGACTACCGCACTCGGCAACTGAATCAAACCTAATGCGTAGACAAGTAAGCATCCGGCCAGAAGCAACAAGGCTGTTCCGCCGCCTCCCAGAAGCACCCATTTCCAGCTTGAGCTAGTCGTTTTTCTTTTCGCTTCTGCACGTGGTACAGACTTGCGGCCCCCGCTGCCAAGATCAGGCCTGACATCCTTTATCGTTTCCACGACTGGCTGTGTTGGAGGTTTATCCTTGAGCGGTTTGACTTCTGGCGCTGGCGACGAAACTACACTCAACGGTCGCACACCTTCCCTGGTGATCAGTGACTCTAGCCCTCGCCTCGCCAAGTTGTTGTTGGGGCTAATCGCCAAGACGTTTTCCAGGCAGGTGCGGCGCTCCTGGTGTGTGTCTACTGCGCCACTCAGCCATAGCCAGGCCATCTCGTTGCGCTCGTCTTGTTTGACAACTTGCATGAGTAGCCCGTATGCCTCTGTCTTGTGCCCAGCTTTGAGGGCAGCGACTCCTTGCTTTAGAAGATCATCTGTGGTCATATCGTATCTCCTGAGAGTTCTTGTTTGACACCTGCCGTATACTTCAGTATTGCAGCCTTGCTCAATCGCCAGCACACCACCGCCAGGCTTACGGCCGTAAGCGCCACGATAGGCCAGCGGATCCCCGGGGGCGTTGCGTCGGTGATGTCCAGGCAGCCGATGGCCAGCGCCAGCAACCCGCCGATGGTTGACAGGATAGCGCGTTCGGGTTTGGTCATTGTCCCTCGATGCGGGCTGCCCTTCAGCGGTCGAAGGGCCGAAGGGCAGCCCGGTCAAACTATTCTATGACCAAACTCTCTAACTGCCACTTATCGTCTCCCACGTACTCAACGGTGCATACAAAGTCCGCTCTGATCATCGCACCGAAGGCGTTTTCAGCATCGACATACGCGGATACTCTGTAACGTCCATCGCCCAAGTGCCTAACGTATTCATCTGAATACCGAGGAAACTTAGCAGTCGACGGGGCTTTGAGATCGTCTTCGACGAAATTCTTACACATCACCCACGCCATAGTTGCACTATGCTCAGCATCGTCGTCTCCTGAATCTGGCCCGGAGCAAAGCCGGCATGCAACTATTGCGAGTATGACGACAACCACGATGAACAAGGTCGTCTTGGCATTTTCTGTTTTCGCTTTGTGGATAACACGCTCTTTGTCATCTTTTGGCTTAGTAGCATGGGGAATGGCTCCCGACGACGACAGACTAGTTCCTCTGAGTTTATTCAACCGCTCGGCCGCTCTAGCAGGCTGTTCGGGGGGTGTCGCAGCAGGTTCGGCACTTGGTATTGGTGGAGACACCGATCTCAACGGCCGCACGCCCTCCTTGGCAATCAGTGACTCTAACCCGCGCCTCGCTATCCCGTTATTGGGGTTGATTGCCAAGACGTTTTCCAGGCAGGTGCGGCGCTCCTGGTGCGTGTCTACCGCACCGCTCAGCCATAGCCAAGCCATCTCGTTGCGCTCGTCCTGTTGGACAACCTGCATCAGAAGACTGCGGGCTTCTGCCTTGCGGCCCTCATTGAGGGCAGCGATTCCTTGTTTCAAAAGGTCATCGGTTGTCATCCCGTGCCTCCCGGAGACTCATCGGCTATCTCTAATGCTCTCCACTACCCTGCCCAGCCAAGCAACCTCTACCGCCAGTCAGCGCCCGGTTCCACTGGAGATGGACGGGGGCTTAGGCAATCATCTGGGTATTATCTTGAGCCGCGACGGTAGACGTGATCCCTCTCCTTGCTGTGGCGCCTGCAGCAACCCCGTGAGACGCCAGTGGTTGCTTGACGGCACGAGTTTGACTTCATTTGCCTGAGTCGTCGTACTGGATGTCACCGACAGTCTCACGTCATCAATGAAGAACTGGGTATCATACTGACCATCATTGAAGGCCTTGAAGCCTATATGAACAGTTCGACCCCGGAACGCGGACATATCATACGTTGCGTGGATCCAGTCCTGTGACTGATCAACATTGCTGAATTGGCCGCAGAAAGCCAACACATCCCCAGTTGTGTCCCAGATCGCACACCGCATCTCATCGTATGCAGTTTGAGTGGAGTCACTGGTGCGGATCAATCGCCAGTAGGAGAGTTGAGGCGAGGACACAGCGGCTGGGATTGTCACCTCCTGGTATATCTGGTCAGCCGCATTCACGGCCCCGCCCATATACACGCCCCAATTGCCGGTGCGTGCGCCCAAGTGGTGGATCATTTCGCCAATGTTTGAGGACTGCACCCATGGCAGGGCAGGCGGTCCGGTTTCAAATCCGCCATTGATGATCAACTCCGCTTGGCTCACAACTGTGGACTGTACGTTGCTCCAGGAACTGTCTCCCCACGAGTTTCGTCCCTTGACACGATAGTAGTAGGTGCCCGGCGTTTTCCCTGGGTCGGGTACGGTCCACGACAGGCTTACGCCTTGGTATACCACCTGTGCACCAGAGAATGATGCGTTTGTCGCTTCTTCCAGGATGTAGGTGGTAGCCAAGTCGGCTTCTTGCCACGTAACGGCATAGTAGCTGTCTTGGTCTGTGTTGTCAATCGGGTTCAGCACAGGTGTGTAGGGGATGGGCGGCCAACGCTTCATAACCAGTGGCAAGTAAACAAAGTGGGCGATGTTGACGGTAGTAGTGGCTATGGCGATCCCGACCGAGTTGCTGGCGGTTACGATCGCGGTGTAGACGCCAAGGTTCGGGTAGGCGTGGGTCACGGCGGGACCGATGTCGGTGTTCCCGTCGCCAAGGTCCCAGGTGTAGTTGACATTGCTGCCTGCTGTGGTGCTAGCCGCCAGCGTGGTGACATGACCTGACGGTGTGGGACTGTCGTTGGTCGCGGCGAGTCCGGCGATGGGCACGTCAGTGATTATTGTCGCTACTGCCATGCTGCCGACGGCGCTATAACCGGTATCAGCGACCACATGGTAGTCGCTATTGACGATGGTCCCGGCAACTGGAGCCGTGACAGCAAACTGGACAGAGGTGCTACTACTCACCGCCAGACTGGCTGCCGTCCAACTGACAACATTATTGACTCTCGTTCCACCGCTGACGTAATTTGCTCCCGCAGGAATAGAATCAGTAATAGCCAGATTGGTGGCGGGCAATTGGCCGTCATTGGTCACAGTCAAGGTGTAGGTGATCAGGTCACCCACCATTGCCGCGATTGGGCCTGTCTTGCCAATCGTCAAACTCGGAGGGTTCTGATTCAGCCAAACCCTGTCAGCCTGACGGAAATTCCCCACAAAGGCATCGAGGTCGCCGTCACCGTCCACGTCGCCCAAAGCCACATCCGTGCTGTCTGAACCGCCCAGGCTCTGACCGCTGTCGATAAAGTATCCTGTCCCGTCGTTCAGCCACACCTTGTTGGCATAACCACTATAGTTGCCGACGAAGGCATCAAGGTCGCCATCGCCGTCCACATCTCCCAAGTGCACGGCAAAGCTGGATGAACTGCCCAGGCTCTGACCGCTGTCGATAAAGTATCCTGTCCCGTCGTTCAGCCATACCTTGTTGGCTCGACCGTCATGAATGGTGCCGTTTGCAGTAAAAGCGTCGAGGCTGCCGTCCCCGTTCACATCGCCGAGGGCCACGGCGTAGCTATCTGGACTGTTGAGGCTGTGACCGCTGTCGATAAAGTGTCCTGTCCCATCGTTCAGCCAGATCTTGTCAGCTCGAGTCCAGGTCGCGACGAAGGCATCGAGGTCGCCGTCACCGTCCACATCACCTAGGGCCACGTCGATGCTGCTGGTGCTGGCAAAGCTCTGGCCGCTGTCGATAAAGCGTCCTGTCCCATCGTTCAACCAGACCTTGTCGGCTTGCGTCCAGTTGCCGACAAAGGCATCAAGGTCACCGTCGCCGTCCACATCGCCCAGGTGTACGGAGTAAGTGTACGCACTGCCGAGGCTCTGGCCGCTGTCGATAAAGTATCCTGTCCCGTCGTTCAGCCACACCTTGTTGGCGCTGCTCTCATTCCCGACAAAGACATCGAGGTCGCCGTCACCGTCCACATCGCCCAGAGCCATGCCCCGACTGAATGAAGTACCCAGGCTCTGGCCGCTGTCGATGAAGTTCCCGCTTCCATCGTTCAGCCATACGCGATTGGCGTTAGCTTGACCGTCATTGCCCCTATTAGCGACAAAAGCATCCAGGTCACCGTCGCCGTCCAGGTCACCGAGGGCTACGACCTTGGTGTCAGAGCTACCCAAAGTCTGGCCGCTGTCGGTAAACACGCCGCTGCCGCCCACCGGGGCTGCCCAGAATTGCCAGACCGTGGGTGAAATCGGCCCTTGCCCGCTCAGGGTCAGCGTGCCGGTGGTCGCGCTGACTTGCACCAGTTCGCCTGGTTTGAAGGGCTGGACAGGCGTCAGGCTGATAGTGCCGCCGTTCACGGCGTGACCTTGGGCCAGGAGGCCGGTTTGTGTGGCATACACGGCAAAAGTGCGTTTCGTGACCGTGGTTAAGCTGATGGCTTCACCGTAGGTGATGGATACGCTCGTCGTGAGCGCGGCTGTGTGGGTGTTGGGCAGCGGAGCAAGGCTAGTGACTTGCAGGTTGGCAGAGACTCTGCCCACAAACGCATCAGTGCTGCGTTCGGCCGGTGTGCTGTCCCCTTCGACTTGGCTCAGGTCAGGGCCTTCAACGCTCAGGGTAGACGCCGGTTGCGAGGCTGCGCTGGTGTGAGCAACCCTGGGGCTTGATGTTATCACCAGGCTGAGGAGAAGGGCGAAGGCGAGGAATCGTTGCCTCTTCATTCCTTGGCCTGCTTCGCTAGGCGGGTCTTCGGGTGGGATGTCCCCCGCTGGTGCGTGCTGGTCAGATTGGTCACTGCTCGGGCTCCTCCGTGGAAGCTACCGGGGTTTCCTCTTACCTTACACGTATTGAGCGCAGCCCAGCTTTTCGGGGAAGGCGGTCCCTGATTGCCGCCGGTCTGTGACCAGGGATCCCCAGGTGGCAGCAGCGGCGGTGCCCAGGCCGCTACTATGCAATCTCGCAGCTCTTCATCGCCCAGAGCCTGAATAAGTGCCCAGAGTGTGGGACCGCCAGCCCGTCCCAAACTGCCCAGCAAACGGGATGCCGTTCCCCGAACGTGTCCATCCTCTGCGCCCAGGCGCTGGAGCATGTCTGGGCGAGAGGCGCTATCTTGTGTAGTTTGCTTCACGCCTCCCGCTCCAGATCTTCCTCTTGCTCTTCCCTGTCTTCCCACTCGATGCCCAGTTTATTGAGCACCTCCCGGATCTCATCAAACGCAGCCTGTCTCTCTACAGAGCCCTGGTTACTCTCTATGCCTGCAGTCTCCCACAGTTGGAAGCGGTGTCCGGCACAGGCACGGAAATTGAGAAAGTGGTATTCCTTCTTGTGCCGGTACGCTGACACCAGCTTATCATGTGCATGTTTAAGCTGTCTCGGGGGTGTCAGGTTTGCCATATCAGCCACGATCTCCAGGTGCTTGATCTCTAGTTCCCGAAACCTCGTGTCCAGAGTGTGCCCGTAGGAGAGACACCAACTGCTTGTCATCCCCTTTCCCCCGTTCAGGCTATGGTACCAGTCATGCCACTCCCACCACATCTCTTCCATGTCATCCAGCAGCGGGTCAAGCTCATCCAGATACGCCTCAACCTCTGCCTTCACATCGGGCGTAGGTGTGGATGCAGGCAATGGCTTAGGCGTCCAGGTCGGAATTGGGGTCGCGGTGGGAACTGCAGGCTGCGGGGTAGCTACAGGCTGATGGGCAACCGGCTGCGACATGGGGTCACCGTAGGAACGTGTCATTGTGTTGTACACAACGAACCCTATTCCGCAGAGCACTGCTACTGTCAAAGTTGCCAGGATGGCAACAACGGTGACCTGAAACTTGCTCATCTTCATCAGGTTTCTCCTCGTGGTCTCCAGAGCCTATTTCACCAGGTGTGTCCGTAAGAGACACGTCAGGAACAACATCCCGCTACTGACACCTTCGCCGTGCTGAACTCTCCGCCAAGGCACTCTTGCTGCACCGTCTCGGACTTGGGTGCAGCCACGACTTGTCTTGCTAGTCCAGTATACTGTACCCTTGTGTGAAGGTCAATAGATAAAGTGTGCTATTTCCTGCGCGAGGGCCGATACCGCCGTCGCCCTCGGTCTTCGCTCCGCCCGAGTCCGAGCATCGGCAACTGGGCTCACTCGGCCCCCTGCAGGGTTACGCCGCAGAACTCGGCAGGGCGGCTCAGCGAGCGGCGCAATGTGGCACCGGCTGCTGCGCTATCACCAGTCGTCGGACAAAGCCTCCTCGGCGATTGCGCCCTCCAGGTCGTCCAGTTGCCTGCGTAGGTGGTCTATCTCTTGATCGAGGCCCAGGGTTCTCATCCCGTCCAATTGCTCGCGCAGATGGCCTACTTCATACTCCACTCCCAGGCATATTGCCCGATCTTCCAGGTTATCAAGTTCCTGGCGCAGGCGTTCCGCCTCATAGTCCGGCCTCAGGGGGTGCATCCAGTCCTCCAGGGGAGGCTGGGGTGGTGGGTAGTATCCTCCTCCTATCGCCTCAGCTATTGCCATGCCAGCATCTTGAGACGATGGAGCGCCGGGGTCAAGGTCGAGACCCGAGCACTCGATTGTGCTGTCATCGATTCCAGCCCCGTGGTACTGTGCACGGGTGCAGCCGTTGGGAAACACCTCGTCCTCGTGGGAGTAGTGTCCGATTCCTGGTCGATGAGCGGGCCCAGACAGTGTTCTAGAACGGGGCTGTTTTGGGACTTCTACTGTGTCTGTAGGGCGTATCTCGTCACTGGCTTTCTTGGTGTCCTCCAAAGCGGTTGGATACTTCGTGGTTGAGTGCTTCTTACGTTTGGTCCTTTTTCGCCACCACGGGCTCACTCGGAGCGCAATGAACGCAACCGGCACGGCCAAGCACAGGCACCCGACGACCACGCTCAAGAGCACCTTTTGTATGAACTCGGCATTTTCCATCGTACAGGTCTCCGGCGCGTTTTCCGGCTAGAACTTTGCCATAGAAGCGCAGTCTGGTGCTGGTGTTGATGCCCTACTTGTCGGCCTGCTCTACACATCGGAGTGCAACGAGAGCATCATCAATCGAGAGGTCCCAGTCCACAAACCGCTCGATTGCCGAGCGAGTTCGCTGGATGGTTGCGCCTGGCCCAAATACCACGAGTCCCACAGGTTCACCTCCTGAGACAACCTGGTGGCCTCTGGCCTTTTCCCCCCGCCAACTTCTTGCCCATGTACGTGTGGCTCGCCGGCCAGGATCAGACTTGGTGTGGTCTATCGTCTCTTGCATCTTGCGGACTTTCGCCTGGTCGGGCTCGTCGCTGTCGCTAATCCGGTTCAGGTAGGCCGCAGCCTCACGGCACTTGTGCAAGTGATCCGGTATTTGAAGGTCAGTCAACTCAATTCCGTGATCTCCGCACCAGTGGAAGACTTTGACCAACTGACGCAACTCTATCTGGCCGCTGGGAGCAAGAATCTCTTGTAAGTGTTCACCCCTCCCTCCCAGGGAGGGGCAGGGGGAGGGTAAAGTCTGCAAAACTGGCGAAAGAGCTTGTAAATTCAGTCTTTTTCGAGAGAAATTTCCACCCTCACCCCAACCCTCTCCCTGGCAGGGAGAGGGGGCTGAACGCTTACAATCTCTTTAGCCTGTTCCAGTTTCTCAATCAGTTGTGCGTAACTCTCTGGCTGATTGTTACGCAGCCAATGCCACGCATCTACCGTCATCGTGTACTCCTTGAGAACTATGGGCTGGCAGAGTACTCGCCGCTGGAAGAAGGGAGCATCGAAAGGGTCGTCAATCACCCCATTGTGCTGTTGCGGTACTGGCTGACTTGTGGGTTCAGCATTCAGTATAGCCTGGAATCGGCATTCTCAGGATTTCACTTACGTTACAGTAACGTTTCGGATTGGCGAGATATGCGACATAGCCGCCTCTCTCCCATGTGCAGGAAACCGCATTACCGTAAGTCGAGCCGGTTCCCAGCCAGGGGTGGGCAGTCATACTATACACTTCCGTGGCATTAGGCTTTGCCTTAGGGAATTCCAGAATTTGGATTATCCCAAACTGGGCAAGGCCAGCCTTGAGGCGGGGCGTTGAAACACCCCGCTGATACTACGAAACCCGTTAAAACGGGTTAAAACGGCCTCATTTAGTGCGTTTTCAACGCACTTCCCCTATCAAACGACGATTTCAATCGTCGGAATTTGGAACTTACCAGTCCCCCAGAGCTTCATCCGCTATGCCGCCTAGATGCGCTTCGTATTCGTTGCGGATTTGCTCCATCTCATGCTCGATCTGGCTGGTCTCAAGCCACCCCAGATTCTCTGTTCTCAACTTCTGGTCTAGCCGGGAATAGGTTTCCGCCTCGCTAAACATGGCGATGCTTTCTAACTGGGACACCATTTGATCTACAGAGCGTGACCATGGCTCACCAAGCATTTCTTCCCCCTTGTTCTACGTAGTTTTGTACAGTATACCACAGGAGACCCAAGGGTTGCAATGGCCTACCAGGTGCCTTGAACCACGAAAGGCGCGAAAGGGCACGAAAAGCGCGAAAGGCTTTCGTGACTTTCGTCTTCTTTCGTGACCTTCGTGTTTCAAAACAGACGACAGAGAGAGGGTTCTTCGGTTGCCCATTCTACACCTCCGACGCTTGCTTGTTTTGGTCGCAAGAGGCCCGCCGCACCTTGACGGTGGGCGGGCTGTGTCGTACTTCAATGTTTACCGCCAAGGCGCTCTTGCTGCCCTGGCTACCATCTCGGACTTGAGTGCAGCCACGACTTGTCTTGCCAATTCAGTATACTGTATTCCTGTACGAAGGTCAATAGCCAAAGTGTGCTATTCCTGCGCGAGGACCGATACCGCCGTCGCCCTCGGCCTCCGCTCCGCCCGAGTCCGGGCATTGGCAACGGGCTCGTCCAGCCCCCTGTGGGGTTCCGCCGCAGAAGTGCATCCCAGAGAGCAGGCATGAGTCAGGACAGTCCTGGGGTCAGAACGGGGTTTGCGTAGGGCAATCGCTCCCGCGTAGGTCAGGGGCTTGGCGGCGGGGGGGAGACAGAGCTTCGTTTTGTACAGTGTTTGCAGTAGGCCACAGTTAGATAGGAGCATGTGGGTTCGGGATGGGCTCGGGGTTAGGTTATTGCCTGGGGATGGGTAGCCCGGAATGGGGAGAGGCTGGGTGGGGATGGCACGGTGTAGCGTCAAGCGGGACGTACTGAATTGGCGGCGGGGTGGGCGACCGCCCCGCCGACCATGACTTAGGCCGCCTTTCTCCCTACCCCACAACACCTCTTGTACTTCTTGCCACTCCCACAAGAACAAGGATCATTTCGCCCTGGTCTCCTCTCAGCCTTCACCCGTGTAGGAGAATTGAGCACTCGCTCGAGATCTGATATGTCCTCAGGTTCGTGAGGCTCAATCCCAGCAATGAAATGCCACCCATGTTCATTACATATTGTCGCGACCTCGGCAACTCTTTCCTGCGTCTGAACCCGAACGATAATCGGCCTCTTTTTTGAGCCAAGTCTGGGCATATCCCCTCCTGGAACGGCCTGACTTCCCCGCTCATCCCCCACGCTTCAGGCGAACGAATCACGGGGCGTGGTTTCGAGCGAACGGACCGCAGAGCGACAGGTTAGGCGCGCAACCTACCCATACCTGCACCCTGGCCTTACAATCCCCAGACTTCTCCCATATCAGTAATTGACGGGTCATCATAGCGGGCTAGCGTTGCCAACCACTCCGGCATTTCTTCCTTGATGGTTTCTTTGAGCGAATCCAAATCGTCTTGACTCACCAACTCGCGTTCGTGCAAAAACGTGTAGAACTTTTTCAAACTCGCCGCGTTACTCTTTACTGATGATGCACTCGACCACATCGCCTTTTTTATGAACCAATATCCGAGAAACATACCAATGCTGTGCACTCCTTCTTGTGGCTCCTCTGCATCTTCATACAACAAGAATTCGTTGATGTAGAAGTCAATATTCTCAGTGTGCTTGTCGATTGTCTTACTTGAGAGACCTGACTGCTGTAACCAGGTTGCGAAATCATCTAATAGTTTCCCATTAGATTCTCTGATTCTTTCACACTCAATCTCGTATTGCTCATAATCATCTGACATCAATATACCTCCAAGTGTTTTTTGTTGAGGGCAATATCGGTTCTGTGTAGTACTTCAGTGTTTACCACCAAGGCACTCTTGCTGCCCTGGCTACCACCTCGGACTTGAGTGCAGCCACGACCTGTCTTGCTAATTCAGTATACTGTATTCCTGTATGAGGGTCAATAGCCAAAGTGTGCTATTTCCTGCGCGAGGATTGTCTTTGACTATGGGTTTTTGAGTGTCTCGTCGTGATGGCCGACGTTGCGCAGGATGAGCAGGTCTCCACGACGCTCGTAGGTGATACGGTAGTCTTGGTCAACACGGGCATAGAAAATGCCCTGATGGCCGGATAGCCGCTTAGCACGTAGGCCGGGGTGGTGGAAATTCTGATCAAGCAGAGCGAGGATGCGTTTGACCTTCTTGCGAATGTGCACCGGCAACTTGAGAAGCGCACGGTTGAAGCGTTTGCTACGACGTACCGGCATCACGGTGCCTCGCTGGCGGACAATTCAGCCTCTTGCCGCTCCAAATCGGCGATCAGGTCTGCCATGGTTTCAAAGTCGTCATAGCGACCAGCCGCTAGATCCTCATCCGCTTCGCGCTCGGCGGCTTGCCATTCGGGGGTGTAGAAGAACGCTTCGTCGGCGTCCACCAGCCGGCTGGGGCGCAGCAGGATGGTGCGGTCTTCCTGGACTTCGGCGATCAGGAAGTCCCCTTCGTACACACCGGCCGCTTCCCGTATGACAGCAGGGAGCGTGATCTGATACTTCTTACGAACCTTGATCGTTTCCATCTCCAATCTCCAACCTTTACTCTCCACTCCCTGCTCTCCAGTCGGACATTCCGACTTTCCGACGCCATGATACCACATCTCGCCCAAATCGCAAAAAGTAGGTTTGACTATTCGGGCAATCTAGGGCAACATGGGCGTGTGATGGCAATCCGCTACCTACGTCAAATCCAGGGGTTCAGTCGCAACGCCCGCCTATACCTGCTCGCTGCTTTCATCCGTGGCATCCAGTTCGGCATCTTCCGCCTGATCTTCAACCTGTACATCGTCAGCCTGGGCTACCGCCAGGACTTCCTGGGGCTGCTGCGTGCACTCGACCCGCTGGTGATGTTGCTGGCCTCCCTGCCGGCGGGCATTCTGAGCGACCGCATCGGGCGCAAGCGCGCGCTGCTCCTGAGCAGCGTGGGACGGATGTTCTCGCTGCTGGGCTTTGTGTTTGCCCCCGGTGCGGCAGGATTGCTCGTCAGTTCGGCCGCCCTGGGTGGGGCAAAGACGTTGCTGCACGTCTCGCGCCTGCCCTTCATGGTAGAGAACTCCGACGAGCATAACCGCACCGCTCTCTTCAGCGCCGACTTCTCGCTGCTGATGCTGGCTGGATTCCTCGGCAACCTGCTGGGTGGTTGGCTACCCGGCTGGTTGGGAACCTGGATGGGGGTGGCAGCCGAAAGCGCGGCCCCCTACCGCCTCACTGTGGTGGCGATGGCTGTCCTGATTGCCCTCTCGGCGGCGCCTTACCTCTTTTTGCAGCCACGGCAAGAAGCATACGTGGCAGACCAGCGCCACTCCCCTTGGACGGCGTTCCGCGAGTGGCCGCTATTGGTCAGACTGCTCCTGCCTACCCTGCTGATCTCACTGGGTGGAGGGTTGCTGGTGCCCTTCCTGAACCTGTATATGAAGCAGACCTTCACCCTGCCCGACAGTACACTCGGCTTCCTCTTCGCTATCGCCGACCTGTGTACCGGCCTGGCGCTGCTCGTAGCCCCGCTCCTCGGCAAGCGCTGGGGCAAGGTGGGTGCTACGGCCATCACACAGGTGGCTACAGCGCCGTTCTTGTTGGCCCTGGGTTTCGTGCCAGCGCTGCCCGTCGCCGTCGCCACGCTGTGGGGGCAGGCCGGGCTGATGCGCGCAGGCGATCCCCTGTACTCGGCTTTCACGATGGAGCGGGTGAAGCCCCGGCAGCGTGGCACAGTCGCCAGCCTGCGCAATATGGCCTGGACGTTCGGGCGTGCGGCGGGGCAGTCGTTGAGCGGGCTAGTGCAAGTGCAGTGGGGCTTTGGGCCGCTGTTTGTCGCCAGCCCCGCGCTCTACCTGGCAAGCGCGGGGCTGATCTTCACCTTCTTTGCTCGAAAGGAGAAATCACCATGAACCTGAAGAATACCGTAACCCATAGTTGGGACTGGTGGGCCTACCAGTTCCGCGTCGTCCATCGCCAGGGTATTGAGGGCATTGATTTCTGGGATGACCGCCTGGTCACTTTCATCGTCCAGGTGCTCAACCTCAAGCCCGGCGAACGACTGCTCGATCTGGCCTGCGGCTCTGGCGTGCACACTCTGCGGTTGGCACGGCACGGGCTCGAGGTGGTCGGGCTCGATATTGCCCCCAGCCTGGTGCACTACTGCACCGAGCAGGCCGCCACCGAGGGGCTGGACAACCTCACCTTCGTGGAGGGGGACATGCGTGCGCTGACATACCAGGAGGAGTTCGACGCCCTGGTCGTGCTTAGCACCAGTTTCGGCTTCTTCGACGACGAGAGCAACCAACGAGTGCTCGAGGGCATCGCCCGGGCGCTCAGGCCCGACGGACAGGTGTTGCTGCAACTCTCGGACCCCGTCACTTTCGTCGAGCGGCAGCGACAGCGCCGCTACTGGCGGGAGCAGCCGGAGGGTATCTACTGGACGGAGGCCTGGTTCGATCCGGCTACCTACATCAGCCACGGCATCTTCCACTTCACCGACAACGACGGGGTGACGCACCTGTGGGACGACCACGAGCGCGTGCGGCTCTACACGCTGCCCGAACTGCGCCCTATGTTCGACCAGGCTGGCTTGGAGATCCGCACGGTTTACGGTGACGTATTGGCTCCTCCTATGTCCTACGGCCCTGACTGGCATCAGGAGATGATCGTGGTGGGGGGACGAGCAGGGGAAGGGACGTAGAGTATCGCAACGCCGGCCAGGGCCAACGCCAAATCGGCCACCTGGCCGGCCCGCCAACCCGCTACCAGGGCTACCTGGTCGACCCGTGCGAACCCCAGTCCATACGAGCCAATGCTGTAGAGGGCCAGCCATAGGGGAAATACGAACCCTTCAAACCGCGTGCGTCGCCCCGTGATGACGACAGCGGCCAGCACGAGCGCGCTCCAGCCCGCCCCCAGCAGTTGCACTGCCACTCGCGGTGCACGGATACCGTATAGGTCGGGGAGTTCCAGGCTCAGCGCCCAGAGCAGCCCTTGTCCGGGGTATGTCTCCAGCCCATAGGCGCAACCGTCCAGCAGGCACCCCAGCCAGGCACAGACCGCCAGCACCGCAACGCCCGGCGTCAGCACATCCAACGTTTGCCGCAACGAGGCCCGCCGGATGGTGCAGTAGGCCAGCACGGCGACCAGACTGCCTATCAGCCCCCCGTGCCAGGCCAGTCCTCCGTCCCACAGCCGCAGTGCCTGGCGTAAGTGGTCGCCGTAGTAGATCCAGTGGGCTGCGACGTACACCGCGCGGGCACCGGCCAACCCGCCCAGTGCGGCAGCCAACGCCACGTCCAGCATCCGCGCTGCGCTGCATCCCCGTCGCCGCGCTTCCAGGCACACGATCACCGCGCCACCCAGCAGCCCGATGTCGAGTAGCGCGGTATAACTCGGTACGGCGAGCGGGCCAAGACGAAACAGTACCGGGTACAATCCTAACCTCCCAGAGATGCAGCAATTCCTGCTTTGGGAATTTTGCTCAAGCGCATCGGCCTAAAAGAGCCGATGCTGGGACAAAAAGCGCCCAGCATGTATCTTCTCAAAAATTCGGGGAAAGAAACCGGGTTTTTTCTGAAAAACCCGGTTTCTCGTCTGTCAAACCCCAGTTTATTGAGAAGATACCCCAGCACCGTCTGTTTTACGGCGGTGCGGCCTTAAAACGGGATTTGCTGTCAATGGCACAGCGTTGCTGTGAGAGGATGTCTACTTGATCTCTATGACCGCGCCGGCAGCCTCCAGTCTGGACTTGGCGTCCTCGGCCGCCCCCTTGGCGACGGCCTCCAGCACAGTGCTGGGCGCGCTGTCCACCAGGTCCTTGGCCTCCTTCAGGCCCAGAGCGATGAGTTGCCGCACGGTTTTGATGACCTCGATCTTCTTGGGGCCGATCTCTTTGATGACGACGTCGAATTCGGTCTTCTCCTCCTCCATCTCGGCCGCCGCTGCCATGGGCATCGCGGCCATCGCTACTGGCGCTGCCGCGCTCACGCCCAACTTGTCCTCCAGCATCTTGACCAAGTCAGACGCTTCCAACAACGAGAGTTTGCTGATCTCTTCTACGATCTTTTCCAGGTCTGCCATCGTTTCCTTTTCTCCTTAATTCAATGTGTGCCTATGCGCTCGTGATAATGATGCTTAGGCAGGCTGAGGGGCCTGCTCCAGCGTGGTTCCGGGCATTGTGTCCGACTCTTTCAGTTTGTCTACGTAGGCCTGCAGCACGTTAAGTACCTGCCGAATGCCACTGGCGACGACGCCAGCCATTTGACTGGCCGGATAGTTTATGGTACCGAGTACCTGGGCCAAGAGCACATCCCGTGGCGGGAGATTGGCGATGGCACGCACCTGCTCCGCCGACATCACCGACGTGTCCACCAATCCACCCTTGATGCGCAATGTCTCCAGTTCCTTTGCTGCATCCGTCAGTACCTTGGCTACCGGCGGGGCCTCGTCGGGACAAAAGCCGATGGCCGTTGGCCCGATAAGCCACTCCTCTGGCAATGACATCCCTACTTCTTTCAAGGCCAGCGCCAGCAGCCGGTTCTTGACTACCTGAAACTTACCACCGGCAGGACGCATTGCGTTCCTGATTTCGCTCATGTCGCCCACGCTCAACCCCCGATAGTCGGTCAGGATAATCCCTTGGCTCTGCTTGAGTTGCTCGACGTACTGCGCGACGAGTTCATCCTTCCGCTGCTTTGAAATTGCCAACCTGTTCACCTCCTTCTGATAAATGAAAAATCCCTACGCTGTGCCAACGCAGGGACATTAGTAGTAAGGGCGCGGTGATCGTGCCCCTACTTCACCCGACCAACTACGGGTGATTGCACTCTGCCTCGGCAGGCCAGACTTAAGCGCCCTGGGGCGCGCCTGCTGTCTCTGGCTATATGTTGTCCAGATGGTGATTCTAGAACAAAACCTCCAGTGCCTCGGCTTGGATTGGGTCCACCTTGATTCCAGGCCCCATCGAAGACGTAACGATGATCCGGCGTATGAATATTCCCTTACTGACAGAGGGCCTGGCTTTTGTGACTGCGTCTACCACTGTCGCAAAGTTATCGAGCAGTTTCTCAGCCGGGAAACTTACCTTGCCGATAGATATATGCAGATTCGCGGTCTTATCCACGCGGAACTCCACGCGACCGGCCTTTGCCTCTTGGATCAGACGCGGCAGATTCTTCTCCGGCGCCACTGTACCAGCCTTAGGATTGGGCATCAGTCCCCGTGGACCTAGCACGCGCCCCAGTCGTCCCACTTTGCCCATCATCTCCGGCACAGCAATGGCCACGTCAAACTCCGTCCAGCCGTTCTGGATCTTCTTGATCCACTCGTCGTCGGATGCCACGTAGTCGGCACCGGCTTCCTGAGCGATCTTATCTGCCTCGCCGGCGGCGAAGACCAGCACGCGCACCTCTTTGCCCAGGCCGTGAGGCAACAGGACGACACCGCGTACTTGTTGATCAGAGTGGCGCGGGTCTACTCCCAATCGGAAATGCGTGTCCACAGTAGCATCGAAATTGGTGTAACTGGTCTCTCTTACCAGTTCCAATGCCTCCTGCGGCGAGTAGAGCCGCATACGGTTCACTTTCTCCAGTGCTTCGCGGTGTTTCTTACCCCGTTTTGACATTATTCCTCCTGTGTGGTTCTGGCGGGCTATGCCCTCCCACAATGCAACCTACCAACTAGTCTGCGATTTCGATCCCCATGCTCCGCGCGGTGCCCTCAATCTGTCGCATAGCACCTTCCAGACTAATGGCGTTCAGGTCCTTCATCTTCAATTTCGCGATCTCCTCCAACTGAGCGCGGGTGATGTTTCCCACCTTATCCCGGTTGGGTTCGGCCGAGCCACGCTCCACGCCGGCCGCTTTGCGCAGCAGATCGGGCGCGGGCGGTGTCTTGAGCACAAACTTGAAAGACCCGTCGTGATAGATGGTGATCTCGGCTGGGATGACGTTCCCCCTCTGGCCGGCCGTGCGGGCATTGTACTCCTTGCAGAATTGCATCAGGTTGATACCATACTGCGCCAGCGCAGGTCCCACCGGGGGCGCAGGGTTGGCCTTCCCAGCCTCAATCTGTAACTTCACAACCACTTTGATTTTCTTCATCTTCCTCCATCCCAAAATCAGGCTTTCTCTACCTGCAGGAAGTCGAGTTCGACCGGCGTATCGCGACCGAAGAAAGAAACCATCACCCGCACCTTGGCCCGTTCCATATTAATCTCATCCACCATACCGATGAACTCGTTGAAGGGGCCATCAATGATACGCACTTTCTGGCCTTGTTTGAATGTGACCTTGATCTTGGGAGCCTCGGCCTCCATACGCTTCATGATGGCCTGGACCTCTTCGGGGCGCAGGGGTGTTGGCTCGTTTCCCATCCCCACAAATCCGGTGACGCCCGGCGTGTTACGCACTGTGTGCCAGGAATCGTCAGTCAGGATCATCTGCACCAGGATGTAGCCTGGGAAGACATTCCGTTCGACCGTCCGTCGCTTCCCGTCACGAATCTCGATTTCGTCCTCGGTCGGGACTACAACCTGGAAAATCTGATCCTGCATCTGCATCGTCTCAATGCGCTGCTCCAGGTTGTGCTTGACTTTGTTCTCATAGCCGGAATAGCAGTGGATCACGTACCAGGCACGGTTGTCTTGAGGCTCCGATACCTCGGTCTCAATCTTCTTGGCAGTTTCCTCGGCCTCAGTCTTCTTGGCAGTTTCCTCGGTCTCAATCTTCTTGGCAGTTTCCTCGGTCTCAATCTTCTTGGCAGTTTCCTCGGTCTCAATCTTCTTGGCAGTTTCCTCGGTCTCAA
>Ga0075120_10001419_pt1 | contig 18699 bp, 17 predicted proteins | sample AntAceMetag02UKL_FD_69792 | JGI IMG/M metagenome (GOLD analysis project Ga0075120, IMG submission 69792) | Saline lake microbial communities from Ace Lake, Antarctica - Antarctic Ace Lake Metagenome 02UKL | ecosystem: Environmental > Aquatic > Non-marine Saline and Alkaline > Saline | place... | reverse complement strand
ATGAACCTCAAATCCAGCCAAAAATCCCACACTTCTGTCCGAAATCACAAAAGAAAATTACACCTCACTTGTTTGCTGTCCTTACTGTGGCAATCGATATTCTTATGTAAAATGCGGGTTTTATAGCCGATATCTATTTGATGACGATTTGACCGCTTCAACTAAAGAATCTACAAGAATAACAGCTTCAGACTATAGTACATTTGCTTTTACTGCTATTTTTTTAACTAATAATTTTACATTATCAGGGTTATATCGTTCCATTTATTATATTCCTTAATGATTATTCAGGACATCCTATTAACTACTGAATTTTCCAATTGGTGAGTCGATAGCCCCTTTTTTTCATTCTGATTCATGTTGTCCAGAGAAGGCGAATACCAATGAAAAAAATTAACAGCAAAACAATCAGCCGGAATAATTCCTGTGGAATTTTTTTGTTTAGTGCGTTCCCTGCATAACCGCCCAAAATGATAGCAGGAGACAACATTCCGACCAACAGCATGGTCTGAAAGGAAATGATTCCTATACTCGTATATGCGACTGACTTAAAAATATTCATAATTGCAAAAAAGAGAACAAGGGTACCCACAAAAATCCTTGGATTGCCACTTTTTTGTATCATGTGAACAGACATCATGAGTCCGGCTGCATGGGCTACGGTACCTGCCACACCAACAACAAACCCAAATAAAACAGTCGAAACACTTCTCCAGTTGGATTTTTTGACAGGATGCGTCTCGGGTATTTTGCGCTTAGAATATCGGCCCCTTATCATTTTTAAAAAATGGAAAGACGAAAACAATACGGCGAATACGCCCACACACTGTTTAAATAAGGTGTCTGGTATAATTTCAATTAGATAGCAACCAAACAAAACTCCTACCAATGCAAGGGGGAGCAAAAGCTTTAATTCTTTTAAATCCCACTCTCCCCAGTAGTTTTTCAAACCGACTAAATCTGAAATCAGCATTGCCGGTGCACCCAATCCAAGTGCCAGCTTGGGAGGAAACACCAAGGCCAAAAATGGCAGGAGGAAGATTCCGGCACCCACCCCCACACCATTTTTGATTACGGCTGACCCGACGACAGCAATCACGCAAATTATTATTTCAAAAGAGGACATTTTTTGGTTTCCTATTCATAGTGAATAAACCTGATCTGTACCCGTTAAGCAGCCAATACTACGTTTTATTAAATACAACCAGCTCCATCCTTTACGCCGGTAGTATTAACACAATATTACTCAATTGGTTATCGTTCTCCTTGTTGATCACGTACATGGACATGACCATGCCGTCAGCATGAATCAAGTTGCTGGCAGCCCCTCCCAGGAATCCAAACACCACGGTGAGAGTAGGCCTTGGGTGGGAGGGGTGGACCGGTGTGTTTTTTTGGATTTACGGCGATCAAGTCTCATCTGGATTAATTTTTGAGATAAAAATAACAAGGGCACAGACCCCACAATAATTTTGACGATATCATTGGGTACAACCTGTACCAGAAATCCGCTGAGGACAACTGCTACCAGTGCGGGTGGCACCAGTAGCAGCAATTCTTTTGAGTTCCATTCCCCCAGTAGTTTCTAATTCCAACCACATCTGCAATCAGCATTGCCGGGGCACCCAGGTCCAGTGCGATTTTGGGTGAAAAAATACGATTTTACATCGTGGACGGCAACCAGGTTGCAATGGATGGAAATATGATGATCAAGGCCAGCAAAATAAGCAGGGCCGGGAAAAACAGCATAACCCATTTAAAAATGTTTTCAATGGTGGTGTCCCCCCCTAAGACATATATATTCAACCCAACCTTTTCTGATCAATTTTTCAATTTTTATGCTCAATCTCCTTTGTGAAATCATATAAAATATTCCTTCTTTTAATAGGGTTTCAAACTGATATGACCGAGTGCTACATTTTTACTCAATTCCCAGCTTCCGGTAAATCTCAGGCAGCCGACTGCGGGTTTCATCCTTAACTTCTTCGAATAAATGTCTGCCATGACTGTCCATAGCCACGGTTAAAGGCCCAAAATCCTTAACACGAAATTTATAGAGGGCTTCTGGATGGAGGTGTTCCCAAAAGACATCTTCTACCTCTTCGATTTGAAGTGTTTCCAATGCTGCTGATCCTCCAACAATGGCCAGGTACACGGCTGCATGTTCCTGCATGGCCTTCAGGCTGCCCTCGTAAAGCCCTCCCTTGCCAATGATGGCCTTTACACCGTAAGTGCCAATCAAATCTGGTGTGAAACGTTCCATGCGGGTGCTGGTCGTGGTGCCCACGCATATTTTTTCCCATTTATCACCCACTTTTTTAAGGCTAGGTGCAGTATGGATGCAGGGCATTCCTTCAAGGCTCACCGGCGGGACATGATGTTGATCGAACATATAGATCTGTGTCAGATCTCTGATGCCGAATAAGGTCCCGTCAAAATAAACAATATCTCCGGCATGAAGCTGCCTTATGGCTTCATCCGAAAAAGGAGTAGTCAGGTGATGTGTTGCCATTTTATATTCTCCTTATGTTAATTAGTAGCCGTACTCAACCCGACCGTCAGGGTATATCTTGGCTCTGGCGCGTCGTGCCGGCCAACACTGAGTGTTTATGGCAATTGGGTTTTGTGTGATATGGGTATAGGCGGTTTCAATATGGACTGCCAGGCAAGTAATATCCCCTCCAAGACCCATGGGGCCGCGACCCATGGAATTGATGGCTTCTTCCAGTTCAACTTCCATTGTTGCAATTTCAGGATCTGGATGGCGCTGCCCTACGGGGCGAACAATTGCTTCTTTGGCCAGCTTCATCACAAGGTCTGCGGTTCCGCCGAGCCCCACGCCGATAATACCGGGAGGGCATGGGTTGGCACCGGTTTCAAAAACCGTATCAATGACAAATTTTTTCAGCGCGGAAATACCATGAGCCGGATAAAACATTTTCATCTTGCTCATATTTTCCGATCCAGATCCTTTCGGGACCATCAAAATATCAATGTGATCGGCATCTTCGATGTAATCCCAATGAAGGACGGGAAGCCCTTCTCCCACAGATGTCTGCGGATTTATTCGAGTCAGCGTATGTGTGGAGCTGCTCCTGAAGGGAAATTCCTGGGTAGCCCGCCTGGCACCGTTTCCGAGACTGGTTTTAATCTCATATCCGTTCCAGGGGAACTTAGACCCGATTTTAACCATATAAATTGGCAGCCCCGTGTCCTGACAGATCAGGGTTTTATTTTCATCTGCAACCTTAATGGTTTTAAAAATTGTCTTGAAAACTTCCTGGGCAGTTGGGTTTGTTTCTTTTTCAGACGCACGCTTCAGTGCTGCCCGCACATCCGGGGGCAGGTCGCATAACGCGCGGATGTATAATTCTTTAGCGGCATCTTCAACTATTTGATAATCAAAATCAGCCATTATTAATCCTCCTAAAGGTTATCCGATTCCATTTTTTGAGGCTTGAGAAGATATGCCAGCAGCCGTTGTTACAAAAAAGGAATGGGAGTGTATTAAAAAATATGACTCGCTCTTATTTTCCCTGCATGACAAAACCAGTCTTTGTTTAAACCCCTATAGGGGGTCTTTAGGATTGCCATGCAAGGCCTCTTGCAACTTTATATCTTTGTACTTATGGGTCTTTTGAATCAATTGTTTTGCCTGTCACATCCTCCTTTTTGATTATTTTTTTCCCATGTTTGTCAAAATCAAGTGATAAAATAAAATCGGCCACACCCGTCAACTCTTCCGGCTTAAGCTCATATTTAGGCATAATGGACCAGGGACTCTGGGATTGCGGATCTTTTATAAACGCGGCCAGGTATTTCTGGGTTCGATTTTTATCTTTAATGTTTACCATATCGGGGCCGACCCTGTGGCCACCCTGGCCCTCTATATTGTGACAATAGGCACAGTTTTGTCCTACATAGACCGTCAGGCCGAGTTCTTCAGTCGAGGTGAGTTGCCGATCCGGAACCGGAATGATTTCGCCGTAGGGGCGTGCTCCGGAAAATCCGGTTAATGTAAGGTAGACGATGCAGACAATACTGGTAACACCGACAGCCGACGACAAAGGTCTTTTGGCAGCGCTCATAAAATTTGTTTTTTCTAAAAACGGTATGGCAAACAATATCAGTATACCGATGGTTGGAATCCCCAAACTGCCGATCACCTCTGCTGAGCCTGAAAAATAGGTTAACATCTGGAAAAGCCACATATAATACCACTCAGGGCGCGGCAGATAGCTTTCATCTATGGTTCCGGCAATCTCATCTCCTGGAATTTTTCCAAAAAAAGACAATAAAAGAAGGATCGTCAATACCACCAGAAAAACCACTGAACTTCGGGCAAGATGTTCCGGGAAAAACCGATAAATTCTGTTTCTTTTTACCATGGATGACGTATCATCCCTGTCAGATTTTGGGCTGGTAGCGTGTTCACAGACACCGTGCAGGCGTATCAGGTAAATATGACCGACCATCAAGCAAACCATCAGGCTCGGCAAAATAAGCATGTGGATGGCATAAAACCGTGTAATCGTGAGTCCTGAAATATTATTGCCTGATAATAATAGATTGGTCAAAAATTGGCCCATCACAGGGATATCCTTGGGAATATTTGAACTGACAACCGTTGCCCAAAATGCTTTTTGATCCCAGGGCAGCAGATACCCGGTAAATCCAAGCCCCAGCGTGACAAGAAACAGGCAGACGCCCAGTATCCACGTCAATTCCCGGGGTTTTTTAAAGGAACCGGAAAAATATACCGATGCCAAATGAATGAAAACCGCCAGGACCATCGCCCCTGCACCCCAGTGATGAAGGCCTCGAAGAATTGATCCCATGGGGAGGTCATTCATGATATAGGCAATGGATTGATATGCTTTGTCAGGAGAAGGGCTGTAATACATTGCCAATACCATACCACTGCCTGCCATGACAGCAAAAAGAATGGCACACAGACTGCCAAGCGTAGCAGACCAGCCCAGATTTGAAGGAAGTTTTTTGTACAGGAAGGGTTTTAAATGGGTTTCCCAACCGATACGTTGACTGATTATTTCTTTTATATGTATCATATCACGCCATCTCTATTAAAAGGTTTCCACTATCCATTCGAAACGCCAACTGGTCCAGTGGGCGAGGCGGCGGTCCGGCTTTTACAATACCCTCTATATCAAAAGCGCCTCCATGACAGGCACAAAGGAACAGATGCTGGGTTTCATCCCAATGGACGGTACAACCCAGATGTGTACAGGCAGTATTGTAGACCACAATCTTATTTTCGTTTGGCTGGCGCCAGATCAGTATGGGTTTAACAATTTGTTGCCGATAAAAAGCAGTTTTTTCTTCGTATCTTAAATTAACCGTGGATATTTTTCCGACGGGAAAGTTTTCAAGTTTTCCGGCTGGAACCCAAAGGCTTGGCTTTTTATCCGTGGGCCCGATAAAGGCAGATGCTAAAACACCTCCAACAGCCAGTGTGGAAGCTGCACCGATACCAAACGTCAGCTTGGTGAGGAACTTTCTTCGACCCATGTCCTCTTGTTCCGTGGCCTTTGCAACGGCTGGAGAGGTTATGATTCCAGAGGAAACTCGCTCTTGCTCATGAATATGATCAACTGCTGGCTGGGGAACACTTGCTGTCGAAACAACAGTATTTGTGGCAGGTACAGCCTTGAATGGCTCCTTGACGGCCAGACGTTGAATATATTTGATTGCCCGGGTACAGCTGATATCCTTGGGACAGACTTCCGTGCAATTGAATTCAGTCCGGCAGTTATAACAGGATTCAAGCACCTTCTCCATCCGCGGGTCAAACAGGGAATCCCGGCTGTCCATCAACAGTGTAAACGCCCGGTTCAGGGGTGCCGGTCCTGCATAGTCTTCATGGTAATTGGCCATTGTGCAACTGGACACACAGCAGCCGCAGGCAATACATTCAGTGGCAAGACCGATGGCCTGACGCTCCCTGGAATCCGGTCGAATAATTTCAGGCTCTTCCTTTATTTCCTTGGGTTCGAAGAACGGCAGGGTGTTTTCAAAGCTTTTAAAAAAAGGACCCATATCCACCACCAGGTCCTTAACCACAGGAAAATGGTTTAGGGGTCTGATGGTGATGGTCAAATTTTTAGAAAAATCGGAAACATTGGTTTTACAGGCCAGGCCTTCCCGCCCATTAATGACCATTCCGCATGAGCCACACATATTAACCCGGCATGCATAACGAAATGCCAATGACGAGTCCTGCTCTTTCTGGAGTCGAAGCAACACGTCCAGAATAGTAGTATTGGTTTCATCTTCAATCTGCAAATCGAAATGATCAAAATGTCCGTCCCCGCCTTCGACCGGATCGTACCGATATATTTCAATTCTACGTTTACCCCCTTGCCCGGTTGACATGGGATACCTCCTTTTTTTTATATTTAAAGCCATGTCCGGCTAGTAGATTGATCGCCAGATTAGAGCCATCACAACCAGTCCCAGGCCTGTCAATCCCCAAATCAATGCACGCTGATATTTTACGTTGACCAGATTAAAGTCCAACAAAATCACACGAAGCCCCAGGGTTGCATGAAAGGTGACGGCAAGCAGCAAAAGAAACTGCAGCCAGGGTTTGTAGGTCAGGGTCACATGCAGGGCGAGCAAAAATACGATGGCAATGGCCGATATCCGTTGCCACATCCATGCCCACATTCCAACGAACATGTTTTTACGCCGATTGGGGTCAAATTCTCCCCATTGAAGGGGTTTCCGATAATTGGTAGTGCTATTTTCTTCCATTTTTCCCTCTTTTGTAAATTGTGTTTAAATTTATTTAACTTTTTATTTTTTATATTTCTGACACTCTATGAGTGTTTTATATTTGAAATCGACCGGTTCATGATGAATCTCGGGCAGTCCATCCTGGCCACGGATTAAAAAATGATTGATCGCCCAGTTGGCGTCATCCTGTTCCGGGAAATCGGTTCGATAATGAGCTCCCCTGGATTCTTTTCGCATAAGAGCGCAGGCAGCTACCATATCCGACATATCCAGCATGCTTAAAAAATCGAGATAGGCAGTCCATTCCATGTTGTAAAGTTTATGTCCGGAAATTTTAATGTTTTCAGCCTCTTTGCGGATGGATGCAATTTCTTCTAGGGCAGCCTCCATATCCGGGCCATTACGCACCACCCCGACCTTGACCCAATTGCATTCCTGTAGTTGTGTACGCAGACGAAAGGGGTTTTCCCCGTTGGACCGCTCAAAGGGGGCAGTATATTTGGCTGCCAGTTCCTCCACCATTCCAGGGGCAGTTTCCAGACGCTGGCGGGTTTCAGTCTTCATAAACTGTGCCAGTGCCTTGCCGGCCTGCCGGCCATAAACACTTGATTCACAAATACCATTGCCACCCAACCGGTTGGCACCATGGTTCCCACCAGCGTCTTCGCCGGCAACAAAAAGTCGGTTTAAAGAAAGTGCTTTGGCATCTTTGTCAATGCGGGCACCGCCCATAACAAAATGCGCCGAAGGAGATACTGGAACCGGCTTCCGGGCAAGATCATAACCAAACTGAGCGCAGCGGCTGCACATTCCTGGAAAGTTCTTCAGGACAAAATCAGCACCCAGATGAGAGGCATCAATCTGCACGGCCCCTTCTTTACATTCACGGCCGGCCAGCATTTCTAAAAAAGCGGAACGACTTACCACATCCCGGGTGGCGCGTTCAGCAACATCTGGAGCATACTTTTTCATATAACGCTCACCATTGCCATTGTACATATAGGCACCTTCCCCGCGAAGACCTTCTTCCAAAAGAGAGCCTGCCACAACACTGCCGGGAATGATCAGGCCGGTGGGATGAAATTGAACCATTTCCATATCCCGCATGAGTGCCCCGGCTCGATAAAGCATCGCCAGTCCATCACAAGATTTTTCCGGTCCCGGTGCATGGAATCGATAATTGGTGGGACCACCACCGGTTGCCACCAGGGTGGCAGACGCTTCGGCCACGATAAAGTTTCCCTGTTTGATGTCCAGAAGCAGTGCACCGGTTACTTCATTGCCGGATGCATCTTTGAGCAGATCCACGGCACGGCATTCTTCCAGAACCCGGATACCCCGTTTCATGACCTGTTCCGCCATTCGGCTGATCATTTCTATGCCGGTGAGGTCTCCCTTGTGAACCGTGCGATCAAAGGATTGGCCCGCAAAAGGTTTCTGGTGAATCGTTCCATTTTCATTGCGATCAAAAAAACACCCAAACCGTGTTTCCATTTCTTTAATGGTTGGGGTTGCTTGTTCAACAAGGGTTTTTGCCATTTCCTGATCATTGACATACTGACCCCCTTTAAGGGTATCCATCAGGTGTTTTTCATAGGAATCCGCATCATTTAAGACAACATTGAAGCCGCCTTGCACCATCCGGCTGCATCCCCCTTTGCCATGCACCGCTTTGGTTACAATAACGATATCAAGCTCCGGGTTAGCGTCATGGGCATACAGCGCTGCCAACATGCCAGCAGCCCCCATACCGAGGATCAGAATGTCTGGTTTTATTTTTTCAAAAGTCATAATATCACCTTACTCATTAATTTATTTTCCTTATCTGGGTAAGTACATTTGCCTGAAAACATGTTGTTTGTTAATTGCTTCATCGTTTTTTTAATCCGTACAGCGAAAATGACGCTGTCATTTAATATAAATGTTTGAATTGCGCATAATTGCCAATTCTGGTTTTTTTTCGTAATTATTAACCCATTCCTTGATTATCGTTGAAGGATCTGCCGCCCGAAGATGACAACCATTCAATATTGTGGAATTTAAATCAAATTGAAGATTGTAATCCGTGCTGGCTTTTCCAAAAAGATATGCATTCCTCGGACCCATTTGGTGTTCAAACTCTTTAACCGCTGCCAGTGTCGTGTCTGGATCAGCATCATGGCAGACATGATCAAAGTAAATATCGTCTCCAATACTTTGATGCAAAGCGGTTAAGAGCAGACTTTTACCACCTTTTTGGATGACCTGAGCGATAAGATTAAAGGTTTTTTCCAGATGGTAATTGTTTTTTAAATCAGAACCGCAAGAGGCAACAACGATATCAAATTTATGTTCTATTTTTACACCGCAAACGTCAGCACAAATTTTTGCTCCCTGGCGGAAAATACTCTCGGGGAGACCGGCAAGAACCCGGATCAGTTTTTTGTCTATATTCAAAACAAGATTGATCGTAAAATTCAACCCGATCATACGGCCGATCTCATCCAGATCCTGGCGCACAGGATTACCATCTATTCGTCCCATACCGGCGGTTTTACCAATGGATAGACCCAGCGCAGTCTCAATTGTTTCATAAGCTGCACAGCCGATGGTTGCCTCTTCTGAACTGCCAATAAAACCTGCCATATGATGAGGATCCATCTGACCGATACAAATTTTAAATTCCGCTTGTGCAAATGTCTTGTTCACGCGAACTGGGGTTCCTTGGTGGGTCTTACCTAAATCCATTATTTCAGAGGTGACAGAATTATGGGCCGAAACATCACAGCCCATAGCGATGGCAGAGGCCAGGGCTTGATGATAATTGTCTATTGTTGGCTGTGACTGGAGTCCACTGCCAACAATGATTTTTACACAAGAACTCTCTATTCGGGGCAAAGCCTTGAAAATATGCTCCAATAATAATGGAAGAATATCTTTTATGGGTACTGAACTGGTATCATCTGGTACTGCAATCGCGATGGTTTTGGGTTGTTTTAACTGGAGCAGGGCTGAAAACGGTTTGGAGTTGATTGGATTTTCCAATACATTTTTCAATTCGTTGTGAAGCGATTTTAAAACCGGGTAAGTTGCTGGCTGAAGCTCGGTTACTCGGACTTTTTCCAATATTTCGTCCGACAGTAATTCTTTTCTGTATGTTATATTGGTTTTCATCAATGCCTTTTAAATCCGTATCCTAAGTTTATGAATAAAAAATCCATCTTGGTCCCGGCCTGCAATCGTCTTAAATCAAGACTATAATCTTAAAAGCAACATATGTACCATCACCGGAAAATTTTTTTAACTATCTGTAATTAATAAATTTTATAATTTTATAGTCGCTGAAGAGCCCAACAATAAGCCCAATACCAAGCCCAATAATGGGTTTTCGGCCCGTTATTGGGCTTGATCGTTTATGGGTAATCCCAGAAAATGGCGATCGCCATAGGATATGCGGATGCCTGTACCCAGCTGGAAAATAAAAAAAAGCATTTTAAACGAGAAAAATAATACCTCGCGGGTACATTAATCCTCATCAATTAACCATTCCAGGTTCATCTCCACTAACTTGCCGCGGGTGGGTTTTCCTTCTTTGCTCCAACCGGAGATTTCATAATAGAGGTTGACGGCTTCCTGTAATTCCTCCGGGTCGATGTACTGTCCCTTGAGAGGACCGCTGGGCATCGGTTGGTGACAGAGCAAATCCCATTGCCATGCCGGTCTTTCCTCGGCCATCGTGCAGAGGCAACTCTTGCCCCTTAATAATGTGCAATATTTTTTCATTATACCCAAATGGTATAGAATCACCTCATGCTAAAAATTGTAATCTTATGGGTACTTTTCCTTTTTAATAAAAAATCCATCTTGGTTTTCAGTCTGCAACCGGTTTAAATCAAATTTACCAAATTTATCAGAATAGCAACATATGTGCTATTCTTGATAAAGAATTGTAACTATCTATGATTAAAGTATCTTATCATTTTAAATCGTCAGTAAAGCCAAGCCCAAGCCCAATTTAGAACCCAATAATGGTTTTTGGGCTCTAAATTGGGCTTGACTTTACATGCAGAACAAGTATGGATACAAACAGATTTAAATATTTTTTCACAATGTGGAGAGGCAAATGCACTGGGATCTTACAACGCGGTATAAAATTTTACTAGAGATCAACAATGCTGTGATTAGCAACACTTCCAGAAATGATTTTTTTAAGGTTTTATCAAAGGAGCTGAAAAAACATTTTTATTATGATCGCTTGAGCATTTTTCTTTACGAGGATGAAACACAGTCTTTAAAACATTTTACAGTGGCCGATGGAATCCAGCCCGAAGGGTTTTCCGCCAAAGTGCGGCCATTGGCTTCTGGCGCTATTGCCAATATGGTAATACAGTCCCTGAAACCGATTATCATTGATGACTTGACCCGTTATGAAGACCATTCTTCTATTGGCTCCATGGTAAAATCAGGTCTAAAAATGACCATGGCATTCCCCTTGATCGTTAGAAATCGTCTTTTAGGGACGCTTCATGTTTCATTTAAAAAGACCCCGGATCATGTTTCAGAATTATCCGAAATGCTTAACGACGTATCCCAGCAAATTGCCATTGCCGTCGGCAATATGGTTGCCTACACTCAATTAAAACATGAAAAAAAGCATCTCGAACGAGAAAAAAAGTATCTCATGGATACGTCTGAAGATTACCAGCCTGATAATTTTTTATACACCTCCCCTGCAATGATTCAAATCATGAAACTTGTGGAAAGGGTTTCAGATATAGATGCTCCTATTTTGATTACCGGAGAAACAGGAACAGGAAAAGATTACCTTGCCCGCTATATTCATCATACCAGCTTCCGCAAGGAGCATCTTTTTGTAAAAGTTAACTGTCCGGCTTTGCCAGCGACTCTTTTTGAAAGTGAGCTTTTCGGGCATGCGAAAGGGGCATTCACTGGTGCCGAAGTTAAAAGGGTCGGGCGATTTGAGATGGCGGATAAGGGCACGATCTTTCTGGATGAAATTGCTGAACTTCCGGTCAACCTGCAGGCAAAACTGCTTCAAGTGCTTCAGGAGAGTCAATTTGAACGTATCGGTGACAGTCGACCCATCACGGTTAATTTCCGATTGATTGCCGCTACAAATAAAGATCTATCCAAAAGCATTCAGAAAGGAAAATTCAGACAAGATCTCTACTATCGGTTAAATATCTTTCAGATTCATATGCCCCCCTTACGAGAACGCAAGGAAGATATCCCGCTTTTAATCGGACAAATTAACAGGCTTGTCTCCGATGAAATGAACCGGTCCGCACCTCAATATACAGATCAGACAATCGAATTTTTGAGTGCATATCATTGGCCGGGAAACGTAAGAGAGCTTAAAAATCTTGTCAAGCGAATCGTTATCCTCAAACCGGGTGAAACCATATCCTTATCAGTCATAAAAAATTTCATTCGCACAGAGGAGACTCAAACTAAGGCAGACAATAAGAACAACCGCACTCTGGCAGAATCTGAACATCAGTGCATCGAAGGAGCCCTTATCAAATGCAAGGGGATTGTTGGTGGACCAAACGGGGCTGCTCATTTGTTATCTATACCAAAATCCACGCTTCAATATCGATTAAAAAAACACAAATTTAATCCTGATGATTACAACAGAGAATAAGGTTTCGTCGTGATGTCGGCCAATACGATAGGACTCAATTAAGATTGATGAATCAAGCATCCGGGTCAACACCAGCAAACGCTGTTTTCCTCGTTCTGTCCATGTGTCTTGCACAGGTTCTTGGCATGCTCGGCGTGTTTGCCTTTCCCGCCCTGCTTCCTCACTTTATCGATCTCTGGGGCCTGACAAACAGCCAGGCCGGTTGGATCAGCGGCATCTATTTTGCCGGATATTCCATTGCAGTCCCTGTGCTGACCAGCCTGACGGACCGCATGGATTCACGAAAAATTTACCTTGCTTCCTGCTTTGTCAGTGTGATTGCCAACATAGGGTTTGCCGTTTTCAGCCAGGGGTTCTGGTCTGCCCTGGTATTCCGGGCCTTGTGCGGCCTCGGCCTTGCCGGCACTTTTATTCCAGGCCTGAAAGCCCTTATTGACCGCCTTGAAATACGGTTCCTGTCCCGGGCGATTTCTTTTTATACCGCCTGTTTCGGGCTTGGCATGAGCGTTTCCTTTTATTATGCAGGCGTCATCTTCAAGTGGTTTGGATGGAAACCCGTATTTTTCATTGCGGCTGGATGTTCGGGATTTGTCCTGTTGCTGTGCCTTTTGATCCTGGTTCCTAAGCCGCTTAAGAGGTCTGAACCTTCATTGCCAGGTATTCTGGCCACCCTGGATTTCAGGCCGGTCTGGCAGAATTATTCGGTACGAACCTATATCATTGCCTACGTGTGTCACATGTGGGAAATGTTTGCCGCCCGTTCCTGGATGGTAGCATTCCTGACCTTTGCCATCACACTTCAAGCCGACCCCACCCCGTTCGTGGCGCCCACCACAGTTATGGCTGTGGCCGGGATTTTTGGCATGATTGCCAGCATCCTGTTCGGTGAACTGGCTGTAAAATTTGGCCGACGCAGGATCGTCTCCTTGGTAATGATGGTTTCCGGCCTGATCGGTTTGAGCCTTGGATTTTTAGCCAATGTTCCTTTCCCGGTCCTGGTTTTCCTGTGCATTGCTTACACTGTTTTTTTTCAGGGGGATTCGGCAGCCATCCACGCCGGCGTCATCATTGCGGCCGATCCAGACCGGAGGGGGACCACCATGGCTCTTCAGTCCCTGGCAGGATTTGTAGCCGCATCGTTTTCCCCTGTAGCCGTGGGATTTATCCTGGATATAACAGGGGGCGGGAACAGCCTCGTTTCCTGGGGACTGACTTTCGGGGCCATGGGCATCACTGCTTTTCTGGGGGTTTTTCTGCTTTTTAAAATGCACAACAGGGATAATCCATGAGGGGAGATTCATTCGAACAAGCAAGTGAATTCAAAAGACCTTTGTTCGGAGATGAGCCTATTGGGCCCACCCAAAGGTCATTATTGCGAATACTTCATAGAATGCCATGAAGGCATCATGACGATTTATAAAATTTGAATATTATGGTGTATCAATTTATCTGAGTATAGGTGTATCAGTTTTGCTGAGCGCTATAGAAATACCAAAATAACCGCTAAAATGACTGCCAGACAGAGCCCAAGACTGAACCCCGTACTGCCGCTTGAATTACCGATTTTCCAGAACAGCATGGCAGGAAAAAATATATAATAGACCAGTTTATCGGCTGTTTTTAAAAAGGATTCAAAGAGTTCGACTATACACAGGGTTGTTGGTTTATTTCAATACCTGAAAAGTATTTTTATGGAAAGGAATATTTTACTTGACCCTGATCTGATATCTGATATATCAGATAAAACAATGGGTTTCCGTTTATTGACGGTGTCCCTCTGATCGCATATATTAGAAAGGTTATTAACAGAACATGGAAACCAAGGGGCCCCATAAAAAATGAAGACACAGCTAATTGTCTTATCATTGCGAGAGCAGGTATATGAATACCTGAGAAATGAAATGACGACCGGCAGCATGACGTCTGGTTCCACCATTAACCTGAATAAGATTGCAGAGCAACTGGGTATCAGCAAGACCCCCCTAAGGGATGCATTGATCCACCTTGAGATAGAAGGCTTTGTCACCATCCTTCCCAGAAGGGGAGTAATGGTCAATGCCCTTGAGTTAAATGATGTAAAAAATGCCTATGAGGCAATTGGCATCATTGAGGCCTCTATTATCCTGGATTGTTTTGATAAAATAACCCCCTTCCATATATCCCGGTTGGAGGAACTCAATGAACGGATGATCAAAGATGTTAAAAATAATGATTTTTCACGGTTGTTTCAAACAAACCTGGCCTTTCATAATGTTTTTAATACGCTTTCTAGCAATTCACTTCTCACTAAATTCATGCTCCCCATTAAACATAGGTTGTACGATTTTCAGGGCCAGAGTTATATCCGTGACTGGGAATTGAAAAATTGTGAAGAGCATTCACTCTGTATTAATTTTTTAAAGCAGGAAAATCCCCAGCAAGCCGCTGTGATCTTAAAGGATTTTCACTGGTCCTATTCTGTCCATGAAGCCTTTATCAAACAATTTTATGCCATGACTGAACAAAATTGAGCATTTTATCGTACCCATTTATTTATTGTTTTAAAAAGGAAATTCCATGAATGTACTGGTAATCAACACGGGCAGTTCTTCATTAAAATATCAGTTATTTGACATGGACACCCAAAGTGTCCTGGCCGGTGGCGTTGTGGAAAGGATTGGTGAAACACAAGGAATCCTGACCCATAAAGACTTCTCCCAGGGCAAAGAAAAAAAAACAAAGAAGACACAGCCCATCCCAAACCACCAGGAAGCCATGTTGCTTGTGGCGGACCTCATCACCCAAAAAATTGATGCCGTCGGTCATCGCGTGGTCCAGGGGGGAGAGGCCTTTAAGGCAGCCACCCGGATCAATGGGGAGGTTAAAAAGGCCATTCAGGCAAACAATCCCCTGGCCCCCCTGCACAATCCTCCCAACCTTGTGGGGATTCAGCTGGCGGAAGATCTGTTTCCCGGCAAACCCCAGGTGGCCGTATTTGACACCAATTTTCACCAGACCATTCCCCCCAAAGCCTTTCTTTACGCACTTCCCTATGAATACTATACAGATTATAAAATCCGGAGATATGGCTTCCACGGAACCTCCCACAAATATATCGCCAACAAAACAGCACAACTTATGGGTAAAAAAACGACGGAAGTGAACCTGATTACGTTGCATCTGGGCAATGGCTGTTCCATTTGTGCCATTAAGCAAGGGGAATGCCAGGATACCTCCATGGGCATGACCCCCCTTGCCGGGGTGATGATGGGAACCAGGTCCGGTGACCTGGACCCGGCTATTTTCGGATATCTGATGGACAACACCGGTATGACCCAGATGGAAATAGACGAAGTCCTGAACAAAAAAAGCGGGCTCATGGGCATCTGCGGCCTCAATGATTTACGGGACATCCATGCGAGGGCTTCCCAGGGTGATAAGCTGGCCAACCTGGCCGTTGAAATGTTTGCCTACCAGATCAAAAAATATATTGGGGCCTATTCAGCCGTGCTCGGCCATGTGGATGGATTGGTCTTTACTGCCGGTGTCGGGGAAAATGACAGCATTGTCCGGGCAAAAGCTCTGGCAGATCTGTCGGTTTTCGGCATTGAAATCGACCCGGATAAAAATGAGGTCAGGTCCTCGGACCCTCGAATGATTCACGGGCCCAACAGCCGGATCCAGGTATGGGTGGTGCCCACCAATGAAGAACTCCAGATTGCAACGGAAACCTGTCAGGTGCTGGAAACCTCACATTAACAACAAAAAATCTTATTTTCTGTTTGACTCAAAAACCGGCTGCCCCTGTCGGTGATCTGAATCACACTTTCAATACCCGCTGCAAAAAGGTTTTTGAAGATAAACTTGGGCTCAACAGCAAAGATCATGCCCGGACGAATTCGTGTGGACCTGCCCTTTGCCAGGATAGGATTTTCAACCAATTCCAGACCTATTCCATGGCCCACAAAACGGGATTTCAAATGGGGCAGTCCCAGATATTCTCGGGCATACCCCATTTTTGCAGCCATTTTTACAGCAGAATCAAAAAGCTCTCCCATCACGGCACCGGGTTTCATGGTGTCTTTGAGGAGATGGAGTATTTCCATGGAAGCAAGGCTTGCCTCCATGGCAGCAGAGGGCATCTTCCCCATAACAAACATTCTGGATTCATCCATGTGGTATCCCTTGACCATGGTGCCCAAATCAATGAGAATGGGCTCATTTTCCAGGATCAGCTTGGGCCCTGCTCCAAAGGGATAAGCCGTGCAGGTGCCGGTACCACATACCGGTGAATCCAGGGCGCCCGCCAGGCCCCCGGTTTTCCCGCTCATAAGATGAAAAGAAAAGCCTTCTGATCGATAATGGCGCATCTGGAGTTTGCCCGAATGACCCTGGCACCGGGCAAAGGCTTCAATCATCCCACAAAATTCCATTTCGGAAACCCCGGGGGTCAAATTTTTTGCCATGAAATCAAAGGTTTTTTTGGAAACCCTTGCAGCCGATTCCATTTGTTGGATTTCATAGGCTGATTTGATCTGACGGCAGGCCTCAATCAAAGGGGTTCCATCCAGAATCTTTGTCTTGTTGAAAAGCCCCTGGTAGAATTGATAATCCCTGACCGGCACCACATCAAAGGCCAGTCCCATGGTTGACGGAAGCCTTTGATGGGCATCCATTATTTTGAGGGGAATTTTTGTGACAGACAGGACAGGAAGGATGTCCTTGATAGGGGTTTCCAGTTCTGCCCTTGGCAGGTAGCGCTTGACAAAGAGCAGGGGGTCCTGGTCCAGGCAAACATAAAGATAGCAGTCCTGGGCAGTACCGGAAAAATAATATATGTCCGGCTTATGGGTCAAAAGGATTGCCTCTACACTTGCCGCTTCCATATGGATTTTCAAGGTGTTGATCCGGGAAAAAATTTCAGATTCAGGGGTAATGTCCAGAAGGTCATCTTTTTTCATGGATAAAAAATACACGAAAGCCCATTGTTTCACAACGAAAAATCATATAAAATTGACATCTACTGGCCAAACTTAATAAAAGGTAGGTTTAATCCCATAACGAATAAGGAGTTTCCATGGCCCTGCCCTGGAAAGTTGTTGATCAATTCATTGCAGAAGATGAAGGAAAACTGGAACTTCGCCAGCGGGGTAACCGGGACTTTATCATTACCCTTGGTACCCAAATCCTCATGAACTCCATGGCTCAGCGTTCGGAGATCGCATTGGGAAACTTTGGGGCCGGGCCATTGGGAAACCACCCGGCCCCACGGGTTCTGTTGGGCGGGCTGGGAATGGGCATCACCCTCAGAGCCGTATTGAATTCCCTGGCCAAAACAGCAGAAATTGTGGTCTGGGAATTCAACCCGAAAATCTGTGAATGGTGCCGGGGACCGCTTTCAGATTTAACCAGTGGAGCGGTTTTAGACCCACGGGTTCGCGTTGAAATCGGAGACGTTGTCCATGGCATAACCAATGCGTCCAGAAAAGGCAGCGATGAGAGGCTTGATGCCATCATTCTGGACCTCTACCGTGGCCCCCATTCCCGCACGGATAAGAAAGATGATCCTCTATACGGGAGCCGAGCTATAACACGCGCCCACAGAGCCCTTAATCCCGGAGGAACCTTTGCTGTCTGGGGGGAAGACCATGATGAAGGATTCATGAGGCGCCTTGCCAAGGCTGGATTTTCCACAGAGTTTAAACGGCCTGGCAAAGGCGGTTATTCCCATGCTGTTTTTTTGGCCACAAAGAAGAAAACTTAATCAATCCGATTAATTTATCGAAACCATCGGTTTTTCTGCTCCCATGCACGATGTGGGAAAAATAGGAATTCCAGACAAAATATTATTGAAGCCTGGGAAACTCACCACAAAGGAAAAAGGGGCTCACTTTGACCCAGGTATCATCGATATTTTTCTGGAAAATTTTGATGCTGCTGTGAAAATCAGGCATGAATACAGACCTTTGGAACAGGTGAATCTGGAAAAATTCAAGCTCAGTGAAAGAGATCAAATCCGTATCCAGACATGAGAAGGAAAGCCCCTGCTTCCTGATCACAACAGATATCTGGTATAATCAACCCGGACAATCCATCCTATCTTTTCGTTTGACAATTAAAAAGAAAACCTTAATGTTTGATCATAATTTTTTAACCCAAAGGAGATACATATGGCAGACTTAACCGCTTTAATGGAAACGAACAAGGGAACGATTCGCATCAAATTATTTGCAGATCTTACCCCTTTTACCTGTGGCAATTTTGTAAATCTTGCCAAAAGAGAATATTATAATGGCCTTAAATTCCACCGCGTCATTCCG